>Ga0065720_1019935_pt1 | contig 18558 bp, 17 predicted proteins | sample Thericmetagenome_FD_59107 | JGI IMG/M metagenome (GOLD analysis project Ga0065720, IMG submission 59107) | Thermophilic microbial communities from the Joint Bioenergy Institute, California, USA of rice/straw/compost enrichment - eDNA_2 v2... | ecosystem: Engineered > Solid waste > Grass >...
GGGAGCCTGTGGTGTCATCAGGCCGCTGTTGATCTCGGGACCGGGAGCCATTGTGCTCGCCAGCGGCGCGGGAGCAGCCCCAAGCTGCGTCGTCGCAGCAGCGCCGGAGGAGGACGCCTCAGTAAATAGACGTCTACGCGCAGGGTTCGCTGTCGGGGGGGCTGGCGTGTTGACATATGCGCCCGGAATGGGGCGCATCGGCGTCATTGGCTCCATGACAGCGATCGCAGGAGCACCGTTTGACCTTAAAAACAACCAGCTCCTGCTGCTGACACTCTATCTCAATGGTATGAGGTCGCTGCCGCCGTGCAGTCGGTCGCCGATGACGAGGCAAGATTCAGGAGCAGGCGAGGAGGCTCTTGGAGGATGCTCTGAGAAGATGTCGGGTGTATTTGCTGCTCCCAGAGTCTTTTAAACTTTGTCCGGAGCTGCCCGACTGTCTGCAGCTCTTATCCTAGGGCAATTGCACCATCAAAGCAATTTCAAACAGCCGCCGGAGAGCGTTCGATTTGCCCTACAAAAAAAGAAAATATCAGTCGGCCGGGTGTCGTTGGGAAATGGGGTGAAGCGTCGCGCGACGATGCGATGCAAGATGGTTGGCAGCGGTAGAAAGAGGCTGGCGGGACCGACCACCGACCACCGTAAACAATTTTTGGGAAGCCAAGCAGGGTCATTGGCGAAGATTTGGGAACTTTGCTTGGGCGACGCGCGACTAGGAACGGGAACGCGCTGTAATCGCTTGGCATCGACAAGGGTCCGATTCTGCCACCGCCTTTCCATTGTTTGGACCCTCGGGACCGGGTAGCGGCTGAACACAAAATGGAGGGCCAATGACTTCTGAGAGACTCCACGCCGACACATGTAACTCTTGCGTTTTACTATATCTGATTTCTTCGCTCGAATTTCTCGCTGGAATGCAGTAAGAAAATCACGGCGATAACTTCGAGCACTAAAAATCGTTATAGTTCATTCCTAGTGTACAGACCCTCTTCCCCAAATCCCCTCCTTTGCACTACATTAAACTTTACTGGGGAAGATATTTCCCTTGTCACCATCCTTACGTCCCCACAATTACCCCACGCTTAGTCCTGCTTCTTAGCCTCCCGGGCAGCCTTGCGCAGCGCCCGGTTACGGATGTCGATATGCATCTTCCGGTTGTACCAGATAGTGAAGCGGCTGGTAGTGCCGACGGTGGTAGCAACGATCCACTTGAAAATAGAGTGGCTCCACCACGGGGTGTAGGTGTTGGGGAACATCTCAATGCTGTCAAGGCCAATCTTGCCGAGAGCAGAGCGGACGAACTGCTTCGGGTTGGGAATGAGCAGGCTGGTACGACGGACCTTGCTCATGGCCGTGGTGATCAAGTAAGCGACAATAAACTGGACGTCGACGCCGTAGGGCTGAAGCTCAGAAGCCAGAGAAGCGCTCCAGTGCTGCAAGAAGGCCTTACTACCGCTGTAGGTAGCGAGGTACGGGGTAGGCATAACGCCAGCGAAGGAGCCGAGGGTGAGGATAAGGCCGTTACGGCGCTTGACGAGGAAAGGGGCAACGACCTTAGTGGTCTTGAGGGTGCCCAGGCAGTTGACGGTGATGATGTTTTGCATCTCGTCACGAGCGGTCTCGAGAAACGGTACGGGGATGCTGTGAGATTGGCCAACATTGTTGATCAGGATGCCGACGTCCAGACCGTCGATGAGCTTGGCCAGACGCTCATAGTCGGCGTCGTTATCCTGAGTGTAGTCCATGGACAGAGTCTTAACCTGCAGGCCAGCCCACCGCAGGGTGAGCTCGCGAGCGAGAGCATCGAGCTTGGACTGGGTACGAGAGACGAGGACGAGATTGAAACCCTTGGCAGCGAGCTGCTGGGCAAACTCTTTGCCTAAGCCATCAGAAGCACCGGTAACGATGGCCCAGGTGCCCTTCTTGCCGTACTTGCGAAGCTGTTACACAGAAGGCGTCAGCACACAGTATCAGTAAAAAAACCATACCACGGGGCAGCGAGGACGCACGTTGGTGCCGCTCAGGATGAAGCAGCTGAGGATCAGCTGAACAAAAGAGAGAACATTTCGAACAACGTAAAGGGCACCGACACCCGCCAGGGCCCATTGAGCACCCTGGGGGACGGTATTCCAGAACTGGAGAGTTTTCTGTGCAAGCTCCTGAACAACTTCCATGATGTTTGCAAGTTCGGCCCTATCAGGTACACAATGGGTGTTTGAGCGAGCGGTGGTGGCTTTTTAGAGTCTCGGCAAACGATGCCGCGTGGGAAGTTTTTGTCGGAGTCGAGCTCCGCTGTGGGGACGCGTCGGGCACTTGGGGTGCTGCCCCAATTTGCTGGAGCTGAATGTCTTGGCATTTGGGGTGGCAGGGGGCCAAGGTGCCCATCAGTGGACGGGCTGGAAGACAGACGGTCAACAATCAACTTCAGCTCCCCCTCCCGATTCTTTCCTTTGCCCACTGCGCTCCATCTTCACCATTTCGCTTCCTCACTGTCTGTCTCCAAGTCGAACAGGATGGAGCGTATCTACACATTGCTGCCCTCGGGCGAAAAGGGCATCCTGCCCTACTACCTGTTTGTTGTAAGTAACATCCGTGAGGGTGCTCTAGACGCTAGACAAGGTTCAAAATATGCCGACGCATCTTACAGGTCGGCGCCGTTGCGCTTGGCAATGCCTTCCAAAACTATGTGACGCTACACTACACGCGGCGCATCTACAACGGCAAATTCGTCCCTAACCATGCCCTTCCTCCAGCATCTGATCGCTACAACCCGGAGGACAGCACTCAGATTCTGAAGCCTGCCTTACCCTCTGGCAAGGACTCTGAGAAGGCCAAGGACCAAGTAACTCCTTTGGCTGCTCGCCTCTTTGGCGCCTACACCTGGCTTGCCGGCCTCATCCGCGTCTACGCGGCCTATCAAATCGAAAACGCCGGCATGTACCAGCTCGCTCTTCTGGCGCATGTCGTTGCTGCTGTTCACTTCACTTCGGAGATGTTGGTGTACAAGACGGTCAGGTTCAGTGGGCCTCAGGCGTTCCCTTTTGCTGCTGCTTATGGTGGCACTATCTGGATGCTTCTGCAGTACAAGCACTATGTGCAATAAGCGTCCTTTGGATGGGTTGAAAGGAATGCTCAAGATCTAGGTATCATGTATCAAAAGGTTATTCAGATAAGGGGGTGGGGGGGGAATGATGTAATGTCGCTTGCTGAAGACAAATGCACAAGACAGTCCAGAACCAAACTCTTTCCCATATTATCGAATCGTGGAGAGTGTCTATCACTCCTTCTCCTTTCGCAACTCTCTTTAGTTCAATGTGACACGGTACAAAGGCCCGCTGCAACCCCTTAGGCGGGCAGCTGCCTGCTCTGGGGTTATGTCACGCTGAGGTTCGGCCATAAGCTCGTATCCAACGAGAAACTTCCGCACTGTCGCTGACCGGAGAAGAGGAGGGTAGAAATGCATATGGAACCAGCTGGCCTCCGCTTCTTCCTCATTGGAATCCAGCGGTGCTTGGTGGATTCCGGAGCCTGTGCTATGGGTCAGTAACGCTGGCACGTAACCAATTCTCAACGGCGAGGGGAATCATACTGTAAGGAAAGTTCGTCTCGAAAAGGTTGTCGTAACGCCTTGTGACCTCTTGAATGGCCTCGGCGAACTGAAACCTTTCCTTCTCAGTAAATTCAACAAGAGCGCGGACATGCCTCTTGGCAATGATGAGCACTTCAAACGGCCAAACAGCCCACCAAGGGCAGACAACGACAAAGCTGTCGTTTTGCCAAACTACCCGCTCCTGCTTCTTTACCTCGAGCGTGGCGTAGTCCTCCAGTAAATGTCGCCCATGTTCCTTTCGGTATTTAGCCATCTGAACCAGCTCTTTGCCTGGCTCCTCAGGCATCGTGCTTGTCGTCCAAATTTGGCAGTGAGGATGTGGGTTAGAACAACCCATGGCAGCACCCTTATTCTCAAAAATCTGCATGTATCTAAGCTGGTGCTTCGGCGGGGTCACCTCAGCATCAGGAGTGGTCGGGATACTTGCCAGGGCCTGCTTTGCCTGCTCACAAAGGGGATGTGATGGCGATAGATGGCTGGCATAAATGCGTGTCCAGGTCTCGATGACTGGCAGGATTTCTTCTGGAGCCATGTCGGCAAGGGTGAGATGGTGTTTGGGTGAGAAAGTCAAGACATAGCACTTCCCCGTAACTGGTTGGGCCTTGAGCAAGAGTGAAGCAACATCATCGCCGGTCTCCTCAAGAGTGTATTCTTGCTGCTCTTCTCTGACCGCACTGTAGTCATTGACGAATGCAAATGTGCCGGAGTACTTAGGATTGCTATCCCCTTCGGCTCGCTTATTTCCCGGGCACAGATAACACTAATGGTAATGTCCGTTTATATCAGTCATAGGTTGGTTCACATTATGAAGCTTTGAGCAGACTAACCTTGGGATCATACTCGGGCAATTCATTCTTTGAAGGGGCCTCTTGCTGACCTCTGTTCCATATTAGATCAAAAGCCTAACCATAAACAAGCCATAATACTCACTGCCAGGGACGCTTGGTACGATGAGGAGACACCAAAAGCCAGGACCCAGTTAACGGGTTGTATCGACGATGAGAAATATCATCAAGCACTTCGTCAGGCATCTTGAGTGATGGCAGTGACTAAAGCAGATAATCCTGGGAAGTTGCAGTAGCCAATGTATTTGGAGAATGTAAAATCAAGCCTTTCACGAGAACTTGGGATTTGGTCGGTTCAGCATTATTCACGGAGTAATCCAGAGGGTATGGCAATTCATTGCAAGAGCCAGACCCACGCACAAAGCAAAAGATAGAAAGCCTGACCCATCAATCACAAGGTGGGTGAAGAGGCGGGGTCATTCACTTGGAGATCTCAACAGTAAGCAGAAAAAGCATGCACAACAGACCTGTGGCTTCAAATTGCAAATTTTGTCTCACGTTACACATTAGATCATCTACTTGCGCAATATTCAATGATTCCCATTGTTGCGCCGAAAGAATGTGACTGATATGCGAGCTTTGCGTTGACGACTTAAAGGAGGAAGCTGCCCCTCAATTCTCCCATCCCTGCTCCCTCCGCCTGCCCTGGACACTCACTGAGGGTTAGGGTTGGATAGGACGCATTGGCCAATCTGATCGGCTGATCTTCGGCTGCCAAGCTTTACTTTTCCTCCTTGCCCAGCCTTGGCTTATTGGCCCCCTGCATTGTGGATCATTTGCATCGCACATGTCGGGGATGCCCTCAACCGCAACCGACGACGCGCCTTCGAACAGCGAAGATTCCATCAAAATCGACCACGTCTGTCAACGAAATCCATCAAAACAACAACGAATATCATCCAGGAATCGACGTTACAGTTGCGAGAACCGGTTATCCGGATTCTCCAGAGGGTGGTTCGGCTATACTCGGGCCACGCGGAGCAGCGACACTAGGTCTGGTTGGCCTCCATTATCGCGAACATGGGGGTTATTCGCAAGAAGATTGCGGGCAGAAGCGGCGAAGGTGGGGTGAAATATATCTGTGATGTCTGCTCTGTTGATATCACATCAACGGTGAGTGATTTCTCTCGTCAGATGTTCCCTTTTTAGCAATGTTGTCAACGCGGTCGGGACCGCGTGTCGTCCTCTCGGAGGAGTCCCACGTGCGGCGCATGATGCCTGTCCAGCGAATAGTGGAGCTTCAAGATCCCGATTGCGCCCAGCACACTAACACAGCTTCCGGCAGGTCCGGATTCGGTGCGCTGACCCTGCCTGTCACGATTATGACCTCTGTGTCCCGTGTTTCGCAAATGGATCTTCCAGCAATGCTCACAAACCCGCGACACACTCGTTCCGAGTCATCGAGCAGAACTCCTTTCCCATCTTTGACCCAGACTGGGGTGCCGATGAGGAACTCTTGCTCCTCGAAGGAGCTGAAATATACGGCTTAGGATCATGGGCGGACATTGCCGATCACATTGGCGGTTATCGGACGAAGGACGAGGTTAGGGACCATTATCTGAAAGTCTACATCGAGTCACCCAACTTCCCCCTGCCGGAACGTTGCAGCCCGTACGATCTTGAATTACCCAATTCGATCTCCCGAGAGGAGTTCCAAGCTCGTAAGAAACGCAGGATCGAAGAACGGCGAGAGGCTGCCAAGAATGCTCCCCCCCCTCAGCCCAAGACGAAACCGACAGCTAGCATTCCAGCTTGTCACGAGATCCAGGGATACATGCCCGGCCGTTTGGAATTCGAAACCGAGTACTGCAACGAAGCAGAGGAGGCCGTACAACTCATGTCGTTCGATCCCGGCGATGGCATCAACCCGCGTACTGGCGAACTGGAGCCCGAAATGGAGCTGAAGCTTACGGTGATGGAGATCTACAACAACCGGCTCACGCAGCGCGTTGAGAGGAAGAAAGTGATTTTCGAGCACAACCTGCTCGAGTACAGGGAGAACACCAAGGCGGAGAAAAAGCGATCACGAGAAGAACGCGAGCTTCTCAACAAGGCGAAGCCCTTTGCGCGCATGATGAACCGCCATGACTTCGAGCAATTTTGCCAAGGTCTTATCGATGAGCTTAACCTTCGTCAGGCTATCGCCCAGCTGCAGGAATGGCGTAGTATGCGCATCGGTGACCTCAAGAGCGGCGAAAAGTACGAGCAGGAGAAGGCCCTGCGCATTCAGAAGTCTATGCCCATGGGTTCCCTCGACCGCGAGAGGCTGGCGACGTCGCAGCGCGGCAAGAACCAGCAGCAGCCCGAGCCGCCAAGCGGTGCCGCACTTCTGGTCGCTCCTGAATTACCGGCCCGGTACAAGGAGCCGATCATCGACGCTAACGGCTTCCCCCGTCCGGATGCCAACAGACTTACCGTTGACGGCGGTAGTGTTGTTGTCGCGAACGGCACTTCTCAGCCCAAGCCGAAATATGTACCTCCGCCGGTGCCGGGTGTTCAGCCCATGAATCTTACCCAGGACAATGCGCCGGATCTTCACCTGCTGACGCCGGAGGAGATCAAGCTTTGCGAGACTCTACGGATCCAGCCGAAGCCGTACATTATGATTAAGGAGCAGATCCTTAAGGAGGCAGTCAAGGGTAATGGGAGTCTGAAGAAGAAGCAGGCGAAGGAGATTTGCCGTCTGGATTCCCAGAAGGGGGGCAGGATTTTTGATTTCATGGTCAACGCTGGTTGGGTGGTCAAGGCTTGAAGGGTGACGGCCCGGGTGAGTAAATCCGATCAAAGGTTTAGGCATTTTCTGGGAGGCCATCAGTTTGCTTTTTCGATCATACACGGCGTTCTGGTTAGGGGGCGGGATACCACTATTGCTACGGAAACACAGTTAAGATGGCACTAGAGAGCCTGTCGTTGTGTACATAGGTGTGAGATTGCGTTCTTGCTGGCAAGATTCAGCTCCAACCTTTTGAAAGCTGTCTGCTCTTTTACTTGCTTTGGTGCTGGTCGATGGGTTGCTTGTCCCCTCATGGTAGTCCTTGCGAAGACAAATAGACCGCTTCTGGTGTGCGATAAGCCATTGTCAAACTCTAGACGAAACCTGACCCTAAATGTCGATCAACCAAACCCGTGAGGGGTCCAAGATGGGTTTTAACCAGGCGCGAGATGTCGATCTCGGACCATTTGCACGTGCAGTTACGCCGTGTTTCGCAGTAACCTTGGCTTGTGGTCTGATGCTGGCACAGGCGCTGTTGCGAAGTTTATCCGAGCCACACACAAAGGGGTTTCGGTTGCTCTTCCGACGCTGTGGGATGTTATAACCGCCGTGAGCTGTGGCCCAGAGATGTGACATTGCTGGCGCTGAAGAGTAGCGATGTGTAAAACGCTTGTACTACCATGAGTGTACGCGATGGTGTTCGGCAAGCCAGCAAATTGCCTACTTACCCCTAACTACCTACTACCTAACACTGTCTGGAGCTTCCTGTTCCCCAATTTGAAGGCGGGTAACCTTTGCCCCCTGATGATGTACACGTCTCGAAACAAGCTACCGCGAACCTATCATTTTGCAGCAGCTCAACAACGGTATGGCAACATGACAACATCTGAAAATTTTCGGGAATGGCACGCAATATCAGAGGTAGACAGCCATGCATCCCAGAACCTAACGTCGACGTCCGCTAGCTTCGTGGAAACGACCTCATCGACTTCTTATACCCACATCTACTTCGCTAAGCCTCTTGGGGCACGAAATATCATCGTCATTTGCAAACTGGCAGTGAGTATTTCCCGGTGGAATTTCTTGAAGCGTCTAGAACTTCAAACACCATTCCGTAGACGAGTTGTAGTTGATTTAACAGCAGACAAAGGTACGTGCAAGCAACGGAACAGATCAAGGACAGCCCTTAGGTATCGGTAGCTTCATTCGACTCAAAAGTTAAACTGATTCTTTTTAATCTTTCGGTCATCAGCCCCGTTTTCCTTCTGTAAGACAGCATTATTTGGAACTTGGAAGTGCGGGCGGGCCGTTAACGTGGACTTCGAAAGTTGGCTTTCCTCCATCCCGGCTCTTGTTTCAGTTTGGTGCCAGCGGCAAAGACCCACCCAAATCCCACAGGGTCCCTCCAAGGTTTTGTGTCAGCGGGGCGGTTGCTGGGACTGATCGCCGCCAAGAAACGCCTCCTTGGACAGGGGCCCAACGTCTTTCGGGAGATGTTCGTCGTCTCTATGCTCAGTTTATGCCATGATTATGTGCTGAATATTCCGTTGATCTATAGAAATTCGCTGGCCCTAGTTGTCAATTGTTGGGATATTGCTACGAAAATCTCTGAGAACTGGGCTGAATCCTGTCTCTCCCTTCCCAGCCTCCCAGCCCTTATCTTATCGCTTGTTTCGGTGGGGCTGTCACTGTGCGGCAATGGGTCCAGGCCATTTTGCGCGAAGTCGTCAGGGATCGTATGAATCTCATCCAAAACCCACGCGCAACCTCGCCGACGTCCTCCTACCGCTGGTGTCTCACAACTCGACCGGGCCATCGAGTGCTGTGCAGGTCCAAACCTACAGGGATCCTCCATCACACCATTCCTCTTTGTTCGCTTATCGAGCACACCCTCTTAAAAGCTTAGGGTCTTCAGCTGCTGCTGCGAGCCACGAGACCGCAGACTGATACATCGGAGAAGTACTCAAGGCAACAAGGATTGCTCTTATTCCTCTGGCTACCTCTAAGACATGTGCATCATCATCCGAAGCTGATCTCGAGACACACCCAACGCCCCTCGACATCTCCAGCCGCTCCACCTACGGACCACTTACTGGTTTCTCATCATTTGTGGGGTAGTTGAGAGTCTGGACCGGCCATTAGTCGTAATCCGTCACCACTGACCGTTACTGAAAAGAAAGGCCAGCAAAACCCATCTGTAGCCCATTCGCAGCTCATGCCGCCAATCATCCAGCTTGCCACGAAACTCATCACTTCGACATCCATACCCTCGGGCGTTCTTCTCGCTCAACGGCACAGGTTTTAGGCGTCCTCTCAGACACAAAACGCCCGAGGTACGACACGGTATTCGCCTTGACAATTGACGACACTGGCGCTGTCGCCAACCTGTGGCGCATCAAAGCCCAGCAGCCATGGACACTTCATCACAGGTCATCAGCCATGTTCACGAATTGGTCACCCGTGCTGGCGGCGTTAGCACGGGAGAGGAGCGGCCGCCTATCTTCAAGGCAATTGGCATTGCCTTAGCTGTTGGCTCAGGAGCCTTCATTGGGACATCGTTCGTACTGAAAAAGGTTGGCTTGCTCAAGGCCAACGAGAAATACAACGAAGTCGCAGGCGAGGGATATGGATACCTCAAGAATCTCTACTGGTGGGCCGGCATGATCTTGATGATCATCGGCGAAGGCCTCAATTTCGCCGCCTATGCCTTCACTGATGCCATCTTGGTCACGCCTCTAGGTGCGCTCTCAGTCGTCATCACTACCATTTTGTCGGCCATCTTTTTGAAGGAGCGCCTGAGCGTCATCGGCAAGGTCGCGTGCTTTTTGTGCATTGTCGGCTCGGTCGTTATCGTTATGAATGCGCCACAGTCCTCTGCTGTTGCAAACATCCAACAGATGCAAAAGTTCGTCATACATCCGCTCTTCCTCTCGTATGCCGGCACTGTGATCATTGGTTCCGCCATCGTGGCGCTTTGGCTGGGTCCAAAGTACGGCAACAAAAACATGCTCGTGTATATTTCCATTTGCAGTTGGATTGGTGGCCTCAGTGTCGTGGCAACTCAGGGGCTGGGAGCTGCTATTATCGCCCAAGCCCAAGGGACCCCTCAGTTCAATCAGTGGTTTCTCTATGTGCTGCTGGTGTTTGTCATTGCAACCCTCCTGACCGAGATTGTATACCTGAATGTAAGCCTAAGAGTCGACTCAAATGAAAGTCAGAGCAAAAACGCTAAACAGTTGACTGCAGAAAGCGCTGAACATATTTAACGCGGCCATGGTTACACCCACGTACTATGTTTACTTTACCAGCACTACGATAATCAGCTCAGCAATACTCTTTCGTGGCTTTAAGGGCACCCCGACATCCATCATTACGGTTGTCAACGGCTTCTTGACCATTTGCTCTGGCGTTGTGTTGTTGCAACTGTCGAAGTCCGCGAAGGATGTCCCGGATGCTGCCGTGTTTTCCGGTGATCTGGATCAGATTCACACTATTGCCGAGCAAGCACAGCCCGAAACAGAACCAAAAGCTGACGCCATTCGTGGGACTGCAGCCATCATCAGGAGGCTGTCGGCAGCCAGGGAGAAGATGGAGTTGGAGGAGTTGAGACGTTTGCGTGAGGAGAAGCTCCAGGAAAGCCTTGCACCTCCCAGCGAGACGGGCGCGCCTCAGTACGAATGGGATGGCATACGGCGGCGGAGAACGACCACGTTCGGTCCACGCTCGATGACAGCTCCGTCTCCCACACCAACCCATCTTGCACCGCCGACGCCTCACCCGCCTTTGGGCTGGTCGCGTTTCCCGACCGAAGAGGAGCTCGCACAGGCGAACCGGCCCGTTTCGCCCGCCCTGTCGAGCTTGGTTGGCAGCATTCGCAGCCGAGCTCGTTCCGTCCTGCTGCCTGGTCATCCTGATTTCCGTGAACAAGCCCCACATAAGGTGCAGAGCCCGATGCATCCGGTCCAGTTGACCTCAGTGGCTGTCGCAGGTGCCAAACCACCGAGTATACCAGAATATGATTCTGATGGCAACGGCGAAGGTAGCGGACAGGGTCTGTCATATTCAAAACGTCGCGTGCAGACTGCTGGAGCCTGCAGCCGCAACGTGTCTGGCGGGAGTGACGCTGGAAGTGGTCGCTTGCCACCAGGCTCCCCCGGCCAGTCAGGCAGGCGCCAGTTTTCGTTCCAAAATATGTTCAAGCGCTTCCATGCGCATGAACATGGCGGCGATGGTGCCGTGGAATCGGGTCAGTGGTTTGCAGCCCGCGGCAGGGCGACTCCTCGCGGCTACTCGAGCCCACAGTTGAAGGGTGCAACGGAAGAGGAGATGCTCGGCCTCGTCAAGAACGACGGTAACACTAAGAGAGTACCCGCTGTGCGGGTCTACGAATACAACGACGACGATGATGACTCCACGGAATACATTGATGATAAAAAAACACGCTATGGTCGCGGCATCACCCATGGGTATAGCCAGAGCCCTCCTCGTGGCGAGGGCAGTGAAAAGGATGAGAAGGAAAAGGAACGAGAGGAGCTGGAGGCCTACGAGAGGCACCGGAGACGGTTCCGGCGTAACCAGATTGAGAGCAGTAGCGATGAAGACGAATGGCCCTCTCAACAACCGCGACACGAGGGACCTGGCCCCGGGTTCATCTGATCTCCCACACTCTAACTTGTTACGACCCCCATGCACAATATATAATGAAAACTAAGAGCTTTAAAGCACGACCTGTTGATGATTGTTTCCTTGGATAGTTGCTGGTTCGGTTATGCGATCGTTTCCCATCGAAGCATGATGATGTTTGTACAAGACATGTCTTTCTCAAGCACTTCCAACATTGGCTGGCCAATTGCATAGTGTAATACATGAACGGATACAGAAAGGAAGGAGGGAAATTTTGTTAGGAAACGCACATTCGGGCCGGTTTTCTCGGGTCACTCAATCCCTCTGGTCTGGGCGGGTTGCTGGTTGCTGGCCGTAGACGGTGTGGGAGGGCAATAGTCATTACCTTGCATCGCTGTCATCGGCATTCCAGACTGTATACTATGATTGGGCTGAAAGAGAATTGAAGAGCGGCAACATTGGAATAGCAGGAAATGAGAGGTGATATGATCCACGACCCATTTCTCTTTCTTCCCAGATGCAGGACCTCGCGTTGGAGTTTTGCCGTATGCCGTGGGGCTTTTGATAGCGCCTGAGCGTCTTGCATGGCCAGCGGCTCATGCGGGATGGCCTGACCTGGTCATTGCGTGCTGTGGGATGGAACGCTGGACAGGGGACAGCCCGTTAGGTGTCATCTACACAACACAGGCTGCTTGGGCTGACGCTTTATTGACAGTCTGGGGTCTTTAGGTTCCTCCGAGCACAGATCATGCTACTACGGCGACCCCGGGGAGGGAGAATCTCCTCCGGCCTCAACTGCGTGCCTATTGATGGCAGAGAACACGACCCACAGCGGTCACTTGGCCGTTAGAGACGGCCTTTTTAGCTTTCGCTACCATTCTTTAAGCCCCGAGACCAACCAGCACCGTTTAGGGCCGGAACGGCAAGATCGAACACCTAATCGAACGTGGGTTGGGTCTCTCGGATCTTCGGTCTGAACATCCGTTCTCCGCCTTGTTCCCCAACTCGCTTGCAATCAACTGCCGGCTGACACGGCCACAGTCCTAATCTCAGTTTGCGATCCGTGGGCGTGCCGTTATCGGCATTGCAGTGTGCACAGTACACGGTATTTGTCTTGCTCAGGATAAGGGTTCAGGGCCTGGGCTGGGCTGTGTGATCCAACGGCCGGCTTCTACATCTGCGCTCCGTATTCTCGCCAGCTTGAGCTTGACCCACGATCTACCAGTACCGTTGCCGTTCCCCAGATTCTAGGAGGCAATCCTCCGGCAGTGCACGACGTATAGTTTGTGCTACCTGTTGATGGCCAAAGGGTGAAACGGTGGTCCAACTTTGATTCTGGTTTCATGTAAGCAACGCGAAAGCTTGAACTAGCGTCTTGGTGTGCAGTGAACGCTACTCTTGGCAGCATTGCGAGGCATTGGCGTTCTTGAGAGAAAAAGTATCAAGGATTTTCCATCGTCCGAACCCTCGAAAATGGCAACCTATACACAAATATCTAGTCGCCAAGGGCTTTCTCGGCCGGGCCCGGTGCAATCCAGCCCTGCTCTTCGGACCTGCTGCGGATGGAATGCCGATAGAAGCCTTCCGGGCAGCAAGGGATCACAACCTCAAGACGGGAAGCTCTGCCGTGGCAAGTTTCCCGCGGCTTGGCATCTCCTAGCGTCCACTCAGAGATTGAAGATCGCCATTCTGCAACACCCCTCGATGTTGAGACGCCTCCTTTTTTCCCACACCCACTCTCCATCTGCACTGAAGCCCTCGGGGTGAGAACCCACAAAACACCCGAAATGTCAACTGTCAAACCCAGTGGAGGTTACAGCTGCCCTCTTTGCTTCCCCAGTCTCTTTCCATATTAAGAAACCCGTTCCGGGTGGACGGGGCGGGCAGGTGTCAACTCACGCCATCTACGCCCCCCGGATTTAGCCTGTTTCCCCAGACTTGACCAGCCACTATGTCGTTCGTGCAAAGCCCGTGACGGTACACAATGCCGCACGTGTAGCCAACCAAGATGGCATCAGAGCATCTGAGAGCGACCTAACCTAACCTAATCCTTAACCTTCACCCACATGGAACTTTCCGTTGAAGTGGGCCTGCTGGCCTTGTTAGTCCCCCATGTCAACCATGATAGCTCGCATTGCCAGGGTTAGGCTGTACTGGCCGTGTTATAGGTCTAGGTGAGCGGTATACGAGAATGATGGAGGCAAGAAAGACGATAAACAGGGCCGGCATTTGCGGTCCTAGCGTGCTTGATAAATGGAGAGAAGTGATAGCAGCCCAAGGGAAGCGAGAAGGAGAGGCGTTATCAAGCCAGGTCTGGCTTGGGACCAAACAAAACAGGCTGCTACCTCTCATATGCCCACCCAGAGTACCAAATACCTAACCTCAATTCCAAAGACGCCTTGCCCAGACTTGCCGACCTTTCGTTTCCGCCCAACCTCGCTGACTAGCCCTCCGGATAGATTCTCCGTGTTGACCTTACCGATGCAGTCCTCAGGGTGGCTTATCGATCACGAGTAGCTCCAGTGGCGTGTTTTCATGGCATTTCAGCTTCCGAGTGCATCTTCAAGTCTCGTTTTCATCTCTGGAGTTTCATTGACGCCATCAACCGTTTTGTTCGATAAGTCCTTTGACTAGGCGAAGATATTATTTGGCGGATCCCACGTTCTGGGTAGCTGAGGAGTCTAAGTTTCCATCAACTTACTTGGGTCAAATGGACAGGAATGACATCAACACCCTTGTGAATATCTGAAGAGACTCCTCGACAAAGATGGGACGCCGCAGTACGAAGCCAACTATCAGGATCCTGATGCTTGGGGCAGCAGGAGTGGGCAAGAACTGCCTAGAATCCAGAGTAAGTTGTCACGACTATGACTCCTAACACGAGCGCAGTGACATGATGCTAACAGACACCAGTTTACCACCCTCAACTATCCGCCTATGTACGACCCAGCCTTAACCCTCAACAGCAGACGCTTCCTCACCCTCTCCCCGGACCCCATCGACGAACCACGCAGTCCATCATCCCCGCTCGGCAGCACAGGCACCCCAACCCCTCCTCACGATTCTCCAGAAACAGGCCGTTTCGACAAAACCTCCTCCCTTCGGTCCCCTCGCACCCCCTCAACCAGCTCCTCTAGCCACCCGGGCCGCTTCCAGTCCAGCTGCGGAGCCCTTGAGCGCGACCAGTACAGCGTCGACACGCCCATCTCGCAGGACTCGTGCTGGGCGACGTCCCCGACCGAGTCTCAGCATGGCAGTACCCGGCGTAGCGAGACGTATCTGGTCGAGCTGATCAACGATCCTGGACTGCGAGTTCCGCAGCTCAGGGCGCAGGTGATTGCCAAGGGAGAGTATGATGCCGTGATGTTGATTTATGATGTTGGTAATCGCGAGTCGTTTGATGCGATTCTTGGGTTGCATTCTGAGATTGCGACAAATCGGAGTCGGCAGAAGAGGAGACAGTCTGGGATTGTTCAGCGGTCGAGGAGTAGTTTGTTTGGGGTTGCTAGCTTGGCTGCGGCTGCGCATGATGACGGCGTTAAGGAGGAGGAGGTCGTCATCGCGGTTGTGGGAAACAAAAGTGATGTTGATTTGGAAGTCAACGGGAGTATGGAGAACGGCGTCGCACACAAGAAGGTCGACTCTTCGGAAACTGGCGATCAAAACGAAGACGACGATGACAACTGCTTCCCCCCTCTAAGCCCGACCTCGACAAAATGCGAGTCCCGGGCAATGATGCATCGCACTCGCTCCGTTCTCTCCGACACCTCTTCCTACTCCCGTACCGACCAGCCGCCACGAACATCTTCGTGGCGTGCTGCCGAGGGCAAGAAAGCAGCGCGTCCCGCTCTCCGAGTCAAAACCACCGCCGAACAGTCCAGCCACAAATGTCATACCCACCACGAAGTTCTCGAAAGCTGGCTCAGTTCCGACGCCGCCGAAGCGACCGCCGATCTTGAGCCAAATTTACATTACGAAGCCGGGCCATCAGCAACAAAAGAGGAATCGCAACATGCCAATAGCAAGCGACAGGTCACCAGCAAAGAAGGCGAGGCCTTAGCCCAGGCCTTGCAAGCTCATGTTCCCTTCTTCGAGGCCAGTGCCAAGACGGGGATGAATGTGGAGGAAGCATTCGAGGCGATTGTACGGAAGGTGATCGAGCAGAAGCGTCGGCGTAATACGAACAAGGCAAATGATGACCAGGGGATCAAGGGAAAGAGGAAGAGCCTCATGCATCTGCATCAACCACATCAGGAGCATACAAAAGCAGCAGAGGAGAAGGAACCTGAAGCGGGGGTAAGGCAAGGGAAGAAGGATGCGGCGCAGGAGAATAATCCGGGACAGGAGGAGTCCGAGATTAGGAGTGTCAGTCTTCCTCCAGCAGTATACCGGGGAGACGACAAGGACAACAACAGGGTAGCAGTTCAACAAATAGAGGCGGCCGTACCAAAGACGTCCGCACTAAGCAAACCAGGACAGCAGACACAACCGTCACAGAGGCCGAAGGGAGTATTCGGGAGGTTCAAGAGGGTGTTCAACAGACGGTCGATAGCGATGATCGGTAATGTTGTTGCTTAAGATTTGGGTTGGCAAATGGTTTGTCAGTTTCCTTTGTCAAGCGATAGTTTGTCATTTTTAGCCTGTCGGTTAGGCCGGTTGGTTTGCAGATGGGGGGGGGTATGCTAAGGGGCTAATTCAACAAGTTATCATTTGTTTTTCCCCCAATCATCCCAGATCTCCCCATTACATTGTACGGCCAGATTGTCCTCATGACTGGTAGGAGGAGCCGGAAGTAAAACCCCCCCCAAAAAAAGAAAGAAAAGACAAGAAAAAGAAAGCCAACATGGATCAGATCCCGAACGCCACGCTTATGAATGCAAAAGTAAATCACCAGATAGGTATGGTGTTTAAGAACAATTTGTTGTCCACAGCCAAGGGGCAAACACCAAGATTTTTGGGATCCGAGTCTACCAGTCAGCGGCCCATCCATTCTCAGCGAGGAACTCCTCGCAGGCTTGCTTAAGATCCAAATTAGGCCGCAGGTCAGAGATATATAGAGGCTCCCTAGTGAGGGGATCGGTCTGAGTGCGGCGCAGGTGCTCGACGATGGATGCGCGCTCGTAGGACTTGCCTGTTTTAGTCTGTCGCAAGGGGTCATGTCAGATATACGCCACAATTCCTCTCTTATGGTCTGCCATGCAAACGCCTGCTTATCAAGCACGCCGGAACGCAGCAAATGTGCGATGATAATACTCACTATTACCGGGTCGACCATGACACAGAAACTGATGTCATCAATGGCCCAGTCTGGCACCACTCGCTTCTTCTCCTCCTTAGGGCGCGCCCTCTCGAAGACCTCCCGCATCCTCTCCAGCTTGGACTGCCACTCATCTTCCAGCTCCTTACGCTGAATCTCGGTGAGCGACTCGTCTTGCAAGAGACGGTCCCGTTCCCTTTGTAAGACAGCCATAACCTCTCCTTCTAGCCCGCTTATTTCTCGTAGACGCTTCTTCTCCATGGCCTCCCAGCGCTCCTTTTTACACTTGAGAACGTGGTTTGTTATTGTGGCCAGTGATTTATCGGCTTGCTTGACGCAGAGCTCGTGAGCGCGAAGGGCATGTTTCAGGGCGTCGTCGTATGCGCGCAGGGCCAGATGGGCCTGGGACAGGTTGTAATGTGCCTTCATGCTGTCGGGCGACAGTCGCAGGCACTCGTTGCAGTCGGCGATGGCATTGTCCCATTGTGCCAGGCGCAAGCGTGCCATGGCACGATTGGTATAAAGCGTTGGGTTGGTGGGATCGACAATGAGGCTGCGCTCGTCGAGTCAGCATTGTTAGTTAACCTTACTCCTGGATTGTCTGTTGAGGGAGCTGTAACAAAAAGGGACGTACGCTTGGGAGTAGAGGGCTTCGGCCTTGACATAGTCGCCCGCCTGGAAGCGACGGTTGCCTTCTTCCTTGAGTTGTAATGACTTTGCCATATCCATTGGTAGACCGTCAGAGCATTATCGCGCTAGGTAGGTGGACTGGTTGATAGATGACTGCAGGGTTACAAGGAATGGCGCAGTTAAGTTATTCTCGAAGCTAACTTCAGGTTGTCGAGACGGTTAGGATGTATTTTGCAGTACTAGCGCAAGCGAAATAGTTGCCGATGCCGGATCCCGGAAGCTGATAATATTCGTGATGGACCTGCAGAAAGAAAGTGAAAGAAAAAAGACAAGAAGTGCGATGTAACAAGTTGCTAGAACATAGGGAGGTAGTCACAAGAAAATACTACAAGGACCAAAAAGAGAGAGGCATGAAGGCCAACACTGAAGCCTATGGCAAACTAAGTGGTTGCGTGAGCAACTCTTGTGGACATCACCAACTTCCTTCAGGCTACGGGAGCCTGCTCCCAAGCAAGAGGAGAGCTGCTAGGTCCAAGTGGGATGACGGAGCGTGGGCCCCAAGCCAGGGTGGGGCACTCCACTGTGAAGCGCGCAAATCTGATATCTGTTGCCGTCAACAAGGAGGTTCGCCCAATGGAATATGTCAAATCGGGAAGATTCCAGAAGGCAGTCTGAACCCTAACCCTGCTGGTAAAAAAAAAAGCTTAGCTGTACCAATCAAAAGATCTTATCTGGAGCTTAAATCATAGGGCCCCTGGTCTCTAACAGTTAATGTAAATAATATCATGCCAATGATATCATTGCTCACCTCTTTCGCATCCTGGAACATGAATCACAATGCCTTTAGCATTGAAACAACCAAAAAAAAAAAAAAAAAAAA
>Ga0065720_1019936_pt1 | contig 18556 bp, 8 predicted proteins | sample Thericmetagenome_FD_59107 | JGI IMG/M metagenome (GOLD analysis project Ga0065720, IMG submission 59107) | Thermophilic microbial communities from the Joint Bioenergy Institute, California, USA of rice/straw/compost enrichment - eDNA_2 v2... | ecosystem: Engineered > Solid waste > Grass >...
GAGAATCTGCGGAGGGACCTGGACAGGGCGGTGACCAGACGAAGTCCGAAGTGGGCTGTGATGGTGGCCTTGGGCCAATTGGCGGCGGCGTAAACAAACGGTTGCGCGGCCAACGTGCCCCGCACTTGGGCCAAGGTGGATCATGCAGCTGGGCGCCACCTCTGTTTGACTATGGCACACGGCAACATCCCGCACTTGCACAGTCGCATTTGCCCTATTTATCCCCTGAGCATCGTCGCTGGTGCACGTGGGATTGAGAGATGTCCCAAAACACCACACAGTTATTGATGCCGCAGCAGGCTACGTTGATCTCCCTCTCCAAACAAAGGGCTGGCCTGCTATGTGTCGAACCTGTCATCACAAAGCCCCAAAGTCCGACTCCCTCGAGCTCCAAGTGGCCTGGACCCACTTCGACGTCATCGTGGACCCGCAGATTGTGAGTCTGGAATCTTTGGGTGATTTGAATGTGGGCTCTACTAGAGGTGGGTAGAGAAGCCCATCGACGTCTTAAACGCTTCGCTCACTGTCATGCCCTTCAATGAGGGATTATGCGCTCTTGGCGCTCGCATGCAATCCGGAATGCCTATGTAGTAGCATGTGAAAATAAGGTTCATCTCTAGAATTTCTTCGGTGGGTTCGGAGCAGACGAAGCAGGCAACCCGAGTCACTTGTCAGGCTACGGAGCTGCCGATTCTTCCCTCGGCATCTTTCAATTACCTCATCTCAATCACAAGCTCCTCGTCATGTTAGCCCGCTACCCCATACCAACCCTTCATAGTTTTTTTTTTTTTTTTTGGATTTTGTTTTGTTTTGTCTAGCTCCCTCTATGGAGCAGCACCACTTTCTAGTCAGCGAGCTCGCGAGCATTTTCTTATCCTGAGGTCAAGGGAAGTGGTTCAGCTCTCCTAAGTCAAGAAGCAGGTCAAAACCGCAGCGACACGTGGTCTCCAAAACTCGAGCATTCGTTGGGCTGCAACCTCTTCCGCAATGAAAATGCCAGATGGATTTGGTGGGGCGCTTTTGGTCATATGTTGTGCAAGCTGACCTGTTCATTAAGACAGGACCAGCTAAGTACCTATGCCAGTGCTCGTGATTTGAGGAGTTTAGCCAGACCTTAGCTGGTGGGCTTAGTCCATAAGAAGTCCCCACCAGTGAGTTGGATGGAGTTTGTTTACATTCATTTGATGTCATTTTCAGCTTGATCTCCGCTCTTCCTGTAAGTTTTAGCCGAGTGTCGAAGGACAGTTGATCTCTCGTCTCTCGGTCAGTTGGCCTAAGGTAGCAGGCCTTCTCGATGGGAGATAAAAAATAATAGGATTTCGGTCATAAGCACCTAACGTCTGAGGGACACCGATAGAAGGATGAAAAACCAGAAGAGTTTGCACTTTGCCCAACATACAATGTGCTGCAGCTGTTTTGCAAAGAGAGGCACCTACCTAACAGCAACTAATCGGTCGCCATCAACAAGTATCACAAGTAAATGTCAGTAAAAGTAGAGGTCAAAGCCCGAGAACGATCGACGGCATATGTTATACTCCCTGCCACATGAGACATTGAAATGAGTATGGATTGATCTTTTGACTTTACTTTTCAAATTAAAACCCGCCCTTCCTTCAACCGCTCATTCTCATAACGCGGAAGCCATTCGTAAGTCCCCTATGTCAAATCACGGGCTCGTCATCATCAAACATAGACACAATACAAGAGCGCAGAACAGGACTGGTAAGTAAGTATCCGCCCAGAGGAATAGCTAGTTGAAAAGAAAGCTCAAATTCATCCCTCCCTCCTTCCCTCCCTTTCTCCTCTTCGGTCGTTGGTTCATCAACCCCCCCAAACCGCAAGACTCCTGACTGTAATAACTCCCATGATACCCAGCAATGAACCCCTAAAAAGAAATCAAAAGGCTATACCATGCCAAATATGCACAAGGGGAAAAAAAAGGAAGAAATAAGTACCAAGTTGAGTCAAGAGCGGAGAGACTGCAGACCCAAACAAGAGTCTGCCAAGAAACGCATCACATCCACAATCCACGCTTGAATCACATCTATTCTGATTGCAATTCCACGGTCAACAGCTCTAACCTTGCTGCAACTCCCTCCAGGTTAGAGATCAACCTCCTCACACGGGCCATGGCCAAAGCGGCAGCAATTTCGTCCTCAGCCTTCTCCTCGATAGTTGAGGTGCTCTCATCGCCAGAAGCAGCGGCATCAACGAGCTCGAACCGAGCCAGAATCTTCTCAGGCTCGATACCGCCAAAGATGTCGACTTGCGAAAGGCCAGTCATGTCGAGCTCGGCAGCAGGAGCAATTGGTGAAGCAGGAGCGACTGGAGAGGACGTAGATACCGGTGAAGGCGAGTCTTGCCAGAGTTCAAAAGCAGGATCATTCTCAAACTCTTCATCGGTGACAACAGGTGCAGCAGGCTCAGGGGCAGACTTGGTATCGGATCCGGTAACAGTAGTCTCAGAAGGCTCTGGGGATGAGGGAACGATCGGGCAAGCCTGAATAGCAGGAATGTCGAGCTTGTCGTCGGAGGAGTCGGAAGAGCTGAAGTCCTCATCGTCACTTGAGAACAAGAAGAGGGAGCCCGACTTGCCAGACAAGACGGAGGTGTCGATAACCGGTTCTGGGGTGTCGAAAACAGCAGCGAAGACCTGAGGTTGATAGTTCACGGCGGGGATGGCTGTCAGACTGCTAAGACCGGCAGTATCAGCCGCAAAGTCCAGTGACAGATCCTCAGGAATGGGGACTAGCCCCTGCTGTTGTTGTTGAAGAGCTTGGAGTTGTTGTGCCGCATACGGATTCACATCCTTTGGGAGTTGGGGTGCCTGCTGCTGTTGGGGCCGCGGTGTGGGTGGCGGAGGGTTGGCTTTTGGGAGCAGGTCCGGGTTGGCGATCAGCTCCTGGAGTACGCTAGCAAAAGCGGGCTTGGAGAGTAAGTGGCGAACAAAGTCACCGAGTCGCTGGTTTTCCATGATGAGCGCCTTATTCTGGTGGCGCAACATGGCATTCTCGGCATGCTTCTTAGACACCTCACTTTCAAGCTGAGCAATGTACTCTGCGCAAGGTGATTAGTCAGCAGTTTCTGACGGGGGGGGGGGAGATATTCATGCCGTCTTACCTTTTCTTCTAGACCGGAAAGCCCGAGCAGAAACCTTGTTGCGAAGCTGCCGACGCTCCTTGCTTGAGAGAGCCTTGCCCTGCTCGCTGTTTAAGAGTTTCTCATCCTCATCCATCTCCGCCTCCGGCTTCTTCTGCCGTGGCGCCTGAAGAATGGGCGGCCCGACTGGTTCTGGACTGGGCAGAGGGTTGTTACGCATCTCACTGAGGATCTTGTTAATCTGCTCTTGAATGACAGGATCGGTATTGTCGGACGAGTCGGAGCTAGCAGCGCGGAGTTTCCGCAGCTGTTCCTGCTGTCTCTGCTGCTCCCGCAGTTTTGCCAGGGCTGCTTGCTGTTGATGCATGCCGGGGTATACCCGACCCATGGGAGCGTTGGGACGTGACGAGGCCAAAAGCTGCTCTCGAGCCTCCACAAGATGGGGGCTGCTCAGTGTCCGGTTGAGGGGACTGCGTGCCGTACCCGAGCGCCAGTCAGAAAAGCCCTGGGGGTTGCTGCCCAGGAGGGGAGAATTGAAAGTGAAACTCTCGCTACTCGTCGTGCTGAGAAGATCCACGCTGAAGTCCATGTATCCCGGGATATTTGGGTTGTTCTCGTTCACAGCAAATGTGGTCGCGAGCGCGCCGGGGACGATGCCAGTCTGTTGCTTGTACTGGTCATACTGGTGACTGGGAGCCGGAAACGATTGTGGGCTTGATAAGAAGGTGCCGGGTGCAGCGGTCGTCTCGGGAATGGTCGGCTCGGGAACTGATGTTGTCTTGAGGCCTTCCAGAGGCGACGAAGATGCTGAGTCGAACTGTTGGCTATCGTAGGCAGAGAGATCAAGAAGGTCAAGCATCTGGTCGGTCAGGCTAGCATCGGGACCGGCCTGACTTGTGGGAGTCAAGCTGGACATTCTGATAAAACGTGACTATTCGGTACGCGCAAGCTTGTTCGATATGCGCGGTCGCCTGATAAACTCGAGTTCCTAGTGACGCGGCGATGGGATGCAACGAAGAACCGGTGACGACGCTGGCAACGTACGGTCGGCAGTAACGGATTGGATGGTTGGTCGCGCTCGGTCGAGTATATGCAAAAAGCGACAAGTGTATACGTGGATAGACAGGTAAGTGCAGCGGTAGGTATTTGATGTTTGCGGGTAGTAGTTGAATACTGCAGAGGTCAAGAAGCGGACAAAAGACGGGGATCAGTTGGTGGTTGGCAGTGGGATCTGGGGGTTTTGATTGCCCGGCGTGGTTCAGGGAATCGAAGAGACCAGCAGCGTTTGAGACGGACGGATGCGGGGATGGGATGAGCCAGCAGTTAGACAGGTTGGGCGTTCAAGTTCTCTTTCTGACACCGGGGGTGTGACAAGCGCACCGTGGCTTTTCAGCGGCCTGCAATCCCGGTTGGACAGGACCCATGCAGGCTGACCGGGGTTGTGTTGCTTTGGGAGGGGGGGGACGCGTAATCCAGCGCCAGGGCTACTATTCACCCAACAGCCCCAGAGAACCGAGCAGGCTACTACTAAAATCCACTGCCAAGAGAATCAGTAGCATTGCTCGTTCGTAACAGCTTGTTGCGACCTAGAAACTGATGTGAAGGGGAGCTTTGCTCCTTGATGGGATCTAGCTGTCAATATCAGCTGCTGAAAACACCGTCCCCAGGTCGGACTCGGCAGCGGTGATGGAATATCCACGCTCCCGTCTCCGTCCTGGTCCCCGTCTCCGAGATAAAGCCAAAACGGGTAGCTTCCGTTTGGGGACATAGAAGAGCCACCCACACGTGCGGAACCGACGGGACAGCGTTTGGACTGCATCCCTAGGCGAAGGATCATTCGGCTTACAAGGATTAAAAATGTCGATGCCTTCTGCTTGTCGCTTCGCACGTCAGAGTGGCTGATTATAACTCCCCACGATGTCGTGGCCTGCAGCTGGCTGCTGCTGCTACGGCTGCGGCTTAGCCTGGGCAGCGATTTCAGAAGCTGCTACTTTGCGTTCCAGGCGAGCTCTTGGTCGCTGAGGTACTGATATGAGCGCGGAGCTCTGGCCGACTGCTAGCTCTTGTTTGTACATTTGGGCAATCACTTATCAAGCTGACGGGGAAACACGGCCGACAAACGGGCTGTGCACTCGTCATCGGATCCGGCCGTTTTGCACTGCCTCAGCTTGACCCTGAGTAATTATCGATTGGATATGGGGCCATGAACCCGGCTATCTGAAACTGGCCTGCTCTCTTGAGCCACCACTCAGACAGCTTCTCCGGCGCGCGATACGTGCTGGCGACTAGCATGAGGATCTGCTTACGAAGTAGTAAATGCATTCCGTCGCTTGGAACTCTGAATCTTGGTGACGAAACGCTGTGTGCCGTTTTTCCCCACAATTCATGAGACACGAGATGGTCCTGATGGTTGATGCTCTCCTCAACCCGGTAGAACCTTGCTCCCGCGAGCGGCCAGCTTTGTCCCCGATCCCGAGTTCCAGACGGAGATCGCTCCATCTCCGATCGAGCCAGCCGAGTCCGTTTTCATTGCGGCAAGTAAGAACATCTTGGGGCTTTAGAGGTGCATTTGCCACACCAAACAAGCTATCACAGATTATGGTTGGGTTATAACCGGCAAACTACGGTCACCAAGACTACCTGTGCCTCGCATATCGACTGATAGTAGATAGCTCAAATGGGCCATTACTTCGACCTACACATACTTCTTTCTCATGGCTTGCTACGCCGCTGACTGCGAGTGGACTCTTTGCAGCTGACCGCAGGTGCTTACGATGCGCACCATGCCAAGACCGCCTCATCGGACACTCGGCATTCGCGACACCGATGGCAGAGGCATTTGTGGGGTTGTCTTCTGTCGCTCTTATTGTGATGCACGGCCATTCTCAAACATGTCAACTACGTACTCTCAACACGGACTTTTGTCAGGATAAGCCTTGTTGCGGCTGTTCTGATCTGACAACTCTCTCAGCAAAACTGGGTATTATATAGACACCGGCCCCGCCTTCCAGAAGCTTGAAACGACAGTTCATCGATGATCTGATCTTCGGGATGCTCGGTGATCTGCGCCACATCCTCTCGCTTATTACGACCTTGGCGGCCTCCGAGAGAGACATGAGTAGGCATGAGAAATGTCGGCACTTCCAAATCCGGTGCTTATCTCGACCATTAACACTGAAAGGCATGTGTTTCGGGGATCACCCAGCCAGTTGTTTGGCATTGGTACTCTCTAGCTGAAGAACGAAACCAAATCAGACACTATTACTCTCACTCTATAATAAAACTTGATAGGAAGAGACCATCCAATTGGCGTCAGAACCGCGAAGTAACTCAGTATTCTTGAAAAAGAGGGAATAAAAACCTCTTTTCGTTATGTTCCTCGTTGATTGCCAATAACGCAGGTTGACACCTTCCAAGGACCACCTTAAGAATCTCCTCAACTGAAGTTCTAAACAACAAGGGTTAGTGTTGGATTGCATCAACTGAGATTTCAAAGCGAAGTCTCAAAAGATTCAAACATATACACAACTGCACCAACATAGACCTATGCATAAATGCGAGATACGTGAGACTACAGTAATGTAGTTAGAGGACACCAAAGTGAAACATCTGAGCGATAGTGAAGTGAGGCTGACGAGGAAGACCTGACAAACCAGAAATACGTAGGGTTAGGGTTATGCTCTGCCCATGTCCAACAAAAAGCAGATCACTGGCAAAAAGCTCGGATACGCATGCCCTGCAATCTCGCACATCTCGGTAATATGCTACATTGCTTTTCGCAAGAATCGAACTGCTTTCGAGGAGAGTTTTCAAGGAACATGCTAGCAAAATTAGAAAAATTTATAGTCCTGGTGGGGATTGAACCCACGACCGTCGCATACCCATTACCCATCAAGGGGTATAAGAGCGAAATCTTAACCGCTAGACCACAGGACTATTTTCCTTGTGATTGGTAGAACTTGTCAAAAACAAAATTCATCAATTTCGTTGTCAATTGCATCTTTGTGCACTGGCCATCAAGAGAGCTTGCGATGGCTGCTCCCATGGCTGAATCTGACCAACAAATGGTTGCCTGCAGTTGTTGGTTGCACATGGTTCCCTCGCAATAACAGCTTGAGAAACGCTTCATGTATGGCATGAGCTATGGAATACAGCTCTTGAACTGCAACCAATGCCTGCATTTGATAGATCTACCCCTCGCCATAACGTCCTGCCGGGCGACCAGACTATCAACAGACAAAAAGATACGGCCTCGCTCTCTGTGCGCCATATCGTCAAGAGTGTGTGCAATCCCGGATCCATCGGCAATACTGCGGCAGCAGAATAGTCTTGGAAAGAGGATAGGCTTCGCTTGTCAGCTGCGACTTGCAGTAGGTGATATTGGGCACCCAGGAACATGCTCTACCAAGAGCATTACAAACCATTTTCCATTCCCACAGCTGTACAACGCAACGCCATACTTCCATTAACGAGACAACTAATTATGGAAATTTGAACCTACTGTCCATTCCTCCTCCTCCCTCCAGCCTTGCTCCTCTTGATGTGCGCTCTCAACGCTTTCCTTGTCTCCACCAAACTCCTCTTCTGTTTCTGCTTCGCCTTGCCAAGCGTCATAAAGAAGTTCTTCTTACGCGCCTTCTCCTTGTTGGTTGAACTCTTTCCTTCGGCCTCCTTCTTGGCTTTGCGCAGAGCCTGCGTCGACTTGTGCTCATCGCGCGACGGCTTGTTTTCGCGCGCGCGTTCCAGTTTCTCTTCCTTAGTTGCCTTCTTGCCTAGCTGTGCCGGAAGCTCAATATCCTCAGCTGTCAAGCCATCTTCGATGTGCTTCTCAATCAGCTCCTTCTTGCGCTTGGCGGTGTTGCCAAGCATTTTGTCGAGTTTGGCCTGTTGACGGAGTTCCTTCAGCTTGGCCAAATCGGCAGGCGTCAAAATAGTCGTAGTGGCAAGCTTAGAGATGCGCCTCGCCTCAGCCTCAGCTGTAGACTCTGCTGTGCCGTTCGGTCGAGCCTCGCTACCGGCCTTAGCCTCGCCATTTGTTTGGACTTCGCCATTAGTTTTCGACGTGTCGACAAGTTCAGGGACTTCCTCAGTCCCGGAATCCTTCCTCTGTCTCTTTTTTGCTGGGCCCTCGTCTTCAGACTCACTGCTGACATCAATCCAACCACCAGATGATTCACTTGTATCGGAGGCAACCTCCCACTCTGACGAGTTCCATCCATCATCCTCATCCTCCTCGCCACCATCCTTGTTCTCACCGTCTCCTTCGCCTTGTTCGACCTTCTTTTTCTTCTGCTCTTCCTTGTACTTTTCCAATAGCTCGATACCCTCGATATCCTCGGCCGCCTCTTCTTCACCGAATTTGAGAGGTTTGATCTCTCCGGCGCGAAGACCCATCGTGGCCTCCTTGCCACGGAACTTCTTCTGCAGCATCTCTGGGTATACCTCCCGGTACAGAGATTGCAGACCCTTCGCTGCCATCATAACACCCTTGTCCTTGCTCTTCTGGTATAGCACTAGGTCCTGAAGAAGGGTTTCGCTCATGCATAAGGGCTGCCGCATGGCCACTTCTCGGATAGCGTTGAGACCAGCAGCCGCAACCTCAGCCGCCGAAGCCTCAGATACAAACTCGTTGGCGATCTTGACAACGAGTGGCTCAATCACATCAGGTGGTACCAAATTGTGCGTTGCTTGAGCAAGACAAGCTAGGAAGGTCGTGACGTTGAGTTGCTTGGGAGTAAGGTACCGCACAAACCAGGAGTAGAGGGGGAGGACGGTAAGCTTGTGCAAGCCAACAAGACGAGTAACGAGCTGCAGTACTAGCAGGCGGTTCTCGAGTGTAAACTTGTTCTTTGAGTTTTGCAGGTGCTTCTGGAACAGCTTCTCGGCAAACCCTTGAGGGTCATTGATGAGGTGAAGAGCTGAGAAGTTCAGGGGATGTGGCGCGTGTTTCTTTCGTTCTTGCCTATTCTCCGACGTCAGTGTCCATATAAAGAACAAAACGTAAACAAGCCTCCATACTTCTTGATCTTCTCCAGGGCCTTCTCGTAAGCTTTTTGACGTTTTTTAGTTTTCTTGTTGATGAGGCTCTGGTGCTTGACCTTCTTAAGGTCAATATCCTCGTCGCTTTCCTCATCCTCGAGTTCTTCCCTCTCCTTATCACCACCCAAGAAAAACCGACAACCCCCAACAACTACCTTTTCATTGTCGCTAAGACATGCCTCTTTCATGACATCGCAGGGCCTGGCGTCGGTCCATATCTGACGGCGCCATAGCTCGCGAGTAATTCGGCATGCCCAGAGGCCTTTGCTAGAAGTGCGGTCGGAAGTAAGGAGGTTATGAAGCACGGTTTGGATAGTGCGGTTGAGCTTATGGTTTGTAGCCTTCGCATTCGATTCCCTTAGGTCGCTGACGATCTTTGTATAAATCAAAGTGCGAAGAGACTTGCTCGGCGACGAGATGAGAATAGGGAAGAGCGTCGTTAGGAGGCTGACGGAGTCAATTACATCTTTTCTGCGCAGCAGCACCAGGCTTCCTACCACCTTCTCGCGCAGGTCCTTGTCGAGCGTGGTATGGTGTTGGGTCAGGAGTTGCTTGAGATGGTCAGGAAACGGGGCGGTGATATCGGGGTAGAGGTCGGCGACATGCGCAACCAGGTCGACAAGATCATGGAACTTCTTGATATCTTCAGACGATGCTGTTGCAGGCGATGAGAAAAATATTTGGCGCTGAGCATCGTACGCCAACCACTGGTCGTAGAACTCCTGGGCATAGGATCTGGCCTTTTGGTTAGCAATAAAATCCGAGTGAGCAGGAGGACGGATGCATCACACTTTGGATCTCTCCTTATCTTGTACTGGAGGTTGACAAGGTCAGCTTCGACCTTTTCTAGGGCTGCAACTTTCCGCTTGGGCATCTTGTCTAGCACTGGCTGCAATTGAAGGTTGCTGTATCTGTTGCGGCTTCAATCGAGATTTTCTCTGGCGTCTTTGCGAACATGCTTATCTTATCAGCAACATTTTTCTGGGGCTGTTTGTGGGACTTGTTGGCAGGGGTTCTCACCAATCGAAACACTGTCATCCAACACCCGCCATGCTGAGACGTCAATGAGGCGGCAATTGACCCAACCACGCGGATCTTATCGTAGCTACCCTTCCGAAACATGCGAGCAAGAGAACCGAAAATCCAATCTTTCTAGGAAACAGTCTGGTCTATGCGCCTTAACTTCCTGCCATTACAATACTATCGCTTATTTACTCCCTAAGTATTGGAGGAGTCCTCAAGGTGTTAAGGTCTCAACTGATCAAGCGGCGGCAGGCCGTTGGTAGATTAAATCGTGCCGAGATCTTCGTCCCCGCTGTTCTGACGGCTGCAACACAGGGGAACTGACTGAGCCGAGTTGTCATCAATCTTATGCTAATATCTGTACGAAAAAATGCTGATGACAGACTGAAAACGTGCAACTACTGAACTGAGCTAGGCGCCTTCGGCCCTTTGATATCCTTAGACTTAGCACTCTGCGGACCGACTGTCCCTCCTGAACATGTTAAAAATGTGTGTGCTACTACTGACTGGCAAAGATTCCATCAAGGGCACTATGATACTCGGGACGTAGGTTTATTGCTTCTATTACTCACTCTGTGATAGACCACCTAGGTGCAACTCTCAGAAAGCATTCTTCAGCATCCAATGCCGCATATTCAGCCAGACGTGATAGACGCAAAGATACATGGCTCGGATATCAGAAGTGACATTCTATCCGACATAACCTATTCCTCGTGATTTCTTCTGGATCCCGATCGCTTTCAGTTCATCCGCAGCTGTTCAGCTCCCTACATCCCGTGTATTGATGCCGAAGCGTTGAGACCTTGAATCCCCTCATCTTGCCAGTACATTCAAGTATATAGCTGCTTGCCATGGATGTTGCATTGCTGATATTGATGTGGAATGCCTTGAGAAACTTAGGCTCTCACAAAGACATCACAAATACTACTCCGGTGACATGGCTCTGCATCTCGATCTCCGGCGACTGGTCCAGCACATTAGATCGCATGCATAAAGAACACATCTTCACCTCCCAAGACAGGTTCTCGGAACCAGCGTTACACCACCACGTTGCCGACTCCAGCTGCCGACTGAGGAACGTTGTCCGACTTCCCCAGAAAAGGGTTGCATATGTGTGCATCATATACATGCCGACTGTGGAAGCGAAGAGCAGCTCAAGACATGCGCACCCTTGACAAGGCTTGACCGTTACGTTGCACAATTTACCCGCCCATAGCCGCAGATCATAACGGCCAGTACCGCCAAATCGGGAAGGTTTGGCAACCACTTCCGGTTCTGTTTTGTACAGCTTGTGATGTTCAACTTGCCGATTTTCATTGCCTTGAAGATGTGGATCTCGTCGAAGAAAGCGGAGGGAGACATGAAGAAAGGGGGGTCTTAGTGTATATAGCTGGCAGGCATTCAGCATGAGCAAGACAAACCATCGCAGTGTCGACAAACATTTGATGCCAGGCAACTTCTAGTTCTTTGGAAAGGCCTCATCAGTCGGTTACCTCCTCCTATCATCATGCTCCTCCCGTCCCTGTTTGGGCTCGCCACCATGGCGAGCAGCTGCCTCGCTGCCTCCCTCCAGCAGGTTTGGAACTTCGGGTCCAACCCTACAAACATCAACATGCACATCTATGTGCCTGACAGACTGGCCAACAAGCCACCCATCATTGTTGCTGTAAGCCAGGAGCAAGTCACCCGTCGTGAAAGAAGTCAGTCTAGGCTAACGTGAACGATGTTCAGTTGCATCCTTGCGGCGGCAATGCTCAGCAGTGGTTCAGCGGGACGCGGCTGCCGCAGTACGCTGACAGACATGGCTTCATCCTTATCTACCCCAGCACTCCTCACATGAGCAACTGCTGGGATGTGCAGAACCCCGCTAGCTTGACTCATGGTGCCGGTGGTGATGCTCTTGGTATCGTCAGCATGGTAAACTACGCAATTGATCGGTACGGAGCCGACCGCGACCGCGTCTACGTCATGGGCTTCTCGTCTGGTGGCATGATGACCAATGTGCTGGCGGGCTCGTACCCCGATGTCTTCGAGGCCGGCGCGGCTTACTCCGGTGTTCCTCATGCTTGCTTCCTTGGTATGTGTCCACTCTCCTTTGCTCCCTTACTTTTCTCCAAACAGCCTCAGAGGTGGTCTGTATTAGCTTGAGGATCGTGAACGTTTACTCTTCTTCACGCTTCCAACGACTCTGCGAAACGTCGGGCCTGCCACTCTGGAAGCATAGACCGCAAGTTAGCTAATCATCCTGCTCCCTTATAGGTGCTCCCGCTGCTACTCCGTTCAGCCCCAACCAAACCTGTGCTCAGGGTCTTCAGAAGACCCCCGAGGAATGGGGCAACCTTGTGCGCAACTCCTACCCTGGTTACAATGGCCGCCGGCCGCGGATGCAGATCACGCACGGCCTGAACGACTGGCTTGTCAGGCCTCAGTGTGCCTATGAGTCTCTCAAGCAGTGGTCCAATGTTTTGGGTCTGCAGCTCACTCGCCAAGTTACTTCTGGGCAGTGGACGCAGCATATTTATGGTGATGGGACGAAGTTGGTTGGCTATCTTGGCCAAGGAATCGGCCACGAGCCTGCAGTTAATGAGGAGCAACTGTTGCGGTTCTTTGGCATCATTAACTAACCTGTGGCGGATATGCAACACATGTGGTTGGTTAGCAAGGAAAAGTCCGCGTCTGGAAGGGTAGCGGTGAATTCAGTCATCCTCGCGCTGGCAATGCTAGAATTGAGTTTGCTGTTAGCCTACAAATGCATTCAGACGTTCAATCAAGGAAATTGATCGGTTGCCTACCTATGGATAGAATTGTCTGTTTATCCCAGACCCTTAGTGATGGGGAGGATGTGAATCCTGGTGATAATTACCAGCCCTGCTGCAGCAATAAACAGCTTTTAGATGCCTCGACACTTAAGTGGCCTGCCACAAATACCAATCAATATGACTCGTTTACTCCGCATCACAATGCTTGAGTGAATATTCACAAAGGTTGTCGTCAACGTCGAGCATACTAGGAGAGTGTCATTCTGTTTTGCTGCTGTCTAATCTGGAGTTGATGAAACTCAAGAAGTTCAGGAACGAGACAGATCGATAGTAAAGTGCTCGGCAGTTGCCGAGACCTACCGTCCTGAGTGTGATCTCCAGTGCCTCCTAGGCCGGGAAACCAAGCAAGCTGCGGCTATAAACTCTCGGTACAGCCAGTCAGGCAAAGCAGGCTGGAACTGAACACCTTTCACTGTGTTTCACAGCCTCAGACTCCTTTGTTCACAGAAGGAGAAGTATCCTGTGATGCAAGTGCAAAGCATTTTTTCCGACACCTTCTCAGCTCATACATATGGTCCGAGAATCATCGGTATTTAATAACCCATGTTGTTTCTAATGCCTTGCAAGCACCTGGCAAAAACTTTGGCTGTTGGCGCAAAGTCCAAGAGTTAATGGGCAGCGGTGAATGATGACTGTGCACGGCAAATCTGCCGGCCGGATGAGAACGCCATCGTGTGCTATTTGAGATGGGACTTTTTGCAAGTACCGGCGACAAGAGGAGCCTGGAGTATGGGATGTCAAAGTTCGAACGTTGCCGGACCCTCATTGGCAGTCTGAAAAGCCAGTTTGTGTTGGCGCACTCTTGAGCAGATCAGGACCAACTTCGTATGCCCAAACTGCTAAGAAGTAAAACAGAATCTGTCATTAACATAAGCGCTTAGGGAGAGACTCGGTACCGAAGCAAAGAATGTAAGCGCTCAACTCTAAGACCCCCGAGCATCCGGAACCCGGGACCATGATCATCTTGTATCTCCCACCTGAATCCTCCTGGATAAGGTACCCAGAACCTACGGCAGGTGCAGCAGGCTCGGGATGCCATGCAGCACAAGGCGCCTGGACAGACAGCCGCCATCTATCTGGATTGTTGTCTCTTTGTTCTTGGTACCAGGTTTTCTGTGTGAACAGAACAGGTCTCGGTGACACTTGATTCTAGGAAGTCAATTCAGGAGGATAATGTTGGCTGATGCCCAACGACCTGTTCCCTCTCACATTGCCGAGACCAGCCATGTTTGTCGCTGTTGTCCTTTTTTATCATCAATAGGCCAAGGAATTGGCGATAATCGTCGTGCTCGCAGCAAGTTAAGCGCCTGCTGGCAAACAGATCGGCGCTTTTATCCCCATAAGAGGCTAGACGGCATCGTTAGAGAGGACATGAGCTTCCCAAAACTGCAATTATGGCGCTTACAGCTGCTGTCGTGTTATTTTCCTATTCTTCTTTGGGCCCAAAGCTATGGAATATCACTTTTTGATGCGTCATCTCAGCGCTGGCGGTTCACATCTTCAAGAATTGGGGATTTCCAAGCTCATCCGAGTCGTCCCTCACTTTGTACCTTCGTCCTCTGCCACACAGTCTCTGGCTGCATTATCTCGGTATCTAGACAGGGAGCCATTTATTCGCTGCGGGGCTCTCTCTAACGAGAGACGATGCCTCTCCGTAATGCTCAAGCCCTCATCGAAGTGTGGATTTCTCCAGTCGCCAAGTTACCGAGTCGCCGGAAACACAGTATCGGCAGCAAGTAAAGCCATAGACTTGTCAGTAAGGTCAAAACTGAGCCTGAGAGCAGACAGACTAGCTCACTCGGCCGCCCCCGTGCTTTTTTGGCTCATTTCACCCCAACATTGTGTTGATGAGGTGCTGGCAAACGAACTCCCTGGTTCGTCATCCTGCATAATGTACTCTACGAGCTTTAGAGACGGGCTTTAAAGAATCGTATCCGTTTTTCTGTGCGCAATATCATTGCATATGTGTTGAAACAGTCTGGAAGGAATCGCAGGGATTCATGGGCCAAGAAGACATAATATCTAAATGCTCATATTCCGCTTCTTTTCATTCCTCAACCAGTTAACCATTACCCCAATTTGTTTGCGGACCAGACCTTTAAGAGAGAAGTGGAACACGGCATAGGGGCGGGAACGTATCGTGGAACCATCCATAGCTGGGCTGCGGATCTGTAACTCTTATGAATGTGCCGCACGAATCGAAACATCGCAAGGCAGAATCCCCATCTCCTCCATCATGCATCCGACAGGTTCACCTTAGTCATCGGGTCCTACGGACCATATGACTGCTAAAAACCTCGTCCAAACTATCACTTGGTCCAAGACAGCATAGTTTGGTGTTTCACCCCTCACATATGCGCCGCGCTGCACTTTGACTCTGGTAGCGGCAAGGAGCCTGCTAGTACACTCCACACGGAGAACGAGAAGTCATGTTGCCCGGGAACGGGGAAGTCGGACATCTTTGCTCTGCAGGGTTTCTTGCAGAGGCACTCTTGGCCCAGTGCCCGGTTGGGTGAAGTTGTTTCTTGTTCAATATTTTCCACCTAGTGCAGTACCGGAATGTCGTTAAATGTTTGGTACAGATGCCCGATACCAAACAGGCAACATCTCATCTGTGACTCCGTGGCTATGGAGTCTGCCGCCGCCTCTGCACGTCTGTACGCCACGCGCCATGGGCACTGCGCCTTCTTTTGAGCCTTCGGAAGTTGGCAGTTGATCTTCATAGGTAATTTCAAATAATCCCCTTTCCCTTACCTGACTTCTTTGAGTATTAGGCCGGGCGGTGCTTGGAATTTAAGTAGCCATCCTTGATTCCCCATGTATATATCTACACATTCCACGCAAGAGGGGTGCAGTATCGGGATGAACTTGAGTCGATCGGCAAACACGGAAAGTTTTCCGGCACCGTTATTGCCTCCTTGTGAACACTATGCCCGTCACTATCTTTGGTCAGTCTCAGACAGCTCGCCCTTGTGTTATTGCTCCTGATGGAGACCCATTATATGGGCCTAATAGCGACCTCAATGTTTCTCCACCTGATATCCTCTCATTGCCGTTCTGTTTAATCCAACATACCACCTGCGCAACCTTTCAACCGATCAACATGGCCTCGCCGGGGTCGTTGTCCAATGGACCATCTCCCTCGGGGTCTCGAATAGGGCGTCCGCCCCAGTGGACGGTGTCACGATCCCGCAAATTAGCCAGACTCTATCTCTTCTCAACCCTGTCTATCGAAAAGATCATCAAAGTTCTCGAAGAAGATGGGTTTTCACCCAAGTATGGGAATGGTACCAAAAAAAAAACAGCAAACTGGGAGTTACTAACCAGCTCAGGAAAAACTCAGCACAGAAGACCATTCACAAGATGTTGGACAATGATCCACGTTACCTTCGGCCCGAGTCTCGACTCGAGATGAGCAAACGCATCAGCAGCCTGTACAATTCCCCCACTCGGCATAGACGGAAGCTCCGTTCCGGAAACCTCCCACGTGGCATTCAGAGAGTTGCACCGTTGCAGGTCGGCATCTGTTCCCCGATCCATCGATCTCCCATGTTTGGTTCTCTAGATGCAAGCTAACCCTTCCTCAAAGAGGGCCCCTGCTCATGATGTTAGGTCAAAGGCCACTTTCAACTTGACTAACTCTCCAGAGCACATCCCAAACACCACAATATTTTCGACTCCCTGTAAGGACCAAGGAGAGACCAGCATTGACAGCGTAGAGAGCGTCGACGATTATGTTGCGACAGTCAGAGACATCAAACGGCGAGTATCGGACTGTTCGTCTCAATTTGCTCTGCAGATATCGACGTTGATCAAGGAGTTCACCATCTCAGAACCCTCGGATGATGAACGTTCGATCGGCCGCCGACTCTCTACAGTCGAGAGCGTCCTATTTGACGAGGATGATGTCGCGGACTCTAACTTCCACCCAAACGCAGAAGTTAACAACGCGTTTCCTGAACCGGCGTTTTCACTACCTGGAGACTTTCTGAGCGCACACACGCGCAGTTGTGCTGATTTTCCTGGGCAACAAGTTGAACATGATGCTGGGAGATGTTGGTGTGCCATTGCAAAGGAAACGGCCGATGAGCCCGATTCCTGGCTTCTTCCCGGAGGTGGGCTGAGCAGTCGTGCGAAACTCGTGGTCGAACATCCGTCTCCAGCCAATACACGGCTTTGCGATAACTTTGGCAATACAGTCCTGCATCTTCTTTCAGCACTGGAAGGATACGAAGAGACCTTACTCCGGATCCTTGCATGCTGTGACCAAGTGGTCCTGCGGGCCGTCAATACCGGGCGTCAAAACTTCCTCCATGTCCTCCATAGCAAGTGGTTCATGGGTCTTGCCACCCCAACAGCACCCTTGCGAAGGTTGTTGGCGTTCATCCGAGAAGTTTGCCCCGAGATAGTCCACCAAACCGACGTCTATGGACGCACGTTTATCCACCGGGCTTATAGCATTGTCCGAAACCGTGAGCCCCTGGCTGCCCTCCTGGTTCCGTTCAACACACATTTGTCGTCGCGCCGTGACGCCTTCGGCTTCAACCCTCTCTCTCAAAACAAGGCGGAGTCCGTCTTTCTCCCCCCTCGCCGCGCAGGTGGTTTTCAGGTCAGCACGCAGAGAGAAGAGCTTGGATCGTTCCGATCGACGAGCCGACCTCCGTCCTCCAGCGAAGACGACTCATTTGTGGCCTATCATGCTCGTCTTGTCGAGGTAATCTGGTCCTCGTACAACAATCCGCGCATCGAAGACAGCGAGGGTCGCAATGGTCTACACTGCCTCGCCGAAGCAATTATCAACCCGCAGACCATGGACCGTCATATGCAACGACCCAACCTCAAAAGGAAGCTCAGCACCAAGGACATAACAGTCAGCACTTCCCCTCCCACAACCGCGAGCACTTCATCCCAGAGACCACCCCCGTCCTCGTCTAATCCTGGCCCAACGATCACAACGCCAATCCCTTTCACGGCCGCTACGGCAGACGAAGGTACCCTCTCGACCCGTCTGCGCCATCTGCACTCCCTCCTCGACCCCACCGTTGGTGTCGACCCAACCCACTACGACCGTTTCGGCACCACGCCCCTCATGGCCTTCGTCGAGCACATCCCCGACCACCACGACGACAAGGCCAAGACCCTCCAAACCCTCCTCGAAACCCTCGTCGGCCGCAGCACCTTAGGCTTCCCATCCCCCAACATGAACAATACCAGCGACACATCATCTCACCCCGCAGCTCCAGGACCGTCCCCCATCCTAGAAGCCCGCAACCGTCGAGGCGAGACCGCGCTGCTCGTTGCCGCCCGCTTGGGGCGTAAAGTCGCGCTTGCGACGCTGCTCGAGCTGGGCGCTAACGTAGGGGTCAGGGACGTGGAAGGGAGAGGAGTGCTGGAGGTGATTGATGACGAGATTGGCAGTGCTCGGGCGAGGGCGGATGTGTGTTTATATGCGCGGCTCGAGGCCTGTCGGGCGTTGCTGACGGGGCGGAGAGAGTGGGGGGTGAGGTATCAGCGGGGGAGGGGTGTGGAGGGATCAGTAGGGCTGGTGCAAGGTGGGAGTGTTGAAAGGGCTGATC
>Ga0065720_1019937_pt1 | contig 18554 bp, 11 predicted proteins | sample Thericmetagenome_FD_59107 | JGI IMG/M metagenome (GOLD analysis project Ga0065720, IMG submission 59107) | Thermophilic microbial communities from the Joint Bioenergy Institute, California, USA of rice/straw/compost enrichment - eDNA_2 v2... | ecosystem: Engineered > Solid waste > Grass >...
ACGCCGACCGCCATGATGGGATGCATGGAGGGTTGGCTCGACAAAGCTCCCTCGATCCTGCGAAGCCGATAAGTCGGCGCGGGCCAGCAGGGAGCTCACGCGACGTGACTGCTTGCTGGTGGCCTCATTGTTTTTGTCCGGGTCCAGAGAGCTCAGGGCCTTGTCAAGGGCCTTATCACGGTCTTCTTCCTTGACTTTTGCTCCCTTCTTGGATTTTTTTCCGGGTAATGGGGCAGCACCAAAGCTCTCTCTCGTCGATTGGTGTAGAGGTGTGCTAGCGCCGCTGGCAAGGCCCGGAGCCATGGAGCTTCGCCGGCGGGATGGCTTCGGTTTGGACTTTTTTTGTTGCTTTACGAATGGGTCTTGCATTTCGAGGTACGACAACCTCCAGACTGTGTACGTGTTGGCCTCGCGATTGGCTGTGACGGCGAGGATGAGGTTGCTATTAGAACCCAATTCGGAAAATTGGGGCACACGGAGAGACTCGACATGCAAAATCTCCTCCGAAGGACTTAAAAAGTTAGGACTAGGGGAACGACCCCGTCTATGACTAGTCTTAGGGCGCTCGGGATGGGTGACAACCAAGCCGAGCTCCAGCAGCGGATCAGTTAGGCACACTAAGCGCGGCCAATGGCTATCAGGAGCCTCAACAACATGCTGCCACATATTCTCCAAGGTAAAGCTCAGCCGTAGGGGCAGGGTCTTGGGGTTACCAAGGCCCTCCGTCGAGAACTCGGCGAAGCTATGGCCCGAGTCCCGCGTGTAGCCAGCTGGCGGCAGTGGCGACACGAAAGAACTGGGGGTCACCTTTGGTAGACGCATGGACACCGATGCGCCGTCAGGACGCAGCTTGCGCTGGATGATGACGCCCCGGGGGGCAGCACATGCCGACTCAACCTCAAACGGCATATGCACGACATGGCTGGTGCCCGACAGAAAGTAGATATGCGCTTGGGTCTTGAGGAAGACAACGAGGGCACGACATAGTGGCGGAGGGGACCGTTTTGGTGTTGATGAGGGAGGTTTGCGGATAGGGCTACCGATGGTTTGGGCCGAGCTGGCCGTCGTCGTGATGCTGTCCTCAGAGCCAGGGAACCAGGCCAGTAGAGCTTGGGTTATGGGCTCCTTCTCAACATCAAAGCTGAAACTCTTACGGAATAGGCCGCCACGTGACCATAGCACGCATGTCGACGTCGTCAGCAGCTCATCCTCGTACTGGTGGCCGTCCTCAACGGTGATAATTGTTTCCCAGGTGTACAGGGACGGCGACGGATCGGGAGGAAGAATACCCTCGTCGATAGCGTGCTGCAGAGAAGCTGGCCGGTGCAGGCCGAGGGATGTGACGGAGGCCATGATGACTTTGAGCGTAATGTGTAATCGGGTTTATCGAGTCGTGCTCTTCAGCCGTCAAGGTTCCCTCAAAAGATAGAAAAGGGAACTGAGTCGAGCCTTAGAGGGCAGGTCACCGGCAAACAGGAAGGAGAGAGAATGGGATGTCACTCTAACCCATTTTGAAATCAGACAGGGCAAGAACTTGGGATTCTACACCCAGGAATAGGGGGCCACACCTGCGTCGGTGTGTTTTGTCCCAGCAATTCCTCAGGTTTGAATTAAAGCTTCAACCCGAACGAGGTGAAAGTGAAGGGCGACTCAAATTCCAGAACGCGATTCCCTTGTGCTCAAGTCGCACAGTTGGAGTCGCGGTCTTGATGGTCCCACTATGGTGGGGTATGCCCCTCTCTGATTGGACAGAAGTCCACAACAGCCTGGGCCCGGCACCAAACCCCTGCAGCCCCAACCGGCAGCGGTCAGTGCGGGACACGTGGGGTTGGCAGAAATGGCAGCATCTGATTGGCTTCGAGGGCCGAGCTCTGGCTGATCTCACTGGCTGCTCGGCGGCGCCCAGCGCCTTGGGGCTCTGACGTAGCGCTGAGCGCCCCTGCAACGGACTGGCAACGGACACTCAATCGAAGCTGTTGGATGATCGCATGCCCAAAGCTCCCAAGTTTTTGACTTGGTACCCATCTTCAATCATTCCACAACCAACTTCAGAGCACCGAGTTCGAACACTCGCTGTCTCTGTGCTCCCGACGTCCCGTAACGCCATGCAGCTGCCATTGTCCAGGCTGCCCGCATCAACATGACCGACAGCTCGCCACCACCCGGCGACAACGACGCGAAGCACAACAACGATGCTCTCGCCCTGCCGCCAGGCCCCAGCTCCGAAACCGCTGCTGATGAGAGTTCAGCCATGACGCAGGCGCAGGACGAGCAAGGTGCGAGCGAACCTCAGCCGACGACTGCAGCGCAGTTGGGGATGGCTGGTGACCGAAGCCAGGGGGAAGATATCCATGGAGAGGGCGACGACGAGGCCGAAGATGAGGAGGATGACGAAGAAGAAGAAGAGGAAGAAGAAGAGGAAGAGGAAGAGGAGGAAGAGCCAAAGCTCAAGTATGCCCGTCTGACACAGCATCTGGGCGGGGTGTACCGCAACGGCGATGCGACGAGCGCCTTTCTGGTTGCCAGCGACAAGATGGTTCGATACCTCACTTCGGTAATTGTTGACTGCTCTTGGACTAACGAGACGCTCTGCAGATTGTTGGCACCCACAATGGCAATATTGTCAGTGTTTCCTGTTTGCCTTTGATATGATCTCTTGCTAACTTCCCCAGCACGTCCTCCAAGTTCCCAGCTTCCAGCCGCTGCGTGTGTACCACGCCCACTCCGCCTCCGTCAGCTCCATCTCCATCTCTCCTTATCCTCCTCCACTGCCAGCCCCTGGACCGGGACTCATCCGGTCCCCGACCAGCCCACTGCGCACGAGTACCTCAACCGCAGATACCCAGGCGTCCTCGGCTGCAAGGCGACCCCGCGAGCTTCCTCCAGTTCCAAATACACCTTCAAATAACATCTACATCGCCACATCTTCCATCGATGGTAACATCTGCGTCCAATCGCTTGTTGATGTGCGCGATGTCTCACTACGTAACTTTGCCCGCCCCGTCCAGGCTGTGGCACTATCGCCGGAGTACAAGCACGACAGGATGTATCTATCTGGCGGTCTAGCCGGCCAGCTCATCCTGACTGTCGGCCCTCCCGTTGGTCGCAGCACAGCAACCACAACTGGCGCTGCAGCCCAGGCGGCCGGCTGGTTGGGCAGCATGGTCGGTGTTGGCACTGGCAAGGACACTGTGCTACATTCCGGCGAGGGCACCATCACTACTATCAAATGGTCGTTGTCAGGCAAGTATGTGGTGTGGCTGAATGAGCATGGCATTAAAATCATGCGCACGAAGCTTCATCTCGAAGCGGCCGATGCCGATGATGCCTGGAAGCGAATAGGCCATATCGATCGCCCGCAGACTGAGGAGTGGGATACTATGGCGAGCGTGTGGAAGGGTCGCGTTGAATGGATCGATGAGCAAGCTATCGAACAGGACGAGCCTAGCCTCGAAAGGCGTGACTCAGTGTTGTCGCCAGCTGCAGAAAGCCTTAAGCAGCAGCAGTTAAAGGCAACGAAGAAGATCGAGAGGTTGCTCGTCGGTTGGGGTGGGACTATCTGGATCATCCATGTCCATCCCGGTGGCATCGGTGTCGGCAAGAATGCTGGTGAGCGGTCCGCCGGTCGGGCCGAGATTGTGAAGATGTGAGTATTTAGACCTCTCTGTCCATTGTTTGTGTACTGACTCTGCAGACTACGCATGGATTGCATCATTTCCGGCATTTCGTTGTATACCCAAAACCTGTTGCTAGTTCTTGCTTACTGTTTACCTGAGGAAGACGATGAGTCGACCATGGAGGAGAACACTCCCCGGAAACCGTCGGGCGGCATTCCCCGTAAACTCAACAACCAACCTCCAGAGCTCCGGTTGATTGACCTGACCTCCCAGAGTGAGGTCGACAAAGACGGCCTTTGCATTAGTCGCTTCGAGCGGCTCTCTGCCCACGATTATCACCTGGGCGTTCTACACGCCCAAACCATCGCAGCTGCCCAGTCCTCTCGTGGTGCGCTCGAGACTTTAGTCGGGCTGGGGACCGATGCACTCAGCATGGCACTCAATCCGATGTCGCTGTTCAGTTCAGCAGCCAGCATCCGCAGCAAGGACAGCGACTCTGGGTCGAAGATTGCCCCACCTTCGCGTCAGAGACGCTCATTTTCAGTACACCCACACCTCGAGAAGCCTGGTATCAAGATCTTTATTCATAGTCCGTATGACTGTGTGTTGGCTACCAAGCGCGACCTTTCTGATCACCTTACCTGGCTCCTGGAACACCAGAAGTACCAGGAAGCTTGGGAGCTGGTCGACCACCATCCCGAGATCGTCACTCCTTCGCCTGCGGAGAGCGGGACTCCGACTACCCCCACACCGCAACAGACTACCCAGAGCAGTGATGACTTCTATGACGACACGGCCTCCATAGCAGACCTCAAGGGTTTCCACTCGCCAGCTGAACGCGAGAAGCGTCGCATCGGCGACCTTTGGGTGCAGGAACTCGTCAAAGCAGAAAACTGGGTCCGCGCAGGCCAGGTATGTGGCCAGGTTGTGGGCACCCCCGACAAGTGGGAGAAGTGGGTTAAAACCTTTGCCGACGCTGGCAAGCTTGACGATATCGTGGAGCATATCCCCTCGGAGCGGACACAGCCCCCGATTCCGGGAAGTGTCTACGAGCTGTGTCTGGGCCATTACCTGCAGAGTAGCAAACCCAGATTTAGGGGCCTGCTGCAGCGTTGGTCTCCAGATTTGTTCGATGTTAGTGCCGTGACGGCCTCGCTGGAGGATCAGCTTCGCTTCCGTGACGTCCGGGAGGACAGTATTGAGGACGGAGAAGTCGGAAGGGATTGGAAAATTGTGGTTGAGAGTCTTGCGAAGCTGCACGAGGCAAGCGGCAGGAACAGGGATGCGCTGCGGTGCTATGTTAAGCTGCATGATGCGGACAATGCAATGCGGCTTATCCGCGATAGGCATCTTGCTGATGCTGTGACCGATGATATACCGAGCTTTATCACCCTGCGTGTGCCCCCTGGCCGGGCAGGAAAGATGAGCCGGCAGGAGTTGGAGCAGGCGACCTCTGAGGCGATTACCTTGCTTGTGGATAACGCGCAGCATGGATTGGTCAAGCCGGACGTTGTTATTAGCCAGCTGCAGGCGAGGAAGATGGATTTGTATACATTCTTCTACCTGAGAGGGTTGTGGAGAGGTGATGGCATCCATCATCATGGGGAGGGAACCCAGGCTAGGCTGGTGAGCGAGAGTCAGAGTTTGGTGGACCAGTTCGCCGATTTAGCCGTGCATCTGTTTGCGATGTATGACCAGGGGCTGTTGAATAGCTTCTTGAGGACGTCGACGGCATATGCCTTCGAAAAGGTAGGCCTTCCCTTTCTCTACTCCTCACATTTGGTCAAGACTGACCTGTTATGATATAGGCTGCCCAAGAATGCGAGTCCCACAACTATATCCCCGAGCTCGTCTACCTATACTCGAAAACTGGCCAGACTAAGCGGGCCCTCTACCTCATCATCGACCGACTGGGCGATGTCTCGCGTGCCATTGCCTTCGCCAAGGAACAGAACGACCCTGACCTGTGGGAGGACCTGCTGTCGTACAGCATGGACAAGCCTCGGTTTATCCGTGCCTTGCTGGAGCAGGTGACAGTCACTGTCGGCAGCGCGACATCGACGGCAGCAGTTAACCCTGTCGCACTGGTCAGGAGGATACCTGAGGGCTTGGAAATCGATGGTCTTCGGGAGGGCTTGTTACACATTGTGCGCGAGCATGAAATCATGTGGAGCATATGCGAAGGCGCTGCCAAAGTCTTGCGCTCAGAGGTCGCCGAAGCTCAAGCTCGTCTCCGAGCCGGCCAGCGCCGCCCCGTCAAGTTCGACATGCCTTCTGCCAAAGAACGCGCCGCCGTCGTCGCAAACGGTCACGCCAAAGGCCCTGAGCTGAAAGCCACTTCACAAACCCCTGCCAACGGGGCTGCTAACTCCGATCCCGGTCCTGAACCTTTCCTCCTCCCGGTCAAGAAATCAGCTATCAAGTCTGGCGCGGCAAAGAAATGCACCCCTGGCCACTGTGCTGTCTGCCTCTCGCCCTTCATTGAATGGGAAAGCCACACCTTGGTTGGCTTTGCCTGTGGACATGTCTTCCATTTGCCCCATCTCCTAGCCAAACTCTACCCCAATGAGAGGGAGGAGGACTGGGTGGCGCAGGGGTTGTTAGGTCAAGTGTTACCTGCTGCTGGGGCCGGCTTTGGTCTTGAGGATGAAGAAGATGAGGATGGGTTTGGGCTGGGGGGGCATAGAGCTACGTTGATGGCTCTAGGGGCTGGGCGGTCCGTTGGGGCGAAGGTTACACATGCGAGGTTGTTGAGGGAGAGGATACGGGGAGGATGTCCTGTCTGTGGGGAAGGGCAATCGACTGATGGGGGCAGGTAAGGGTAAGGGACTTACCTGCCCTTCTGGGAGATGATATTGAGTTTTACTAATCAGGGTCGTTTCAATGTTTCTTTGTCTCGTCCAAAATTCTTCATAGCGTGCATTGGTCTGGGATCAACGGGATGGCATGCGGTTTCTATCATCAACCTTCGATGCTGTATAGTACTTCTGTTTGGCGTGCGTACATAGAATCTGGTCTAATTTTCGTGATACCATTTCTCAATATGACCACCAAGCCTTTGAGAACCCAGGGGTTGAGAACTATAGTCGTTATCTTGGCTTAGAGGAGGGGAGTGTCGAGGACCTCGGCAATCATCAACCTATGCTGCTTCTCTAAGCATCAACAACTAGCAAGGGCGTGTAGCTCATTTGGTAGAGCGCTCGCTTAGCATCTGTGGGTACTCCCCTACCTGGGGAGTTCCGCTCCTACAATGGTTTGCGAGAGGTACTGGGTTCGATTCCCAGCTCGTCCAGCTCAGTTAACCTTCCTCCCAATCCAATTGGGTGGATTCCCCTTTTACTCTTACCGCATTTATTTTTCTGTAGAGATTTTTGTGCGGCTCTTTTGGCTGAGACAGTGTAACCCCCCAAACCCCGCATCCAAGCAGCCCCTCATGCCCTTTCTCCTAGCTTGAGCTTCAGCTTAAGCTGACAGCCTAATGTTAAAATGAGCGGATGAGCCGATGTCTGGTCATCGACACGCCGTCTAAGATCCCGATCTCAAACTTTTATGCTCCAGTTTGCGGCTGCGGCCCAGAGCCCGGGAAATCTTTAACGTCCCAGCTGTGAAAGCGGGTCCCACTACGACACGCGCTGATTTGTAAGCAGTGTCTTAGCTATCATGGAGGAGCCAAGGGAGTTCAATCCTAGGGATGCAACACTGCTTACGGACGCAAGTCTGGGACTTGGAAGTGGAACGTTCGAGAAGGCAGGGACATGGTATGACGAGACAAGTTGATGAAGGATATTGTTGCTAAGAAATGCAGCAGCTCATAATAGCTGCGTGCAATTCTGCTGACAAAACCCAGCTGTTAGCCGTGGAGAGACCCGGGCGACGCTGCATGCTTCAATAAAGACAGGCAAAAGAGTGGGGACGATGCTGTCTGTTGTTGGGATCGACTTGCTGCCCCGGATGAGATGGTTGGTCTGGAACCGGTATCAATGACGGGAGGAGGCGGGGGAGGGGCTGCGACAGTAACGCGGGGCTCGGGGCTCGTGTGGGAGAACCTGTTACCTTCATGACCGTGCAAGCAACGGATTGTTGCGGATGAATTCAACGTATATATAGGGGGATCGTGCCAGGCATTCCGTGGCGTTTTTGAGCCTTGAGTCTATATACGAGTTTGTTGCAATCTCGACTCTCAAGCACGCAATACATCAATTTCTTACCCCCAACCACGAGCCAACCTACCACCTTGATCTCCGATTGAGTGAAGTCACTGGTCACACAGCATCACATCACATCACATAATCAACATGGCTCCCTTCGGCAAGATCTACAGCTACCCTGGCAACTACCGCGTTGCGCGGGTGAGTCCGCCCCTCCTTCATGACAACTCCCACCAACTGGGTCCCTCTCCACTCAGCCTCATCCCATCATCTTCTCTATCATAAGCCATGGCTGAGCCTTAACACAACCCAGACCCTCGCCCTCGCCGAGCTCAACGGCCTCGAGGTCGTCCTCGACCCCGACTTCCAGATGGGCGTGACCAACAAGACGCCCGAGTTCCTCGCCAAGTTCCCGCTGGGCAAGGTCCCGGCCTTCGAATCCGCTGACGGCAGCTTCCACCTGACCGAGGGCCAGGCCATCGCGCGCTATGTCGCCGACAGCGGGCCGAAGGCTGCCCAGCTGCTCGGCGCCGACCCCAAGACCCGCGCGCTGATCGACCAGTGGGCATGCTTTGCCGAGCAGGAGTTGGGGACGCACCTCCTGCCGCCGGTGCTCATGACGCTGTTCAAGATGATTCCCTTTGACGAGGCTCGTTACGACCAGTGCGCGGCCAACTTTGAGCGCGCGCTCAAGAGGCTCGATGTCGCTCTGCAGGGCGGCAAGAAGTTCCTCGTTGGCGACCAGCTCACTTTCGCTGATGTCATGGTACTCGGCCCGCTGTCGCTCGCGACCAAAGTGTTGGTTGATGCCGAGATGAGGAAGGCTGCGCCGAATGTTGAGGGATATCTCAAGGGCTTGTTGGAGATTCCTGAGTTGAAGAAGGCGTTTGGCGAGCTGGTACTGATTGAGACTCGGGTTAAGGCCTGAATGGTTAGATGGAAAGGAGGATAGAGAAAATATAGAGTTTGGGGTTTGACCGTTTTCAGGGCTAGATTGCGGTGGCCTAAGTGAGGAAGAGCCTTGTTCCATGCAGGTTATCGCAGTGTGACGACGTACGACAATCCCCCGCTGACGTTGCCCGACTTCAGTCGGCAGATGCAATTGCAGATGCAGGTGCCCCGCGATAAATACCCAATGCCGGTCTTTGACTAGCAGTCTCCGAAATTCGCACTTTCCCTAAGCCTTGTCCCCCCCTGCAGTGAGGCTCTGAGGGGAAGATATTGCCACAGACTCATGTCAGTGCGCTCTATTGGAGATAGGTTGCTATTGTGCTCTGCAGATATAGCTATTACAGTGTCAGCTACCGTGCCATCACAGAGTTAGCTATTTCGATCCAATGCCTTGCTCTTCATTCTCTGTGGACGATAGCTAATGAGCTACTGGCCTGTCAAATAATTCTCCGGCGATGGTGAATCTTAACTTTCAAAATCCTTAAGTGTTGACTATTTGGTCTCGCTTCTCACAACCAAGTCCAACATCGTCAGTATCACCATGGTCAACACTCAGAGGATCGGCGGGCCCGGGCTTCGCAATGCTATTGTCCGGCATATCCCTTTATACGGTCAAGATGCAGCCCATGTGCAAACTATCAGCATCGCAGAAATCATGGACAGTCTTTTTCTGCGCCGTAAGCTATCATGATTTTCCGTAAAAACACTTGCTAACCGCCACTTTAGCCCCTGGTCAGCCCCGGGAGCCGTTTCGCTTCTGGTCGTCTGGCCCTCGCCCAGCTCTCCCTTCAGTTTCCCCTACCCTCGATCCCAGTGCTATTTTCGACTCCTGGGAGCCCCATAGTCGGCGATCAAGAAGTGCCTGCCAGGGGTTGGTTGACCCGAAGATCAAGGCCTACCTTATAGCCCCTCTTCCAGCCTGGATGAGCTTCGATGATTCCCCGTTGAATGAGCCGGAGGATTCCGACGACATCCTGCCCCAGTGGTATTACCCTCCGCGGGTGGCCGCCACTGTCTGTAGTGGGGTCGGCCCTAGGACTACAGGCGGGCAGCCTCAATCGGCGGGAGCAGAGCTCCTGCACCCCCTGGATGCTCAGTGCTCTCCGGACAAAACGGATGATGAAGAAGACGAAGACGGCGACGAAAAGTGCCAACATTCTCCGGCAAAGGGGGTGAGCACCCCCAAGCCCCCGATCTTGCCGATCGCAATGCACCATCTCGCCGATATCATCCTCCTGGAGGCCATGGACAACTACCGTGGGAGGGCAAAGGTGTGGTTCGCCGAGCAACGGGGCCAGAGTTCCCACTTTCTGGAGCCTATCGTTAGCTTTTTGCACGGACCCAAGCAGCTGAATGTTTCACAGGACCAAACATCGTGTCAAGAAGCGCGACATGAAAACGTCACGGGTGATCAGACAGAAAGCAGGAGCAGCATCTTGGATGATGACACGGCAAGCGAGCACTGGGTCGAGCTCACAGACAAAGCTAGCCTGCTTGATTCGGACGAGGAAGCGGAGACAGAGCAGGTTGAGCCGGAGTGGGTGATGGTTGGGGCAGCATGAGTCGATTAAGCTTGGGCTTTGAAACTAGGGGCGTATTCTGCGATTCAGATCTCATTTCAGTAGAAACTTTACCGTGCAGTCTGTTAGGGATATGGCAAAAGGGGGTGTACGAGATACCGCAATAATAGGCACAGTTTGTATAAATATTAGTGGGCGATTTTTCGAGATGAATACACAGACCAGCTGCAGAAAAACTCGTCTACACAATTTAGCAGCCGACGCCCAACCAAGCCCTGTCTGGGAGCCCCGGCGACGCGGGCATCAGCTTGGCTAAGGCTACCCCCAAGTCCCGTCAGACCACGGATGATCCCACCCTTGACATAGCATCATAGTGGCGGTCGAATAAGCCTTAGTCCAGATTGTTGGGTGGCCCCTCAGTTAAACTCTTCCTCGCTCTCTTCGACACAAAGTGTCTGGCTAGATGGGTCGCGGAGGTATCTGGACAGGGGAACTTTCTGGAGTACCATTTCAGGTTCAACCACCCAAATGCGATCAGGATTTGCCCTTGGGGCTCGATGGCCTCCAGAGGCTATTTCCTGAGATGCCCGCTTTCGACCTTCAATAACCCTATGGCAGAACGTCTGAACCCCAGAGTCTTTTGGCATTCTCACCCACATTTGAGAACAAGAGAGTACGACTCGAGCTTCACGGTTCCGCCCGAGATGAACAGATTGGGCGAACTGTTCCCATCCTACGCCCCTCTGTCTCCTCCCCTCGCTTGGTTTAACACCTCTAAAACCTTTATCCCCTCTAGCAACACATAATCAGATCCAAAATTATCTACTTTAGATATCCCCATTTCTGGTATTTTCCCTACCTAACCCCATCTCCCATCCCCTCATGATATCCTCTCACAGCAACACACCGTTTTTTTTTGAGATTTTCCAGCGTGTATATAGTGTAGTCTAAGCAGCCCATAATCACCTCCTGTCCTCCACAGTCATGGGCACGATCAAGCACCATTAAGGGTGAGATGGGTCGAAAATGGGATTCAACTCAATACATGAAGAAAAACATTTTGGTTTTTGGAGACATATTTTCCAAGGAAATGCATGTTGAAATCAAAAGAGCCAAAGACCTCTGATACTTTTCTTCGGAGCCACTTGATTTTTCTGGGAGGTTTGCTGCCTTTACCACCGCTCCAACTTCCGCCAATTTACTGTCCGAACTAATACCTAACCTGAAGTGCCATGATGCTTATTATCCAGTGAAGCACTTATGAAGAACAAAGTTCTGCACTGTAATCATGATAAAGTCAACACAAGTCTATTAGGGTTCTTGTACGAGTACAAATGTGACGATTCCACAACTTCCTGAGATAAGTTCGAAGTAGTAGCTAAGTTGTAGAACTTGAGAGATTTGGGTCCTCACCCAGTAGTGTATATGATTTACTGCGGTCACCAGTTGTTGGTTCAGAACTGTTTTATTGCTCACTGAGGAGTCCCCGTCATGGCTATGGGGGATGGTGAATCTTATTTTTATCCATAGTTATACTCAAGAGTCGTTGGTATGCCTGCCCTGCTATTCAGGTTATCATCGAGAGGTCGATTATTGGCGGTTCTTGGCGACGAAAGTATTCCCCTGCTTGCGATTGGTCCGTCTCTTGGCCCCATTTTTGCTTATCGGTCCTTCTTCCACTGCTGCGGTGCGGCTGCTGGTCCACACCTGGGCTGTTACAACAGACTTTTGAGCCCCAGGTAGAGATAGCACTAGGTCACTGAAGCATGGTTAAGGCAGAGTCGGCGTGAAAAGTCTCATTGAAGAGTGCGGGGTAGAGCAGATTGTCCATGATCACCCAACTTGAACATCTAATGGGACACATTGTGCCAGAATGAAGGGTAAAGGCTCTGATGGCATAGAAGCAGTTTAAACCCTTCAGGGTACTCTTCTGATAGCCTTTGGTCAAACCGTCAATGGTCTTATAGGCGCCTGGAAAACATTATTAGTCTAGGGCCTAGAAGGATGCTATGCTGTTTTCTGAAGGCTGGAGATGGAGCGGTGGGCTAGACGACCCTATGCTTTCACCAAATTGCTATCAGTGCCATGGTGGTTGTGTGTGCACTTACTGTGGAATGTTTTCCGCAACAATTCGAGGGATGGTTGTTGTGGATTGTCGCAGGAAGGAGATTTGATTTTTGAGATTGTAGTTGATCAGGCATAAAGCAACTTCTACTTGAAACTAACCAAAGATGAAACTGTTAGAATGAAGTGACAAAATATCCATGTCCAATAAAAATGCTTACATGGAAGTCTGTAAGAAATTGTGCATTTTGCGTATCCAGAGGAATCCTTCCACAGGTCTCCCAAGGGTTTTGCTCTACGCTTAGTTGAATCCACCCCGCAACAGTGTTCCCACATAAAAAGATTCTTCCAACAAAGGTCCCACCAACATACCTAAGCATTGAACGGGTGACTCGTCTAGTGGTTAGGACACTTCGTTGTGGTTCCGTACGGAAACATGACGACCGAAGAAACCCTGGTTCGATTCCAGGGTCACCCACACTTTTTTACTTTTTCCGATTTATTCAATCGGAATCAGTCGAGAAGCCTGGAGGTGATGTGCTGTGTGCTTTAGATGATAATTTAACGTAATTCGGCTTTCCTCTTGGTTGTGAGGCGCGATTCCTGCGATATCCTACCCCTGAATGGGGACTCTACATAAAGGGACCTGTCCTTGGTCTCGAGTCAGATCTCACAGGTCAATTTGGGAGAACAAAAATGTGCCTATATTCAAAGTTAACATAACATTAACAGAGTTTAACCGAGGTGTCTTAACAATACTCACCACTTGCAGTTTGCTACATCCAGTTAGTAATAAGTCGGAGATATGGATGGCTGTGCTCACCTGCGAAAAAATTTGGCATACGGATGCTTAACCACCCTGCCAATCAAAAGCTTTATGGTTAGGTAAGCCAACAGAGTCTCTGGATGTTTCACAGCTTCACACTCGTCGAGCCTATGGACTTCATGCCTCAACTATGATAGTATCTCCAACTTCAGCCGTTGAAAGTTTACGAGCCCAGGGTTTCCTGATCCAGGGCTAGCCATCATCATTTATCACATTATGCTATTCGGGAACGCAATTTCTCACAAGCAGCTGGACATTCAAATGATTCTAGTCACTTACTGGCTTGCTGGCGCCTGGCATTTATGTCGCTAGTCAGATATCCAGATGGCCGAAGAGAACAGGATAACGGTGGTTAACGTCACCCTATAGCCGAAGAGCTCTTGAGGCTGAATTGCTACGCCAGCCTATACGGAACTGATTTCTAGTTCAGGTTCTTTATCCCATATACTGTCTGTTTCGGGGCCTGCCTAGGCTATTGGAGCTTCGTGGTTCCAAGTCAATTTTGAATACCTTGGCTGTGCTCCTAGCTGATAAGTGACTATTGAGCTTGACAGTTCTCTGTCCATCTTGGCAAGCTTAGAGCGAATGCTTCTTGAGATAGTTCGCAATATCGCAAGTAGTGAAGCTGTAGCGAGAGTCACTAGGTTAGCTGGTTCCTGCAGAAGTCTCGGGAATCAGGACCGAGGGGGAACCGGTCATGGTATCATTGTATTATTGCCTAACCTAAACTTCTATTTTGATCTCAGCCCAACTTTAAGCAGGGCTTTATGCAAGGGATGGCGTCCTCAGAGATGGAATCACAGCGATAGACTATATCTTCTAAGCAGCTCTATGTGTCCGCTGCTTGCTGTCGATATCACATCACCGCCTAGTTCTGCTATCTGGTTGGTCTCTACGAGCATTGCATGAAGCTCTCACAGCCACGTCGCCTCCAATCACCTCTAATGCCACAAGACCACTTCTTTCCACATGCTTCTTTTTTCCCAACTTGATGATCCTAACGGTACTCACCGTTGTGCTGTTTCTTAGCCAATAACATACTCCTCAGATTGGTAAAACCATACGCCACCCCGATTTCATCGTGCAATTCTATTTTCGTCTCTCTGTCCCACCCCTACGCCGTCTCCTCAGAGCCCCAGACTAACCATGCCCGACAAAGCAGGCGGGTCACTAAACCTTGTTCTTCCCTCGAAGCCAGCATCAACTGCTATCCAACATCAAACAATGACTCCAGTCTTGGCACACCCAACGCCCGTCGGCTGTGCACGCCCAGGCGACCAGTCAGCTTGCAGCACCTCAGCGACGGCCGGTAGGGCTGAGCTGAATCACATCGGAGTTAAGGCTGCGTGGCTGGACGTGGTCAGTCAGTCTCGGGCTGGCAGCCGGCGGATTCCAGTTGACATCATCCAGACCAGGGACGATGGATATTGGTTGGAGGGCAAACGTCTTTGGGGTTGAGTGTTGGGCATCATCATCATAAGACTCAGTTACTTCGCGATGAAGTGGGCGACGAGAGAAAGGTAGGTGGAGGCTGTGTGTTGGTGATAGGAGTTCTAGTCGTCGGGGTGCAAGGGGGGGGGAAGGGAGGATGTGTAAGAATAGAAGTTGAAGCTGAGAATTAAGTCCACTTGGATAGCGGAAAAACTGTATATAAAGCCGTGAAGAGTCTAGGATCGCTAGAGATAGACATGAAGATCAAGAAACAACTCAATTCAACATCAAACACAACAGTCAAACTGAGCGAGCAGGTTGAACATGCACTACCCTCTTTTCCGAGCAGCCCTAGGCCTGCTCTTCCTCTGGGTTATCCTAGCCCAAGCCCAAGAGCAGTCCTTCGCCATCAAGCTGAACAACGTGGCCCATGTTAGACAAAGGTCGAACTCTAGCTTTATCTCTTCGCTCATTAAGCGCGTTGGCTACAACGGCCAGGAACCCAAGAGCGTCGCTGTCAAGCCTCTTTTCAGGCAGGACCTCCTAGCCAAGATCGACCGCCAGGCTACCAACAACCAGAGGCATTCGCTTGACCGGTGGTATGAGGTCAAAATCGTGCCTGCCCCTAAGCCAGTTGTAGTATTACGTCGAAACGACATCCTGTCAGAAGATTCTGCACAGGGCGATAAAATTCCAGCTTATGTAGTCAAGTTCATGCAGGACTTGATCAAGCTGCAGGAGATTACGAACATTCACCCGTTGCTGGATCACGATGATCCTCAGGTCGACACCATCAACCCAGCCGATGATCCCCGGAGTGGACGCCAGGGGTACCTTGATCCTGCCCCGGGTGGAATCGATGCGCGGTACGCGTGGAGAGTGCCTGGTGGCACAGGTCGAGGTGTCACCGTGGTAGACTTGGAGCAGGGGTTCAATTTGGATCACGAAGATTTGGTAAGAGTACCTGTCTCGTAGCAGATGGGATTCAGATGGCTAATGAATGCAGCCACGGAACATTGACTTGATTGGGGGCCATATAATAGCTTCGTCAAGGTTTCACGGCACTGGCGTGCTTGGCGAGCTGTTCATGGTGGATAATAAGATCGGGGGCGTCGGTATCGTCCCGAACGCCAGGGGCCGCGTTGTTTCGTACCGAACTGCCTCGGGGGGTGAAGACATCCCCAATGCGATCTTGGAAGCCGTCGCAGTCCTTCACTTTGGTGACATTCTCCTCCTGGAAGTTCAAACACGAGACCCAGTGACTGGGACGAGGGGATGGCCAGTCGAAATCCGGGATGAGATTTTTGAAGAGATTCAGTATGCCACATCACTGGGCATCACGGTAATTGAGGCCGCGGGAAACGGTGGCTACGACCTAGACAATTACCAGAACATCGAGGGAGATCGCATCTTCTTCCGGCAGGGAGGCCTACGGAGCGGCTTCCGAGAGTCAGGCGCAGTGATGGTCGGTGCGGCGAGTTCAACGGTACCCCATACACGGATGTGGTTCTCAAATCACGGCAGTCGGGTCGATGTGTACGCATGGGGAGAGAATGTCGTCACAGCATTTGCCAACACAACAATAGGCGTCAACAACTTATACACGGATACTTTTAACGGTACATCGAGCGCAAGTGGTATCATCGCTGGCGCAGCAGCTGCCGCCCAAGGCATGTCCGTGGCGCATCGAAACATCAGGCTCTCTCCCCAACAAATGCGATCTATCCTTCAAGTCAACGGCACGCAGTCGCGGAACCCTGGCATGGATCGTATCGGCGTCATGCCAAACCTGCGGTCTATCGCCGACCAGATTGCCAACCCGGACGGTCAGTTCGCTGTTGACGTGTATTTCCGCGACCAGGTGGGCGATGTTGGGCTGGTTCCGACAACCGGGGGTGTGTACAGGTCCCCAGATATCATCGTGCGCCAGTGGCCCTACGTCAATCCCAGCACGGCCCTCGGTACTGGGAGTGGTACAGAAGATAACGTGGCACTCTCCCATGATGTAGTTTCAGGAAGGGAGCACTCACTATATGTGCGAGTGCAAAACCGTGGCACGGCCGATACATCCCAGGACACAGAGGTCAAGCTGTGGTGGTCCCGTCCAACTACCCTTAATACACCGAACCTATGGAATTTCATCGGCACAGCCTTGATCCGTGCCCCCGTGCGCGGGTCCCGTCAGCGTTTCTCCGTGTCTGATCGATTGGCATGGCCGGCCAACAGGTTACCGCCGGCATTGCCGAACCAGAAGGGCCATTACTGCTTTGTGGCAATTGCAGACACGCCGAACCAGGACCCTGAGCCTCTTCTACCACAGAGCTTTGAGCAGTTCGACAGGTTCGTGAAGGAAAACAACAATGTCGCCTGGAGAAACTTCAATGTGCTGCCTGCTCCGGCCAATGACACATCGCCAGGAGGGGATCCCTCTATGCCAGGTTTCCATCGGTTGATTGTTTACGTGCCTGGCGCGTGGGATAGCGACCAGACGTTCACTCTCAACACTCATGGCAAGTTGCCGGCAGGTTCGCAAGCCTTCATTCGCGTACCACGCAATTTTACAAGCGCACTTGGAGATGGAGGAAGGTTTGGCGACCTTGGCAAGGGCAACGGTGGAGGGAGTGGGGGAAATGGTGGCAATGGGGGCGATGGCGGGGCCGGCGGTGCTGGCGGCAATGGGGGAAGCGGTGGCAACGGCGGTAATGGTGGTGATGGAGGGAATGGCGGCAGTGGAGGGAATGGCGGCAACGGCGGTAATGGTGGTGATGGAGGGAATGGCGGCAGTGGAGGGAATGGCGGCAACGGCGGTATTGGGGGTCATGGAGGGAATGGTGGTAACGGAGGTGATGGCGGTGCTGGTGGCAGTGGGGGCAACGGGGGTAACGGCGGCAGTGGCGGTAATGGTGGTGATGGAGGACATGGCGGTAACGGAGGAAATGGAGGAAATGGGGGTAATGGGGGTAATGGAGGGAACGGTGGTGTTGGCGGCAATGGCGGCAATGGCGGCAATGGAGGCAATGGCGGTGATGGAGGCAGTGGTGGCAACGGAGGCAATGGCGGTGATGGAGGCGACGGGGGTGACGGTGGTGACGGTGGTGATGGTGGTGATGGTGGTAATGGTGGTGACGGCGGTCAAGGGGGGGATGATTGGGACGACGATGACAGCTGTGGTGGCCATGGTGGCCGTGGTGAGAAAGGCAGCAAGGGTGGTTATGGTCGAGGCGGCAGAGGAGGTCATGGCGGCAAGGGCTGCAAGTGCCACGACAAGCGCCAGACTCATAATCAGGGAGATGAAAAGGTCCAGGTGGAGCTTGAGATTGACGGCGATGAGACCTTAGGAGTTGGTGTGCTTCCTCAGGGAAGCATCACTGAGGTCGAGATCTTCATCAAGGTGCCGGATACGGCCTATACCAACGGCGGCGAGCACGAGTTCGCCATCGCTCAGGCGTGGAAGGGCTCCGAGCTCGGCAGAGTCACTTGGCGCTTTGCTGCTGTTGATTTGGACCCCTAAGGGACAGGGCATGGATGGATCCATGGATGGAGGAGATGAATCTGGTCCAGAATTTGCTTAGCAATGGGACAGGATTGGATAGCAGGGCTACCGGTAGATTGTTGCTTGGACAACTCACGGCTTGTGCTGGGGCAAGGAGATGATCACGAGATGACTTTCATTTTCATTTCCTTACTCTCTTGTTTCTTCTCTGTTGAGGCTGTGTTAGCTTGACTCTCTTCTCAACAACACAAACGTTTCCAAACACTGGTAACTTGTGTACATTCTGTTTTTGAGTGTCGCCGAGACAGTCGAAGGACTGACCGCAGAAGAGCCGCAGAAGAGAATGGGGACCGGGAATAGTTAAAGACAGGGACAATGGATGGTGGTAAGGTTTATGATCAGTGGACCAGAGGATTCACCATGACGATGACTTCATATATTAAGTATGTGCGAGAAGGAATCTCGTTCCAATTCTGTCGGGCAGTAAAAAAAAAAAAAAAAAAA
>Ga0065720_1003338_pt1 | contig 18534 bp, 17 predicted proteins | sample Thericmetagenome_FD_59107 | JGI IMG/M metagenome (GOLD analysis project Ga0065720, IMG submission 59107) | Thermophilic microbial communities from the Joint Bioenergy Institute, California, USA of rice/straw/compost enrichment - eDNA_2 v2... | ecosystem: Engineered > Solid waste > Grass >...
AGGATCAGGATGGCGTTGCGGAAGTCGACCGTACGCCCCTGCCCGTCGGTGAGGCGCCCGTCGTCGAGCACCTGCAGGAGGATGTCGAAGACCTCGGGATGGGCTTTCTCAACCTCATCGAGCAGGATCACTGAGTACGGCCGCCGCCGCACCGCCTCGGTCAGCTGGCCGCCCTCCTCGTACCCGACATACCCGGGCGGGGCGCCCACGAGCCGGGCCACCGCGTGCTTCTCCCCGTACTCCGACATGTCGATGCGGACCATGGCCCGCTCGTCGTCGAAGAGGAACTCGGCCAACGCTTTGGCCAGCTCGGTCTTGCCCACTCCGGTCGGGCCAAGGAAGAGGAAGCTCCCGGTCGGACGGTCGGGGTCGGCGATCCCGGCCCGCACCCGGCGTACGGCGTCCGACACCGCGGCCACCGCCTCGGGCTGGCCGACCACGCGCTGGTGCAGCGACTCCTCCATGCGCAGCAGCTTCGCGGTCTCGCCCTCCATGAGGCGGCCAGCCGGGATGCCGGTCCAGGCGGAGACGACCTCGGCGATGTCGTCCGGGCCGACCTCCTCCTTGAGCATCGCGCCGTCGTGCTGCACCGAAACCAGCTCGCGCTCCGCCGCGGCGAGCTCGCGCTCCAGCTCGGGGATGCGGCCGTAGCGCAGCTCGGAGGCCCGCTCCAGATCGGCGTCCCGCTCGGCCCGCTCCGCCTCGCGGCGCAGTGCCTCGAGCCGCTCCTTGGCCGCGGAGATGCGGGAGATGTGCTCCTTCTCGGTGCGCCACCGGGCGCTCAGGGCGGCCAGCTGCTCCCGACGGTCGGCCAGCTCGCGGCGCAGCGCGGCCAGGCGCTCGGCACTGGCCGGGTCGGGCTCCTTCGCCAGCGCCATCTCCTCGATCTCCAGCCGACGTACGGCCCGCTCCACTTCGTCCACTTCGACCGGTCGGGAGTCGATCTCCATTCGCAGCCGGGACGCCGCCTCGTCGACCAGGTCGATGGCCTTGTCGGGCAGGAACCGGTCGGCGATGTACCGGTCGGAGAGGGTGGCCGCGGCCACCAGGGCGGAGTCGGTGATGCGTACGCCGTGGTGNACCTCGTAGCGCTCCTTGAGGCCCCGCAGGATGCCGATGGTGTCGGCCACGCTCGGCTCGCCCACGAACACCGGCTGGAACCGCCGCTCGAGCGCGGGGTCCTTCTCGATGTGCTCGCGGTACTCGTCCAGCGTGGTGGCGCCGACCATGCGCAACTCGCCCCGGGCCAGCATGGGCTTGAGCATGTTGCCGGCGTCCATGGATCCCTCGCCCTTGCCGGCGCCCACCACGGTGTGCAGCTCATCGATAAACGTGATGATCTGCCCGTTGCTGGCCTGGATCTCCTCGAGCACACTCTTCAGGCGCTCCTCGAACTGGCCCCGGTACTGGGCGCCGGCCACCATGCCGGCCAGGTCCAGGCTGACCAGCCGCTTGCCCCGCAGGCTCTCGGGCACGTCGCCGGCCACGATGCGCTGGGCGAGGCCCTCGACGATGGCGGTCTTGCCGACGCCGGGCTCACCGATGAGCACGGGGTTGTTCTTGGTCCGCCGCGACAGCACCTGAACGACGCGTCGGATCTCGGCGTCGCGGCCGATGACCGGGTCGAGCTTGCCGTCGCGCGCCCGCGCCGTGAGGTCCACGCCGTACCGCTCGAGCGCCTGGTAGGTCTGCTCCGGATCGGCGCTGGTGACCCGCCGGTTGCCACCCCGGACGGTCGGGAAGGCGGCGATCAGGCTCTCCTCGGTGGCGCCGGCCTCCTTGAGTTGCCGGGCCACGGCGCCGCCGACCCGGGCCAGGCCGGCCAGCAGGTGCTCGGTCGAGATGTACTCGTCGCCCAGGGGGCGCGCGACCTGCTCGGCGGCGCTGAGCGTGTTGACGAACTCCCGCGACAGCGTGGGCTCGGCGACGCTCGGCCCCGAGGCGCGCGGCAGCGTCTCGACGGCCCGCGCCGCCGCCCGCCGGACCTCGGCCGGGTTCGCCCCGACGGCCCGGAGCAGCGCGGTGGCGGTGGAGCCCCCGGTGTCGAGCAGGGCCAACAGCAAGTGCCACGGCTCGACCGTGGCGTGGCCGCTCCTGGTGGCGATCGCGACCGCCGAGGTGATGACCTCGCGGCTCTTGGTGGTCAGACGCTCGACGTTCATGTCTCCCTGCAACTTCTGTCGGCGGTTGCCCCTTGAGGGGCCTGTCGGCCCCTGTCCCCTCAGGGCCCGTTCAGCCCCTTGAGGACCGGTCAGTCCCGTCCTCTCGGGAACCGTCAGCCCTGTGGCCCCGTGGACCGCCCCCCGCGGTCCACCGCCGGAACCGAGCCGCCGGACGCCCAGCCCGGCAGCCCGTCCGAAGTTGAGTCTACGTCACTCAACCCCATTCGGCTAATGATCATGAAGGTTGCAGTTCACCCTCTCGCGGAGCTTTGGCCGCGTCCCTAGACTGATGTCGCGCTACCAGGCGAGATAGACAGGAGTGGGACGGCGTGACGGTGCAGCCAGCGACGTTCCGAGGCTTCGCGAACCCGGTTGATCCGACGCCCGCTGAGTTGCGCGCGTGGGCGTACAACCCGGGTTCGGTGCCGCCCCACGAGATGCCGCCGGAGTGGGACCTCCTGGTTGCGGGTGACCCGCTCGTGAACACGCTCATGGATCTCGCCCTGGACCGCAGCTGCCCGGCCCGGCGGTTCGCGCTGCACTGCCTGTACATCTACGCAGCCGACGCGATCCGAACGAAGTTCCGGGCCCACCCGAAGCGGCGGCTGCGGCGTCTGGTGGAGAAGGCCGAGGAGCAGGGCGACGAACTGCTGGTCCTCTGGGCGCACAACACCCGCATGCTGCTCGCCATGCCGGAGCTGTTCGACTACCGCGACTGGTGCGAGGGCGGGTTGGTGCGCAACCCGCGCCGGCTCCGGGCTCCGGCGGCCGCTCCCGCGCTGCCCGGTCCGGCCGCGGCGACGGCCCCCGCGCAGCGCCTTCCACGGGCCTGATCCAGGCGTTCCGCGGGCGTGATTCGGCCAGCCGCCTGTAACAGTCCTGATCCGGCTGGTCAGCCTTTCCCCCGCCCGAACCGGCCGGTCGCCGGGCCACCCGTCTCCGCAGCCCGTGGCGGAAAGACGGTAGCGTGCCTACGAGGAATCCTCTCGCCGCGACGGGCCGATCCGGATTGCGACCGAGGCCAGCGCGAGGCTGGGTCGATCCTCCACCGTCCATCGTCGGAAGGACAGATTCACCGATGTCGTATGCCGTGCCGACCCAACCGCCCAAGAACCGTCCGGGCGTCGTCCAAGCCGCGGTCTGGCTCATGTGGGCCGAGGTGGTCGTGGCCGTCCTCAGCGTGGTGCTGACCTTCATCCCGCTGCCCGAAATGGATCGGGCGCTCGACGAGTTCTACGCGGAGCACCCGGACCTCCAAAACGACGTTGCCATGGCGCTCCAGGAGATTGGCGGCGCCAGCTGCTCGCTCATCCTGGCGGTCGCGTTCGGGGTCCTCGCCTTCTTCATCGCCAAGGGCAACCAGCCGGCGCGGATCACGACCTGGGTGCTGGGCGGCATCGTCGCGCTGTGCCAGGCCTGCGGCCTCGCCTCGGCGGCGGCCACGCCGGCGTTCCTCAACAGCCTGGCCACCAGCGGCGACCCGAACGCGGAGTTGGCGCTGGAGCCGGCGCGGATCATCGAGGAGAACACGCCCCTCTGGTACACGGTCGCGAGCTACGCGCTGCTGATCGTGAGCCTCGTCGCGGCTGTTCTCGTGATCATTCTCCTGGCCACGCCCAAGGCCAACGAGTACTTCCGCAAGGAGGAGGAGGTCTGGATTCCTCCCACCGGGTCGGGTGGCGGCTACCCGCAGTTCCCGCCGCCGGCGATTCCCCAGAACCCCGGCACTCCCCCGCAGCCGCCCACGCCACCCACTCCGCCCACGCCACCCACTCAGTCGTAAGGCCGGAAAAATAGGAACATTCCCCCCATAATGGGGGTGATGTTCGATCGACCACCGGACCCGACGAAACCGGTTGCCCCGGTGCCGGTCCCGCGCGCGCGGCCGCTCGCCGTTGCGGCCGCGGGGCTGGCCCTCGGGGCCAGCGGTGGTGTCGGCCTCCTCGCGGCCGTCGCCCTGCTCGCCGGTTCGGGGCCGGTGGTCGATGCGTTCCGGGCCCGCGCCGTCGCGGCCGGCGTGGACCCCGTGGGCGCCATCGAGATCGCGCGGGCCATCCGCACCGCGCTGCTGAGCACCGGCTCCGGCACCCTGGCCCTGGCTGTGTTGAGCCTGCTGCTCGCCTGGGGCGTCCTGGCCCGCTATGAGGCGGCGCGGATTGGGGCGCTCGTGGTCGCCGCCGGGTCGCTCGCCTGCGGCGTGGTCCGAACCTCCGTGACCGCCTTCGGCGACGGCGTCAACTGGTCGCTGGCCACGGGACAGTCGGACCCGGCCACGGTCGCCGCGGTCACCCAGGCCTTCGGTGAAGCCATGCCCGGCTGGCTGGCCGGGCTCGGCGGAGGACTTACCGACCTTCAATCGTTCGGCTACATTGCGGTGATCGTCCTGTTGGTCGTGCCGGCGTCCCGGGACTATTTCCGAACGCGGGTCGAGTCGACCGTCGGCCTCACGGTCCCGTGGCGCTCGGCCGGCTCCGGCAGGCGTACCAAGGCCGTTCCCCCCTGAGCATTCGCGAGGCCGTCGTGAGCAGGATCGCGCTCGTCACCGGAGCCACCGCCGGCATTGGCGCCGCCTTCGCCCGCCGTTTCGCCGCTGACGGGTACGACCTGGTGCTCGTGGCCCGCGACGGGGAACGCCTGGCGGCGACGGCGGATCGGTTGCGTACGGCGCATGGACGTTCGGTTGAGACGATCGTGGCCGACCTGTCCACCCCGGACGGACAGCAGCGGGTGGCCGACCGGGTAGTCGACAAGGATCGTCCGATCGATGTGCTCGTGAACAACGCTGGGCGCAGTCTGAACACACCGCTGCTGCGTTCCGCCGCCGAGCAGGAAATCGCGCTGCTGCAACTCAACGTCGTGGCGGTGATGCGGCTGACCCACGCCGTCCTGCCCGTCATGGTGGAGCGGCGGTCGGGGTCGGTGATCAACGTGTCCTCGGTGGCGGGATTCGGGGTGCCGATGCCTGGATCGACCTACTCCGCCACCAAGGCGTGGGTGACCAACTTCACCGAATCTGTCGCCCTTTCGGTGGCACCGTTCGGGGTTCGGGTCATGGCGCTGTGTCCGGGCTATGTTCGTACCGAGTTCCACCAACGGGCGGGCATCAACATGTCCAAGACGCCGAACTTCCTGTGGCTCGACGCGGATCGGGTAGTCGCCGACGCGCTGCGGGATCTGCGTCGTGGCGCGGTGGTCAGCGTGCCCGATTGGAAGTACAAGGCCGCCGCCTTTGCGCTGCGCCATTTCCCGCGCCGGATGATTGCGCGGATCGTGCGGGACACCAGGGGACACGGGTGACGACGTAGCCGTTTTCGGACGCGGAGACAGATGGTGACTCACCGTTAGTTCACGGATGCGGTCTACACATGGCCGCCCAGACCAGGCCCGGTGGTCGGCTCCGCTAACCGCCGGAGTCCGGCGGAATCCCGCCAACGAACCCGGCGGGAGCATGGTCTCGTTTGGTCTGAAAGTTCACAGGGACCCTTGATCCGGATTCACGAACAGGCAAGATAGGCTAATCGGCATGTCGGAGCGGGACGACCTGCGTAAACTCATCCATGACCTAGCAGTGGTCTGGGGTCGGGTCACGCTGTCGTCCGGAGCGGAGGCGGACTACTACGTCGACCTCCGTCGGCTGTCTCTGCACCACGCCGGAGCTCCGTTGATCGGCAAGGTCATGCTGGACCTTGTTGAGGACTGGGAGTTCGACGCGGTCGGAGGGCTGACACTGGGGGCTGACCCGGTAGCCGCCGCAATGCTCCACGAGGCTCACCAGCGGGGCAGGGCGCTGGATGCCTTCGTGGTCCGCAAGGAAGGGAAGGCGCATGGTCTTCAGCGGCGGATCGAAGGCCCCGACGTGGCAGGGCGTCGGGTCCTCGTCGTTGAAGACGCGTCAACGACCGGTGGGAGCGTTCTCACGGCCGTGGGCGCGCTCCGAGAGGCGGGAGCGAACGTCGTCGGAACAGCGGCAGTGGTCGATCGAGGCGCGGGCGCGGCGGTTCGAGCGGCTGGGCTGGAGTTCCGGTCAGCGTTCACCCTCGCCGATCTGGGCCTGCCGACCTGACCCTTCAGTCAGGAAAAACTGTCGGTTCGACCTACACTGATATGTGGTCGGATCGATGCTAGTGGTGGAAGGATGTAACACGTGCGTACTGCGCTGGCCGAACTGATTCTGCCGCAGACCTCTCCCCTCAGCGGAGAGGTCTACGACAAGCACGACGCTGACCGTCTCGCCGGTGTCCTCAAGGCTCTGGCCGACCCGGCTCGCCTGCGTCTGCTCAGCCTGATCCAGGCCTCCCCCGAGGGTGAGGCGTGCGTCTGCGACTTGACCGCTCCGATCGGTCTGTCGCAGCCGACTGTGAGCCACCACCTGCGTATCCTCACCGAGTCCGGCTTGCTGGAGCGGGAGAAGCGCGGCGTGTGGGCGTACTACCGCATCGTCCCGTCGGCGATTCAGCAGGTTGCCGACCTTCTGACCCCGCCGCGCAAGCGCGCGACCAAGCGTTCCGGGCGCTGAGTCCGAGTCGCTCACGCCGACTGTCCGGTCGCCATTTCCCTGTACCCGGCGGCGGCGTGAGCGACACCGGCGGTTCGGGGGTGCGCACCGACTCCTGCCTGTCGGCGCACCCATCCGATCCCTCGCTCATCTGTGGTCCCTGGTCCGGCGTTGGGGCGCCGGCCGGGACCTTTGTGCTGTGTGGACCCTTCCCCCCCCCTTTTCGGCGGGCGGACGTGTTTGAGTGATGCGACGGGGACTACGGGGTTGCGAGAGCAGGGTCGCCCAGACCGCGAGGACCTTTGTAGAGGCGCGCAACGCGCCACGGGCACCCTCGGGTTCGGGTCGCCCGGTAACGACGCGTGTACGGCCGGTCTACGGCCGTACACGCCCCACCGCTGCGCGGGCCTCTCTGTTGGCGGTGGTGGGCGTACCTACGCCCGGTGACGACGGACGGCGTCGTCACCCGCTTCGGTGGCCAGGCCCCGGCGTCGAGCCCGCCAGCCCCGGAAGATCTCCAGGAAGATCGGGCTCACCGACAGCAGGATGATCACGGCCACGGCCGGCAGGATGTACTTGTCGATGTTGGGCACGTTGCTCAGCCGGGCCGCGAGCACGTAGCCCAGCAGCACGATGCCGTCACACCAGAGGATCGCGCCGACCACGTTGTAGACGAAGAACTGCCGGGCCGGCATCTTCAGCACCCCGGCCACAGGGTTCAGGAAGGTCCGCACGATCGGGATGAACCGCGCCAGGATCACGGCTTTGGCCGGGCCGAACTTGGCGAAGTAGTACTCGGCCTTCTCCACGTACTCACGCTTGAACAGCCGTGAGTTCGGGCGTTCGAACATCTTGCGGCCGTACTTCGCGCCGAGCCAGTGACCGAGCTGGGCCCCGGCGATCGCGCACAGAGGCGCGCCGACCAGCAGTCCCCAGAGGCTGAGCCGCTCCATGTCCTCCAGGCCGGGGATCTTCGACACGAACTCGGAGGCCGCGACACCGGCGAGGAACAGCAGCGAGTCGCCCGGGAAGAAGAAGCCGACAAGCAAGCCGGTCTCGGCGAAGATGATCGCCAGGATGCCGATCAGACCGACGGCGGGGATGAGCGTCGTTGGATCGAGCCACCCCAGTGGCCCGGCGCTGAGGGTATCCACGGCGAGCCAGAGTACCGGTCCAGCGCTTGTCGGTCCTGCCGAGTCGCCGTCTCCCCACAGTTAGAGACGGCGGTCCACCGGAAGATCGGCGTCCACGGCGGCACCCGGCCGTACGTCCAGCGGTCGGGCCGACACGTACCAGACCCGCTCGGCCGGCACCGAGACCAGCTCGCGGCTGGGCCAGCGCAGCGCAGTCAGCGACCCGCCGAAGACACAGCCGGTGTCGATGCAGAGGGTGTTGTTCACCCACTCCGGCGTGGGCACCGGAGTGTGTCCATACACGACGGTCGCCCGACCGCGGTAGTCGTTGGCCCACGGATAGCGCACCGGCAGTCCGTACTCGTCGGTCTCCCCGGTGGTTTCGCCATAGAGGGCGAAGGCGCGCACCCGGCCCGAGGTTCGGCCGTGGTACGCCTCCTTGAGCCCGGCGTGCGCCACCACCAGCCGCCCGCCGTCGAGCATGTAGTGGGCCGCCAGCCCGCGCAGGAACCGCCGGGCCCGCTCGGTGAACGCCGGTCCGGCCGCCTCGAGCTGGGCCAGCGACTCGGCTAGGCCGTGGGCGACCGTGACCCGCCGGCCCGACAGCGCCCGGACCAGCTTGTGCTCGTGGTTGCCCATGACGCACAGGGCCCGTCCGGCATCGACCATGCCCATGACGAGCCGGAGTACGCCCGGGGTGTCCGGGCCCCGATCGACGAGATCGCCCAGGAAGACGGCGGTGCGCCCCTCCGGGTGGGTGGCGTTGACGGGCCGTCCCCGGTCGTCGCGCTCGATGACCCACCCGAGGCGCGCCAGCAGGCGCTCCAGCTCGGCCCGGCAGCCGTGGACGTCACCGATGATGTCGAAGGGACCGGTGAGGTCGCGACGGTCGTTGTCGAGCCGGTCGTACGCGATGCGGGCCGCGGCGACCGCCTCGGGACCGTGCAGGACGTGGACCGCCCGGAAGCCCTCCCGAGCCAGCGAGCCGAGGTGGCGTCGCAGGTCCCGGTCCTGGCGTACCACCACGTCCCGGTCGAGGGTCCGATCGGGACGCTCCTGCGTCCGGCGCCAGCACTCGTCCGCGCTGACGTCCAGCACGATCGCCACAGGCAGCACATCGTGCTCACGAGCAATGCGGATCAGCGGGGCGCGGGCACGCGGCTGCACGTTGGTGGCGTCGATGACGGTGAGCCGTCCGGTCCGCAGGCGCAGGCGGGCGACGTGGTGCAGTACCGCGAACGCGCCGTCCGAGGCCGACTGGTCGTTCTCGTCGTCGGCCACCATGGCCCGGAACGCGTCGGAGGAGAGTACCTGCGTGGGCGCGAAGTGGGTGCGCGCGAAGGTCGACTTGCCGGAGCCCGTAACGCCGATCAGCACCACCAGGCACAGCTCGGGCAGGCGGATCTCCCGGACTTTGGGCGGCGTCACGCGTTCCTCCCCCGGGACGACCTCACCGACGACCACAGTGGATGGTCCGCAGTGGCCGAAGACCGTCGCGGCCGACAGCGTGCCCTGTCCCGGCTCGCGGCCCCGTACCGGCCCATGGCGGCGTACCGGCCCATGGCGGCGTACCGGCTCGGGGCGACGTGCGGGCTCGGGGCGACGTGCGGGCTCGGGGCGACGTGCCGGCCGGCGGTCACGGCCCGCGACCGCCGGTTCGCGCGGTCAGCGGTAGTCCTCGTCCTCCAGCTCGACGATGCGGGCCTGCTCGATGGCGTCCCACTCGCTGACCTCGTGGCTCAGGCGGATCGCCGGCTCGCCGCTCTCGGTCGGGACGGCCGCGCGGGCCTGCTCGGCGACGTCCTCCGGCGCGGCCTCGAGGTCGCGCTCGTCGGGATCGAGGTGGTCGCTCGCCACCAGGTCGTCGTCGGGCGTGGTCATGGTGGGCCTCCCACGATCGTCTGCCGGCTGCCTGCGGTTCCATCCTCTCACCGCGGGATCGACGGCGGCGCCCAACCGCTCGCCGCCGTTTTCACGGTAGCGGCTCGCCGGAAGCCCCGCGCGCCGATCGTGACGGCGGCCACGCCGGCCCGGGTACTCGCCCGGATCGGGGCTGGGGGATACTTCGCGATGGGACAGCGCGGTCCGCGCCCGACCCCGACCCCGAGTCAAGGAGCCGTTCGATGCCCATTGCAACCGCCGAGACCTACGCGGAGATGATCTCCCGCGCCAAGGCGGGGGGATTCGCCTACCCGGCCATCAACGTTACGTCGTCCCAGACGCTGCACGCCGCCCTGCGCGGGTTCGCGGACGCCGGCAGCGACGGCATCATCCAGATATCGACCGGGGGGGCCGAGTACCTGTCCGGCCCGACGATCAAGGACATGGTGACGGGTGCGGTGGCGTTCGCCGCGTTCGCCCACGAGGTGGCGAAGAAGTACCCGATCAACGTGGCCCTGCACACCGACCACTGCCCCAAGGAGAAGCTGGACAGCTTCGTCCGGCCGCTGCTGGCGATCTCCAAGGAGCGGGTCGCCCGCGGTGAGGAGCCGCTGTTCCAGTCGCACATGTGGGACGGCTCGGCCGTGCCGCTGGCCGAGAACCTGGCCATCGCCGAGTCGCTGTTGGCCGACTGCAAGGAGGCTAAGGCGATCCTCGAGATCGAGGTGGGCGTGGTCGGTGGTGAGGAGGACGGCATCGTCGGCGCCATCGACGAGAAGCTGTACTCCACCGTCGAGGACGCGCTGGCCACCGCGGCCGCCCTGGGCCTGGGCGAGAAGGGCACGTACATCTCGGCCTTCACGTTCGGCAACGTGCACGGCGTCTACAAGCCCGGCAACGTGAAGCTGCGTCCCGAGATCCTCAAGGACATCCAGGAGGCGGTCGGCGCCAAGTACGGCGTCACCAAGCCGTTCAACATGGTGTTCCACGGTGGCTCCGGCTCGCTGCTGGAGGAGATCCGGGCCGCGGTCGACTACGGCGTCGTGAAGATGAACATCGACACCGACACCCAGTACGCCTTCACCCGGCCGGTCGCCGCGCACATGTTCAAGAACTACGACGGCGTGCTCAAGGTCGACGGCGAGGTCGGCAACAAGAAGGCGTACGACCCGCGGACCTGGGGCAAGCTCGCCGAGGAGGGCATGGCCAAGCGCGTCGTGCAGGCCTGTGAGGACCTCCGCTCGGCCGGCACCACGCTCGCCTCGTCCTGAGGCCTGCTGACCCCTGCTGACCCTTGCTGTTGATCTAGGGCTAGGAGTGGTGAGTTGATCTTCGACCACCACTCTACGCCCTAGATCAACGCGTTTCTGGGGGCGTATTCGGGGCGCGGAGGGCGTCGGCGAGGGCGGCCCGGACCGTGTGAACGACGTAGTCCGGGCGTCGGTAGATGTCGACGTCGGTGAAGTAGCGCATCCGCCAGCCCTGGGAAGCCAGGAAGTTGTGGCGAGCGCGGTCGGAGCGTAGACGGTCGCGGTCGAGGTGCGACGAGCCGTCGTACTCGGCCGCGACCCGCAGGCGTTCGTCGGCCAGGTCGAGACGGTAGAGCGGGCGCCCGTACCGGTCGAGGACCGGCACCTGGGGCACCAGGCTGGTGATCCGGGCGTCGCGCAGGATCAGGCGCAGGTGGGTCTCCTGGGCGCACTCGGCTCGGCCGTCGGCGAGCGGCACCAGCGCCGAGGCCTGGCGGAAGCCCTTGAGGCGGCGGTGCCGCGCGACCTCCTCGGCCAGGTCCATGGGTGTGCATGTGTTATTGGCGAGGGCCGCGTCGAGCACGGCGAGGGCGTCCGGGCGGGGCAGGACTCGGGCGAGATCGATCGCGGTCCGCTCCGGCGTGGTGCACCGAATGCCGCGGACCACGAACGGCAGGATCGGCACCACCGATTGATGCACGGTGATGCCGGGTCGCTGGGGGAACGGGGTGCCGGCGGGCACCACGATGTGTATGTCGTCGGAGGCGACGACCCCGAAGCCCAGCAGGGCCGCCGCCGTGTGAAAGCCGATCGCAGCGTGCGGGGCCACGGCGAGCGCGGCCCGGGCGAGGTCCTCGAGGTCCGGAGGCGTGGCGCCGAGGAGGTACAGGCCTCGGTGCGGGCGCATGATGCGGGATCGGGCAGCGCGCCACCGGGCCGCGTTCATGGACATCGGTAGCTCTGACGTCGGCACGAGGACGCCCTCGCCGCGCAGAGTCGCCGGGAACTGCCGAAGCTGCCGGTACAGGGTCACGGTGACGACCGTGGTCAGGGCACCGGCGGCTGGCCATACCTTCGGGGAAATCTGTGGATAACCGGGGTCGCGGACCTGTGGACAACCTCGGAATTTCCGCCCGGCCCGGTCCCGCTGAGCGCGCTCGACCGAGCCGCTTCCCCGTGCCCCCCTCTCTGTTGATCTAGGGCTTGGAGTGGTGATTGAAGATCAACTCACCACTCCAAGCCCTAGATCAACGGGGTGGGGCGGGGGTTCAGGCGTGGGGCGGGGCCGGCGTCAGGATGGGGCGCCAGGCGGGGGTGAACGGGGTGGGCGTGAAGTCGTAGCGCACCCGGCCGGGCGCGAGCGCCACGAGCGCTTCCGAGCCCGAGCCGTAGACCCGGCCCGCGTACTGCTCCAAGCCCGGCTCGCTGCCGTCGAACTCCCGTCGCAGCAGCAGGGCCCGGGGATCGTCGGGCGGCAGCCCGTCGCCGCGCATGAGGTTCAGCCACGGTCCCCAGGCGGCGACCGTTGCCGCGTCGGCGCGGGTCAGCGGCGGGTCGGGCAGGGCCGCCAGCAGTGGGGTGAAGTGCGGGACCAGTGGGTCCTCGGCCGCGTCGACCCCGGCGTTGACGATGATGTGGTCGCCGGGCGCCAGCTCACGCCGGACCAGCGACGCACCGTCCCAGCTCAGTACCACCAGCGACGTGAGCGTGCCGACGAGTAGGTGGAAGCCGTCGTAGCCCGCGAACGACGTCGGCAGCGAGTCCGTGAGTGCAGCCAGTGGCAGCATCCCCCGCGACGGGCGGGACGGCTCTGGCGGCAGCCGGACCCCGTTGAGTACGGCGGCCACGGCCGGCCGGGTGGGGTCGACGGCCAGCCACGTGCCGCCGGCCTGGCGGTCGCGTCCGCCCACAAGGGACGGATAGGTGGGCCAGTGCGACGCCGGAGGGTCCCAGGGGCGGTCGAGGAACTCGTCCCGTACGGCCGCCATGAGCAGCGGCCACGGCGCATCCGGCCGCCACCGCAGGAGCACCGTGCACATGATCGCAACGGTACCCGCGCCGGCGTCCGTCCGGCACATGCCGACTGCCCGACGGCCCATCGACGCCAGTGCGGCCGCCGACCCACCGCCCGAGTCCTTGTAGGGGTCGGCCACCGACGCGTCGCCACCGGGTGGCCGCCCGGGCGGCCGCGTTTCGTGCCCGGGGCGCCGCCAGGTCACCGCCCGGTCGCCGCAGCGTCTGCGCCGGATACGCATGAAGTCGCCATGGGATACCCCACCCGGTGGGGCCGGGGTGATCCTGCGGGTGGATCCGTTTCCCCCGAGCGCGGCCCCGAGGCGATTCCGGTCCGGCCGGCCCGGGCCGCGCCGATGATGGTGGGCGTGCGCGACTACGAGTGGGTCGGCGACCTGGAGGCGTACTGCCTGACCGCGATCGTCGGGCTGGACCTCGACGAGGTCGTCCGTCGGCTCGGTGGTGATCCGAGCCGCCCGGCGTCGTCGCGTACGTTCGACGAGTGCTTCTGGACGGCCAACGGTCCACAGTGGGCACAGATAGGCACAGTAGACGGTGGTGTGCTGGTAGCCGAGCACAACGGTTGGCGGGCTGAGGAAATCGTCGAACCGCTCTCCCGTGGAGCCCGGGTCGCCTGCTTCTACCGTAACGTGCAGGCCGTCATGCACTTCGTCTACGCGGTCGACGGACAGGTACAGGCGGAGTTCGATCCGTTGCTGGAGCGCGCCCCCCGGGGCGGGGCCGACCCGCACTGCCTGGATGGCCTGCTGGACGACCTGCCGTTCGGGTTGTTCGCCGCCGAGGCGTCGGCCCTCCGCTTGGTCGAGCGGGTGACCGGCGTCCGCATCACCCGGTCCTGGCTCGACTCGCCGCAGCGGGCGGTCGCCCTGCCGCCGCTTCCGGCGGTCGCCCCCTGACCCGCTGGAGGCGGTGTCAGGTAGGCGTCCTTGTTGACGCCAAATGCCCAACAAGGACGCCTTCCTGACGCGGGGTGGTGCGGGGTGACGCCGGGGTGGCTCCGGCGCAGCGTCGGGCGATGGTCAGGCGGCGACGGGCCTCGGGCTACAGGCCGTCGGCGACGGCGGCGGCGACGCGCAGCCAGGCCCGTCGGCTCTCCGCCGAGACCGCGGAGTAGTCGACCGGTCCCCCGGAGTCGAGGTGCCGGTCGTACGGGACNCGCAGCACCACTCGGCACCGCTGCTCGAAGTGNNGCTCGATCGCCCGGGGGTCGGCGTCCTGGCGGTGCNGGGGCATGGTCACCACGGCCACNGCCCGGCGCACCAGNTCNCGGCGGCCGGTCTGCTCCAGGTGGTCCAGCAGCCGNGCCGCCGTCTCNGCCGAGTCGTTGCGGGNGGACATGGTGACNACGAGCTGGTCGGTGGCGTCNACGGCCGCCTGCCAGTTGTCGGCCCGNACGTTGTTNCCNGTATCGACGAGCAGCAGTTTGTAGAAGCGTCCCACNACCGCCCGGATCTCCCGGAACGCCGTGCCGGTCAGCATCTCGCCGGCNGTGGCCGCCTCGTCGGAGGCGAGCACGTCGAAGGCNGCCCCGTCCTGNGGNCGTACGTAGGCGGCCAGCTCNCCGATGCGNCCNTCNGNNCCGGTGAANCGGTGCAGGTCNCGCAGCAGGTCCCGGACCGTNCGCCCGTGNAGGTCGGTCTGCGCCCGCATTGCCCAGCGTGCCCTGGGTCTCGTTGTTGTCCCACGCGAGCACGAAGCCGCCCCGGGTCTGGCCGAAGGTCAGGCCGAGCATGAGCGTGGCCACGGTCTTTCCGGCGCCACCCTTGGGATTGACGATCGTCACCTGACGGAGGCCACCGAACGACCGCCGGACCGCGCTGATGTCGGCCCGGGTCTGCCGTTCCCGCCGGCCCGGGCGCAACCGGACCAGCCCGAAGGTGCCGCGCCGGGCGGCGCCCCGCACCCCGGTGGTGGCGACCCACTCACGCGGGCGCACCATACGGCGCGCGGCCAGGTCGTGAGCGGTGGGCGTCGCGTACTGCAGCGGCACCTCGACGTCGCCGTACGGATGCGGGGTCGGCGGGTGCCCGTTGGGGGCCGATGGCTGGTGCGGGCCTGCGGGCGGCGGCAGCCGGTCGGTGGTGCGCTCGTCCTCGGAGATCGACTGAACCCGATTGATGCTGGCGGGGGCGGGCGACGGCATCCCGGGTGGCGTCGTCGCGGGCGCGGCCGGGTGAGCGGGCGACGCCGGGCGCGGGGCCGGCGCCGGGTGGGCAGGCGGGGCGGGCGCGGACGGGACCGCCCCGGCGGTGGGAGGCGACGCCGGGGTCCAGGTCGGCGCAGGGTGCTCGGCCGGCTGGGGCGGCGGGGCGACCACGGGTGAGACCTCCCAGCGCGTCCAGCCCGGGCGAGACCCCGGGGTCGGACGAGAGGCCGGGTACGTCGTCACGGTCGGGCCAGCCCCGGGCGCCGGGGTGGCCATTGGTGTAGGGCTGGCCGCTGGGGTGGGGCGCACCGTTGGGGTGGGCCTGGCCATCGGAGTCGGGTTGGCTGCGGGGACCGGGCCGACCGACAGGCCGGTCGTGGTCGGGCGAGGCGGCGGGACCGACGGGCCGGCGGTTGGCGCGCCGGCCGGGGGCGTCGGGGTGGCTGGAGGCTCGGCGTCGGGTCGCTGGGACCGGCGGACCGGCGGGGTGCTCCACGGCGAGTGCGGTGGGTACGTGGGCTCCGCCGGGGTGGTCGGCTCCGGCTCCGGGCTCTCGGCCGGCTCACGTGGGCCGCCGGCCGGCTTCGCCGGCGCCGTCCCGTCGCCCGTGGGCGCCGGGGCCGGACGGTCGGCTGGGGCTGGCTGGGTCGGGCGGGCGGCCTCCCCGGGTTGCGTCGGCCGGGCACCTGGCTCGGGCGGTGCCGTGCGAGCGGTCGGCTCGTCCGCCACGCTGGCGATCCGCTCCGGCTCCACGTCAGGTCACCTCCTCCCGGGCTCCCGCGACCAGGGCCGGCGCCGCTGGCCGGCCGCCGACGCGGACCAGCGTCGCACATCCGGGCCAGCTGACGCATCACGGTGAGCACGGGGGCGGCTACGGGCCGTACGTCGCCCAAGCCCCCGGCTCGGTCCACCACGAGCGCTTCCGGGTGATCGGCCCGACTACTCCGTCATCGACGGATCGAACTGCACCCGCCGCTGGGGCGATGCTCATGGCCCGCCCCCGGCCTCGCCGCACTTCCACGCGTACGTCGGCGGTCCGCAGCAGACGGCGGCGCAGGTGCGGAATCGCCACCGCCACCTCGACCTGACCGTCGTCGCTGGCCGCGTGGGAAACCAGNGGCAGACCGTCCACGTCGGACGATCCCGCGTTGACGATCGCGGCGGCGAGNATGATCTCGGATCCGTCGCTGAGCACGGTGTCGTCCACCTCGATCCGCGCCTGCAGCGGCGCCGGCGTACTGCCGTCGAACCCGCCGAGCAGAACCGAGTGCAGCGTGACCGATCCCTCGGTGCGCAGCAGGTCCCAGCGCCGCACCCGGTCGGAGAGTGTCGCCATCGCGACATCGGCCGGGGCGGTGGGCAGACCGAGCACAGTGCACAGCGGCGGCACGGCCGGAGTGAGCGGCAACACAGCCAGGGGCGGCAGGTCCGGCACGGTGCGGTTGGCCGGCAGGTCGTCGGGGCGCTTCGACGGCGGGGGCGCGAGCAAGCGAACCATTCGGCGTACGACCGCTCGGATCTCGGCGTCCGTGGCCGCCGCCACCACCAGGCGCGCCTCGCCCGCGGCCACCCGCTTCACCACGACGTCGATGTCGGCGTCGCTGGTGGCGGTCACCAGCTCGGCCGTGACCCCGGCGGCGCGCAGCGCGTCGGCGCAGGCGAGTACGGGCACCCGCGCGGGCCCGCCGTCTCCACACGCGCAGCCGTCGCCCGAACCGCAGCCGTGTCGGTCCGGGTCGCGTAGCGTCAGGATTACCACCGGTGACACGGTCGGGCTCCTTCCGGCGACATGGGTGAACGTTCGGGCGGTCAGGTCGGTGTGTGGGTGAACAGTTGTTAGCCTGTCATCCCGAAAGCCGGGCACCGACGCCATCCCCATACCAGCCGTCGGTCGACGGCCATTGCGAGCGCCCTGGAGGCGAGTCATGCCAGCGATCGTGCTCATCGGAGCCCAGTGGGGCGACGAGGGCAAAGGCAAAGTGACGGACCTGCTTGGCGAGCAGGTCCAGTACGTCGTCCGTTACCAGGGCGGCAACAACGCCGGCCACACGGTGGTTCTGCCCGACGGTCGCAAGTTCGCTCTCCACCTGCTTCCTTCGGGCGTGCTCACTCCGGGCTGTGTTCCGGTCATCGGCAACGGCGTGGTGATCGACCCCAAGGTGCTGCTCGCCGAGATCGACGGCCTGGCCGCCCGCGGCGTCTCCTGCGACCGCCTGCTGATCTCCGCCGACGCGCACCTGATCATGCCGCACCACCGGGCCCTCGACCGCGTGGTCGAGCGGTACCTCGGCTCGGCCCGCATCGGCACCACCGGCCGTGGCATCGGCCCCGCCTACGGGGACAAGGTGGCCCGGGTCGGCATCCGGGTGCAGGACCTGCTGGACCCGGGAATCCTGCGCCAGAAGCTCGAGCTCGCGCTGCGCGAGAAGAACCAGGTGCTGGTCAAGGTCTACAACCGCAAGGCGATCGACGTCGGCGCGGTGGTCGAGGAGTACCTGGAGTACGGCGAGCGGCTGCGCCCCTACATCGCCGACACCCGGCTGGAGCTGGCGCGTGCGTTGGATCGCGGGGTGACCGTGCTGCTGGAGGGCGCGCAGGGCACGCTGCTCGACGTCGACCACGGGTCCTACCCCTTCGTCACCTCCTCCAACCCGACCGCCGGCGGGGCCTGCGTCGGGTCGGGCATCCCGCCCACCCGCATCTCCAAGGTCATCGGGGTCATCAAGGCGTACACGACCCGGGTCGGGGCCGGCCCGTTCCCGACCGAGCTCTTCGACGAGAACGGCGCGCATCTGTCCACAGTGGGCGCCGAGTTCGGCACCACCACCGGCCGGGCCCGCCGCACCGGGTGGTTCGACGCGGTGGTGGCCCGGTACGCCGTGCGGGTCAACGGCATCACCGACCTGTTCATGACCAAGCTCGATGTGCTCTCCGGCTTGGAGCGCGTGCCGATCTGCGTGGCGTACGACGTGGACGGTGAGCGGGTCGACGAGATGCCCATGACCCAGACTGCCCTGCACCACGCCAAGCCCATCTACGAGGAGATGCCCGGCTGGCTCGACGACCTCTCGAAGTGCCGGTCGGTCGAGGACTTGCCGGACAACGCGCGGCGGTATGTCGAGCGCATCGAGGAGCTTTCCGGCGCCCGGGTCAGCGTCGTGGGGGTCGGCCCCGGCCGCGACGAGAACGTCATCCTGCACCCGCTGCTGGATGGGTAGTCGCCGGGACCGGTGGAGGAAGGACGCCCTCTTGACGCCTGATGCCCAATAAGGCGTCCTTCCTGACGTTGGGCGGTGCGGCTCCTGAGGCTGGCATGGCAAAGGCCCGGAGCCATTGGCTCCGGGCCTCGGGTGTTGTTCTGGGGTTTGTCAGTAGCGCAGGTCGGTGGCGAGGTCGGCGTGGGGGCCGGTGCCGTGGAGGGCGTTGATGATGT
>Ga0065720_1003583_pt1 | contig 18503 bp, 15 predicted proteins | sample Thericmetagenome_FD_59107 | JGI IMG/M metagenome (GOLD analysis project Ga0065720, IMG submission 59107) | Thermophilic microbial communities from the Joint Bioenergy Institute, California, USA of rice/straw/compost enrichment - eDNA_2 v2... | ecosystem: Engineered > Solid waste > Grass >...
CTCCTTTTATCGAAGTGTACCTTGCTGCTCCGGGCTAAGGAGTACGGAAAATTCCGTCCGGCTGCTCGACCGAGCAAAGAATTCGGTAGTAATAAACGCTCGAGGGAGTGAGCCCGGTGAGGTGGACGGCACGGTCTCTTCTTCCGCCGCCGTCCCCGACTCGAGTTCCCGTACCCCATGTAGCCGATGGACCATACTCGACCGTACAGGCAGCCTCATCGGGCGCGAGGTAGGCGATGACAGCCGAAGTGGGTGTGATTTCCACTGCGCGGGCATTCTTCACACGTCCTTGCTTCGCCTCCATCAAGTCGATGTCTGCTCCGACCTCTTTTTCATCCGTTCCGCGGCCCGAGCCCGCGGAAACGAAGGAAGAGTCATGGCGCAACCGGAAATCGTAGGGAAAGGATAATGCCGGCTTCATCCACTTCACGCTGGCTTCGTTGTCGGGCCAACTCGTTGTTGCCGGATAGGAGTTTGCATTGGAGGACAAGCCGCAGCAAATGACATTATTCCTTGCGCTGTAATTCGGTGTCCCGTCCCGTGTCCAGGTGGCTGCCAGGCCGGCTGTCCCAAACGTTGTGGTGGAGTTGACAGTGCCACCTAAGGCCGTCAGCGCGCCGCTCCCGTTCCAGGTGTAGATGTTGTTTTCCAGCTTTAACCCTTCGTTAACCGGCTCGGCATACAGCAGGAAAGGCATGTTGCCGCGCTGGCCATAGACGGTGTTGTTCGTAACGGATACATCCTCCACGTAGCCGATCACGTACAGCGTTCGAGCCCCAAAATCTCCATTCGCTCCAAAAGTGCCGAACTCATCGACTCTTCCTCCCTGGGTGAAGCGAAGGATATTTGTATCGACCACCAGATTGTTGTGCATCTGGAAACGCTGAAAGGGCACGATCCGTTGGGACGTGCAGCTTGCGTCGGTGCCCGTGATACGGAGTGTCTCTGCTCCCTGATAAAACAGATTGTGCCTGACCGCGACGTCCCGAATGTTCTTCTGAGACTGCCGCATCTGCACGGTGCCGCCCGCGCCCCCGCTAATGGAGGGAGCGCTGGCCAGCTTCATCTGGTTGCATGGCGACGGGCAATTTGACCATGACACCTCCCACAACCCATCCAGAGCCGAACCCGTTCCGTTAACGTGCACGACTGCCCCAGGGTAGATATAGTGCGGAGTTGTCGTCGTGATCGTCCCGTTATTAAAGCTCGAAACGTTATACACGCTGCTGAGGCCGGTGGTGGAGCAGCGGGGCGTCATGAGAATGAACTGCCCCGCCGTCAGGGACGAATAACCATAGTCGAAGATGTTTCCTTCGATCAGAAGCCGCTCGCATTGCTTGCATTCAATGTGATTGCGGTGCGTATAGTTCCTTCCGTCGTTAGCCGGATCACCGCGTCTCCACTTCGGATACTGCTTAAAGGTATTTCTCGTGATGGTTAAATCGCCTGGCTGCTGCCGGTCGCTTCCCTGATCCGGGGCAAAATAATGAATGCCGGCCACAGCAATGTAATTGTTGTGGGTTAGTACACCGTTGCTGTCCCGCCAAAGGTTGATGCCCGTGCCGCCCTCCGTCTGGGAATAGCCGGACGAGCGCCACCAGGATATTTCATCGATGTAGTTATTGATAAACGCGGATTTGCTGAAGTATCCGGTGATTGCGTATCTGTTTCGGTGCGGGTAGCCAAGGCCATGGAGATAGCAGCGGTCGATGATAATCTCCGATGTCGCCTCTGACGCGTTGACCAGTGCCTGAACCACGCCCTGATAGGCGCTGCCGCTCGCAGTCGGCGTGTTCCATCCTGCCGGGAAGGGCGGCGTTCGTTTCTGTGTGACCTCAATACCGATAAAACGGTACCGTCTTGCGCCGGAGGCCAGACTAATCGCCTCGAAGCTGCCGGAAGTGCTTCTGAGCACGTATTTTTGCCAGCCGTCGTCACGGCACCACCAGATGCCGTTCTGCCCGTCTCCGTGCTTCCAGTACCACTCCCCGACCGTGCATGGCCCGCTGGGGTCGGTGGGACCATTCTCACTCTCAAGCTGGCGCCACGCAGGCACCACGGTAAAAGTTGGATTCAAACTCGCATTGAAGGACCCGATGACGTTGTTCGGTGTGATCTGAAAGGTATCCCCCGAGACATTGAACACCATGTACCAGGTGGTTGGAGCCGCTGCTACCATTCCGTTATTGGAAAAGTAGACCACCATCCCGTTCTCCAGATTGTGCCCGGGCGCTGTCACTGTCACCGGATTCGTACCAGTCATATTGGTGATTGCCGTTGGGCCGGTATAAGCCGGACGATCCGTGCGGCAAGTCAAAGTAGGGTGTCAAACCAGGAGCGATATTCAGCACCCCCACGATCGCATCATTCCCAAAGATGCCCTCGCAGTTCGGACTACCCGTCCAGCTCACGAAGGTATGATTCATGGAGGTGAAGGCGACGGAAATTACGTTGGTGCGGAAAGTGGCGAGCGTCGAGCTTACAGGCCATTTGGGAGTCCAACGAACGCCCTCCGGGGGAAATGCCGTCGTCCCTACGGCGCTGCTCCGCACGATCACCCAGCCGCTATGATTCGGTCTCGCCGGAAACGTGAACTGTCCTTCGCAAACGGTCCCTACCGGGATCACAACCTCGTGATTCAAATTCCCGGTTAGGGTTGCGAGTGTATTCAAAACACTCTGGAGATTCGAGCAGTCGGAATTGATTCGTGTAGGTATTGCCGTTAATTGCCGGCATGGACGTATCAGGCACCACTTGGGGCGGCAGCGGTAATGCAGGATGCGGCTCGACGTCTGCCGCGGTGGTGAACTGGACCGTAGGCGAGACGACAGCGCCGTTATTCAGGCGGGCCCGCACATTATAGGTTGTGCCCGGAGTCAGCCCCATCAGGACAGCACTGCCCGTCACCGGGGCCGAAGTATTGATCGTCACCGGCGCCGATTTCGAGAAAGNCAAGTCCTGACTCCACTGCACGTCCGCATTGGTCACGGGTTCGGAGAGGAGAAATGTCACCCGCGCTGAAGCATGGGAGATGTTGGTAACTTTGGGAGGTACTGTGAACGTCTGCGCTCCGCAGAACAGCGGAATCAGCAGCAGGAGCACCGGTCTTACCATCGCAAGGCCCCTTTCCGAGATGCCGAAAACCAGTCCAGCGCAAGCCTCGCGGAGGCGGATTCACCCGAGTTATTGAAGATTGACGTGAAAACAACCATTTCCCCGGAAGGAACCCGCTCTGTCAGTTCTTTAGATTCAAGGCAAGCGTCCATACAGAATCGAACGGTCCCGGGAGCGTCACCGGAGCGTCGAAACAGTTTCACCCGGTGCCAGTTGCCATCTACCGGAACCCCCGATTCCACCTCCGGAGCACATACTCCTTCCGTGCAGGCTTCAAAAGTGAACTGAGCGTTCTCCCCTCCGTTGGCGCGGACGGTCAGGCGATTCGCAGGCTGCGTTCTCAGAGGATCATCAGCGAGACCAAAGCGAAATGTGTGATTGGACGTCACAGGATCCAGTTGAAATACCAGATTTAGCTCAAAGTCTGTCTGATCCCATCCCGAGAGNNATGCTGACCCTGCTGCTTCGCCTAGAGACATCACNCTGCCTCCTCCGCTTTCTGTTCCAGTCTCTACTACAACAATGCAGGGGTGCCGGAGATCGCCCTTTTTGTTACCCACACGGAGGCCATTACCGGTAAAGGCGATTGCCCAGGGGAGTGCCCCGATATCCTCACGAGAAGGCGCTTCACCGCTTCCGCAGAACTCGTCCACCCATTCCGTCCGCATACCGGGATCGACGGTGGAAAGACTGCTGCTCATNAACGCTCCCGAGCCTCCGCCAGTGCAATCNACAGTNACTCCGTTCTCATGGCAGCGGAAACGCTGCAAGCTGGCGTCGTACCAGATCTGACCNTTCACAGGATNGGAGGGCGCGCTGCGCGGATTCAGAATGATGCCTCGATCAAAGTTCCACAACCCTCCGATCGTCTCGGCCATCGCTTTCCTTGGCAGAACGGCCGTATCGATGTCTACTGTAAAATCCGCCGCTCCGCTCGTGCTTTGCAATGCCCCGGACACCCCTCCTGCAAAGCTACGCCACGTCAACGACTGTCCGTCTGTAGAAAGAAATTGCCCGTTCGCTCCCGGCGGGATGGACAATGAATCTCCAATCAATGTCCAGATGTTTGTCGCCGTGCACGAGTAAAGATTCTTTCCGGGGGTGCTATTCGTCCGGAAGAAGAGTTCGCCGACTTCGCATACCGCAGGCAAAGCCGTACCGGTCTTAACCGGCTTCGTAAAGATTGATTGGGAAAAATCGATTGTCTTGGCCTGACTGCGAAGATCCACTCGGGTCTGTGTGAACGAAGGCAGGCAGTACAGCAGCAGCGACAGCCACAAGGCTGCGGATCGTTTGAAGAGATTGCCTTGCTTGCCGTCGAACAGCGTCATTTGGCCAAATTCGACGGCCCTCGGTACCTGTAATGCGCGAGTCTGTGCTTGTAATGCCATAGAGCCTCCTTCAGCTTCTATTCGCTTGAAGAATACTCACCCAGCCCTGGCATTCAGCGCCCGGAAATCGCGCTCGGTGTCTGTAAGTGATTGAGCGCCCGAGGAAGATAAATTTCACCTCGTGCGGAATGAGCTGTAACAGATGGGCAAGCGATGCCTGCAGGCAGCAAGACTCAGCCGCACACGGGATCTACGATCCCGCCGCTGCCTTTGCCTGCCCCGTCACGTTGGCTCGGGTGAGGTCCAGGATGGGAAGACCGCTTTGCGCGAGCTTTTCTGCATAAGCAGCCGAGGGCTTCTGAGCAATGATCAGGTGACTGGACCATTGGAGCATCGTGTCGAGATCTCGCTCGAGCAGTTTGCCAATGTGAGGCACAGTGGAGAGGATGAAATTCTTGTTGCTCCCGTAGATCTCGTCCAGGTTGATGTGTGGATCGAAGATGCGAATCTCCCGGCCCTTCCCTAGAAGCTGCTCGATCAGAGTGACAACCGGGCTCTCACGCAGATCGTCGGTATTCTCCTTAAAAGCGAGCCCGAAAATGCCCAAGCGCTCCGCGGGCAGATCCAGCGCCGCCTCAATGGCCCGCCGCAAATGGCTTTGATTACTCGGCAGAACGGAGGCGAGCAGCGGCATGTCCAGATCGAGACGCGAAGCGCGAAAGACCAGGGCCCGCAGATCCTTGGGCAGGCAAGATCCGCCGAAGGCAAAGCCTGGTTTCAGATAAGCCGCCGAAATATTCAACCGCGTGTCGCGGCACAAAGTTTCCATCACTTCATCGCCCGAGACGCTCAGATGGCCGGCGAGTGTTCCGATCTCATTGGCGAATGCAACCTTCACAGCGTGGAATGCATTGCAGGCGTATTTGATCATCTCGGCCGTACGCAGTGAGACCAGACTAGGTTCGACGTTGAGGGGCGCGTACAGGCGCGCAATGCTCTCGGCAGCTCCGCGATCCGGGGAGCCAACCACAACAAGGGACGGCTCCAGGAAATCCTTCACCGCGTTTCCTTCACGCAAAAACTCAGGATTGCAGACCACGGAGATATGGTTCATCCCGGCGAAGCTTGCGGCCATCACTTCCTCGCAGGTTCCAGGAAATACCGTGCTGCGGATCGCCACAATGAGCTGGCTTGTCCGGTTCTGAACTTCAGCTGCAATCTCCGAACAGACCCGGTGGAGCTGCCCCAGCCCCAGATTCCCATTCCGCTCCGAGGGAGTGCCTACGCAAATCATCGCCACATCCGCATCCGCAATGGCTTCGCCCAGGGATGTTGTGGCTGCCAGCCGCCCGGCGGCGACAGTCTCCCGTACAACTTTCTCCAGCCCGGGCTCGAAGAAGGGCGCGCGACGGGACTGAATCGCCTCTACTTTGTTCTGATCCTTGTCAACCCCAATGACGCGATAACCAAGCTGCGCAAAACACGCGGCCGTGACGCAGCCGACATATCCAAGACCCAGAACAGCAATGCGAGTATCCATAGGATCCAGGGAAGGCATAGCAGGCTTCAGTATGGCACGGACCGGCCTAGTTCTCCTTCATTCAAGTGCGAACGAAAGATTTCCGCGAGCCGGGCAGTATTTCTAGCAATGTGATAATCCCGCACAATACGCTCTCGAGCAGCTCGTCCAAGCTCGCGCCGCAGCGATTCATCCTCGATCAGGCGTTCAACGGCTTCGGCTAAAGCAGCCTCATCGGCCGGGCTCACAAGCAATCCCGTTTTGCCATCCTCGATCAGCTCGGGAATTCCCGTGATGCGGGTCGAAACACACGGCAGCTCCATGGCCATCGCCTCCATGAGAACCACCGGAATCCCTTCAGCAAAACTGGCCATCACAAAGATGTCGGCGTGAGCGTAGAAGCGGTACAGGGCAGCGTTATTGCAAAAACCTTCAAACACCACCTGCCGGCCAACCCCTATCGACTCGGCATACCGGGCAAGCGACTGCCGGAGCGGCCCGTCCCCAATGATTCGCAACCGTATGTCTCGGCCGCGAGTGCGCAGCAGAGCAACGGCGGCAATGAGGACATGCATTCCTTTTGCGGGCGCCAATTGCCCGACGGTCAGCAGCTCGATGGGCTCATCCCGTTTGTGACCTCCCTGTTTGGGAGCAAAGCGCTCCGGATCCACACCGAGAGGGCAGACGTAAATCCTGTCCCAGTGCTCAGGACGGGAAAGCCGCATGATTTGACTCTTCCCGTACCGGCTAATCGCACAGATGAAACGCGCATTCTGCACCTTTTCGGACATGTGGAATAACGCGGCGTTCTCAAACTCGCCCGAACCATGAATTGTGTGCGATACCGTAAGCGGAAAGATCCGGCCGACCAGCAGTCCGACTGAGGAAGAGTAGTGAACGTGCACATGCTTCAAGCCTGAGCGGCGCATGTAGTCTCCGACTAACACGGCCTGCACAAAGAAGAGCAGCCAGCGGGCAGTTTCGACCGGGCAAAGGCGGCTCAGCTGCACGGCGAAGAAGAGATTGCGGAAGAACGTTGCCGGAAAAGCGAAGAATGTTCGGAGGAGGGCTCCAGCAGTACGAGCCCCGCCGCAGCGCTTCACGTAGAAGGTTTGCTTCGCTTCGGCCCTCTCGATGTCGCTCAGCTCAGACAAAGGCCGATCAGGCGGCGAGATGGAGATTGTGTTTACCTCAATGCCCTGATCCCGCAGGCCGAGAATCTCACTGAGAATGTATGTGTGATTAATCGCCGGGTACTGGCTGACCAAGTATGCTATTCGCAACTTCGATTCCTCATCACGCCCGGCTACGCTCCCACAGGGAGTCAATCAGAGACGACAGAAATGCAGCCTGGCGGCTACCCTCAAACGTTTCTACGAACCATTTGGATAGTTCAGCCGGCGGCCATTCGCTCTTCAGAAACTCGAGCAGCCGCCGGTCATTCTCTTCCGAGGATCTTTGGGGATAGAGACCAAGGTAAGGGACGCCGCTGCGCCTCAAAATGCGGTCGACAGCCGAGTCTGCCGTTGTACAGGCGATGATGGGGCGGCCAATCCGCACATATTCAAACAATTTTGCCGGCACCTGCAGCCCTGCCTGCTGTCCGGTGACATCCAGCAAGAGCAGGTAATGGGCACTGCCCATGAGCCTCTGTGCTTCCGGCCGGGGCATCTCGGCTCGCACTTCGGCCAGACCCTCTTGTACAAACGGCTCCATGCCTCTGCGGATGCGACCATCCGCAGAACCGACAAAAAGAGTCCGCACATTGCGGGCCGACGGCTCAGCCTGGCGAAGCCGCCTCAACGATTCGAGAAAGGGGATAGGATTCCGTTCGCCGTAAAGAGCGCCGATATGGGCAATGACGCGGCAGCCAGTATCCGGAAGAGGCAGTGGGACGACCACCTCCTCAGGGTCAAATCCATTCCAAAGAACGTGGCACTTGGTTTGCCATTTCGGGTAGCGCCGCTTCCAGCTCTCCAGCACCGTATCGGTATTGGCGATGACAACATCGGCAGCCGAGAAAATGGCCCGCTCGAAGATCGGGTCAAAGAAGCGGTGGCGGGGGTCAAGACGAAACGGGTTGCCGACAATCGGGTCGCGGCAATCAGCGAGCCACCGGACGCCGAACCGCTTTTTCAGCCAGAGTCCGGCCAAGTGGATAGTGATCGGAGGCGCACTGGAGATAACAACCGGCTTGGGATTTACACGCATCCACCGCTTCGCATAGGAAACCGCCCGGGGGACCCAGGTGGCCCCGGCATCCTGCACAAACAAAGAACGCCTCAAAATCTCCCGATCGAAGCGGTAGATCGGATCGAATCCCGGCTTGCTCGCCTCTGCTGCGCGCAGCCTGTGTACATTCCCCTGTATCACCGGCTTCAGTTCATTTGTGGCGGAGAGAACTTGTACAGAGTGCCCCAAACGCTCCAGATACTTCACGAGACGGCCTGGGCGAATAGCGCCTGAAGCCTGATCCGGCGGGTAATAGTAAGTGATGAAAAGGATGGGAGGCTTTTCCACCACCCCATTAGGTTAGCTTCAATACGCTAGCTTCAGGAAGAACCTGCAACGTTTGTTATCCTTGATCGCGTGAACGAGCCGTTTCCGGTTCTGCTGCTTGTAAGGGAACTGAATCTCGGAGGCTGTGAGAGAGACGTTACAAAGATAGCCACTCGACTGGATCGCTCCAAATTCTCCCCGCATGTCGGCTGTTTTCGTCCGGAGGGCATTCGCCGGAGCGAACTGGAAGAGTCGCAGGTGCCCATTGTCTGCTTTCCTGTCACCTCCTTTCGCTCGCCTTCTATGTTGAAAGAGGGCTTAGCTTTCGGACGGTATCTGAAGCAGCACCGGATCCAGTTGATCCACAGCTATGATGTCCCATTGACCCTGTTCTCGGCTCCGTGGGGCCGCATTTATCGAACGCCATCGATCGTGACCAGCCAGCTTTCCTATCGCTCCCTTGTGCCGCCCATCTACCGGCAATTGCTTCGGGCTACGGATCGCCTGGCCGATCGAATCGTAGTGAATTGCAAAGCAATGTGGCGCCACATGACGGACGACGAAGGTGTCCCACAGTCGAAGCTTTATCTCTGCTACAACGGTGTCGACACTCGAGTCTTCTATCCAAAACAGGAAGAACGTCCTCCCTCTCTCGCCGGGGCTTCTCTCGTCATAGGCTGCTTGGCTGCGCTTCGTCCGGAAAAACGAATCGATCTCCTGTTGGACGCCTTTGCTCACGTTCGGCCGCTCGCACCCGGCGCGAAACTCCTGATTGTCGGCAGCGGTTCCGAATCATCCCGGTTACAGCAAAGGGCTGAACAGCTCGGCATTAGGAAGGACTGCGTCTTTCAGCCCGCGCAATCCGACGTCGCGCCCTGGCTCCGGGCAATGGACATATTCGTCCTGCCGTCGAGCTCCGAAGCCTTCTCCAACGCACTGCTCGAAGCAATGGCTTGCGGATGCTGCCCTGTTGGCTCGAACGTGGGCGGTACTCCCGAACTGATCGAAGACGGAAAGCGCGGCTTGCTGTTCCAAAGCGGGAGCTCGCAGGATCTGGCGAATAAGCTGGCTCTGCTCATCAGGCAGCCGGAACTGAGGCGGACGCTTGCTTCGACTGCTGCGTCATTCGCGCACCTGCAGTTTTCCATAGGGGTCGCCGTAGAGCGGATGAGCGATCTGTACTTGAACCTGATCCAGCGCGCTTCCGACCGCCAAGTCCGCTCTTAGTCCGGCTTTCAGGCCACTTCTGCGGCGAGTTCTGAATTCGTAGCGAAGGGCAAAACAATCTGCGCAGCTTTGCGCCGCAGCAGCCACTTTTCAAAAGCAGGAGCCTCTTTCTTTGCCAAATCCTGTAGAACGAGGTCTTCCGCTTCCTGCTCCCGAGCTTCCCGCGGCATGCGCTGAAAGCGGTCGTGCTGGGACAGGACCTCGAGCTTCTCCCGTACAAGAGCCGCTCGCTTATCGTCTGGCAGCTCTCTGTAGACCGATTGGGCCAGATCCTGGCGAAACCGTTCGTACTCCAGGATCAGCGCGCGTTCTTCTTCCTGCTGCCTGCGCCGCAGCAGCGCCTCTTCGCGCTGCCGGAAACTCTGTTTCCATCGCGCTTCTGCCTCTTCGTTTACGAAGCGGCGGCGCGCATTGACGTCCTTCAAAATCTTCACCAGAAGGCCCGCGGGATTGCGCAGAGCCTGTCCGGAACGCTTCTTTTCGCGGCAGACTTCAACCGCAATCTCACACCAGTCGAGCCCCTCCGTACATTCCGTCGAACCGAGACCAAACTCGAGAGCCTCGCGAATTGCCCCGACCGCCATTACCGTAGATACGCCTTCTTCCCGAATTGCCTCGAGCAGCCGTGCAGCTCGCTCCAGGACGGAGAGCGTCTCGTGCGTCGTAGCAGCTTCAGCAAGAGCTGCGGCAGCGTTTGCCGGAAAGCCGCCGGATTCAAGCATCGTCCTGCACCAGGACTGACGTGCCTCTATGGATTCCAGGGGCTGCAGGAGCAGGCTCTTACGTTCAGGCACATAGCTTGGGTGCCGATGCAGAGCAACTTTCCACTCCTTCTGCGACACCACGTGGTAGGAACCGATTACCTGGATGCGGACAAGCTGATCGAAGGCGGGTTCGAGTGTCTGGAGCAGCCGCGAAAAGTATTTCGGCAGGTTCACGATGCCAAGATTTTCGGTCGCAAGCTTCCGGGCATCGATCACGACGAGGTCCGTCTTCTCAAAGGCGACGGTGAGAAAGCGGTACAAGTGCTTGGGCGTGATTCCGTCCAGCTCCATATAGCGGCTGGCGTCGAGGAGACGGAAAAAGCCGCTGTCCATCGATTGGATGACTTTATCAGTCCACGTGACGGACCCGACGCAGCGGCCCGAAGCGCGGTCGAGCAGGAAGCTCGCCTCCTGGAAAACGTTCAGCCATTTGACTTCTTCCTGACGGTCGCTGTCAGTGATGGCCCGGAAGCGAAGGGAGATAAACCGGTCCATGGCCAGCTTCAGCCTCCGGTAAAACTTGCCGTGGACGCTGCCGATGTTCAGAAGCTTTCCGATCTCCCTGCCAGTGAAAGAGACCGTCTTGGCGAAGTTGTTGCGGAAGGTGAGGACACCCAAGGCGACGAAGATGTCCAGATCCTGTTCGGTAGGCAAGCCCAACTCACTGTTCCCCTGGACTTGCCATATCACCCGGCGCTCACTGCCGTCCGGAAGAACCTTTACACCCTGGATTTCGATTTTGCTGACGGTCTTGCCAACCCGGCGTTCGAGAACGGCGAACGGTATGGCCCCGAAGTTCTCTTCCTCGACGGAAAGGTTCAGCATGCTGAGCGCTTTGGATTTGTTCTTCATTGCCGTTTGGAAACAACAAAATCCCGCTCTCTTGTTTTTACATCGAGTTGGAGGCGCTGACTACAGATTTACGATCAACCACATGGCCTTTACGATGAAGCACATGGCTTAGGTAGTGGGAGGAACCACCTCCATAACCATATACATTGATTAAAACCATGAACCATAAACCATATGAGGGATTTGGCCGGATCAGGCCTGAATACATGTAAACAACTGATAGAAAACAAGTTACGTGCAAAATTCGGGCCGGAGCTCGGCGTGTGCTTGAGCGTAAACGCCATGGGTTTGATCGTAAGAGCCGGCTAAGTGATTGATATTGCGAGAGCGAGGGGTGTGGGTTTCATCGTAAATGTGTAACCCTTTTGGGTTTATATGTTTAGCGACGGTGCGCCAGCCGGCTGAAGGATATTTTTACGATCAGGCACATACGGCTTACGATGAAGCACACGCCGGAAGGCGATTTTTTACGATGAGTCACACGAGAAAGGCCTGTTTCTTACGATGAAGCACATGGGTTAGCCTCCCTCGCCGTGGGTTTCATCGTAAGGACCGTCCCGCCTCAGATTTCGCCGAACAACCGCCGATAAGACTTGAGCGGGGGAGGTTGTGAGTTTAGCTCCACTTGTCTTTACCGGCATCAGCAGCTATTCGGCTGATTTTCAAACGATTCTGGACAGAGCCGTAGCCATTGCCTCGATTCCTTTGCAATCACTTCAAAACGAGCAGGCCGATATCCTGTCGAAGAAAGTTCTGGTCAGCAATTTGAGTGCTTCGGCCGCTACGATGGCTACACGGCTCTCGGCACTGGGGGAGATCGGCAAGAACAAGGCGCTGGTGGCGACGAGTTCGAACACGGCTAAAGTGACCGCCCTCAACACCGGTGCTTCTTCGGCAGCGACCTTCACCATCAGTGAGGTGACGTCGATCGCCAAGGCTGCGTCGGAAACCTCGATTTTGAGCTATGCCAGCTCCACCGAAACCCAGGTGGCTACGACGCCGGACAATCTGAAACTGACCGTAGGGTCTAAAACCTACACGCTCGATATCAGCGGGAACAATAGCCTGGTAGGACTCCGGGATGCGATCAATAAGCTGAACGCGGGCGTGACTGCTACAATCCTTACCGTCAGTCCCACAGAAAACTACCTGTCCGTGACGGCAAACGCGGTCGGCGCTACGACACTGACACTCGTTGACGACCCCGACGGGACGCCGGTGCAATTGCTGACTTCACTGAACCAAGGGGGCGATACCGTCTTCAAGTTGAATGGCGTGACTGTGTCGAAGCCGACGACGCAAATTAACGATGTGATCCCAGGCCTCGTTCTCAATATCCTGCAGACAACGGCGGCTGACGAGACGATCACGGTGCAGGTGGGAACGGACCGCTCGAAGATCTCAAACGCGCTAAGAGATCTGGTCTCGGCCTACAACGCCGCCGTGGATCAGGTGAATCAGCAGGTGGGAGAATCGGCTGGGTTACTGAGCGGGGACTTCCTGGTGCGCAACCTGCAGGAGAGTCTGCGGCAGGTGGCCGGCTATCGGGGCAGCGGGCTTGTCCAGGGGCTCGCTGATCTTGGAGTCGAATTTGACAGTACAGGGAAAGCGTCTTTTAATCAGACTACGTTTGACCAGCTGTCGGAGGCACACATTCTCTCCGCCTTCGAGTTCCTGGGTTCCGAAACCACAGGCCTCGGAGCGCTAGCGAAGAGCTTCACTGCAATCAGCGACCCGGTAACGGGCCTCGCCAAGCTGCAACAGGATCAGTACGACGCCACAGACCGCTATCTCAGTAACCAAATCGCGGTGCTCGTGGATCGGATCAATCAAATGCAGCAGGGGTTAGCGGATAAGCTCTATAAGGCGGATGCGCTCATTGGCCAGCTCGAATCCAATCAGTTAGTCATCGATGCGAGTATTAAAGGCCTCCAGCTGGTTCTGTTCGGGAAATCGAAGGAGTAATGGAACAGGAGATCGCAGAGCTTTCCGAGAACCAGAAAGAGCTGCTGCGGATTGATCCCTCCGATCTGGATCGGCTCGCGGCTGCCATCCAGCGTAGCAGCGAGCTGGTGCAGCGAGTGGCGGCATCTGTAGCGCGCATAGAGGCCGGTGAGATTGACGCAAGAGAAGAGTGGATTCACGGCCTCAGAGCAGCGACCGAAAACAATGCAGAGCTTCTCCGCCGCCTGACGCTGTTCCGTATGCTAATAGCTCAGCAAATGGCGCGCCTGAGCCAGGAAGAAGCTATGCTCAAAGCCTTGGCAGCAACAGGGAATCAAACCAGCGGATCCATCTTCGATACATCAGCCTGAGCAGAGAGCTGACAAGTACTGGCTGTAAAGAGTGCTGCTATAAGCTTGGAGAGACTTGGCTGCAAGATCGTAGGCCCCGTAGACTTCGTGCAAGATCGCAGCCAGCCGTAATAACTTGGGCGGAGAGAGTTCTCGCAAACGAAGAAGATCGCGGGTGTAAACAGCGTCTCCCCAAAGAATTTGCCCCATGGAAGCATTAGGGTCGTTATTGCAGACAAGAGGTTTTACCGTGCGGCCCATTAGGGATTGGAAGCGATGGAACATAAAGCCGCGGCCACGCAGCTCCCGGTCTACATCGGCAAATAACGGTTGGTTCTTATAAAGAGGCAGGAACTCGACTTCAGTGTGAATCACCAGAATATCCTCCAGAGTTCTTGCTGCGCCTCGGAGAACATCTAGTTCCGCTCCCTGAACGTCCAGCTTCAGGAGATCCACTTCGCCGAGTCCGGCTACATCATCCAGCCGGACCGTCTCTACTTCCTTCCGCTCCACCACCTGGACCACTTCGCCAAGGTTCTGATAGAGATTGAGCAGCTCTGTGTTCGGCTCGTACAAGGAGCTGGTCATCGAATAGTTGCAGAGATGGAAGGTACGGCGTGTACCGTCGCCTACCGCGTATGGGAGGTAGCGATGATTGGTGGGGGCCGCAGAGTTCAGCTTTTCACATTCGGTAATGATGGGCTCAAAGCCGGTGACATGAGCTCGCCCAAGCCGTACAAGAGGATAGTAGATCTCACGACCGACGGCCATCGCTCCCACGTCGGCTACCCGGATCGTGAGGTCACTGAACTCGGGAAGGTTGAATATGCTAAACACGCTGCTTTGCACCTTTCACAAAGCCGCGGCATAAAGAGAGCTGGGATGGACGGTCCGTAAGCTTCCAGCCTTCAACCATCGGGAAGCCGGCAGCTCGCACCATATGACCGAGACAATGCAGCGTTGGTACCCACCAGTTTGTGTTGTTGTTCCCATACTGGTTGTCGGGATAAAACTCCATCACCATTTGTCCGCCTGGGTATCCTCCGCCGATTCCGCCCCGATATGGACTGAAATCATCAAGGATGGCGGATTCGACGTAGATCTCGCCGTCGCAAACGGATGACAGCAGATCGAGCGCCAGCAGCGGATGCCGTAGATGGTAGAGAACTCCAAAGCAGAAGACGATATCGAACCGGCCTAGCCGCTCTTCCGACACGTCGTACACCGACATTTCGATGCGATCACACCGGTCTGGATCGTAACCGAAGGCAGAGCGGCAGAGGTCGAAGGTCTGCCAGGCGCGGCGGTCGGATTCTTTCAGAGTGCCGAGGTAGTCCGAAAAGTCATCAATGGCGACCACTTGCCGTGCCCCTCGCTGCAGAGCAAGGAAGCTCCAGTAGCCATCCCAGGCGCCGACATCAAGAACGCGCTTGCCGGTAAGGTCTTCTGGTATGCGATAAGCATCGCGTGACAGAGGGGCCCAACCCGGTGTCGTAATACCTCCCGGTAATTCAATCTTGTGGTACCAATACGGCATCTCGAGCACACGTTCAAGAAGCTGTTCTCGTGCCGGCGCAGCATCGTAATTAGTTGTCAACTAAAGCCTCCTTGTGGAACGCACTGTCGATCGCCTGGCGGTAGGCGGATTCCAGATGGCGAGTAAAAGTATTGGCGTCGGTGAGGCCAGCGGACTGTATATGCTCCCGCAGGCCAAACCGAAGGGAGCGGAGATACGCTCTGTCCGTGGCCATTTTTACAGCTCGATCCACGTATTCATCCGGTGTGGCCGCAATCCATTCCTGATCCAGGCGGCAACGCTTTAGCAGGCTGACGCCGACGCGGGAGACGTGCGTCTGACCCTCCAGCGTAAGCACCGGGACTCCCATCCATAGCGCCTCGCAAGTTGTCGTTGTGCCGTGATAAGGGAAGGTATCGAGGGCAATGTCCACCTCATGGTATGCGGCGAGGTGATGAACATGCTTTGAACGGAAGCCCTCCAATCGCACACGCTGCGGATCAAAGCCAGCTTCCAGCAAACGCGAGGTGAAGATCTCCCGGGTATGCGGATCGCCGAGCGCCTTGTTCTTGAGCATGAGCACCGACCCGGGTACCCGCTGCAGGATGCGGCTCCAGAGCGAGAGCAGCGGCGGGTTGATCTTCGCAAAGTTGTTGAAGCAGCCGAAGGTGAAAGGCTTGTCCTTGAATTCGGGCAGCGGCGCGGCCGGATCCGGCTGATAGCAGAGAAAGCCGGAGGGCAGCCGCAGAAGCTGTTCCGTATGGAGAGATTCTGTCAATCCTCCCGGATCTGCCCACGAGTCTGTAATGCGGTAATCGATCGCTTCGAGACCGGTGGTATTGGGATAGCCTAGCCAGGTCATCTGGATCGGAGCGGGTTTACGGGCGAAAACGAGAAGACGGTTACCGGAAGTGTGGCCGGCCAGATCGATCAGAATATCGATCTCGTCCTTACGGATCTGCTCGGCAAGTTGTTCATCGCTCCAGGCAGTCGTATTGCGCCAGTGACTCCGTTCCTGAAACCGGGCTGTCATATCGTCGGGGGATCTGACATCGGAGTAGCAGAAGATTTCGAAATCGGCAGGATCGTGCGCCTCAATGACCGGTAGTGCAAAATAGCCTACCGAGTGACGGCGGAAGTCGGGGGAGACATAGCCAACGCGGATCCGCGAGCTGTGGCGGCGGAAAGAAGTCCCTGCGAGCGCCAGATGAGCGGCATGACGCCTGCCCCATTCCCGATGCTCGGCTGCGATGGTTTCCGGTTCGAGAGCGGGATCATAATGCAGGGCGAAGAGAAAGGCGCTATGGCCCTCTGCAAACTCGGGCTTGATGGAGAGGCCGCGGCGATAGCTGCCGAGAGCGGCCTTGATACGCCCCTGCGCTAGTAGAACATTGCCTAGATTGACGTGGGCTTCCGCCAGGCGCGGATCGAGGCGAATCGCGTTCTCAAAGCATGAGATAGCTTCACCGAGACGGTCCTGGTCAATTCGGACATTGCCGAGGTTTACATGCAATTGCGGGACATCAGGCCGCAAAGCGACGGCGCGTTCAAAGCTTGCGGCTGCCTCTGGTGTCATTCCAATCTGACGGTAAGCAATGCCAAGATTGCTATGAGCCATGGTGCATGCCGGGTCGAGATGGATGGCCCTTTGGTAGCACTCCACCGCCTCCTGTGTCCGGCCGTCGTCCCGGTATAGATTGCCCAGGTTATTGTGCGCCTCGACATGAAGAGGATTTGCCTTGATTGCCTCCTCGAAGCATCGCATCGCTTCGCGAAGCCTGCCCTGTTGCTGTCTGGTATTCCCCAAGTTGTAGAGCGCGTCAGCGCAATTGGGGTCGAGAGTGAGGGCGCGCAAATAACAGGCAGCCGACTCTTCGAGAGCGCCTCGCCGCTGCCACAAGTTCCCTTGGAGCACATGATAGATGGGCTGCGATGGATTCACGGCCAGGGCTTCAGCGATGAGGCCGGCAGAGAGCTCCATGTCGTTGCACTGCAGCGCCAAGGTGGCGAGGAGGTAGAGCGCGTCGGAGTGACGGGGCTCATGTTCGAGAATACGGATGTATAGTTGCCGGGCTTCGTCCAAGAGACCGGCTTGATGGTGTTTCACAGCGACTGCGAGCGCTCGCTCTATCCAACCTGGAGGGGCAGAGGTGATAGACATCCCTGCACTGATCGTCAGACAAAAGCGGAATCTGAATATCTCCCTCTCTTGGGAGGGATACGGACAGTCCCTAGAAGAACACCGATAAAAACTCAGCCCTCCGTCTTGCCCAAGGATGTTTTGGCGGCCGCTCTCTCCTTACCGCAGCTTGGTCGGATTCGTGCATATTTCAGACTGCGATGGAAAGACATCAGGGGGAACAGGTACGTGGCGGACACAGTCCCAACGAACGGCGAGTGAACAGCCGGCGCCTGAAGATCACGCTTGGACTCGTTCTGGTCTACATGGTGGCTGAAATCATTGGCGGACTGTGGACGAACTCACTCGCGCTTCTGGCCGATGCCAGCCACATGGGGACCGACGCGGCTGCCTTGGGACTCTCCCTCTTTGCGGTATGGATCGCCCAGAGACCTGCTACTCCTCACAAGACATTCGGCTACTATCGGGCGGAAATTCTCGCGGCGTTGGTTAACGGAGTCGCCCTGGTTGTGGTTGCAATCTATATTTTCGTTGAGGCTTACCAACGGCTCATCTTGCCGCCCGCGGTTCAGGGACTGGACGTTATGGTAATCGCAGCCGGAGGTCTGGTTGTGAATATCATTTCGCTGCGAATTTTAGGCAACGGCAAGTCGGAAAGCTTGAACGTTCGCGGTGCCTGGCTTCACGTCTTCACAGATGCGCTTGGCAGCAGCGGCGCCATCCTCGCAGGGCTCTTGGTATGGCGCTTGGAATGGAATTGGGCCGACCCCGCACTGGCGGTTTTGATCGGCTTGCTTGTCATGTACTCATCGTGGTCCCTGCTCAAAGAGAGTGTCTCGGTGCTGATGGAGTCTGCACCCGGCGATATTGATGTCGATCAGGTTCGAAATAGCATCCGTTCCGTTCCCGGCGTGCTGGCAATCCATGATCTTCATGTTTGGATGATCTCAAGCGGCATTGTCTCCATGTCCGCCCATGTCGTCGCGGCCGAAAATCAGGTCAAGTCCGTCGTGGAAGATATCTCAAGAATGGTCAGAGAACGCTTTGACATTAATCACACCACCATTCAGATCGAGACGCCGGAAGGCTGTATCGGATGCGAGGGCATCGCTCACCGGTAGGAAATAGCTGCTCCGCTTAACCGCAAGTAGAGAGAAAGGTCTTCCATATCTCCCGGTACGCTCTTTCCATATCCCGAGCGAATGCAACGTTGTCTGTAAGACTGCTTCCGAGAAGCGTTTGACGAG
>Ga0065720_1000389_pt1 | contig 18500 bp, 30 predicted proteins | sample Thericmetagenome_FD_59107 | JGI IMG/M metagenome (GOLD analysis project Ga0065720, IMG submission 59107) | Thermophilic microbial communities from the Joint Bioenergy Institute, California, USA of rice/straw/compost enrichment - eDNA_2 v2... | ecosystem: Engineered > Solid waste > Grass >...
CCATCAGCATGTCGTCCACGGCGCGCGGCACGACGTGCAGATGCAGGTGGAACACGCTCTGGCTAGCAGCCTCGCCGGCGCTGGTGATGATGTTGAACTGCGAGTAGTGGTCCCGCGCGTATTGGGCGGCGTCCAGCATGGTGTCCGCCGACACCCGTGGATCCGTGGCGGCGTCGGCCACGTGCTGCCGCGGGATCACCAGCACGTGCCCGTCAGTGACCGGCGCAAGCGGCACGATCACCACGCTCGCCGGGGTCTCCCTCTTGATCGTGGCCGGCGCCCGACCTGCGACGATCTCGCAGAACGCGCACCCGGCCATGGGTGCCCCACCTCCTGCGGTCCGCTCTCGGCTGCGCCAGCGGCGCCACGGCGGCGTGTGCAGCCCGCACGAGCCCGTCAAGACACCACCGCCACCGACCGCGCCCACGACGGCCCCGCCCAGCGCCCCAGCGACCCGCACCGGCACGAGCCGCCGGCGGTGACCACCACCAGCCGGCCGTCGGCCAGGTGCACCTCGAACCCGGCCCGCGCCGCTCGCTCGCTCCGGGGTGGGCGGGTGGCGCCCCAGTTGACCGCGGCGTGCAGCTGCACGTCGTCCGGCCGCTGATACACCCACAGCCCATCCTCGGGCCCACCCTTGGCGAGCAGCACATACCGCTTGCGCCACACCTGCCCGTCCAGCACCACCTGCGCCGGGTACCAGCGCCCCACGACCGGCGTCACTACCACCACCGTCCTCGGTCTTCCTGCTCCGCCCGCAGCCACTCGTATGTGGCGGCGCCGCAGCCCGCGCACGCCACCACCGCCGCGATCGCCCCTGGTAGGTCCGGGTGGCCGACGAACAGGCCGACGAAGATCGCCGCGACCAGCCAGGACACGATCGCCACCGTGCGGTACTCGTCCGGGGTCACGTCGGGTTCACCGCCGGTCGTAGCTGCCGGAACCGGTCCACCTGCTCGGCGAGCTGATCCATCAGCACCGACGCGGCAGCCCAGTCCTGCTCCGACAGCAGCTCAGGCAGCACGCGCATGTCGAACTCCCGCAGCATGCGGGCACCACCGAGCGCGTCCCGCCACGCCTTCAACCGGCGCGCCCGCAGCTGCNCTTCGTCCGGCTCGATGTGCTGGTCGATCACCTGCGCCACCTGCCGGTAGGCNCGGTCGACCGGGGTNCCGGCCTCGACGTCGGCGAGCGCTCGCCGAGCGGCGGCACGGACGGGCTCAGGGGCGGGGANCCGTTGGTCGCCGACCCGGATGACCCCCTCGGCAGCNGTGCGGATGCTGGTGATCTTCGCGAGGGTGGTGGCGGAGTAGCCGGTGCCGGCGGCGGCGATCTTGCGGGTTTCCATCGACGACCGCGACGGCACCCGCGGCGCCTGTTCCGGCAGCTGCGGCTGTGGCTGCTGATCCGCCAACTTGGCGCCACCTGAGCCAGCCGCAGCTCGAGCGGCCTGCGTGGCTCGGCCACGCGNCAACGCCTCGTTCCGGCGCCGGATGGCGTCCTCGACCAGCAGATTCGCGCGCCGCACCTGCGCCCGCTCCGCCTCGACCGGCGTGAGCGGCTTGCGGCACGTGTTCTCGTCCCACTCCGCCTGCAGCACGTCCCGGGCGGTGTGGATGTCCACGATCGTGACCGGCACCTCAGTCCAGCCGAGCACATCCCTCGCCGCCGCCAAACGTCGACCGCCGGCGACCAGCCGCCAGTCACCGGTGATCACGATCGGGTGCAGCATGCCGACCTTGCGGATCGACTCCGCCAGCTCGCGCAGGTCACCCAGGTCGGCGCGGTCCCGCTCCCCGATCTTGATCTCCGAGATCGGGGTCATCATGCGCACGGGGACGGTGTGGCTCATGCGGTGCGCCGCTCCTTCACTTCCGTGCCCGACGTGGGCGCGAGCCGCACGGGGTGGCCTGGTTCGACCCGGCCGAGCGCACCGGACCAGTCGGCGCGGGACACCACGCGGGTACGGGGCCGTACGAACTTGCTGGATACGGGGTCGGGGCGTGGCGGCAGCCCCATCGCGACCCGCTGCGCCATCACCCGCTGCACCACCTGCGTGCGCTCCGGGTATCGCAGCCCCTTCGGGGAGATCCATTTCCCGTCGGTGGTCATCAGCCACTCGGTGGCGTCATACACGTCGCAGCGGCGCCGCGACCGTGCCGCCGGCCGGTGCCGGCGGTGCTGCACCGCCGACGGGTCGTCGTAGATGTGGCCGCGCCAGTTGCAGTAGGCCGCGACCTGCGCTTCGGTGAAGGCGCGCCGAATCGTGGCGGTCACCTCGCCCGGCGTGGACGCCGCAGCGGCCCATCCGGGTGCTTGGGGCATGGTGAACTTCCACCGCCCGCCGGGCAACTGCTCCACGGTGATCGTGATCTGCCGCACCTGGTGCGGCACCTGCGCCGGGCCTTGCAGGTCACCGACGCTCCGCGGACGGGTCATCGACGTGTCGACCTCCCGATTCGTGGCACTGCTGCTGCGCGCGCACGGGCGCGACCACCACTGGCCGTGCCGCGGCCGGTGGAAGTGGTGGGGATGCGCTCGTCGGCGCGGCCGAGAGTGGCCACGCCGGCGGTGCCGGTGAGCAGGGCGGCGAGGTGGACCATGGCGTCGACGCGGTCCGGGGAGTCCTGCCCCTCTTGCCACGTGGACGCCTGGTGCTCCAGCACCTTGTGCCGGCCGACCATCACCATCCGGCCGGTCTCCCACGCCGGCGCGACCAGCAGCATGCGGGCCTGCTTGCTGCCGCGCGCGATCAGCTCTTTCAGCCGGGGCCCGGTCTCGCCGAACCCCAGAACGTCGTCGACGTGCGGCTCGACCTCGGAAAGTTCGCCGCGTAAACGGTCGGCGACCTCGGGCGGATCGTCCGGGCGGGACAGCCGCGCTAGCGCGGCGTCGGGGTCACCGCCGGCGCGGTGCAGCGCGACCGCCTGCTGGTGCAGGGTGGCCCACGCTTCCCGGAGCCGGGTGTGCAGCTGCGACAGGGACTTCTCGTACGCCAGCGTCGGCGCCCCGTACCGCACGCACGTCAGCAGGGCGAGCCGCGCCCACCGGCCGACCGTCATGGCGCCGGACAGATCGTCGATCAGGTACCCCTTGCCGGTTCCGGGGTGGCGGCAGCCGACCACGATGCCGGCCTCGTCACCGCTGCCGGGGTTGTCGGCGGGGTCGACCACCACGACCGGGGGTAGGCAGCCGGGCGGCGGTTCGTCGACGCGCCACAGATCGAACCAGGCCGACTTGAAAACGCCACCTTCCAGCGGCGCGGGCCGCCCCTGGTACAGCGCGGCGAAAGTGCGTTCCCCCACCGCGGCGCGCTTGGCTTCCCAGTCGGCGACCGTGCGGCCCCGCGCGGACACCAGCCAGGTGCCGGGCCGGCGGCCGAGCGCGTCGGGGGTGTGGCCGTCCGCCAGGGCGGGGACGTTGACCGTGGGCCAGCCCTCGGCCTCGAGACGGCCGGCGAGGTCGTCGGGGTGCCACCTCGTTTGGATGACGATGACCGGGGCGCCCGGGGCGAGACGGGTCAACGCCACCGCGGACCACCACTCGTGCAGCGCGGTGCGGATGGTGTCGCTGTCAGCGGCCTGCTGGTCTTTGATCGGGTCGTCCACGAAAAGTGCGTCGGCTGGCATACCAGTCAGGCCAGATCCCACGCCGACCGCGCGCATTCCGCCGAGGTGGCCAGCCAGCTGCCAGTCCGACGCATCGGCGTGGGACTGGTCGACCGTGAGCCCGATCTGCGGCCCATACGTTTCGACCAGCGACCGCACAACACGGCCCGAGGTGCGCGCCAGACTGGCCGCGTAGGAAGCCCACGCGATCCGCCGGTCCGGGTTGTCCGCGAGCAGCCACAGCACCGCCCAGCGCAGCAGGGTGGACTTCCCCTCCTGAGGCGGGATGGACAGCACCAGCCGCCCGTCCCGCGTGGTGGCGGTCTCCACGACCCGCCGCGACACCAACTCCAGCGCGTCGGTGCGCACCATGCGGTGGTCGAAATGGCACGCCAAGTCGAGCGGCGTCGGATAGTCGTTCACGATCCGCAACCGCGCCGCCTGCGCCCGGATCCGCGTCACCAGCTCGGCCACCTGCTCCGGCGGCAGGCTGGCGGCGTACTTACGGGCGAGCGTGTCGATCCTCGGCGGCACCCGCTACTCCTGCGGCACCGGCGAGCCGTCGCGGGCAGCGCGCCGACGGATCTGCTCTTCCAGCTCCCGCAACGCGGTGTCGAGATCCGTCTCCCCCGGCGTGATCTCGATCTTCTCCGGCCGGTTCGCGCCGTGCAGCTTCGCCTGTGCCTCCAGGATGCGCGACACCCGGTCGACAGCGAGCAACTTCCCGCGCAGCACATCCGGCCACAGCGCCCGGATCATGGCGTCGTAGCGGTCGGAGATGATGTTCCGCCACGTTTCGACGTCCTCGCGCGGGTACTCCTTCATGACAGCCTGGAAGGCGCGGTAGGCGTTGCCGCGGTTTGCGTAGCCNAGCTGGTCGGCGATGGCCTGCCAGGTGGCTCCGGCCTTGCGGAGCTCCACGCACTTGAGGTCGCGCTCCCAGCGTTCGATCGCGGCGGGGCTGGTCTGATCGGTGGCGCCCCTATTCGCTTTACGCCGCGGCTTCGGCGCACCGTCGGCCGCGGTCACTCGGCGGCCTCGGTGAAGTCGTGGGGCTGGCCGTCCCGCGTGGGCAGCTGGCCGGTGTGTTCCTGGTAGCGGCGGCAGATGACGTCGGCATACTTCGGGTCGATCTCGATGACGGCTGCTCGCCGGCCAGCGTCGTGCGCGGCGATCAGGGTTGACCCGGACCCGCCGAACGGGTCGACGACGAGCTGGTTGCGGTCCGTGGAGTTCGTGATGTGGCGGGCGATCAGCGCGACCGGCTTCATCGTGGGGTGTTCCTTCGACCGCTTCGGCCGTGGGTATTCATGCACGGTGTCCTGGGTGCGGTCGAGGACGGCATGGTGAGCGGCCCCGGGGACCCAGCCGTAGAACACGAGTTCGTGGCGGTAGTGGTAGTCGGATCGCCCCATCACGAACTGGTCCTTCACCCAGATCAGCGTCTGCCGGAGCACCTCCAGCTCGACGAGAACACCGCCGAACACCAGGGACAGCTCGCCGGGTGGGCTCGCCACGTACCAGCAGCCGCCGGGTCGGGTGTGCGTTGATGCCAGACCGAGGGCGGCGCGGAGGAAGTCACGGAGGCTGTCGGCGTCGAGGGAGTCGTTCTCGATGGTCAACGCGTCCGCGGTCTTCCCGACGTAGCTCACCCCGTAGGGCGGGTCGGTCCACACCATGTCGGCCTTGTCGCCGTTGAGCAGGAGGTCCCACACGCCGGGGTCGGTGGAGTCGCCGACGGCCAGCCGGTGTGATCCCAGCACCCACAGGTCGCCGGTCTTGCAGTACGGCTCGGCAGGCGTGTCGGGGGAGTCATCGGGGTCGTTGAGGGGGACCTCGTCCTGGGCTTCGACGTCGGCGTCGAGGAGCGCTTCGAGCGCGTCGAGGTCGCCGGGGTCGTAGCCGGTGCCGTCGAGGTTGGGGAGGTCGGTGAGGAGTTCGAGGAGGAGCCGGTTGTCGTAGCTGCCGAGGTCGCTGGTGCGGTTGTCGGCGGCGACGATGCGGGCGGCTTGGTCGTCGTCGACGTCGATGGTGACGGCGGCCAGGGTTTCCCAGCCGAGGTCTCGNGCGGCTTTGAGGGTGTGGTTGCCGGCGAGGACTTCGTTGGGNCGGCCGGTGTGGGTGCCGCGGTTGACGACGACGGGTTTGTATTGGCCGTTGANGGTGAGGNNNTCGGCGATGCGGCTGGTGTTGCCGACGCGTGGGTTGCGGTGGTAGAGGCGCAGGTCGGCGGTTGGGTAGTAGGTGACCTGCAGGTTGTTGGGGTTGGTCATGCGGCCACCGCCTTGGTTCGGTGGGCGCGGCGTAGGTGTGCGCCGCCGCAGTGGGGGCAGGGGTAGGCCTCGACGGGGTGGCGGGGGCTGCCGGAGAGGACGGCGCGGGCGCGGCGGGCGACGGCGGCGGTTTTCGCGGCGTCGAGGGTGGGGAACCGTTCGGCGGGGCAGCGGCGGTGGTGGGTCACGGGGTCGTAGGGGCACCTCGCAGACGTGGTCGGCGTGGTGGTGGTGGGCATTCCGGGGTGTGGTTCCTCCGGGGGTGTGGCGGCGTGGTGGGGAGCGGCCGCGCGGGTTGCTTGTTTCTCGCGAGAGACTAGCGAATCTTGGCGTGCGGGTGGTATCGGCCGCTCCCTGTTGGTGTGGGGGTGGCCCCGGCGTGGGGGTGTGGTTGGTCGCCGATGCGGGCGTAGTGGGGCAGCCAGGGTAGGTAGACGGATCCGGTTTGGCCTTGCCGCTGTTTGGCGATGATGATCTCGATTTCGTAGCGGCGGTTTTCGTCGTCGGGTGTGCGGTGGAGCAGCCACACGTTGTCGGCGTCTTGTTCGATGGCGCCGGATTCGCGCAGGTCGGCGAGGCTGGGGCGGCGGTCGGTGCGTTGTTCGGGGTTGCGGTTGAGTTGGTGGAGGGCGACGACGGGTACGTGGAGTTCTTTGGCGAGGAGTTTGAGGCCGCGGCTGATGGCGGCGACTTGTTCTTGGCGGGTGGTGTTGCGGGTTTCGGCGGGTTTGATCAGTCCGAGGTAGTCGATCACGAGTAGGCCGAGGCCGAGGGGGTTGCGGGCGTGGTCGCGGGCGTGGGCGCGGATTTGGGCGACGCTGAGGTAGGGGTCGTCGCATACGGCGAGGGGGAGTTCGCGGAGGTGGTTGGCGGCGCGGTGGACGGCGTCCCAGTCGTGGTGGTTGAGGCGGCGGCGGAGGAGTCGGGTGAGTTCGACGCCGGCGAGGTTGGCGAGGATGCGGTCGGTGAGTTCGGCTTGGGTCATTTCGAGGCTGACCATGAGTGCGTGGTGGCCGGCGAGGGCGGCGGCGAGTAGGAGGTTGCAGGCGACGACGCTTTTGCCGGTGGCGGGGCGGGCGCCGACGATGGTGACGGTGCCGGGGCGGAGGCCGCCGGTCATCATGCGGTCGAGTTCGGGCCAGCCGGTNGGTAGGGCGGGTTCTTCGTCGCTGGCGTAGCGCTGTAGGGCGAGGTCGGCGAGTTGGATGGCGTCGAGGGCGGTGTTGCCGGTGCGGGCGTGTTGGGCGACTTCGTCGAGGGTTTGGCGGGCGCGTTCGACGATGTCGGCGGGGTCGCTGTCGGGGTCGGTGTAGGCGAGTTGTTGGGTGCGTTGGCCGGCGGCGNGGAGGCGGCGGCGGATGGGCTTTGTCGGCGACGATTTCGGCGTAGTAGCCGGCGTTGGCGGCGACNGGGGTGTTGTGGAGGAGGTCGGCGAGCCATGCGGCGCCGGTGAGGCCGTTGTGGCCGAGTTTGGGGAGGCGGTCGCCGAGGTGGCGGGCGACGGTGACNGGGTCGACTTCGGTGCCGTTGTCGCGCATGCGGAGCATGGCGGCGTAGANCTCGGCGTGGGCGGGTCGGTAGAAGTCGTCGGGGTTGAGGTGTTCGGCGGCGGTGTCGAGGGCGGTGGGGCTGGCGAGGCAGGCGCCGAGGAGGGCTTCTTCGGCGGTGAGGTCGTGGGGTGGTTGGAGTTGGTTGGGGTGTGGGGTGGCGGTCACCGGGTGGCTCCGTTTCGGCTCTGATTCGCTCTGTGACGGCCGCTTCGGTGGGGGTAGCGCCATTCACCCGCGGGTGACGGGTTGGGCGCGTCTACGGCGAAGCTAGGCTGGTTTTTGGGGGGTGCTTGGGTGGGGCGCCTCTCGCCGCTCGCGAGCGACGGGCAACGCGGCGGCGGGGCCGCCCCACCCGAAAGGGGCCGACCCCCCGGGGGGGTCAGGTGGCCACGACGCGCGCCGCAGCGCGCTTCCGCAGCACCGCCACCGCCCGAGCGTGCCGGTCGGCGTGCCAGCGGCCGGACTCCTCCGCCCACCACTCCCGGATCGCGTCCAACCCACCGGCGGCCACCTCGGCAGGCGGCGGCGGAGGCTCTTCCAGCCCCAGCAGGTCGTCGATCTGCTCGCGGGTCAGCTGCACCTGCTCGTCCGGGGTGTCCGGCCCCACCTCCGGCAGCGACGAGGGCGCCGGATCAGGCACGGCGCGCAGCGGGCGGCGGGGCTGGGTGTCGAGCAGCCACAGCTCGAAAGCCNCGTCGGGGTCGGCGATCACGCGGCCCTTGGCCTTGGCGTAGGCGCGGAAGCGACGTGCTTCGCGGTCGGCGTCGAGGCCCCGCTGGGTTGCCAACTGACGGTGACGGTCCGTGGGGAGCCAGTCGCTCGGTATGTGTGTGTTGTCCGAACTTGCCCCGCGCGCGACTGAAGCTTCCTTCGGAACTGACACACATACTCCCTTCCCTTCCCTTCCTTTCCTTTCCCGCAGTGAGTCGCTCCGTGAGTCGCTCACTGAGTCGCTCACTGAGGAATTGTCACGCTCCGTAAAGCGATTTTGAGGGGTTGTCACGCTCTGCTGAACTTCGCTCAGTGAGTCGCTCCGTGAGTCACTCACTGACCCACTCACTGAGTCGCTCACGGAACCACTCAGTGAGTCACTCACTGACTCACTCACGCCGTACGCCAAACGGGCGACAGCAGTGGCCACCGACGCCGGCTGCCGGAACTCCTCCACCGCCCGCCCACGACGCGCCAACGAACACGCAGCGTGAGCAACAGCGACGTTCGTCGGGTAATCACTCCCCTTGCTCGACCGCGGCACGATCCGATCCACAACCAAGTTCAGGTGCTCCAACGGCACCCCATCCACCACACCCTCCAACGGCTCCCGCGGAATCTCCTCCCCACACAAGTGACACAGCCAACCGTCCCGCTCGGCATACATCCGCACCACCGCCGGATCACCCAACGGCGGCGGCGTCAACCGACCCGGCGTCGGCCGATTGATCCGCTGATGCCGCCGAAACCGCACGATGTAGCCGATCAACTGCCGCGCCACCCCAGCCCGGTACACGAACACCAACCCCAGCTGCTGCAGCTGGTCCATCAACCCGGACACATCCTCAACGCTGATGTCGTCGTCGTAGGCGAACGCGATCGACTTCAAATGCTCCGGCGACCACCGCACCAACCCCTCGTCGTCGGCCGCGCTCCACGTGGCCAAGAACAACAACCGCGCGAACGGGTGCAACGCCCCGATCTTCTCGTCGTGCCAGAACTCAGGCTTGAACGTACGGATCCTCATCGCGCACCGACCTTCCCGGTCGAGCTGGTGACAAGGCGGGGAGCGTGTGTCACTGCTCGGCCTCCTTCTCGATGGCCTTAAGTTGTGAGATGCGGGGACATATGGATGTGCGGGCCCACAGCTCACGCGGGCCCGCACCGACGGTCAGGGCAGATCAGAACGGCGGATCGTCATAGCCGGCAGGCGCCGCCGACGACGCGCCCCACGGGCCATCAGCGCTGCCGCCGGACCGACCCGCACCGCCGCTGCTACCGGCGGCCTTGGCAACCGTGGCGGTGGCGTACCGCAAGCTGGGGCCCACCTCGTCAACCTCCAGCTCCACGACGGTGCGCTTCTCCCCCTCGCGGGTCTCGAAGGACCGCTGCCGCAGCCGCCCGGTCACGATCACACGCATGCCCTTGGTCAGGCTCTCAGCGACATGCTCGGCAGGCTGCCGCCAAATGTTGCAGCGCATGAACAACGGGTCGCCGTCCCGCCACTCCCCCGTCTCGCGGTCGAGAGTGCGCGGGGTGGACGCGACGGTGAAACTCGCGACAGCAGCACCAGTGGTGGTGAACCGCAGCTCCGGGTCGGCCGTCAGGTTGCCGACGATGGTGACCTGAGGCTCCCCAGCCATCACGCGGCCCTCCGCGCGTAGATCCGCTCGGTGACGATGGGGCCACCGGCTCGCTGCCGGGCACGCCCGTTCACCAGGTCGCTGACGTAACCGAGGGAGATGTTGTAGCGAGCGGCGATGTCAGCGAGCGCCTTACCAGCGGCGCGCATCTCACGGATGGCGCGCACGTCGGCGTCGTCGAGGCGGCGCCTCGGATGCGGGTGGCGGGTGAGGGTCATGCAGCTCTCCTACGGTGGTCGTTGTTGCTGGTGTCGGCGGCGTTGACCTCGTCGATGTCGATGAGGTGCCGCCACTTCCAGTTGGGGCGGTTGTGCTCGGGCAGGAAGAAACAGGGGGCGCACCGGTCGAACCCCGGGGTTGCGCGCCGCCACCAGCAGTGGCGACAGATCCGGCCGGCCGGGGTGCGGGGTTGCGTGTCGCTCATGACGCGACCCCCTGCTGATCGCGGGGGCGCACGGTCCAGCTGNGGCCGTCACGGGTGGTCAGCCGCCATCCGCCGTCGACGGTGGGCTGCATGATCACGCCGCCGATCTCGACGACGTCCCGGTGCACGGTGGCGTCGACGGGCACGTAGGCGGGCCACCGCGCACCAGCCTTGATGAAGATCGCGGCATAAGTCTGGGCGCGCTCGACCGGGTCCATCAGGCCACCTCCAGCAGTCGGTCCGGGATCTGCAGCTGGTGGCGGTTGCGGTACAGGTAGGTGCGCAGCGACGGGGCCTGCACGCCGAGGTGCTGGGCGACCCGCTCGACGGTCATGCCGTAGCCGAGCAGGTGCCGCAGATCCTCCTCGATGATCTTGGCGTGGGGGTGTGGGTCGGGGGCGTCGCGGTGCGGCTGCACCTCGGGGTTGTCGATGTCGAGGTCTTCCCACATCAGCGGCGCGACCCAGCCGTGCCGGGCGGCGTACTCGCGGACGCGCCGGGACGGGCCGGGGGTGCCGGACAGCTTCTCGTACACCTCGGCGATGCGGGCAGCGCTCGCGCGGCTGATCTGNCGGTGGCGGCCCGACTGCCACGCCCCGACCCTTGCCGGTGGCATCCCGGCCCGGTCGGCGATGGCGGAGGTGGTCCAGCCGATACGGGCGAGCGCGCGCAGCCGCCGCTGCGTGCCGATCGCGGGCACGAAGTTGCGACGCTGCTCTGGCCGGAAGGGGCATTTGTGGGACGCGAGCCAGTGGTCGTAGAGAGCGTCCCGGCAGCGGCATCCGGCGTGCCGGTAGGCGGTGCTGTCGCCGTGACGCTCGGCGGGGCAGCCGGAGCGGTCGGTGACCTGGGGTGGCTGCTTGGGGCGGGTGAGGGTCCAGGTGGCGGGGAAAGGCAGCTGGACCCGCTTGACCCAACCGGTGATGTGGATGTTGGCCCAGCGGCGGCGGTAGCTGACCTGGCTGATGGTGATCGCGTTGCCGTGCTCGTCGGCCCACAGGTCACCGGTGTGCGGGTGGGCGTGGCGGGTGCTCATCGCGGGCCTCCGGCGGCGATCGCGGTGTCGTGCGCGGCCATCAGCGCCGTGGAGGTGGCGGCGAATCGGGCGGGGTCGAGGCGGGGCATGGCGGTAGGGATCTCCGGGGTGGTGGATAGGGGGTGGCGGTTGATCAGTGGGGGCGGTTGCGGCGCCGGTGCCAGGTGAGCCATTGGCGGCGGGACTGGCTGCTGAGGTGCCACAGCCAGCACGCGGGGCAGCGGTACACCTGCCGCGGGTACTTGCGGAAGCGGCGCTCGCGGGCCAGCTCCTGGAAGTAGCGCAGCTTGGCCTCGGCCAGCTCCCTGCTCGGGTAGGCGACCTTGCCGTAGANGTTGCAGTACATCTGTCTCTGCGCGGGCGCGTGCACGGGCACGGCGGTCATGACGCGGCCCTCCGCTGCGGGTGCGCGGTGGCGCGGTCGATCAGGTGCCGCAGCTCGCCGATGAGCGCAGCGGGGGCGCGGCCGTGCCAGCGCTTCACGATCAGGTGCAGGTCGATCGGGTCGATGCGAGCGCTGGCGGCACCGGCGGGCCAGCGGGGCGGCTGCGCGTCCAGGTCACGCTCGCTGGTGAGCAGCAGCCCGAGGTGGCGGGCGGTGTTGATCGCGGGCAGGCGGCGGCGCACCCCGAGCTTGCGGTAGGCGGAGCGCAGCAGGTCCTTGGTGGTGTCGAAGCCAAGATGGAGCCGGTCGGCGATCTCGCGGGTGGTGAGGCCGCGGGCGGCAATGGTGAGCACCTGCCGCTCGCGCAGGGTGAGCTGTGGCGGTGTGGTCATTCGTCGCCCTCCTCCCCGGNCCAGTCGGGCTCGTCGACGACTTCGCCGTCCACAAAGTCCTCACCGACCACGGGCAGGTCGGACACGTCGATGGGCGGGGCGAACNCGGCGGGCACACCGTTGCCGCTGAGTTCAGGCTCGTGCTGGCCGGCCTCGCGCTCGGCGCGGGCGACCACGTTGCGGTACTCCGCGGAGGTGGGCACCCATTTCGCCAGCTGCCGCACCGCGGACTTCAGCCACATCGCCTCCGGGTGGGTGTTCCACGGCGAGTACTCGCTGTCGGCGCCCTGCGCGGTCTTCTTGATCCGGGCGATGTGGTTGCGGTTGAGCACGACCACCTTGCTGGTCGCACCGTCCTTCATGATCGCGTACGCGTAGACCAGGCGCAGGTCGCCGCGGTGCTCGGCGTCCCAGTCGATCTCGTGGATGGGGCGCTCGTCGACGCCGGGCCGGTACTGGAAGTTGTCGCCGCTGTACACGACCTCGGCGACCACGGACGCGATCGCGCCGGCCCGGTACATCAGCTCGATGATTCCCTGGTAGCCGACGATGCCCAGGATCTCCAGCTGGCCGCCGCGGCCCTTGCGCGGGGTGAGGTAGTACTGCTCGGTGCCCGGTTCCAGCCCGAGCCGGGCGGCGTCGAGCAGGGTGGCGAGGAACTGGGCGGGGTTGTTCTGCGCGGCCACTTCCAGCTCGGTCTTGCCGGTGCGGCCGTACATGCGGCCCTTCTTCAGCGCGCCCTGGGTGACCCGCACCCAGGAGTCGGTGTTGATGTGGGACGGCAGGACGGCGGCGAAATCGGACCGGTACTGAGCGACCAGGGCGCGTGGCCCGCCGCTGTCGCGTTGGGCGACGGCCTTGCTGTGCGCGTCGGTCACGCTCTGTGCGGTCATGCTGCAGTTCCTTTCGGGGTGGCGCTGAATCGGTCGACGACGCCGCGCGCGGCGACGAGGTACGGCACGGCGCCGTCGTGTGACTTGGCTTGGCGGCGAGCGATCAACTGCCCGGCGTAGAAGGCGTCGCGGGCGCGGCCCATGGCGTCGAGCACCAAGGCGGTGCAGCGGCGCCGCTCGGCTTCTGCGTCGCGGTGCGCGGCGAGCGCCTGCAGGTACGGCTCGGCGATGTGGTCGGGCAGCTCGACCTGCACGGGGTCGATGTCCGGGTGTAGCTCCCGCACGGTCTGGTAGGTGGCCTCGTGGCCGTCGATCGGGGGCCGGATCCCCGCCTCGACGCTGTCCAGGAATTCGCGGGCCTTGGCCCGCATGAACGCGACCTCGTCGGGGCTGGCCTCGATCAGGTATTCGCGGTAGTCGTAGCCGGCGATCAGGGCGACGACGTGGCAGCGCTGGAACCCGAAGACGTCCAGGTACCACAGCACCTGCGCCCGGTAGTGCACGGGGATCTCGTCGGTGCCGTCCGGGCCCCACGCGTCACCGCGCACGGCGAACTTGATCTCCAGGATCTCGTCGCCGTCGATGCCGTCCGGGCCGCCGCCCTGCCAGGTGCGCTGGTGGTGGCGGAACAGCCCGAGTGGCCGGAACTGGCGGTTGTGGCGGCGGTTGAACTCCTCCCGGATGGTGGCCTCGTGCAGGCTGCCCCAGTACATCTCCGGGGTCTGCTCGATGTCGCCGACCAGCCCGACCTTGCGGTGCCACAGCGAGAAGGGCGACTCGTAGGGGCTGATCCCGAGGATCGGCGCGACCTCGCTGCCGTTGATCGTGGTGCGGCGGGCCTCGTGCCACTCGGGTGTGCCGGCGGGCCAGGTGCCGACGTAGACGGCGTCACCGACACGGTCACCGGGCCGCAGCTCGACGTCGCGGGTCATGCGACACCTCGCAGCGGCCAGCCGTCGGCGTGGGCGTCGATGGTGTCGGCGCGGTCGAGGACCTGCTGCCGNTCGGTGTCGTCGTCGATACCGGGGACGATCTTGTCGCGCAGGAACTGGGCGAACGAGCGCTGCTGCTCGGCGTACCACCGCGCCTGCGCGTTGTGCAGCTGCTGCAGCGTCATCTGCCCGATCTCCGGGTAGGTGCGGGCGATGCGCCACATCACGCGGGCCGCGCCGAGCGCGTCAGCGGCAGCGTCGTGGGCGTCGCCGCCGAGCTGGACGCGGTAGTGGCGGGCGACGTCGACGAGCTTGCGGGAGCCGCGGCGGTAGCGGTCGACGTGTTTGTCCAGGATCAGCGGGTCGATCACGGGGCCGAGCACCTGCAAGGGGCGGCGCAGGTGGCGGCGCATCTCGTTGTCGGTGATGTCCAGGTCGAAAGTGCCGTTGTAGGCGATCAGTGGCACGGTGCGAGTCCACGCTCGCTCGAGCGCGTCGGCGATCTCGGCGATCACCTCGCGGGCGGGGCGGCCGTGGGTGCGGGCGTGCTCGGTGGTGATGTGGTGCACCGCGGTGGCCTCTTCGGGGATCTCCACGCCGGGGTCGGCAAGCCATTCGGTCACGGCGAGCTGCTGGCCGGGGGTGTAGCGGATCAGGGTGGCGGTGACGATGCGGTCGGTGGCGACCTCCACGCCGGTGGTCTCGGTGTCGTAGGCCACCCACGGGCCCTCGTACCAGCGGGTGTGGCCGTCGTCGTCGCGGCAGTCGCACACGGCCGGGTCGTCGCTGTCCCAGCTGGCGCAGCGGGCGTCGTGGTCGAGCNGCGGCTGCTCGTCGGTGGCGGTCACTGGGTGTCTCCTCGTGCGGCGGCTTCCTTGTGGGCGCGCAGCGCCTCTTGCAGGAAGGCGATGAGTGGCGGCAGGTCGTCGGCGGTGTAGCCGGCACCGGCGACGTAGACGATGTGGCCGAGCTGGTCGGGTGTGGCGCGGTAGATCGCGCCGAGGTCTTCAGCGACGCGGTAGTCGGCGGTCACTCGCCCACCAGCTGATCGCTCGCGGGGATGTCCTGCTCTCCTGCTGCTCGTCGGTGCGGCAGCGGCGGTAGCTCGACGTGGATCGCTCCGGCGGTGGCGCGAGCGCAGCGGTGGGCGGTGGTGACCAGGCAGTGAGCGCAGGACGCGATTCGGCGGCCGTTGAGGTCGCAGCGGATGGCCGCGACGGCGGCCGGTGGTGCGTCGTGGTGGGCGTGCAGGTCGCCACGGCAGGTGCCGAGCTGCAGCCCGTCGACCTCGCGCACGGGGATGGACGGGTGCAGCCCGGCGAGTACGCGCCGAGCACGGCGGGCCTGGTCGCGGCGCGGCAGCGTGGGCGTGGTCATGCGGCCTCACCACCCGGGCGGCGGGAGTCCTCGGCGGCCCAGATGCGCCACTGCGGGAACTCACGGTCGGCGCGGGCGCGCCACTCGGCGAGGTCGATCGGCGGGTTGGTGACCGGCGGCGCGTCGAAGAAAGCGGTGACCTCATCGGGCTCGGGCTCGTACATGGGGTGGTCAGACCTCCGTGGTTGAACCGGTGAACTCGCTGGTCAGGTCGGGGCACGTGGCGGCGTAGGCGGCGCCGAGCAGTTCGGCCTCGTCGCGGGTGGTGCAGTGGTGCAGCAGGGTCTGGCCGCCGGTGGGGCTGGACCAGATCACGTCGGCACCGCCGCCGAGGTAGGCGCGGCGCACGAGCACGGCGGCGCCGCCGTCGAGGTAGTAGGTGGTCTGGAGGCGGTGCCGGATGACGGTGCCGGCCGCGGGGGTGGTGTTCATGCGGTCACCGCCGGCAGGGGCAGGTCGACGCAGAGGGTGGCGGTGTCGGTGTCGGGGCGGGTGTGCAGCTTGCGCACCTCGATGAGCAGGCATCCGCGGCACACGGGGAGCTGGTAGGTGCGGCGGCTTTCGTGGGTGCGGCCAGTGGATGAGGTATTCGGCGTCGAGCGGTTCGTCGGGGGTGCAGGTGTCGCCCTCGCAAGGGGCGGGGTCGTCGTCGGTGGTGACGATGTGGGTGGCGACGGTGTAGGGCAGGTCGCGGAGGGCGTCGAAGACGTCCAGGTCGACGCCGGTGAGGTCGACGACGGTTGCTCGTGTCTCGCGGGCGACTGGAAACCCGGGTGCCGTCGTGGTGGTGTCGTACGCTGTTGTCATCGGCCGTCCTAGGTGTCTCAGGGGTGGCGGTCGAGTGGCCGGGGGTGGTGGCTCACCCCCGGCCAACCTGTCCCCAGGGTATCCGAAGTTGTCCGTTTCTGTCTAGCGCGCCTGTCCGCCGCTGGCCCCTGTTCTACCACCGGCCACCCCGCCCACCACGCCTCGACACCCGCACACACACACCACGGCCCCGCTACCCTGCTCGCGGGCAGCGGGGCCGACAGCGCAACAGCCAGGAACCGACAGCTCACATCGGCAGCTCCTGATCCGGGCAAGTGCCGAGCACACGAGCGATCGCGTCCCGCTCCGGCGGTGTCACCCACAACCGGTAGCGGGTCTTCACCGCGACCTGCCGCGCCACATAACCGCAGCGCGCAGCCTGCAGCGGCGGCAGCCACGTCGCGGCGTCGCCGTCACCCTTGGACCGGTTGACCTCACCCTCGACGGCGACCAGGTTGAGCGGGTCGTTGGCCAGCTGCTCTCGCTCCGCCGGCGACAGCTGCTGCGCCCCGGTCTGCCACGCGTTGGACAGCGCCACCACGTGGTCGATCTGCACATCGTCGCTGGTGTCAGGGCCGCGGCGGAACTCCACGATCCGGCCGGTGTACGGCGACCGCAGCAGACCAGCCACCACGGTGCAGCGGCCGCGCAGCACCGTCCGGTCCAAGTCACGGCGCAGGACATCGTTGCGCTGGTCGCAGCCGTTGCGGTCGACGTCGGCCCAGCGGGCCCCGAACTGGGCTCGGCTGTACCCGGTCTTCGGGGCGCGGCCCTTGACCGGCAGCGCTGCCAGCGCGGCAGCAGCGGTCGTGCCGGTCGACGTGGACGCAGCGACCGGCGCCTCCAGCGCCACGGGAGCCGCACCGCACCCCGCGAGCGCCACCACGGCGGCGGCGAGCAGCACNACGCGGCGCATCACCCGGCCTCCCTCATCTCCGCGATGAGCGCCGGCGGCACCGCGGTGAACCGCTGGTGCACCCGCGACAGCACCGGCCCGCGCGGCTGGTGCTGGTAATGCGACCCCACCTCGGCCGACCCATACGGCGCTGCTGCGGGCGCCGACATCTGCTGCAGCGACAACTGAGCGATCCGCATCCCGGGCCACAGCCGCCACGGCCGCGGCGACACATTGACCAACTCCAGGGTGATGTGGCCGCTGAACCCCGGGTCGATGAAACCGGCGGTCGCGTGCACCAGCAGGAACAGGCGGCCAAGGCTGGACTTGCCCTCCACACGGCCCACCACGTCATCCGCCAGCTCGACCCGCTCCAGAGTGGACGCCAACAGGCATTCCCCGGGCTGCATCACGTGGCACGACCCAGCCTGCACCTGGAAGGTGCGGAACACGCCCACGTTGTCGCAGGCAGGGTCAATCGCGTCCGCGCCGCCGCGTAGCTGCGCGAACCGGTCGTCCAGGCGCAGATCGATGCTGGCGGGCTGGACCTGGTCGGGCTCCACCGGGTCGACGACGACCCGGCGGCTNCGTAGGGCGTCGAGGATGTGCCAGTCAGCGAGCATCGGTCCTCCCCCGGACGCGGCGCTGCCAGAGCCACCACCCGGCGAACGCGGCCAGCCACACCGCGAGGCACGGCACAGTGACCGGCCAAAACGTGGCCGCGGCGGCGGCGAAGCCCACGCCGATGAACGTCAACGTGGCGGCCTCGGCGGGACCGCGCGCGCCGAGCCACCTCATCAGGGCGGCGGTGAACGCGGGAGCGAGCACCACGAACGTGATACCCGCTCCCCAGATGTACATGTGCTCGGTGATCACAGCTGTCCTTCGGTGACGATCACGGGGATGCCGGCGCGGCGGGCCAGCTCGATGCAGCCGCGAGTGCCGGGGCTGCGACCGCGTGGGAAAGCCAGACACAGGTCGGCACCGAGAGCGACCATCGACGCGTTGCGGCGGTGCCCCGCCGACGGGCCGTAGCGGCGCCAGTCGGCGGGGTGNGGATCGACCGGCCACCCCTGTCGCGCCCACCAGCGGGCGGCGATGGTGTCGACGCCGCGGGCGGCGCCGTGCACGAGGGTGACCGGCTGGTCGGGGTCGCGCTGCAGGTCCGTCACGGCCTTCTGCAGCACCGACAGGATGATGTGGGCCTGGTGCCANGGCCAATAGCGGCTACCGGTGACCAGGATCCTCGGATTGGTCACGACACCTGCGCCTGCTGCTCGCGGAGCAGGCGCCGCTGCTCCCGCTGCCGGGCGGCACGCTCGCGGCGCAGCAGCTCGGACGCGGTCGACCCGGTGGACGGGTTGAATACCGTCTCGACCTTCTCGTACGGGGCGAGCCCGAGCGCCTGCAGCACGGTCAACACGTCCTCGAGGCTGGTGTCGCCAGGGCGGCGCTGCAGCCGCCACGCCAGGTTCAACGCGGCACGACGCTGGGTGGCCTCGTCCAGCGGTTCAGCGTGCATCAGGGGCGCGTCCACAGGCTCGATGAATTCGCCCATGACAGGGTCCTCCAAG
>Ga0065720_1019940_pt1 | contig 18498 bp, 9 predicted proteins | sample Thericmetagenome_FD_59107 | JGI IMG/M metagenome (GOLD analysis project Ga0065720, IMG submission 59107) | Thermophilic microbial communities from the Joint Bioenergy Institute, California, USA of rice/straw/compost enrichment - eDNA_2 v2... | ecosystem: Engineered > Solid waste > Grass >...
CCCCCCGACCTATCCCCCCCTCCCAATCCACTCAAACTATCATCTTGACTGACTCTTCTCACAGGATACTCCGTCTTGCTCCCCTCAAAACAATTTGTTGCATTGACCGGGTCGCCCGTGCTAAAGAACGGATGCTGTAACGCCTGGGCGGCAGTGAGGCGCTTCTCAGGGTCGTATTCAAGCAGGCCCGAGAGGAGAGAGTAGCCTTCGGCGCCAAGGGAGGATAATGGCGAGGGACCTTGGGAGTGAGAGGGAGGAGAGATGGTGGTGTAGTACCATTTTTCTAGGTGGGAAGTTGATCCCAAGTTTCTTTGTTGCTGGGAGTTATAGTGATGGGAGTGGTGATGATGATGGTGGTGGGAGTGGGATACGGGAGGGGTGAGGGTTGCGAGCTGGGAGTACTCCGGAGTACTTGTGAGAAGTGGCCAGCGCTCTTTTGTTGGCAAGCCCATGATATCCACGATTTTCTGCATCTGGTTGCGTTGAAAGGGAACAGTCTTCTTGCTGTCCATCTTGGCTTCCTCTCCCTTAAAGATCGGCCGGAGGGACAAGAGTTCAGCAAAGATGCAACCCACGGCCCACATGTCAATTGCTGGAGTATAATGTCTGCTTCCGAGTAGAAGCTCGGGTGCGCGGTACCATATCGTCACGACGACCTTGTCTCCGCTGTAAAGACTGTGCAGGGGTTTATACGACAGCCGGGCGAGCCCGAGATCCCCAATCTTGACCTCCCCGGCCGACGTGACCATGATATTCGCCGGCTTGAGGTCACGATGCAAAACCCAGTTCGAGTGCAGGTACTGACACCCGTTGAGCAACTGAAACATAATGCTCTTGATCGTGCTCGGCGGGATGGGATGCCTAGGCTGCTGCGTATGGTGGTGAATAATTTGCAGCAGATCATGCTCTGCATACTCGAACACCATAAAGATGCACTTATCCTCGAGAATGATCTCAATCAGCTTGATAATGTTGGGGTGACTCAGCTCCGAGCAGAGCGCCATCTCGCGGATGGCAGACTGCGAAATGCCCGTGTAGGTGGCCTGCTCTCCCTCTTTGTCGGGCTTGAACTTCTTGATGGCGAATTCACCCGGCTGGCCCTGGCGGCCGAGGGCCTTGTAGACGCGACCATAGGTGCCGCTGCTGATGAAGCCGATGACCTTGTACTTGTCGGTCACGCGGACTTTGCTTTGGTAGCCCATCGGCCGGCGGTCGGGGTCTGGGAAAGGTTAGCTTCCACTCTGAACCACGCATGAAAAACCCCCATGAGACTTCACGAGACAAAATAATAGATGAACTGACACGGCCTGGACTGAAAGGTATCAGCCCTGTTCCTCCTCCCCCCCTGGCTCATCCCTCCCGCAGTAATAACTTCAGAATCTGTCTCGAACCCAGCAGCAAAAAAAGGCATAAAACTAAAACCCGCAGCCGCAGAGGCAGCAGCATGGAGCTGATGCATCTGACCAGCCGCGGCCGTCGACGAACCCGTCGTGGTTGCTGAAGATCTCAGTCCTGGCACAGGCCAGGGTAGATGACTATCGGCCCCATATGTTGCTGGCTTGGCACCAGTCGTCCCCCGAAAGCCAGCGGCGCTTCGCTGCTGCGACAACGGTGGAGCTCTCCAGAGGTTCTCCATGGCGTTAGGGGCTCAACGGTTCCGTCTCAAGGACAGTGCTGAGGGGGCACGGTAGGTATGCAAGACTGCTTGGAAGGCCGCGGCTCCTGCTGCAGCATCCTGCGTCTGACTGAGTGCAAAACAAACCCGACCCGAGCTCGAGAAGGGTGCACTAGCGCACAAGACAGCACAGCACAGCGGCCAGAGGATGTTGCTGTTCAGGGCGAGGTGTCGGGTAACCACAGGCGCGACGGTATCCAACAAACGCTGTTTGGACGGACGATGTACGTATGCGATGCGTCGTTACAAGAGCGCTGCCGTTGCTGCCGGGGCTAACAGGGGGGATATGTATTGAGGGGTAGACGATAGCAAGAGGAGACGAAAGAAGATGATGTCAATATGCCGGTGAGATTGACATCGGCAAGGATGATAAATAAAAAAAAATATGATGGACATCCTAAAAAAAAACCCGGACTGATCATCCTTACCTTCTTCAACTAGCAAAAACAGGGCCTCAGCTCTTTGAATCAAGTCTCCAACTCACTCACTCAGTGCCCACGCCTGTAGGCCTAAGCACCTCTAGGCCCTGCGCGGCGGATCCCGCCAACCCAAACCTAAACCTAAACCAAAACCCACTCCGGGCCGGCAGCGGCGACGGCGGTGATAAGTGATGCTTGGCTGGGGTATGGATTTCTCGAGACAGTGCCTTGGGTGTGTGATATGAGGCTCGCAAACTCGCCGACAGACAGGCAACCGCAAGGAATGACCCAGCGATCCCTCAGCACAGGCCGCAACAGAGCAGGTCCTGGGTCAGCGACTTGGCAGCAAAGCCGCGTGGGCGTGGGAGGGATGACCGAACGGGACGAGTCAGCGCGCCGCAGGCGAGTGATGCTCGTTTGGGTTCTGCTTAAACCGGTTGGTTGCTTGATTTCTTGGTTTCTTGGTGGGAGTTGCTCCACTAATCTTAGATACTTGAGGAGAAACGGTGCGGCGGGAACGTGCTTTTCGTCAGAGGGTAACGATCCAATTGCGACGAGCGCGGATATCAATCTGCGTTGGGGTTTAGCTTAGCCGTAGGTAGTAGCGTAGGCAAATTTCCAAGCGGCGCTGCTGCTGACTGTGGCAACAGGAAATTTCGGATTTGTTGAGATGAAAAAAAAATGAAACTCTGGGGATGTGAGATGCGAGATGCGATGCAAGATGCAAGATGCAACGAGAGAAAACAAGATGGACATCTTCCCGAAATGGCAGGCCGGGCGTCTGAAGCTCGGAACAGCTGGCTGACGCGTGACTCACTAACAGCATGTAATGCATGTTTGCAGTAATTATGTTAAGGGGGACTTTGGGCTTGGCGCCCTGAGGTTGCCATGCAGTTTGGGTGCCTACGTCAAATAACACTGCACTTCCATGGGCGCGGTCGACTGCTCATAAAACGATTGCTGAATGAGGATCTCGATTCCGATGTCTTTCATTCAAGCTAGATACTGCAACCGTTATCCTAGCACACGATCGGAAATAAAAGGCAAAGGTGCTCATGGCAAAGCATCGGGACATCAGAAGATTGCATGTTTATGATCTCGATCGGCACTCCATTTCTTTAGATTCAGGATAATCACTCAACGAAACGAGCATGCTAGCTGTATGTCCTTATCATCCCTATGCCCTCTCAAACTGACCCATTACCAAGCGCCATCTATCTCGGCCCCAACTTCTCTAGCGCCCTAGCCCCCATCTCCTCCCACTCCTGCTTAGAAATCCACATATTCTCATTATCCGCCATAATATTGGCCAAGACCGCGCCCCCCAGGAAAACCATATGCCTCCTCCTCGGCGGATCCTCTATCCTAACCTTAAACTTGCTCAGCCGCTCTGGATTCCCGCCCAACACCCTTGTCAGCCAAAGCTGCTTGAGCTCCTTCTCCAGCCTTGACGGCAGCCCTGGGTACATGCTGCTACCCCCGGACAGAACAATCGCCTTGAACAGCGACGCCCTGACATCCACGTCCGCCGACTGGATTGTGTTAAACAGCAGCTCCGCAATTCCCGGTTGGTCGCAGTCAACCAAATGCGGCTGGAACAGACACTCCGGAGCTTCGAAGCGCTCCGATCCGACGCGGATCACGCGTCCGTCGGGGAGGGTGTAGCTCTCAACTAGCACGGTAGTTTCCTCGCTCAGGCGCTTGTCGAGTTCGAGGTCGTAGGAGACGTAGCACAGCTTTTCTTTGATCTGGCGGACTGTTTCAAAGTCAGCCGTGCGGTTGAGCGCGTAGCCGCGGCGCAGGAGCAGCGCAATCAGGTTGCGGGTTACGTCGCGACCAGCGACGTCCAAGCGCCGGGTGAGGTGGTTGAGCACGACAGATTCGTAGACGGGCACGATGTGGGTTACGCCGTCGCCCGAGTCCACGACTACACCGGAGCTGAGACCTGGCTATCGTTAGCTCTTGTTAACATTAGAAAGGAGCAGCCATAGAGACATACCCTGCGCATACAATGCCAGTACCGCTTGAATCGCCACGTACACGCCACCAAACCCATACCTCTCAAACATCACCTCGCACATCTGCTCCCGATTCTTCAACGGATTGAGCGGCGGCTCGGTGAGTAGTATCTTCCTACCCCGGGGATCGACCTTCAACTTCTCGAAGAAGGTGTAATCCCACAAGTGCTGCATATCATCCCACTTTTTGACGATGCCGTTCTCCATCGGGTAGCTAATCTGCAGCAGCGAGCGCGCCGCCGCCGCCTCGTCGCCGCACATGATGTCCTTGATGACGAGGTCATCGCTGCCTTTTTCTTCCGTGCGCAGGATCGGGCGGCCAACGATCGATGGGTATTGGAATTCCGGGAAGTTTTGGCCCGCGTAGCCTACTTTGAGAAAGCCCGTGCCGCCGTCGAGGACTGCAGGCTGTTAGCAGGGGGTTACCTTGGGCAGGAGTAGGAAAGGGGTGAGCTAGCTTCAGGAGGATGCGTACCGATAGGAGGCGGGTTAGCCATTTTGATGTGGGAGGACTAAGATTAGAGCAAATAGAGAGAAGATTGGAAGTGCAAGCAGATCGCGGCGGCACGGCCAGAGAAGCGGACGGATGTTGATGTGGCCGTGGAACTGGAGGATGCCGCGTAGGTACGTTGGATGGTGGGGTTGTTACGGCGTGGTTACCGCCAGAGCTGCCTGCCCGAGCTGCAGCTCCCCTGCCCCTAACCCTGGCCGGGTGGGGCGGGAAGGGATCGGTGGGTCTGCTGACCGCTTCGCCTGGGATGAAACAGAAAGAGTGTCTCTGATAGATGCATATCAGTGCTGCATTCAATTACTGAGGTTCACCAGCATCATATCAACTCGACAGCGACTTTCGAAGTTCAAGCTCGTGCAACTTGACGGTTTGACCCCTCATATCGTCAATCACGAATTATCAAAATGTCGTCAATTTCGAATCCACCGCTGCACCCCAGCATCTTGCTGCTGAATCCCAACTCATCCGAGTCTATGACGTTGGGGATCTTGGAGGCGGCCGAGAAGATGCATCTCCCACAGGTTGGCCACCCTGACTTTCATAAGCACAAGCACAGCATCATGAGAGGACCTGACTGAGTTTTCAGTCACACGGGATCATGGGTGTATCTCTCGTTCCTTACCTTACTCTAAGATACTAACTCACTGCGTAGCGAATCCACCTCTCAGCTTACACTGCGCCCCCCTCAAGTCCCCGCAGCATCAACGACGGCTCGGACCTCGAACTCAGTACCGAAGTCGTCTACAACGACATAAAGTCAAAAACCCTCCTTTCCGCCCACGACGCAATCCTCGTAGCCTGCTTCAGCGTGCACCCCCTCGTCAAGGCCCTCTCCTCCCTCTCCACCAACAACAAACCCATCATAACAGGTATCTTTGAGTCCAGCATCCTCACCTGCCTCTCCCTCCTCTCCCCCACCGGAAAATGGGGCATCGTCACAACCGGCCAATTCTGGGAATTCCACCTCACCTCAGGCGTCAACTCTTTCCTAGGCATCACAGACCCCCACGCGAGCAATGCCAAGTTCGCTGGTGTCGAAAGCACGGGGCTGAACGCAAGCGATTTTCACGGGGGGGTTTCGCAGGAAGAGATCCGGCACAGGTTGAAGGAGGCGACAAGGAGGTTGCTGAGGAAGGGTAATATCGAGTGTGTCGTGATGGGGTGTGCGGGGATGGCGGGGCTGGAGGAGATTATTAGGGAGGTAGCGCAGGAGGAGTATGGGGAGAAAGGCAAGGAGGTTTGTGTGGTTGATGGGGTGAGGGCGGGGGTTAGTGTGCTTGAGCAGGCCGTGAGGAGTAGGAGGGCGTTCAGGGGGGTGGGGGGATAGAAAGAGCATGACTTAAGGTTGGGTGTAAAAAGAAGCATGATTATAGTAACTAGACGGCAAGCAACAAACCAAGACCTAAGTATCCAGTCTTGAAGGGCAGATCATGCCCAATCGTACTTCCTAGTCAACCCTCCTCTCCCTCCCCCAAACCTCCTCCCACCCCTTCCCCCTCGTCTCCGGCACCCTCTTGGTCACAAAAACACCCGCTGCGACCGCAAACCCCGCAAAAATAAAATACACCCATCCAGCCCCTCCCAGAACCCTATTCAGTTCCTCATTCACAATAGGAAACAAATAAGCCACCAAAAATGTCGCCACATAATTGGCCCCCAACGCCCAGCTCTGCGCAGCGCCCACCGCCTCGGGCCCGACCAGCTCCGACGCAAGGATAAACGGCACCGGCCCGAGTCCGACAGCGAAGAACGCCACGAAGAAGAGCACTGCAAATGCGGAGAGGAGTTTATAATTGAAGACGATGGACAGTGCGAGGATGAGGGAGCTTGTTCCCTGCCCGGCGATGGAGAGTAAGATGCAGGTTTTGCGGCCAAGGCGGTCGGGGAGCGGGGAGGAGGCGATTGTGGCGGCGAGGTTGATGATTGAGATGAGGATGGTGAGAATGCCTGAGCTGATGGGGAGCAAGTCCTTTAAGAGGGAGACGGAGTACATGATGATGGAGTTGATGCCACAGAGTTGTTGGGCGAACATGATACCTACTACGGCGAGGATCGCTGGGCGAGTGAGTGGGTCGGTTAGGACTTGGAGGAAGCCTAGTGTTGTGGGCTTGCTGCGCGTAGGGGAGACAGGTTGAAGGAGGGACGGTGCTTCGGCTTCTTCATCAAGAAGACGCTGTCTTTCGGTTGGCGTCGGGGTCACTCCCCAAGAGGCAATCTCCTCCTCTACCCCCGAGCTCCGGCCCCTAATCCTCTGTAGAGCTCTCCTTGCCTTTGCAACATCGCCCTTCACACCCCCAAGCCATTTCGGACTCTCCACCACACCCCCCAACCCCACGATCTGCACAATCGCAATCCCAACCCCAACGACAAACACCCACCTCCATTCTCCCTTTCCCCCCTCACTCACAGAGTACCCAAGACTCTGAGTTCCCAAAATCCCCACATTCACCCCAACCTGCGTCCAACTCCCGAAAAACCCCCTCCTCTCAGCGGGAACAACCTCGCTAATATACAACGGCACAATCACGGTACTCGCACCGGCAGCGGTACCCGTCAGAAACCTCGACACGCCCAACGCGGGCGCGGAGGTAGCGAGGTATGCGATGACCGATCCAACGAGGAAAAAAAGGGAGGTGAAGCGCATGCAGAGGAGACGACCGTAGCGGGAGGTTAGCGGGCCGGAGGTCAAGGACCCGAGCAGACCGCCGAGGGTGAAGACAGAGGAGATAGCAGCAAAGGTGGGGGGTGTCATGGGAATACAGTCGGTATCATTATCGACTTGTTTGGAGCTGAAAGAGAAAAAGCGGGAGACGATCGAGGGAGGTTTAGGCGATGCGCAGGTCAATACATCTTGTGGGGCGTTGAGCTCGGCCTGGAAAGAGGGTTAGGATCATTTCATGCAGAGGAAACAGAGAGTGTGAGATACCAAGTGATAGCCGAACTGGAGTGGTCCCAGGACGGCGATGAGGACGAGGACCACCAGGTAGGGGGTGACGTCCTTTTGGGGGGACGTCATTTTGGTTGGGTCCGTAAGTCGAATATCTGATCGACTGCTAAATCATGGGCATGCAAGGGAGAGTAAGCAGGCAAGCTGGACTTGAACTGGATATATAAGGCATGCAATCGGGCAGTGGTTGTCGGAGTTAAAACGAGGCTGACGTCGCCGTGTAACTCAGTCAGAGACGTTGCCAATCAGACGCGACGTCAATGCCGAGATGCCAAGACTGCGCTAGGTGCACTACCTTGATGGCTGCCAAGAAGCAGTTAATAATATCGCTAGAAGCATATACGGCTTACAAGACAGACAAGATTCATCTTTTCATTCAAGATCTCCATGCTGCTGGACGCAAAAGGTTTCTTTAAATTTGTCTTCGTTAGGAACATCACTTTTCAAGAGTCAACTGCTCCATCTAGAACGTATCACTCCTCCAGCCTCCCGCCAACGCATGCCTAACCCCCTCCTCCAAACTATCCAAATTCTCGGGCCCTAACCCCAACACCTCATTATCATTCCGCTCATAAAGTGTCCCCCCCTCAGCCCAAATCCGCCTCAATGTAACCAGTGTCGCGCGGGGGTCACCCTCTTCCCAAAGCTTACCCTCCAGCTCCTTAATCTCTTCCAGTGGCTTCTTAATGACTTCCCATTTAGCCCCCGTCTGCCGTTCATACTCAGCCAGCACCTGGTTCGGCGTAACGATGAAGGACTGGACTTTCAGAGCCTTGTCGAAGGATTCTTCAGGGTGGCGGAGAGTTGCTAGGACGAAGCGGCCGACGCTGTATATTATCAGTCAGCGTCATGCTCACAACTTGGGTGTATAAGAATGAGACGTACTCCTTCATAGTACAAAACCCAACCCTCTCCTCCCCATTCCCAATGACGTACGCCTTCTTTTTCTCCGCCACAAAACCCCCCGCCCCCTCCAACCCAGCATGCGCATTAACCCACATATCGAAGTACGGTCCTGTCACCACATACGTCACCCTTACCCTCTTCAAATTCTCCCTAATATACTTCCTCACAGCCAACTTCACTTGATGCGGCTTCTCGTAAGGACTCTTCTCGTTATGTTCAATGTCCGTTCCAAATTCCGACGGGAGGAACCATTTCACGCTTCCTGACTCTTCAGCCAGCTGCAATAATTTAATCTGATGCTGCAGCCCCGTCCTGCCAACCGCCGAAATGACAGTATCCGCCCCAGAATTCTGATATGCAGCGCGGATGTCGGACTCCGAGGTCAGATCTCCCACGATGAGGGAGAGGCCTTGGGACTGCCAATTGGTGAGGAGGGGGGCTTTGGAGGTGTGCGAGGCAGGGGAGGTGAAGAGGGTGACTTGCTGGAAGGGGGGGTTGGCGTGTAAGAGGGAAGAGGTGATGTAGCGGCCGATGGTGCCTGTGCCGCCGAAGATTAGGATGCGCGAGGGGTTGAAGGACATTTTGAGCCTGATGATCAAGGTTAGACTGTAAGAGTGTGAGTGTGATAATCCTCGTTGGATGACGCTAGCTTGAGCCTTGAATAAAATGAGTGAGCCCAGGAAGCCCGAGTCTTTCAGAGAGAAAAAATGTGGTTCCGTATGCCTTATATCCGACGAACGAGTGGATGCTTCACGGCAGGCGCAAACGCAATCACTCAAGCAAAGGGCGCGATGGCCTCATCGGCGTAGCGTATCCGTGGACACTGCCCCTCTCAGACCCCGCCTGCCGGTTCTCCCGCCCAAGAACCCACTTGGACCTCGGGCTACGATCCTTGCTGCATTTGAGATGCCCGGAACTTGATGTCAAAAACGGCGACACAAGACTTCTACGGCAGGACACTGAAATCATTATCCAGTTGCCATCTTGATTGCTCAGTGCATCGTCGGTGGACGGCTTTTGACAATAGGGTCCAAGGCATCCTGCGTACGACTTATCTTAGAGGTACCGGTACACAGGAACAGATTAGCCTGCCCACGCTTGGTCATGGTTCACTTGCCAGCCCTTTATCTGTCTGTCAATAGACAGATTTTGGCTTCAAAATGCACATAGCTGATACTTCCCTGAGTATTTTGGATGGTTAATATTCAGTTTATCCTACACAATCATCTAAAAACCGACTGCATTTGTTTGCAAATCTAAAGAACTGAGGCACCTCTACATGGGGGCTACCTTATCGATAAGTTGGTCCGCACAGCGAGGCATGTGGGGTCAATCATCAGCCCCTCTCATTGGTCAATCCACCTGCAGCACAGCAGCGACAATTTTTTTGCAACCCAAACTTTCGCTTTGTCTTCGCGACTTCGATCAATCAACCGCCGCGCCAACGAAACTACCACCCCACCATCGCCATGTCTGCAGCCACCGCCGGCGATCCGCACGCTGCGGAAGTCCCCAGCAGCCAGCCTACCGAGAAAAAGCACAAGCGCTCCAAGTCCGACCACAAGAAGAAGCGGTTGCGCGAGGACGATGACGGCGCCGTGGTAGCTGAGACTCCGCGCAAGCAGAAGAAGACCAAGAGCGAGAGCGCCGATGAGGCGGAGGTAGAGAAGTCGCACGAGGTCGTGGATGAGAAGGTCGAGAAGAAAAAGAAGAAGAAGAGTAAAGAGGAGGGCGAAGATGGAACGAACAAGAAGGAGAAGAAGAGCAAACGCAGAGAATCTGCTGTGATGGACGCCATGGATGTGGATGGCACCGAGGAGAAGACCGAGAAGAAAAAGAAGAAGGACAAGAAGAGGATAGATGACACGCCAGAAGCCGAGCCTTCAGATGAGGAGAAGAAAGATAAGAAGAAAAAGAAGCACAAACCCAAAGAGCCCGTCACGATGGACATTCCCATCCGCGAAGCACAGCCGACCACCGACATCCCCTCCGACTCCGACTTCCCCTTCTACACGCAAACCATCTCCCTCTATGTCCCCTTCTTCCCCGCCGGTTTCGATAAACCCCTCACAAACATCGCCGCCCAGCACCTCGACCCCCTACTCAACCACTACTCCCCCATCTTGCGTGGCGTCCTCCTCAGCTACTCCAACCTCAACCTGTCCGACCGCCCGGTCAGAGCAAGCACCATCCATCCCCCGACAGATCAAACACCTGCCCTGCTGCACTCCATCAACGAGTACGCCGTCGGCTTTGGCTGGCTCACTTTCGACGCGCACCTGTTTGTCCCCGCCCGCGGGAAATGGATGGAAGGTGTCGTGCAACTCCAAAACGAAGGCCACATTGGCGTTGTATGCTGGAATAAGTTTAACGCCAGCATCGAGGCGAAGCGTCTCCCCAAGGGCTGGAGGTGGGTCGACCTAGCCAAGGGTAACGCTAACCCCAAACCGGAGCCTCCAGCAGAAGAACAACCACAAGACTCCTCCAAATCCGACTCCTCCGACGCCCTCGACGGCGAAGAACTTCAAGTTATCGAGCAGATGCACACCACCGGCTACTGGGTCACTGCCCAAGGCAAGCGCGTCTCTGGCAAACTGCGCTTCCGCATCAAAAATTTTGATGTCGGTCTTGCAGGCGACTACGGATACCTCTCCATCGAAGGTACTTGCTTGGATGACGCTGAAGAACAAGCGCTCGCGGCTCAGGAACGCGAAATGGAGCGTCAGCGCCGCGCCAAGCAGCAGGCGCGGGGGGGGTTGTTGAGACCCATGTCAAGAAGGGTGCCCGAGTTCAGTATGACAAGGTTTGGGCGCGAGGAGCAGGAGGAAGATGGGCAGGGCAGGGCGGTGCTATATCGCGGGAGCAGGCCCGGAACGCCTGATGACTAGGTGTGGGTGTTCGGCGTTGCGAGGTGGGGCTTGCCGGGAGGGAGTTCGCCTTTGTCGGCGAGTGCCGCGGGTTCGGTGGGCAGGAGGGGGGTGAGGAGTCCGGGGTTTCGTTGAGTTGGTGGCATAATTGGTAGTTTTCTAAGTTTCTCATCGCATGGTGCGGGTTTGGGATTTAAAATCACTTCATATTGCTAGAGTTGGCGGCATTTGCTCTTTGTTCTTTCTTCGAATGGCGAACAATGGGCTGGGGCGGGATCGTTATAGACTCGAGTGTTTTATCGTGTCATACCTGGAAGGACGGAAAATAATTGTGTTAACTGGGAAGACAGGACTCAGACCTCTTTTGCCAGGTGTTTTAGGAATGGATTACGTGACCACTTGTGTTATGTCTGTTGCGTAATTTACAAAGTTGACTCCCCATATCCCAGATTTCCGAAGACGGCGTCGAATCTGGTCAATACCTGTACCGTAATGCCTCATCTGTAAGAACCATAGGTCTGAGTACTAGGGAAATAGCAGCGCTGTTTGGTGATGCAACGCATGGATCCTGGCTTCATGACTATGTTAGCAAGAAGATTTGTGATGAGGGAGGGGACGAGACACTCATGATGGCTTGTGTTGGGCATGAACTTGGTTTGCTGCTGTCAGGATGATGTCGTCTTACGTTTAGCCTAACTGTTGTTTGTTGTAACCCCTTAGTATCGCTAGGCTGGAAATGGCTTCATATTCGAACTGTTAGTCAGATGCGGTGTTTCGAATCCCAGCATGCTTGATGTTCGATTCCATTCGTTAAAGCCGCGATATCGCCCCTCTAGTTCCTGTCGTGTTACGATTAGATAACATCCACTGAGAGAGCTGTGCGCCTTTTCATTCGTCTCTCCAAACCAACGCTACGCTGCGTCGGGTCAACTCCGAGTGACGCTCAGTATAAGACAGCTTTTCAGAAAAGGCAGCTTCTCACTTTCTGGTCGAGCTGCATCTCTATCTCTCTCTTTTTTTTTTGTCCTTCATATTCCAATCTAGAAGATTTGCCTACCTAAACACCCACCTGCCAAATATCCATTGGTATATAGTCTGCCCTCCATAGGCTACGGGTGGTTGTCCCCGGACTCCCCTCCGGCTCTCTAGGTCCTCCCTCTGTGCTTTTAGAAAACTAAAAACTAGTGCTCCAAATCTCGCGCGAAGAAAGGAAAATTGCCGTGATGCTTTTTGTAAACAAATAAACGACCTCCACTTTGAGTTGTTTCAAACAAGTACAAAGAGAAGTCAGGTCTACTGACTAAAAGCAGAAGCCTTAAAAGTGTCGCGACCAACAGGGGCTCGATCTCGAAGAGTGGATTCCGTGCAGCAAACTGATCGGAGTAAAAGGGAGTTGTGACCCATCAAACCTAGATATCCACCCCTAACGATCCCACGCATTGGGCAGGCGTTCCTCAACACTAGGAAGCATTAATCCTCAACACCCAAGGATGTTGACCCTCAACAGTCTGTGCCATTTAGCGGGGAGGAATAAGGGAAAGGGTGTATGAGATGTATATAGATTGCAGGCAGGGCCATCGGGTCCTATACAGATGGTTTTGATTCTGCTCTTCTTCACCTGACTCGTAGATCCAAAAACAGCCTAGTCACAATGGGGCTAAGCCGTCAGGAACCTAGCAGCAGTCGGAAAGCCTGTCTGTCTGCCTTCTCTAGGGGGAGATACCGGATTTGACCGAAACCCCCAGTTACCACTAAATTGGAAAATCATGGATATTTGCATGCATATGTGTTAGCTTGGTGCTGACTTTTGGCTCTGTCGCCAAAAAGTATGACCGTGGTGACTTGCACTTAGTAAACTGAACACTAGGAGTTGGGTGGCTTGGGTGGTGAAGAAACTCTTGCTTGTGCAAATAAAGTTCCTCAAATAGAATTCCGCAAACGTCAAGAACTGCTGATCGATGGTATAAATGTGCGGTACTTTGCTCAAGTTGTTGAGTTCCAGTGCCATGGAATCTGGGTCAGAGCAGTGTCAAGTTCGTAGTCTGATTGTCTAGTAAAGCGCTTAGTGTGCAAGTACTGATTTCGTCATCTCGCTGGTCAATTCCTTAGCATGAGTGCTTTAGTTGATTGGCTTCTGAGTTTCCTTCACATTAAATATGTCTTGAAATCAATCGTCCCAAATGCTCAGAAACTAGTGGCAGCTGGTGAGCAGGCACAGGGTTTGTGCATCTTATCTGACCAATATTGGTCGACAATGAGATACTGATATCAATTGAACAGCAAACACAGCTTTGCCATCAACTCAGAATGCCTAAGGCTCTCTGGCTCCTCCTGCCACTCAGCCAGAGCCCCACAATGGCCCTTTTACAACATCTGAACGAAATTCTACATCTCATCCTTACTCAACACCACTAATTCGTACACCACAGCCAATAACAATTCAATTTTTCATTGCGGCGGCAAGAGATGCCGGCACTACTGATTGAACTCCAAATGACAGGTGTCGGTCTGAGAGTTCTGCAAAAATCAGTGTTGTTTTTGCTAGCAATGCTGTGATACAAGGGTCTCATGAAAATGTTGGGACAATGGGTGGTTGAGGGTTGATTTTGTTCTTCATACCACATGCACATAGGGCTTTTGCTCTTGTTTTTTTCCCCTACCTGGCTTACAGGCCCTTTGTCGTGCCTTGAAGCTTTCTGGGCGTCAGGGTTCTAATGGGGCGTTTGGGGTTTGGTTTGACCTTCTTTGTTCTAGTTACGCTTTGCAGCAGATAATGTTGTTGTAGCCAGCATAGTACCAGTCAGAATTGACAAAAGTTCAGCTGATCAACACCCTTGATTTGCTTGCCTGGAGGGTATTGCTAAACTTATGGAGAGTGCTTGAAAAACAATCCTACAAAGAATAGGCAATTGGATTAAATCAACTGCTCAAAACCGCAGATAATCTGAGTGAATACGCAGGTTGGACCAGTGGTAACAAATATCATGCAGAGAGGAAAGTGCTCAAAGCTTGCTGTATGTTTAGCACACCTGCCTCTTTACATGTCATAGTTAGTATCCAACATGCTCTAGCAAACCTATCAAAGTACAGCAGCTTTCAACCTTGTTAAACAGAGCTGCGACCGGATCCCGCCTTCTCCTAAGTCTTACAAGAAGCAGCTCAGAGCTGCTTCCAACATAAAATAGGCTGCAGATATTACATATGGATGACAAAGATATACCCCCTTTTGCTGTCCGTCAAGCTTATGATGCACCTCCTGACTACATGGAAGCAAAGAGCCGATTAACTCCAAGAAGCAGAATTCAACAGCTTCCGTGACTGGAAAGATGAGTACTTGCTGCAATCCAATTGAAGAGACTGCATGTCTGCAGCTAAATCTAGGTAGTTAATGGGCTAGCTATTTTCTCGCACACATAGCAGATGTGCTCAGGAACAATACAAAATCTATTTCCAGATAGATATCTTCTTGAGAGCATATATTTGCGGACCGTGCTGTAATGACTCTTCGAGATAGTCAACTCCATGAGTTAACATACACAAAGCTTCATAGCCAATATCAACTCTTCACCTGCTACTCTGGGAAGAGTTGTGATGTTTGAGTATGGCCTACATTGAGTATGGCCTACATGTTGTTACACAAAACCAACTTACACAACAAAATGTCACATGGTGCATAAACTTTGAAAGTTGTTAGGTTTCTGCAAGTTCTTGTCCATGGTAACCAACCGCTGGCCATAGCCCACAGATTTGCTTTTTATTCGTCAGTTGTCGCTGAGCTGGAAACCGGTCCGGTTGTGCCGGGCGGGAATCGTGCTGCACGTGTAAGCACACATGGGGAGTCAAGAATCTGGAACTCGGTGTCTTCCTGAAGTGGTCTAGAACCAGTTCCTCACATAGTAGGTACTTAAACTACCACACGCTCCACGGCCGCGTCACATAAGATGTGATAAGTAGACCCGAACTGCTAGCTAACAATGGTCTAGCTTTGAGGGCAGGGACTCTAAACAGAACTTATTGATTGACAACAGGCTTGAGTTGGCATGTTGCATTGGATAAGGCGGCATGGTACGGCTTTATGGGAGGGAAAAACCTGCGACACCGCGCGGCTTGGTGGGGGTAAGGCTATAAGCTTAGAGGCGGGAGGAGGGGAAGTCGTAGGTAAAACAAGTCCTCTTGTCTCTAACAGCTGACAGGCTCTCTCCCAGGCCCTTTATGCGACGTACTAACGTAGTTGTTCTCAGCCTAGCTATAAAATTGTTCTGATCTTTCTGGGGAGCAAGTATGCCTTCGATATGTGGAAGCTCACGATTACCTCCCAGTCAAGACTCAGGCTATGTAAACAATCCCAGAGCCCCGTTAGTGCTCGTAATCCAGCCAGAACAGCATACAATTGGTGTCCAAACTGCAGCGTTTCCAAGTTGCCGAGCCCAGCATCACCTTGTTTTACCGGTATCATAGTTTGTTGATACCATATCAGCGCAGTATCTTTCTGTGACTTACAACTACGTTATGTCCGCACTGTATTGGATGGCTTGATGAGTAAAGAGACACCCTCAAGTCTTGCTAATTGCCAACCTTCCGGACATTCCGCAAGAGTCCAGAACATGGTTGATTGGAAAACACTTATTTGCTTGAAAAATGGTGCATGGCACAGCCACATCCGCCCTCTCAAATTGTGCCTTGCAAAATCGAGTACTGGTGGTCTCCCATAAGGTTCTCCATGGTCCCCAATCCTCTTCGTCCTGCACTTCCTACCAATTATCATCCACTCGCAACAAGAATCTGCGTTTATGTACATGGACGGCCACGCACAACTCTCATGGAGCAAGCACCCAGTGCAACTAGCCCACCACGCATCCCTCAGGGTCGGCCAACTATGCACCAAGGCCCGGGGGCTCTGCCTCACAATCGATCCTAACAAGACAGAGGTCCTGTATATTCCCCCTGGGGGGCTGGGGCAAAGCGAGGCAGGTTTGATCTCGCAAACATTTCGACATAGGTGGAAGGGGCGTCATTTTCCCCTGGCAAATCCATCAAGTGGCTGGGCGTCTCGCTGAACCCCAAGCTCAGCCCTGTAACGCAGGCGGCCGCGAGGGAGTCAGCAACGATTGCGGTGGTGGGGTTGGTCAAGCGCCTGTCTAACACGAGGGTCCGGGGATTCCCCCGCGGCTGGCCCCAACATCTTCAACGCAGTCGTCACTCCCTCCCTTCTCTACGGCATGGTCCAACTTGACACCAGCCCACATAGGGCGGGGGGTCAACGGCTGCTTGGTCTCATCCAGGCTCGCATCGGTGTGGTCATCTCTCACTAAGGTTGCAAATGCAGCACTGAGGGCGATATTCCCAGTGTAGAGGACAATACCAACCCCGTGGCTCTGGTGGCTTGCCGGCCTCTATCCTGAGTGCTTGATGGACAAAGAACAAGTACGGTGGAGGAACCGCATTGTGATGTTACCGGCTAGCCACCCTCTGTGGATTAGGCTTGCCAACCTCCTTATCGCGGTTGGTCCCGCTTGCACCAAGCAGCCTCTGGCCTGAGGGCTAGGCCCCAGTGGGAGCCCAAATGCGCGGGCATCAGGGCGTGGCTTGTCCTCCTTTCCTCTCCTCCCAAGAAACGTCGCGTCCCTTCCCCGGACATGCACAGATGGTCGCAGGCCAACAGACCCCCCTCTGCTCGATGGAACAGGCACTCGGCCAAGCCCTTCCTCGAGAAGTTTTCCCGGCAGTGCCTCTCCCGCTGGTTGGCAGAGAGCTCGGGTCACGGCGACTTCCTGAAGTACCACACGCGGTTCAACCACTCCCCAGAGGCTAATAAAGAACGCCCCTGCGGCGGTGCGGTGTCCAGAAGCCACTTCTTTTCCTGCCCTCTCACCTCCTTCAACAACCCACTTGTTGGCAGGCTAGACCCTGGGGGCAAGCCTGGGACGCTGCCACAGGGCACCCTATCCCGTTACCACACCTCCCTCGCTCCCCTCTCGCAAGCCCTCCCCAAACCCAACGTGCGGATCTAGACTCCCAGCCTAACGAACCGGAGTAGGTCCCAACGAGGCACATGCCTGGGGCCGGCCGGTTTCAATAACCTTCCCCTGCCCATAGTACACTGCACTCCCTCTAACCCACGCCGGTTTTACCCTATGCAGCTTTCCCGCGGCGTTACCTGTATTTAATCCTACTCAAATAGCTTTTGCCCGCCGGCGTCGAGGGCACGACCCAGCACCCTCGGTGGTGAACCCGGTCGAAAAATAGATTAGATATTAAATAAATAAATAAATCGAGTACTGGGCTCACAGAGAAATAAGGGCAAAGCTATATTATTATACAAGCTAAACTTCAAAAGCTCGCGTTCTCACCATACAAAGCTGGCAAATTACCAGCTCACTGGTCTTAGACATTAAGTTGTAGATAATTCTGGGCAAGAACAAAGCTGGTGAACAAAGTTTGAGTCCCTCCTTTAAGCCCATTGCAGTAATATAACTGGTGAATAGAAGGGGGATATGCTAACACACCTGCCATTGTGCAATTAGAATAGCCAATAATCTCGAGATTTCCCTTAGGTATGTGGACGGCCAGGCCAATATCATGTAATCGTTGGGCCTCTAAAACCAGTCGCTTTACTGGCCCCCCATTGCAACCAGTCGGAACATTTGAATTGAAACAGAGTGTGAACTTGAACGTGATTAGAGTTACAGTACATCTTATACCTAATAATCTATATACGTTTACAAGTAGTGCCTCTTTTTGCATGTTAGTGACAAGTGTATGCCGAGGTGGTGGGTGGTACAGCGATAAAGCCAAGAATCAACAATGTAAAGCCCAATCGAGAGCAAACTAACTACCTTTACTACGTTGACCCCAGTGTAGTAGCCTGCTAATGGTATGGCTGCTGGTATCATCTGGTCATAACAAAGAGGTGATCGAAAAGTGTTTAACTTGAATGTAAGTCAACTATGCCAACTATGCCACGAAGTATTCTTGCATGGGACTAGTCGCCGGCCGTTTTTCTACAGCCTTTGGGAACAGTCCTGAGCGATCAGACCATTGTAGGCAGCTGCTTACTGTTCATGCCAAAAGAGCCAACATTCTCCTCACCAGGTTCCTACCAGGTACGTTTTAGCACAATGCTGCTCACACTCTTCCACCCCTGGCCCCCCCCCC
>Ga0065720_1019941_pt1 | contig 18489 bp, 24 predicted proteins | sample Thericmetagenome_FD_59107 | JGI IMG/M metagenome (GOLD analysis project Ga0065720, IMG submission 59107) | Thermophilic microbial communities from the Joint Bioenergy Institute, California, USA of rice/straw/compost enrichment - eDNA_2 v2... | ecosystem: Engineered > Solid waste > Grass >...
CTGTTGGAAGAATCGACAATGTTTATGGAGACAGAAATCCCGTTTGTACTTGCCCTTCAACAGTCGAGTACATTTAATTATGGTCTAAAATCTATTTAATCAAGTCTGAATTACAGTAACTGTTTAGTCCTGACATTTCTCTTAAAAAAGAACGTTTATTGTTATTTAAATTAAATATACAAATCTAAAAATGGGAAATAGTAACAATAAAGAAAGTCTTTTTGAAGCGGTCAATTCTGATGACTGTCCAAAAGTGGAAGTTTTGTTGAAAGTAAAATATGAATATCGTTTCTCAATTTCAAGGCAAATCCTTCATGGATAAATGAGTCAATGATGGTTGAAGGTAACAATACTTAAACTAAGAAAATATCCAACTATTAGATGGTGCTACTCCGCTTCAACTTGCAGCATGGAGAGGAAATTTGGAGATGATCTATACAATTTTGAATGTATATATTTTAAGAAAATGAAAATAATCTTTTAGCTTGGAGCTGATATTGATTCATTTGGAACCCAGAAACTAACGCCTTTGCAATGGGCTGCAAGACGTGGGAAGGACGAAGCATTAGACTTTTTAATTCAAAAAGGAGCTAATATCCACGCTTTATCAAAAGAGAGTAATAATTCTTCTGAATTATCAACAAGGTTTAGACATGAATGCTCTTGACTATGCTATAATATATGGAAATTATAATGTTGCACGCAAACTAGTGAACATGGGCCTTGAACTAAAATCGCCGGATGAGTATAACAAACTCAGAGAAGGAAAAAATCCCATTTATTATGACTTTGCTCTCATGATTGATTGTATCAAAAAAGGGCTTCCTTTGGAGGAATGCCCTCCATTTAATCAGCCACCTCCTGAAAAAGAATTCGTAGATCCCGTTATTGATCCCAGAGAAACTTGGGGTCAGTTCTTTAAGAGAATTATGGAGTTTGATGATCCTCCATTGGTAAAATTGGTGTGATGAATGAGTAAAGAGTAGGTTGAAAGAAGTGAGCTTCCTCCAGAACTGCAGCCTCAGAATAGATTTTTTGGAAAGGTACGCGCATTCATCAATGGACAACCTATTTATGGAGAAAATAAGAATGATAAGAACAATGATGCCGAAGTTGAAGAGACCAGTCGTCTTGAAGATCATAAAGAAATTGAGTTAGGCACAAACATTGATGTCAACGTTCACAACGATTCTGAATCTGAGCGAAATAAGAATGCACCTGTAAAAGATAGTGAGTCAGAAAATGATGGAAATATCCTTTCAAAAAACTTAAATCCTGAGATAATAGAGATAGAAGCAAAGAAATAAGTTTTTATGACAGTGGAATTAAAGTATTCCCCATCTGAATGATCGTTATGAGCCCATTAACTTTGTAATTTATATAAAGGTCCTACTTGTCCATATTCTCAATATGATAAATTGTTTTTGATTACTTTAGAGCCTTAAATTCTCCTAATTTATTTTTATTTCTATCAAAACATATCTATGAACTCGCAAAAATCAAGTACAAAGAAAGGATCAGCTCAAAAATCAGCACCTGGTCCAAGTGCAAGCAAAAAACAAAATAAGAACATTCCCCCTCCAGAAGAGTTCGAAGAGGAAAGCGAACAAAGTTTACAAGATGATGAAATCAGTGATTTTTGTCCTCTCTTTTTTCTCATACTTTAGACAACATTGAAGAAGCCGAAATATCTGATGAGGAGCATGATCCTAACCTTGACATCGAGGAAGGCTCTGAGAATAATGAAAATGAAGAAGGAGATCAAGATGAGTTTGGAGGTAATGAGGAAGAAGATGGAATGTATCCTCCTGGCATTATTGTTGCTCCTGATCCAAATCCAGAAGATGAAATCAATGCAGGAGAGTCCAACAAGGTAACACCGTATCGCTAATGTTCTAATATTCTTTAGCTAAAAATTCTGGGTTTCGGAGACCCCAGTGCAGCACCAGATCTAGCACTAATCAATATGAAGATAGATGATTTAGTTAGAGTATCCCCTTTCTTTTTAATTCTAAGAAGATAGACTCTATCAAGGTTTAAGGAGTTGAGAGATCCAACAAGAACAAGACAATCTTATCTGGATGAACTTGCTGATAATTTGTGCACTTATTATGGATATAACAGAGAATTGATTGATCTTTTCATGAACATCTTTCATCCAGCTGAAGTACAAATTTCTTATGTTATTTCTTATAGTTAGCTTGTCCAATTTCTAGAAGCAAATGAAAAGCCTAGGCCTTCAACTATTAGAACAAATACCCTCAAAACTAACAGAAAACATCTGGCTCAAATCTTAATGCAAAGAGGAATAACCCTAGAGCCTTTAGCTGAATGGTCTAAGGTTGGTATTAAGATTTTTGAATCAAAAGTCCCTATCGGTGCTACACCTGAATATTTAGCTGGACATTATATGCTTCAAAGTGCCTCCTCTTTCCTTCCCGTTATCGCTCTTGCTCCTCAAGTAGGAGAAAGAATTTTAGATATGGCAGCTGCTCCAGGAGGTAAAACTACATATATTTCACAGTTAATGAAAAATACCGGAGTCGTCGTTGCTAATGACGCTAAGCTTGAAAGACTTAAGGCCCTTAAATTTAATGTCCAAAGATTGGGAATCACAAATTGTATCGTTACCAACTATGATGGAAGAAAATTCCCTAAAGTGATGAAAGGATTTGATAGAGTCTTGCTGGATGCTCCTTGCACAGGTCTTGGAATTATCTCAAAAGATCCCTCAATCAAATCTCAAAGGGTAATATTTCTTTCTTATTTAATCATTCTTGTTAGTTATATATTGATGTCAAAAAGATGTCTCATCTACAGAAAGAATTGATTGCTGCTGCTATTGACTGCTGCAAACCAGGAGGATATATTGTTTACTCAACTTGTTCTATCACTGTGGAAGAAAATGAATGGGTTATTGATTATGCTTTGAAGAACAGATATGTTAAGGTTGTTGATTCTGGAATTGAAGTAGGAGAGGAAGGTCTGACCAAGTATCAAGAAAAGAGATTCCATCCAACAGTCAAGATGGGCAGAAGAATCTATCCTCACACTCACAATATGGATGGTTTCTTTATCTGTAAACTAAAGAAGCTCCAAAATGGAAAAAGAAATCCTAATGAAGAACAAGGAAATTCTGAAAAAGTAGCTTCAGAAAATGCATCTAAAACCAAGGAGGCTCAAGAAAATTCCAAGGAAACACCTTCCAAAAAGAGTGCCAAGAAAAAGAAATCCAAGAAGCAAAAAGCTAAGAAAGTTGGACAAGAAGAACAACAGGAAATTCATCAAGAAGAACAACAAGAAATTGAACAGGAAGAACAGCAAGAGATTGAGCCACAAGAAGAACCTCCCGTTAAAGTTAATAAAAAGAAGTCAAAAGAGAACGCCAAGAGAAAAAATGAAACTAATATCGATCAGGACGTTGAGGAGAATTATCCAAATTCCACTCAAAAGGATAAAAACGACACTAACAAAAATGGAGCCAAGAAGAAGAAGGTGAAGTCTAGTTAAGATGTTCAAATAGATTATTCAGCATAAATCATGTTTGTATTATTTATTTTCTGAATAGGTCTCTTGTAAAATTCAAATTAATATATTTTAACGAACATCTTCTTGAAATCGAAATGTCATATAGTAAAGCAGAGCTACAAAAGATGGTGAAGAATCTTAATGTAAGACAACTTTAGCTATTTTAAGTGTTGCAGATTCACCCATCAACTTTTAATGAAGAAGATTACAAACTTATTGAAAAGGGAGGAATTTCTATCAGTGATAGCGAAGATCATATTGATGTAATATCAGCTGACTATAGAAATAATATCTTCTAGAGCGATAGCTTGAGAGACACTTTGACTAAATCTATGTCTTCTGTGGATATGGCTGAAGCAAAAATCAGTAACATAATCTATTCAAATGTTTAATGTCTAGATCTTGACAATGTTTTGATGCATAAGCTCAGCCAAGAAAAGAATAAGAGAGTCCTTGACGAAACTAGGACAGTACTCTTTGTTCATAAATTTCTAATATTTGTAGAGATATGGTGCTATCATTATGAATTTAGAAAAGAAAATCCTTGAATTGGAGAATGAGAAGAACAAGATAAGGCTTCAGAAAGATCATGAAATACAAAGGTATAGTCACTCATTCAATTTTTCCAACAAGATTAGACTTATAGAAGACCACAAAAAGCAGATAGAACAAATAACACAAGAATCTAAGAGAACAACAAATCTGAGAAATATCCATTCAAACAGAGATTTTTTGAATATCTTATCTGATGTCGTTAATGATGCCATCCCCGAAGTCGAATATTTCCGCCTTCGAGATATTCCTGAAAGAGACCTTAGGGAGGAAGAGTCTAACCTGGTTCATATCTGGGAACTAGTTACTCCTATAAAAGATGATGCCAAAAAACTTAAAGCAGAAATCGCTAATCTAAGAGAAGAAATTCGTTCTTTGAATGATAAAAATCAGAACCTTGTCCTTGAATTAAGACATGCTAATGATCTCCTGGCACGTAAGGATGATGATGTCAAGAGAAATATTAACAACTACGAAACTTCTATCAAAATGCTGCAATCAGAATTGAATAAGGCATTGATTGATGTGGAGTCTCTCAGAGAAAAAGGAACCAAATATGATGAGCTTTATAGAGATTTTGTCAGAATTGAAAAAGAAAAGATTATTCTTGAAAACAAATTGGCCTTCTTCTCGGGGGTTTCTGATATTAAGCACGAGATGCCTCAGAATGAATCTGACTTAAAGGCTAAGTACAGTATTCTCTGTACTGATAAGGAATACTTAACAAAAGAAAATATCAGACTTGTTGAAGCCAATAAAAAGCTAGAAGAAAAGATAGAACGTTTGGAAAATGAATTAGAAGAAACTAAGAAGGTTTCCAAAGATTATTTGACCCAGTTGTTCAACTCTAAAAACAACATGTTCTATGATTATGAAAAGAAGATTAATATGGAACTTGCTGAACTCAGAGGAAAACATAAAGATGAGTTAGAAGCGGTTAAAAATAATTTGAGAGACATCTATGAAAGACAGATTGCATTCTTAAAGGATAACAAAGAAGAACTCGAACTTAAGATTGAGCAGCTTAACACTCAAGTCAAAGAAAAGCAAAAAGCTTATGATGATGTTCTCGAAGAAAATAGAAATTTACAAAGAAGAGTTAACCATGATGTCTCAGAACTTCGTATCCAGCTTAGATTAAAGACTGATGAACTCGAGAGAATTCAAAACTTATATGAAGAAGCACAAGCTAATCTTAAGAATCTCAGAATTGAAAATGATATGATCAAAGAGAAAAATAATGTCCTGAAAGGAGAATATTACAAACTAGAAGCTAATATCAAAGAAGAAACCGCTGGTTTAAGAGCACAATTGGTAGAGATAATGATATTTTTCTTTATTTAATAGGCTGTAGCTAAAGAACAACTTGCAAACTATGAAAACATAGAAAAAGAAATTGATGATGCCATCCTGGGATTGGGAAAATCAGGTGAATTTGAGGGAACGAATGTTTTCCTTCAAACCCTGCATTCTGCTCCTACATCCTCAAAAAGAAGAATTCAACAGGCTTTGACATTAGCTCAAAGATTGAACGCTAAACAAAAAGAATGTGAGGATCTTCTAAAGAGACTAAATCAAGCTGAAAAGGAAAGAGATTCTTTGCAACAAGAATTGGATATAGCCAAATCACTTCTGAATAAATCTCAACAACCATATGGTTACTTAATTCAAACAATTGAGGAAAAGGAACATGAAATAAAAGACTTAAAGGAAAAGATCAGAGGAAATAATGATGAATATCAAAACCTAAAGCTTGAACATTCTCAATTACTCCAAGTAAGGCCTTGTCGAATTATTAATGAATTTTCAGGATTATGCTAATTTACAGAAGGATCTGAACAAGCTTGTTATTAGAAGAGAAAATATTAAGAGAATACAACAGATTCTTTTGGGACTATTAGGAGAGAATAGGGAAAATATCAATCAAAATGATATTTACAATCTTATCGAAGAAATGAATTTGATTACCTCTGAACAAAAAGGTGGTTATGAGAAAAAGGTTACGATCGGAGCTTTTGAGCCTAGAGGTAATGTTTTAACTACCCAAAATAACTTTTAATAGATACTTATGGACAAACTGGATTAATTACTCCTCCTACCAAAGAGAATTTCAGACCTCAAAACACAATTGGTTCTACAGGAACAGTACCCAATTGGTTCAATAAACTTAAAGAAAACTTAAGAAAATAATTTTCAATAATTGTTTAAATATCCCTTTGTTATTTATATAATATTATGTTCATATCCAACATAAAATTAATTCTTATCACAATTCAAGGTGTTAATTTGATTTTGACTTGTTTTGTTCTTTAAGAGCCTTGTCTAAATTCTCAGCAACTTTGTCAATAAACTCTTGTGTATTCAAATATTGGCTTCTTGCAGGGCTAAAATGTTATTAAATGATTATAAATTATAATAATACTTAGTTGTTCCATAAACACTGATAGCCAAATCCTTAGTCATGTGCCCATCTTCAACAGTTTTAATGACGACTTTCTCCAAAGTTTCGCTGAAATTCATGAGCTCGCTATTATTATCTAGCTTTGCTCTATGCATCAAGCCTCTTGTCCAAGCAAAGATACTTGCGATGGAGTTAGTTGAGGTTTCTCCACCCTTTTGATGGATACGATAATGGCGAGTCACTGTTCCATGAGCGGCCTCAGATTCAAGGACTCCGTCTGCATTTAATAACACGCTAGTCATCAGTCCCAAAGAGCCAAATCCTAATAATTAGAAATTTGCAATCAATGGATCATTACCTTGAGCTACAATATCGCTTTGGACATCTCCATCATAATTTTTGCAAGCCCAAACAAATCCTCCCTCAGATTTGATAGCTTGGGCAACCATATCATCAATTAATCTATGTTCATACCAGAGCTTCTTTGCTTCAAATTGAGATTTATAATGCTTTTCATAGATTGATTGGAAGATATCTTTAAATCTTCCATCATATCTTTTAAGAATAGTGTTCTTTGTTGATAAATATAAAGGGTAATTTCTTAAAATAGCATACTGGAAGCAAGCATGTGCAAACGAGGTGATTGATTCATCTGTATTGTACATGCCAAGCCCGACACCAGCTCCCTTGTAATCATAAACAGTCCATTTCTTAGCTTCTCCAGATTGAGCTGGAGTGAATGTAATCTCAAATTTCCCGGGCTGGTCTACAACGAAGTCAAAACATTTATACTGATCTCCAAAAGCATGACGCCCAATTATGATAGGCTTCTTCCAACCTGGAACGAATTTAGGGACATTATTAATAATAATAGGTTCTCTGAATACTGTACCATTAAGGTAATTTCTGATAGTTCCATTAGGTGAAGGCCACATTTTTTTCAAGTTAAATTCCTTCACACGCTCCTCATCAGCAGTAATTGTAGCGCATTTGATACCGACTTTGGCTTCTTTAATTGCCATTGCAGCATCTAGTGTCACCTTATCATCGGTTTTGTCTCTATTTTGGATGCTCAAATCGAAATACTGAATGGGAGCATTTAAATATGGATTTATCAATCTGGTTTTGATCATACTCCAGATTATCCTTGTCATCTCATCTCCGTCTAGCTCGACAATTGGATTTTTCACAAGAATCTTTTTCATAACTCCTTAAATTTAGACTTAATATTAATATCAATTAAGCTTCTAAGATAATAATAAAAATCAATTGATAATGAAAAGAATCCAATATCTTTATATACAGATATTTGTTTCTTTAATGAAGTGTTCATGATCATCCTGAATCAAAGAGATAATTGTGAAGGAAGAGTGAATCTCATAAATTTTAGAGTGTCTGAATGAGTAAAACTATAGATATAAAATGAAATTTTCAAAGAAATCATCTTGTAAACGAGTTAATCGGCGTGACACTTAGTAACGATTTTCTCATAGGATAGGAGTTTTCCTAACTGAACTACTTAATAATCCGTGGAATCAGATTAGTTTCTCATTAATTTCTTTTTATCAGTTTTGTGTATGCTAGTTAATCTTTCTTAAGAAATGCTTGGAACCTAAAAGGCCTTGATTTCAAAATGTCTATAAACCTAGCAGTCTTATTCATGAGATTGATCCTTTTTCAAAGATCTTCTAGAAGTTTAGTAAAAGCTTTTTATATTACGGAGGGTTATAACTTCGATCCTGTTAAAAGTCCGGTAGTCTCATTGTGATCTCATTACTGTATGCTTGAATTCTAGAACCCAAAAGCAATAAATTTATTTAAATTGTAAAAAATCTTTTTCCTTTATGCAAGAAACTTCCAACTCGAATTTGATGGCAGAAGAAACTAAATCTGGCGAAAGTATAAGGCATCTCAAGATTGCAACCTTAGATCAGCAAGTTTTTCATCTTGAAGTTTCTCCTTCAGTAACTATTATAGAACATTCTTTTAACATCAAGATTGCTATCCGTGAACTTAAAAAAGAGATTGAAAAGAAAACCTCTGTACCCTATGACAGGCAAAGATTGATATACCAAGCTAAAATGTTAAATGACGATCAAGCCCTTGACAGCATTATTAAAGAGGATGGGCAGACAATTCATTTGCTTGCAAAAGTTCAGCAAAGCCAAACTGAACCTCAAGCTCAAAACACCACTCAGCAGTCTCAGCCTCAACCTCATCCCAATACACAAACTTTTCAAACACAACAAACCTCTCAAAATCCTAATCCCAATATAAATCCAAGTGTAATTTTTGGGGCTTCAGGACTTCCAGGGAATCTGAATATTAATAACTTACTTAGTGGCTTAATGGGAGGATTGAATGTACAAATGATTTGAGAATATAATAAGCTATAGGTATCAAATCTTGCAGGCAATCAACAGCAGACCTCAAATCAAAATCAACAAGGAGCTCAACCTTCAAATATTGGTAATTCTCTTTCTCTCTTGATATTCAATGAAAGGAGGACATCAGGGCCCTCAAGCAGATGTTATTGGATTTAATTTGACTATCACGACTGTTGATCGCGGACAACCAATTATTCAAACTCTGCTCAATAGTTCTCAGAGTCAAATTCCACATCAAACAATCTCAAATCAGGGGCAGCAAGCAGAGAATACTAATAGTCAATCAAGTCAAAATCAGAGACTCGTAAATAAAAATTTTCAAATGGTAAACTTGTAGATAGAACTTCCTCATAGACATGTTTTCAATATTGGATCTATCGTAAATTCTCTAATGGGAATGAATTCATCCTTCCCAGGACCCGTAATGCCCCAAACTGGCTTGCCAAGGAATTCTTTGACACTAATAGGTGGCTTTTTATACAGTTATCAATTCCAGTTGTTGCGATTACTTCCTTTCTTATCTCGGTAATGGATTATGAATTAAAAAGAACTTAACGTTTAGAGTTGCTGATCTCTTGCAAAGGGAATCACTAATTACTAATCCACAAGAAAGAGCTCAACTTGAGAACTTAGCTAGAAATATGGGTATGGCACTCGAGGAACTGGCTATGGCAACCACTCCAGTTTACCCTCTCCTTAGAAATCTTGAGATTGGAAGCTCGCCCGGAGAATTTAGACTGACAGATAGAGTCTATCGTCCTGTTAATCCACAACAACAACAACAACAACCACCCAACCCCAGCTCAAACAATACTAGACCTCCCTTTCAGAGACCACAACCAACAATGTCTCAGCCAAATTTGATCCCATCCAATTTACAAAATATAGGCTCTATCCTACAAGGAATGCAGAATAGACCCCAAAGTGATTCTTCACAAGCTTCTCAAAATCTAGGAGGGCTTGGTGGTTTGAATCTGGGTTCAATGATGTCGATGATGACTCAAGTAGAATTCCTTAGCATAATTTTGATTGTTAGGGAGGAATGTTTGGGCAATCACTGAGCGAGATGATGAGTTCAAATTCAGAAATGCTGTCAGAAGAAGAAGAATGTCTATTAGCATTTATTGGAGCTTTACAAATTCCTGATTTGCTTGCTATAGTTACAAGTAATTAGCCCAAAAAAAAGTTATAAGCCTTTTAGGCGGAAATGCAACTGCTTTTGATCGTGTTCATCCTAAAATCAAAGAAAAGGTTCAAACTCTTACAACTAAATATGGTAGTAAAGGTACGCATCATGTTTATTCTCAAACAAGCATGATAGATAATTTTGCTGAAAAAGTGTCTTCAATGATTGGAAAGATATTCGAGTTAGATGAAGACCAGAAAAAGCTTGCTATTGAAGGATTTGAGCCAAATACAGTTGCTATTGATGTGTCAATCCCGCATGTTATTAAGTTGATTGATGCTTCTCTTAGCTCATATGACAATTCGCAAAATAAATATAGTGAAGAAGTCACCAAAATATTCAGATCACTTGCAAAAGATCTACTAACTGAAATTAGTGAAGGGTTTAACCAAGGAATATCCGATTTACAATTAATACTTCGAGACAAGTTCTCCAGATACATTTCAAGCGCCGTAGGTGAAGATACTGCTTCTCTATTTAGGGGCATGCTCTGGCCTAATCTCTGGAAAAAGATTGAAAGTCTGAAGGATTCACCCAATATGATTGTAAAATTTGAAGATTTTAATCACGTAGTAGGAAGAAGAAAAAAGTAATAATGAACAACAATCCATAGAAAAACGCAAGCAAGATGAAGAAGAAGTAGGTTCTTTAAAAATACTCTTAACATAATTAGCTCTTAAAAGAGATAAACAATTATCTTTCTGCAGATGCCGAAAAGCAAAATCAAACCATGAGAGCACCATTCAGCGAAGCTTATCTTAAAGGAGATATTCATTATAAAGAAAAATAATTGTGTATAAAATTTACGACTTGTTAGATGTATTCTAAGTTGAAACACTTTAATTAAGTGATCGCTTTTTTAAAAATTCAAATAAAAAAAATGCAGAAAAATTTCAAAATACAGCAAGCATTTGATGAAGCTGATCCTAACTCTATCTATGGAAATTTCAAGCTTCTCAAAATGAAATTCCTAGGATCATCCAAAAAGAGCTCAGTTAAAATGTATGAGCAGTTTTTGAAAACTACTTTGAAGTAAGAAATGCAAATAAGAATATTTATTAGACCCTAGCCAAAAGCAAAACCTAGGGCATCGTCCTAATAAATCTGAGATTAAGAGTTCCAGAAAATTAAGATATGACCGATTACAACTCCAAGGAGAAATATTAGAAAAAAGCATGAAGTATAATGAATAATTGAAGTATTTAGAGCAATAGAATTAAGAATGGTAGAATGTTCACTTTGGCAATTGCTCTAGAAGAGTTGATCAATTTACTTGAAACCAAAGAATACTGCCTTCTCTCTTTTGGCAAAAATAATCAAAAAATAGTTAAATTTGAACATTATCCTGAAATATTGAATATTATGTTCGAGTTATCTAGAGACAGAGGTACACAATTAACATTGTGATCTAACAAGTAAGAACCAGACGATTGTTTGCATAGATTGAGCATTGGAAGTGCCCTGGTCAATTCCGTTTTAAAAGAACAAAATGCTATGAATCCATTAGCAAACTATTATTCAACAATTCCTAAAAGCATATTCACTCTCCCTCCCACAACTCACCAGAGCAAAGATGACATATTTGATCATGAAGTTCCTTTTTTCAGTATGCCTCTTAGTACACCTCTAAAATTTAGTGGATAAGAAAAGAAGGCTTAATGACTTCCACAATGAGACTAAACAACAAGCACAAGATGTGAGAAAACTCTCTTCTCTTCCAGACTTAGATACAAAATGGGACAATAAAGATATTTCCACTAATCATTTGATGATTTTTGAAAAAAGTAATCGAATAGCATGATTATCGTTGACATTTAGATTTTTCAAATTATGATCATTCCACAATGGCTCTAGATATTAATTTCAAGAAACAGACCGAAGATTTATACAAGGAAAACATATTACAGAGTAAACAGATTTTTATTAATCTCAAACAACAGATCAACAAAAACCTTTTGATTGCTTTAAGTTGAATACAAATATAAGTAAGGGAGTATTGATTGACCTTTGATTGAATTTCTAGATAGTGACAGAAGTATATTTGGCTTTGGAGGAATATCTCACTTACAAACCAATATTTCTAATCCATTCAATATAAATTTAGTGATTCCTCCATTAAACAAAGGAAATGTAAATGAAAAATATAATGAAACTCCATTTTCATTCCTTAACACAAAAAATCAGCAAACTAGTAATCATCAAATGGTTCTGGAGAATGCTAGCTTTACATCAATGTAACATCAATCTTTTTTATCTAATCATTTAGAGAATCTGTACTTTCAAAAGATCGAAAGTTCAAAACTCCCTCCTCTCAAGACCCATTATTGGCAAATCATCTCATATTAGATTCTATTCTTAACTCAACTCAAGAATCATTTGAGACTTCTAATTTGTGGGAAGATTATGGAATCAGTCCCAATGACAATAGATTTAAAAACTTGAATATTATGCCTTGTGGATTGATCTCGATCCAAAATTGTCAAGATTTTAAGAGCAAAGTCGACTATGAATTTGACTACTTCTTCGACCAAGACGCGGAAGTCTATGGTGAAAAATTTCTAATCAATCAGATATCTATTTCACTACTAGGACTTAGTAGTAAATTTATTACAGTCGATCTGGATAATGAAATCAATTGGGATGCTATCGCATTTGAAAATTATACCAGTACCTTTCTACATTTAAGATTAACCATTAGGGAGTACAATGAAAGAAGCACTTACTTTATTCTCTATTGCATCAAGAAAATTTCAAGAAATTTCCAAATTCATCTCTTATTTACAGGCTCATACAACCCAAAAAATCATCATTAAGGTAGAGATTCAACAGAAGCAGAATAACTTTTGTAGTCTTTTTGTGACACTGTTCTAGAATATATGAAGGGATACAACCAAGCTATTATTGAGATCAACAATGAATCTAAGACTTTCTTGGAATTTCATGTAAAAACTTCCAAATTGTTCCAAGAGCTCAACATTATTCACAATATATGCTTCTCAAGGACAAACACTGGAAATTCTGGAGTCATCTTTTTTAAGAATTGTGTACCAAAGAGCGGACTACTGATCAATTCAGTTTACAACTTGTTGATTTCGAATCAATTAGCTTCAAATGAGACTGACTTGCTAAAATACTTGTTCGAGAAGATCTCAAGGCCCTTCTTATATTTTTTAAGCTTGTTGATATTCAAATGTGAGCAAGTTGAAGATAATCAAGACTTCTTTATAAAATATGACAATGCATCGAAAGCTTTCGTTATTGAAGAAAATCTACAAGCATCTCCTCTGTTCTTGCATGGCTGCCTCAAAAATATCTTACAAACTGCTAACAACATGAAAATACTTAAGGATGAAGAGATCGAATATTTCCAACTTTGCAAAGATGAATTTGTGTTAAAGGTCAGCTTTGATACTTCAGACATTCAAAGGTATCAAGAATCTATGACCAAAAAATTCATGCTAAAATACTCATACTTGCAAAGAATGTCTTATGATGTAAAAATTGAAGAAGAAAAAAGAGCCTCTGAAAAACTGCAGAAGAGACTCTTACATTTAAGAAAAATTAAAAAAGTAATCAGAAATTAATGTTACCTAAACTTCAGGAACTAGAGGACCTTGCTGAAGAACAAAGATTGAAGTTAGAAGAGAAAAAACAAAAGAAGGAAAATTTAAAAGCTATTCTCCAGGAGCAAATAAATAATAACATGATCATAAAGAGATATGAAAAGGAGATCCAAAAAGAAATGGAGAGATTTATGATGGTAAGTGGCCTTGTCCTTGATCTCACTAGTTAGCTCGAAAATGAATTAAACATTAAGAAACAACTACAGAAGGAGAAAGATATGTTGTTGAAACAGCTCAATCAAATTAATGGAGTAGAATTAGAAGTAGAACAACCTCGCCAACAAGAAAACCTTACACAAGTTGAAAATAAAGTCCAAGAGGATAAAATTGAAAATAAAGTCCCGGAGGATCTTTCCGCATATATTCCAATTGATCTTTCAGCCTTAAACGACATTCAAGATGAAAAGGTGAATGAAGATAATCAGATGGTTATTGAGGAAAAACAAGAAACAAATATTCATCATCAAGAACAAGAAAGAAATGCAAATCCCAATACTATGGTAATAGAGGGATCAGTAAACCCCATTCAAAACATACAATTTGACCCTGAAAAATCTGAAACATTAAAGGATCAGAAGGCCTTTGTTGAGCAGTTCCAAAAAAAGTTGTCTTTAGTTTCTGGTTTGATAAAGAACAGTGTCATCGATGATGTTCCAATGGATATTTTAATTCAGTTATGTGTCGCTGATATCGTAGAGGAACAGACAAATTTGGTAAAACAGTAAATAAACTTACTTACCTCTAAAGACCAACAAGATACTTGTGCATATCACTACTGAAAAATATAAGACCATTGATATCATCCGTTATTTGAAGAGACACTTGTTTACTGAATTGGGTGATAAAGCTGACAACTGCGTTGAAAAAATGTTTTTAGATAGTTCTGAAGTCAATTGGAACTACATGCGACAACTCAATCTTTCTTTCTGGGATGAACCAGAGGTAATAAAGTCTTATATTAAAATAATTGCTAGCATCCTTATTTTAGATTTTATTTTAAATGGAAAGACTCCTCAAAAATCTCTGCCTATCAAAATATTCAGAACTTTGATGTACAGTTATTCTTCTTAATTTGTTAAGATTAGCTTACCAAGATATTTGAGATATGTTGTGACACCCCTCCCATTTTAAGAAGGATTTTCAATCCCACTGCTCTAGAAAATTATTTGATGATATTTTCACACTTAGTTAGAATCAGGTATATCATTATAGTCTTAATTTAAATTTTGAAGATATATGTCACTTACAATCAGAGCTAAATGGAGAGCAATAGGCAAGGATATGATTGTAAGTTTTATTACCTGCTAATGACTTTTAGAAAATAAAAGAATACAAAAAGTTTGCAAGGAGTGCTCAAATCTTTAGACATAAAATACAAACTTTCCTAGACACCTATCAAGAATACATGTACAATCTGGTTTGCTTTCTGTTTTCTATTATAACTGGCTAAGATCATTGAAACCAATTGGAGAAGATTTGAACACAAGATAAAAAAGATTCAGAGTATCAACGATTTGATTCATGTAAGATTATCTGCCCTATAATTTAAATAATGTTTAGATTCATCAAGCACTATTGTTAAATATTCTAAAGAAGTGTTTCATTGTTAATGATTTGAAATCGATCGGCGACATACTTGCCAGAATGTATGCCATTATTATCAGATTTTCTGGAATAGTAAGGGCAAGAAAAGAAAAATAATAAACTAATAGATTAACAATTTATTGCACACTGAAGCTAATTACATCAAACTTGTTGAGTACATTGAAGAATTGAAGTCTATTGAAAACACTTTCACTCAATATCAGAATTATATGAACGTAATTCTCGAAAAGGCTGTAAAGATAGATGAACAGACTGATTTTCTAAGTAAAGATAATCTGTAAAGTTGTTGTATAGTATGTGTTGCTCATTTCTTTATTCCTCTTACTTAAAGTGTCTAATTCTGAAAATCTGCTTTAATTAAAATATTGAATTTTTAAATATTTCAATTAACGGATTGATAAGAAATGTCAGTCTATATTGGATTGATTGTCTTAGACACCATAAAGAACAGAATAAGATTCAATGAAACCATCAATGAAATCAAACACTTCCTTCAAACTTATCAAGAAGAATTAGTATTAGAGTAATATTGTTTAAAAAAAGATTATTCATTAGAACAGTGTTACCAAACCATTAATAACCATCAAGCCGAAATTTGGTGGGTCAGAAGCTAGCTTCCCTACAAACAATAACTATTTTCATACAACTTATTTCAGAATTAGGACTGACAATAAACCTAGCGAAGATATCAAACTTTATGCTTATGTTGTTTGGGAATGCTGTTGTATTTTCAAGGAAAACTTTCCCAGCAAAGTTGAAATTTTTCAAGAAAACTTGGATTCAATATCTTCATTCATGAAGACTTTTTCCTATGATGAAATTTTAAGAAGGCAGGTATCTCTTCACCTCTGAGTAATTTAACAATAGATCTCAACTCTTAATAGTAAGAAATATTCAAATGAGGCCATCAAACATGACGAAGTGGAAGACATATTTTGTATTTTAGAAACCGCACTCAAAAGGAAAAACTCCAAAGGAATTGCTGCTTGTTTAAATACTCTGAATTCACCCAATTTATGTCCTGTTCAAAGCTTGCATAATCTATCCGATAGATATATCAAAGTAGTGGAAGTTATAGCCTCTACCAGTAGTAATCAGCAAGATTATGAATTGGATGATGAAAAGAGCCTGAAGGAAATTGAATTAAATAGAATCATGGCTTCAAATCTGTTGAACAAAATTATGAATGCCCAAAAGGTAGTTGTGGAAGAGCAAGATCCTAATGTTTCAACCCCTTTTAAAGATGTAGGAAATACTATGGCAGTCAAAACTAGTGTGAATTTTGAAAAGCCATTTTCTGTCAAGACTTGTTTATTCCAATTGAATGAAAGCAATGACATAAACAGAATTGTTTTCCTCCTTGATAACATCATTAATTCTCATTTTGCTAAAATCCTTCAAAGTTATTCCTACAATCTCTTTTCAATAATTTCCAAGATTATTCAAAGATACTCGAACGGAGATTTTGGATTCGACAACAATGAAAATACTAAATATTGTATTCTTCAAAATCGACTGCTCAAATGTCTACTAGCCTTAATTGAATCCAAACCTGAATTAGTAAATGAGATCGATGTTGAAACTATTAATCTTCTCTCACAAATTATGGAGGAGTGCTGCCTCTACATAATCCAGAATCTATCTAATTCTGACAGAAAACATGAGTATGAATATAAGCTCTTCTTCCAGCAGTCAATAAAATTATTTGAGCTCTTGATTTCCAATCATCAAATAAATAACATTCAAGAAGTCATCAACTCCATTAAGAGTATAATTGAAAGAATTAAGATGTACTTTTCTTCATATCCATCTGAGGAAGATCTGGACTTGGAAGAAATGGCAATTTTCTATAATGATTTGAAGTCTTATTATGAGGACGTAAGAGGATTGTTGAAGAAGACAGAAACTTTGGCGGATTTAGTGCTATCAACTGCTAAAAAGAGAACAGTAAAACCTAGCTACACAAAGGAAAATATGGTCTAAATTTCACTTGAAATCATTTTCACTTCTTGCTTTTCTTCTTACGTTGTAATTGATTGAAAATTTAAAATATACACTCTTATTCAACTCTAAAAGCATCCTGTGAACTGTATAATAACAGATATCATCGCTTAACTGTCAGAAATGGATAAAACTACCGAAACTTCAGAAACACTTGATCTAAGACTTGAGGTTAGGATATAATTTACTTTAAATATATGCAATAGTTCCTAAAAGCACTACAAGAAAGAGATTTTGAAAACGCTTTTAGTCATCTGGATAAAAGTAATAACTATATTACCCTGATATTATCTATAGTCTTGAAGTTGGAGCCAAACAATCAACTTTATGCTAAATACAAAAAGTTTCTTGAGAATAATATAGAAGACAGTAATTACCTTGTGCTTTAATGAGCTAATGTTAGTCAAAAAGAAAGTGGACTACAAAGGTGCTGAGCAAACGGAAGAAAATGTAGAGGAAGTTGATGATGAAGAAGAAGAAGAAGAAGAGGAAGATGAGGATGAGGATGAAGAAGACAGTGATGAAAGCAGTGACGAGGAAGAAGAAAATAATAGCGAAGAAGAAAGTTCTGAGGATACAGGTGATAAAAAGAATGAGAATAAGGAAAATAATAAAACTCTTGAAAAGAAAGAGAAAGTGGAAGTTAATAAAGATCATAAAAATATGTCCAATACAATACAAAAGAAGCTTGAGAAGAAAGTGGAAATAAAAACTACAAATGCTAAAATCAAAAAATAACCAAGAAATTGTTGTAGCAACTTTTTGTAAATTCTATGATATCTAATGTACTTTTAAGAGTGTTTGCTTTTTGGAAAATAAATCTTATATTTTATTTATCAAAAGAATGTTGGGCTCTTCAGCTCAAAGTATGCAGGCATTTTTAAGCGAACTAACTCCATCTCAGGTTATCTGTAGCAATCAGTATTTTTTTGAAAACTTTGCCAAATGTCAACTCAGAGATGATATATCACCTCAGACTCAAGTCATTTTCATGCTTCTATTTTGCATCAATCTAGGATTATTGGGAAAGAATATCATGAATCTCATTGTGATCAAAAAACTAGAAAGGATCAAAAAGCTAAGGCATATGAGAAAATTCAACTCGTGGCTAATGCCAACTATATTATTCCAAATACTGCTGTTTCTCAATTCTTTTCTTCAAAGTATTGGATTTGATGGATACTCCTTGCTTGTATCTTTTCAAGG
>Ga0065720_1003694_pt1 | contig 18480 bp, 16 predicted proteins | sample Thericmetagenome_FD_59107 | JGI IMG/M metagenome (GOLD analysis project Ga0065720, IMG submission 59107) | Thermophilic microbial communities from the Joint Bioenergy Institute, California, USA of rice/straw/compost enrichment - eDNA_2 v2... | ecosystem: Engineered > Solid waste > Grass >...
GCTCGTCGAGCAGGCCGACGATGTCGCCGAAGCTTTCCAAACCGACGAGCCGGGCATCGCGTATTCGACCTACACGTTCTGGACGAACGCCGCATTCTACCGGTATCTGAACGGCGAATCGAAATAATCGCACATGTACAGGCCGTCCCCGCGGGACGGCCTGTCCGCGTGATCGGCTTTCCTGTTCCAAAAGCGGCGGCAAATGCCGGAGATCATCCGGCTGCTGCATCGGCGGTTGACGGGCCCGGGATGTCCGATGAACCCGCAGTTTCCGGTTGCTTGCGCAAATAAAGATATGTACATTGATTATGCACCATCTGCCAAACCACCATCGAAGCAGAAGGAGGACCCCGAATCATGCAAATTGCGGCTTACGTTCTGCAAGGCATGCTGGCGCTCATGTTCCTGATCGCGGGGGCGGGCAAAGTCGCCGGCTCCAAAATGCACGTCGAAAACTTCAATCGCTGGAAGCTGCCGCAATGGTTCCGCATCGTGACCGGGATCGTCGAGCTGGCGGGCGCGGCGCTGCTCGTCATCGGCTACACGGTCGAAGCCTGCGCGCTCGCGGGCGGCCTGCTGCTCGGCTTCACCGGCATCGGCGGCGCCCTGGTCCACCTGCGGGTCAAGGACCCGTTCAATCAGACCGTAACGATCCTCGTGCTGGGCATTCTGTCGTTTGTCGTATTTTTCCTCTACCTGTAAGCCAAAAAGGGGATGGTGAGCGGACCCCTTCCGCTCATCATCCCCTTGCCGCTTCCGACCGCAAGCTCCGCCCGCAGCCGCTCCGCACAGGCTTTCGCCTCTTCGACGATGACGATGCCGCCCACTCCCTTTAAAAATCTGGCGAAATGCAAACTTTTAGGCAGCATTTGACGTCTATTCCAGTAATGATGTGCGAGGTGGTAAATGATGAATCATTCGGCGAAAGGTCTCATGATCCTGCTGTGCGTGACCTTGCTGGCCGCCTGTTCGGGGAAAAAGGATCCGCCGACCGACCTGGCCGGCACACTGAAAATCGTCTACGGCGACGAATCGTTTTTCCAAAGTGAATACGGCCAGTTCTTTCAAGCGAAATTCCCGAACGTCGACTTCGAGGTCATCAGCACGGACGAACGCTATCAGTTTCTGGCCGCGAACGATTTCGACAACGGGAAGTTCCTCGAGACGTACCAGCCGGACATCATCCGGATCGACAACCTGCAACAATACGCCGAACTGGCGGAGGCGGGCGTTCTCGCCGACCTCGAGGCCCTGATCAAAACCGACGGGTATGACATCGGGTCCATCGACGACAACGTGATGGAATTTCTGCGCAAGCCGGCGGGCGGCGGGCTGTTTGCCCTGGCGCCGAGATTCGACAATCTCGCGCTGTACTACAACATCGATCTGTTCAACGAGCACGGCGTCGATCCGCCCCGGGACGGCATGACTTGGGATGAAGTGCTCGAACTGGCCGGACGTTTCCCCGCGGACGGCGACCCGAAGGAACGGATCGCGGGTTTCAGCGACAGAACCAATCTGTCCTCGCTGGTCATCCAAATGGCGGAGGCGGAAGGCCTGGGCCTGTACACCGGCCTGAACAGCGAGCTGACTTTTCGATCGGACAAGTGGCGCGGCATTATCGGGAAAGTCGTGGAGGCGGGGCGATCGGGAACCCTTTATGTGCCCGGCATCACGGAGATCACCGATTTCAACCCCCCTGGGGAGAGCCAAACCAACCTGTTCATCACAGGCCGAAGCGCGATGACCGTGGACTATCTCCGTCTGACGGACGACATCCGGGAGATGCAGGCCAAGTTGGGGAAAACCTTCGACTACGGGGTGGCGACGGCGCCGACCGGCGGCGGCACCGGAGCGAGCGGCGGCGGAGTGCTGCTGTACGACATCTTCGGCATCAATGCGAACTCGCCGCGGCAATCCCTGGCCTGGGAATTCATCAAGTATGCCGCCGGCGAAGAATACGCGCAGCTTCGGTCGAAATCTTCCCCGTTCCTGCTTTCCCGCTCCTCGTTCATGAAGGAGAAGGACGGGGTAAGCCTCGAGCCGTTCTACAAGTTCCGGGCCAATCCGGACGCGAGGCCGCTGCTCGGCGCGCATTACCTGGTGTACATCGCCTTCGATCAGGCGCTGATCCGGGAGCTGCCGAAGGCCGTCGCCGGCGAGCAAACGCTCGACGAGACGATCGAGGCGATCGCGCGGGCGATGGAGGAGGCCGAGTTGCAGATCCCGCAGTAAAGGAAAACGGGATGATGAACGGACCCGTTCCGCGCATCATCCCGTTTGTTCGTGCTTCATGGGTTCTGNATCAGCTGAATCAGGTTGCCGCAGGTGTCGTCGAAGACGGCCACCGTCACATTGCCCATGGTCGTCGGCGCCATCGTAAACGTCACGCCCGCTTCGACCAGCCGCTGATACTCCGCTTGGATGTCGTCCACCCCGAACATCGTCGCCGGAATGCCGTCGGCGAAAATCTTCTTCTGATACGACTTCGCCGCGGGATGCTCGTTCGGCTCCAGCAGCAGCTCGACGCCGTCCGGCTGCTCGGGCGACACCAGCGTGATCCACCGGTGCTTGCCCATCGGGACGTCATGCTTCTTGACGAAGCCGAGNTTCCCGGTGTAGAACTCCAGGGCCCGCTCCTGATCCTCGACGAAAATGCTGGTCACCACGATCTTCATCCGATTTCCTCCATGTCCAAAATAAGCCCGCCGCGTCAGTCGATCCAGCCCTTGAACAGGTCCCTGAGCGGCTCCCGGTTGAACCGGATCATGCGATACTTTCCNCTGCGGACGGAATGCACGAGCCCCGCTTCCTCCAGCACGGCGAGATGCTTCGCGATCCCCTGCCGCGTGATGGACAGATTGTGCTTCATGATGAGCCGCGTCGTCAGCTCGAACAGCGTCATTTCGCTGCGCTCGGCCAGCTCGTCCAGGATGATCCGCCGGTTCGGATCGCCCAGTGCTCTGAAAATGGCGTCTCTGTTGTCCTGTATCATACCCGCATTTTACGCAACTTATCGGTTGCATGTCAAGCCGATTGGGAATTTGAGGAACAAGCCGCTCGAAAATGCGTAACATTTCTCGAATTTCCGTGATTTTCGGCGGCGGCGGACATCTTTTACACTATCTTGGGAAAGCGCTTTCTTATACACTTCTGTTATCCATGAAAAGGGGAGGATCATCGCAATGCCATCCGCCATCGGGAAACGAGGCAGATCCGCCGCGCTTGTCGCGTGCCTGCTGGTTTCCGCCCTCATCCTGGCTTCGGTTCAGGCGCTGTTTGCGCCCCCGGTCTCCGCGGCGGACGAGTATGACGCGCTGCGGGAGAAGTGGAAAGTCATGCTGACCGGCGGCACGTCGTTCAGCACGTCGGACCCGGACATCGCCGCGCAGATCGCGGCCATCACCGCCACGGCGCAGTCCCATTGGGATACGATGGACAAATCAAGTTCCAGGACATACCTGTGGAGCGACCTGACATTTAGCGACGCCGCGCATTACACGTCCACTTACAAGCGGCTGAAGGAGATGGCGCTCGCCTGGGCGACGAAAGGCTCGTCCCTGCAGAACAATGCGTCGCTGCTGGCGGACATCAAGGACGCGCTCGACTGGATGTACGCGAACAAGTACAACGAGACGACGACCAAATCCGGCAACTGGTGGGATTGGGAAGTCGGCGCGCCGCTTCATCTGAACGACACGGTTGTCCTGCTGTACGATCAGTTGTCCTCCGCCCAGATCAACAACTACATGAACGCGGTCGACCACTTCCAGCCGACCATCACGATGACCGGCGCCAACCGGGTATGGGAATGCACGGTCATCGCGATCCGGGGCATCATCGTGAAGGACGGCGCGAAAATCGCCGCAGCCCGGGACGGCGCAAGCCCGGTGCTCGACTATGTGACGGCGGGCGACGGGTTCTATCGGGACGGCTCGTTCATTCAGCACAACATGTATGCCTATAACGGCGGGTACGGCGGCGCGCTNCTGTTCGAGCTGTCCAAGCTGATGTANCTGCTCAGCGGCTCCACATGGGAGATCACCGATCCGGACAAGCAGAACGTGTACGAATGGGTGTACAACGCCTTTGAGCCGNTGATGTACAAAGGCGCCATGATGGACATGACGCGGGGNNGGGANATTTCCCGCGACTACCAGGACGCCTACAAGTCCGGCCACAACAACATTCAGTCGATCATNCGNATTTCGCAGTTCGCTCCGCCGGCGGATGCGGCCCGGATGAAAAGCATGGTCAAATATTGGATCCAGTCGGGCACGTACAGCAGCTTCTACGCCATCGCCCCGATCGATATGATCGTCCGGGCCAAGGCGATTGTGAATGACAGCTCGGTTCCCTCGCGGGGCGAACTGGTGAAACATCACCGGTATCCGGGCATGGACCGGGCCGTTCATCTGCGCCCCGGCTTCGGCTTTGCGATCAGCGCCCACTCCTCCCGGATCGCCAATTTCGAGTCGATCAACAATGAGAACTTGAAGGGCTGGTACACGGGCGAGGGCATGACCTATCTCTACAACAACGACCTGGGGCAATACAGCGACGGTTTCTGGCCGACGGTCAACCCCTACCGGCTGCCCGGGACGACGGTCCAGAAGGACACCGCGGTCGCGAGCGGCTCGAAGAGCACCAAGAACTGGGTCGGCGGCAGCGATATCGCGGGCGAGTACGGCACGATGGGGATGGAGCTGTTGCGGCACGACTCACTGTCGATGAAGAAGTCGTGGTTCATGTTCGACGACGAGGTCGTAGCGTTGGGCGCCGGCATTTCAGGCACGAACGGCAAGGTAATCGAGACAATCGTCGAGAACCGGAAACTGAACGCCGCCGGCAATAACGCGTTCACCGTCAACGGCGCGGCGAAATCAACGTCCCTCGGCTGGTCGGAGACGATGAGCGGCGTCAATTGGGCGCACTTGGCCGGCAGCGCCGCGGGCTCGGACATCGGGTATTATTTTCCCGACGGCGCGACGTTGAAGGGGCTCAGGGAAGCGAGAACCGGAACCTGGAAGGCGATCAACAACCGGCCCCAGACGCCGAACGATCCGATCACGCGGAACTATCTGACCCTCTGGTTCGATCACGGCGCCAATCCGTCAAACGCGACCTATTCCTACGTGCTGCTGCCGAACAAATCCGCAAGCCAGACGGGCAGCTACGCCGCGAATCCGGACATCACGATTCTCGAAAACTCGACGGACGCGCAGGCGGTCAGGGAAAACACGCTGAACGTGACGGGCATCAACTTCTGGAACGACATCACCAAAACCGTAGGCGGCGTAACCAGCAACCGAAAGGCGTCCGTGATGGTGAGGGAAACGGCAACGGAAATCGAAGTCGCGGTATCCGACCCGACGCAGGCGAGCTACACCCCCATTACCATTGAGCTCGACAAGGCCGGCAGCGCCACGATCTCGAAAGATTCGGGCGTCACGGTGTCGCGGCTTTCGCCGACCATCAAATTCACCGTCACGGTGTCCGGGGCGAAAGGAAAGACGTTCAGGGTGAAATTCGCCAAGGCGGACGGAGACCCCGGCGAACCGGGCGATCCCGGCGATCCCGGCGAACCCCCCGGCATAACGTATGAAGCGGAGGATCTGACGGCCTCGACATCCTCCGGCGATACGCGCAGCGCGTTCGACGACACCATGATGAGCGGCGGCAAGGGCGACAAGCTGGACGCCAACGCCGCGGGCGACTTCGTCGCTTACAACGTCAACGTTCCGGCCGCGGGCACGTACAAGGTGCTGGTCGGGGTGAAGAAGCACGCGACGCGGGGCATTTTCCAATTGGCCATCGACGGCGTGAATCAAGGCTCGCCGCAGGACGGCTACAACGCGACGGTCGAGTACATCGAGGCCGACCTGGGCAACAAGACGTTCAGCTCGTCGGGCACGAAGGAATTCCGGTTCACGGTGACCGGCAAGAACGCGAACAGCCTCGGCTACACACTCGCGTTCGACTACATCAAACTCGTGCCGGTGTCGGCGACGATCATAACCGAGGCGGAAAGCCTGTCGGCCGTGACCTCCCCGGGCGACACCCGGTCCGCGTTCACCGATTCGGCCATGAGCGGCGGCATGGGCGACAAATTCGATCCCAATGCGGCGGGCGACTACATCACGTACGATGTCAACGTCCCGGCGGGAACGTACACCGTCTACGTGGCAGTGAAGAAGCACGCGTCGCGGGGCATCTTCCAGCTGTACATCAACGGCGTGCCGCAAGGAACGCCGAAGGACAATTACTCGGCGGCGAACAGCTACGAAGAGTTCAACCTCGGAAATGTCACCTTCGGCACGTCCGGCACGCAAGCTTTCAAATTCGAAGTTACGGGCAAACATCCGTGCGCCACGGACTATACCCTGGGACTCGACTATATCAAGCTGGTGCCGGTGCCGTAAACCGGAAGCAATAAGAGAGGCTGCCTCGCGGCAGCCTCTTCAGCCTATTGGAGAAGGCCTTTCATGGTCTTTCTGAATTTTTGTCACACCGAACGCCCCGTCAGGGATCGGGGTACGGGCGCCTGTCCCGCTTATTTCCTCTTTCGATAAAGGTAATCGACCGCGACAAAGAAGACCAGCCACGGAAGCACATAAGTCGTAGCCCATTCGAACGATTGCCGGACGCCGGAATCCGAATGGATCACGATGCTCGCGAGGATGAACATCAACAACAAAAACAAGCCGAGATAATACAATGGCTTCACGGCGATTCCCCCGGTCCACCCATCATCGAGAGACAGGATTTTCCAGATACTCTCTTCCCGATTATTTTAGCCTAAGCGCTTCATTTGTGTAAATAAAGGATCACAAAAAGTGAGCCCGCCGTGCCGGCGGGCAGCCTCCTTCTTATCATGCGATCCATTTACAGCGGATTCCCCGTCGTCCCCTCCGGCGTCGCATAATCTTCTCCCAGGTCCGTGATGATGCCGCAGGCATCGGCCGCGCGCCTCCAATCGCCGTAGTCCACGTCCTGCACGGCCCGGCCGCGCTCCACGGCGATCGCGGCCGCGATCGTCGCGGATTGTCCCAAAATCATGAACACCGGCTCCATCCGGACGGAACCGTAGGCCGCGTGGGTGGCGGACAGGCAGACGGGCACGAGCAGGTTGCCGCACTCCGCCCGCTTCGGCACGATCGCCCGGTAGCTGATCGGGAACGGCGCCGGGACGCGGACGAAGAAATGCCCTTCAGTATGGACCGTCCCGTCGCCGCCGACGCAGTACTGCACGGTGTGCGAATCCATCGCGTAGGAGCCCAGCGCGATCGCGTCGGGCACGGCTTCCCGCCCGAGCGCGGTGTGCTCCGTGACGACCGCTTCGCCGCGCATCCTCCGGGCTTCCCGCACGTACAGGACCGGGGGCCAATGGCGGTTCTCGATAAATTCGTCCCGCGGCAGTCCCCACGGCTTGTACACTTCCCGAATATGCTCCGGAACGCGCGGATGATGCTGCAGCGTCCACACGAGTCCCCGCTGATACCGCTCGTGCGCCCGGCAGATTTCCTCCCGGACCCGGTAATCGGCCTCCGGATACAGCACATTCCCGCCGATGTAATCCGTCGAACACCACGGGGTGCTGTTGTTCGAATCCGTCTTGTTCCCGGGCATCATCGTCAGTTTGAAGAACAGCTCCTCGCAGCCCTGCTCGATCAGGCGGAACAGCAGCTCGTATTCCGCTTCCCGGTACCCGGGCGGCTTGTCAATCGCGACGCGGTTTAAGGGATCGTTCGTCAGGCACATCCGGAAGTTGTAGGCCTGCGTCTTGCAATCCCCCTCGCCGACGGCCCCGCCCGGCGACGCGTTCACCCGCGGAAGCAGTCCGCTGGCAGGGTCGCCCTTCACCCGGTACGGGTCGACCGGATGCGGCAGCGGCGCCAGCGTCCGGATGCCGTTCAGCGTCTCCCCGAATTCGGCGTTGGCCTCCCTCCCGATGACATGCGACACGCCGGCCGCGGCCATCAGGTCGCCTTCATAGGTGGCGTCGATGAACACGCTGCCCGCGTACGTCCTGCCGGACTCCGTCCGGATCGCCTCGATCCGCGTCCCGTTCCTGCGCACGCCGGCCGCCAGGTCCAGCCGCTCCCGACAGCGGACGGGAATGCGATGTTCTGCCGCATACGATTGGAACACGTCCAGCGCCGCCTTCGGCTCGAACCGCCAGACCAATCCTTCACGGCCATAGTACCGGCCGACCCGCTCGTAAAACTGCCGGGCCAGCCCGCCGATCGCCGCGGGATCTCCCGCGTCCGTGGCGCCCAGCCCGCTTGCGGTGAGGCCGCCGATCCGGACGCCCGGCTCGATGACGACGACGCGCATGCCCATCCGGGCCGCCTGCACCGCCGCCATGATCCCGGCGGAGGTTCCGCCGTACACCACGATATCGTACCGCTCCATATGGTCTCCACTCCCCTGTCATCCGAACGGCCGTCAAATTTCCAGATAGGCGCCCTGCCGCATCAAGGTGTCCTGAAGCTCGCGGATCGAAATTTCATCGGTCCGCTTGTTGCCGAGCGCCGCCAATGCGGCCGCGACGCCGCCGCCGTGCCCGATCGCTCCCGCGATCGGCGTCACGCGGATGCCGCCCTGCGCCTCGAACGTCGTCGAGATGCACCGGCCCACCGTGACGAGGTTGCGCACTTTCGCGTTAATGAGGCAGCGGTAAGGAATGCTGTACATCTCACCGGATTTCAGATGCTTGATCTCCCGGTTGCGCTTGCGGAAATGCTCCTCCTGTTCGCCCTTCGGCGGGTGAATGTCGATCGGATAGCCGCCGTGCGCGATCACGTCGTCGAATTTCCGGCATTCCAGCAGATCGTCCAGCGTGAGCGTGTACAGCCCTTTGATCTGCCGCGAACTGCGCACGCCGACGGACGGACCCGACGACACGACGATGCACGCCTCGAAGCCGACGATATATTTTTTCAGAAACGCCTCCAGTTCCTGAACATGCTTCCTGCCCACCACTTCCGCCTCGCTCAGGCTCCACGGATCGGTGCTGTCGTAGCCCAATATTCTCGACGTGTTGACGATGACCTCGCCGGGATTGTTCGTTTCGAAGAACAGCAGGTCGTCGCGGACGCCGGACAGCTCGCCGCTTTCCATCGCCCGTTTCATCGCGCTGACGAAGCCTCCGATCGACAGCCGCTCCGCCCGGAGCACCCGCTCCCGGTCCTCCTCCGCCTTCAGCCGCGGAAACTCCTCGGGATGCGTCCGGATGTATTCTTTGATGCGGGCGATGTCGACGTTGCGCACCTTCATGTTCATCGTCATCGGCTGCATCGCCCCGTCGATTTCCCGGCCCTTCGCAAACTCGACGCCCGCCCATGCGGACAAGTCGGCGTCGCCGGTCGCGTCGACGAACACCTTGCCGCAAATGTCCGTCAGCCCTGCTTTGTTGCATACTTTGATCGAACGGATCATTCCGTTTTCGACGTCCACTCCCGCCAGCATCGTGTGGTAGAGCAGCACGCCGCCGCTCTCCGTGAACATCTTTTCGAGCTCGTGCTTCATCGCCTCGGCGTCGAACGGCGTCACGGTGTAGGTGTAGCCCGTCGTATCCTCGATATGGCCCGGCGACTTGCCCCGCGCCTTCAGCCGCTCGATCAGCTCGCCGGGCAGCCCCTGCACCACCTGCTTCGGGCCGGCGTGGAACGTCATCATCGGCCCGACGCCCGCCGCCGTCAGCATCCCGCCGAGAAAGCCGTACTGCTCGATCAGCACCGTCTTCGCCCCGCAGCGGGCGGCGCCGATCGCGGCCATCGCGCCGGCGATGCCGCCCCCGGCGACCACGACATCAAAGCTTCTGCCGCCATCCGTGTTCATGCCCATTACGAATTCCCCCCGGTTTGCCTTATTTCAAACCCGTGCTCGCGATGCCCTCGATAAACTTGTTCTGCGCGAAGAAAAACACGACCAGTATCGGAATCGTCGACAGCGTCGAGGCGGCGAGCAGGAGCGGCCAGTCGACGCCGGCGTCGGTCGTCAGCAGCGACAGGCCGAGCGGCAGCGTGAACAGCTCCTTCGAATTCAGGTAAATCAGCGGATCGAAAAATTCGTTCCAGCTGCCCAGAAACGTGAAAATGCTCACCGTCGCCATGACCGGCCCCATCATCGGCAGCATGATTGAGACGAACGTCCGCCACGCCGAGCAGCCGTCCATCTTCGCGGCCTCGTCCAGCTCGACGGGAACCGTCAGGAGAAACTGGCGGACGAGAAAGACGCCGAACATCCCGCCGGCCCCCAGCATCGGCGGCACGATGAGGGGGAAATGCGTGTCGACGAGCCGCAGCGCCGACATCCAGGTGAACAGCGGGATCGCCGTCACTTCGGTCGGAATCATCATCCCGCTCAGCAGGAACAGGAACAAGGCGTTCTTGAACGGAAACCGCAGCCTGGCGAACGCGTACCCGGCGAGCGCCGACGCGAAGCAGGTGCCCGCCGTTACCAGTACGGCGATGTACGCGCTGTTGAAGAAGTAGCGGATGTACGGCATCTCCGTGAACACGCGCGCGTAATTGCCCCACTGCCACTCGTCGGGCAGCCATCGGGGCGGGAACAGAAACACCGCATTGTCCGTCTTCAGCGAGGTGCTGACCATCCAGAAGAACGGAAAGAGCGCAAACAGCGACACGGCGGTCAGCCCGGCATACGCCAGCAAATCGGCAGTTCTGGACTTATTGCTCATAGTGCACCCATCTCTTCCTCAGGTTCCACTGAACCAGTGTGAGAATCAGAATGACGGCGAACAGGATGAAGGCCAGCGCGGAGGCATAGCCGAACTCATACGATCGGAACGCCTGCTTGTAAATGTAGTACACCATCACATACGTGCTGGTCCCGGGCCCGCCCTCGGTCATGACGTAAATCTGCCCGAACACCTTCAGCGAGCCGATGATCGTCAGAATCGCCGTCATGAACACCGCCGGCGCGATCAGCGGCAGCGTAATCTTCCGAAACGTCTGCCACGGCGACGCCCCGTCGATGCGGGACGCTTCGTAATAGTCCTTCGGCACGTCGTGCAGCGCCGCGAGGAAAATGACCATGTTCATGCCCACGTTCTTGAGCGCGCTCACGAGAATGACCGTGGGCATCGTCCAGGTCTGCGAGAAGAGCCACGGAATTTCGGTGCCGCCGAACGTGCGGATGATCAGGTTCACCAGGCCGCCGTCGGTCGAAAAAATGAACTTCCACACGATCGACCAGACGACGAGCGACACGACGACCGGCGTAAAAATCGCCGTGCGGAACAGTCCGATCCCCCGGATCTTCCGCTTCAGCAGCAGCGCCAGCGCGAGCGCCAGCACCATGTTGAGCGGAACCAGCCCGGCGGTGAAATACAACGTGTTGCCGATCGTGTCCCAGAACACCGGATCCTTCGCCAGCGCCCGGACGTAGTTGTCCAAGCCCGCAAACTCGAGCTCCTTCAGCAGCGACCAGTTCGTGAAGCTCATCGCGAACGCGTAGACGATCGGCCCGAACAGGAACAGCAGATAGCCCAGCAGGATCGGGAGGATGAACAGGATGCCCGTCCATGCCTCCTGGTGTCTCAGACGAACGGAACCAGCGGTTTTCTCTCCGGCCATGAAAGGTACCCTCCTGTATCAAATCGCGCCCGCTGTTCCCTCCATCAGCAGGCGAGACCGCCGATGTCCCTGGCGGTCTCGCACGCTCCTTTGCACCCGGAGGGTTATTTCAACAAGGCATTGATGTCTTCTTCCATGCTTTTCAGCGCTTCTTCCGTCGATTTGGCGCCCATGAAGATCGCGTCGAGCTGGATCGTGACCTTCTCGTCGATCTGCACCCAGTTCGGCAGCGACGGGCGGACCCGGCCTTCCTGGATCCGGTCGAACGCCGCAACCTTCATCGTGTCCGCGGACGGGAACGGGAATCCGTTCAGGTATTCATCGGAGTACAGCACGGAGCTGCGCTGCGGCACGAAGAAGGACGCCACCTTGGCCGCATTTTCCTTGTTGCTGATGAACTTCAGGTAGTCAAGCGCCGCTTCGGGATGCTTGGTGTCCTTGAAGATCGCGTATCCGGCGAAGCCGAGCGGCGTGACGACGCCCTGGTCGCCCTTCGGCAGCGGCGCGATATCCCATTCGAAATCGACCTTGTCCCGGTACGAGCTCACCTTCGTGACGTTGTCGAAGTCCATGCCCAGCTTGCCGGTGTCGAACGTCAGCTGCTCGCCGATGCTCGGGTGCGCGCGCTTGTCCAGCAGATCCTTGACGTAATTGATCGTTTTCGCCGCTTCCGGCGTATTCATCGCGAAGGCCGTCATGTCGCCGTTGAAGATGTCGCCGCCGTTCGCCCACAGGAGCGCGATCATCTTCTCGGCCCAGGCCGAGGACGAAGCGAGGATCTTCACGCCGAACACGCCGTCGTTCGGTTTCGCGATCGCTTCCGCCGCCTTGGCGAGCTCTTCGTACGTCCAGTTCCCTTCCTGATACAGTTCCATCGGCGTTTTCAGCCCGTTCTGCTCGAACAGCGTCTTGTTGTAGAACACGACCTGCGGCGGCGTCGAGAACGGGATGCCGTACAGCTTGCCGTCCTGCTCGAACGCGCTCAGCGAAGAAGGAATGATATCGGAAAATTCGTATTCCGCATCGTCCTTGATCGAAGAAATATCGAGCAGCTGGCCGGTGGTGAGGAATTGCGGAATCATCCGCTCCGCGAGCCACACGATGTCGGGCGCCGTCTTCGACGCGGCCATGATCGCGAGCTTCTGCTGGTAGTCGGCCCACGGGATGACGGACGTCTTGACCGTCACGTTCGGATGGAGCGCCTTGTAGGCCGCCGCCAGCTCATCGTACAGGGCGAGCTGCGCTTCGTTGCCCCAGATCGCCATCTCGATCTCGATCGGCTCTTCCGACGCCGCCGATTGGCCATCCGTCTTCTCATCGGACCCGGACGAATTGCCGCCGCTTGCCTGTTGCTGCGCCGGCCCCGGGCTGTTCTTGCCGCCGTTGCTACCACCGCCGCCGCAGGCGCTCAGGAGGCTCAGCAGCATGACCGCGATGAGCGCGATCAACCACGATTTGCGTTTCATGTTGTACCCCTTCCCTTGCGTTGTAATCGTTTTCTTCGTAGTCCAGTATAGCCGTCCCCCTTGCGCCGGCGATACAACGCGGATTCGAGAAAAGCTATGCGAAATCGAGAGGTTTTGCCCGCTCAGCCCCGCTGCTGGCGAAACTCCGTCGGCGTAGCCCCCCAGTACTCCCGGAACACGTTGCTGAAGTGGTTGTGGCTCGAATATCCGCACAATTTAGCCACCTCGTAAACCTTCAGCTGGGTCTGGACGAGCAGATCCTTCGCGTGGTTCATCCTGCAGGACGTGACGAAATCGGAATAGTTCTGTCCCGTCTTCACCTTGAACAAGGTCGACAAATATTGATGGTTGAGGTGCACCTGCTCCGCCATGAACTGCAGGGAGATGTCCTTGTCGAGATTGGCGAGCACCAGTTCCTTCACTTTCCGGATCGTCTGATCTTCCCCGATCGCCGCGGGCTCCGCCGCTTCCCGGGCCCGCTCGCCGTCCAGCCGCGATTTCAGACCCAGCAGAAACTGGGACACTTCGATCCGGTCGACCGGCTTCAGCAGATAGTCGGATGCGTTGTACCGCATCCCTTCCTTCGCATAGGCGAATTCGTCATAGCCGCTGATGATGAGCACCGGCAGATCCGGATGCGAGCCGCGGACATGCCGGAGCAGCTCGATCCCGTTCATGAGCGGCATGCGGACATCGGTAATGAGCAGATCGACCGCGTGATTCCGCAGCATTTCCAGTGCGGCCAGCCCGTTCTCCGCTTCCGCGCATATGCGGAATCCGCCGATCACCTTCTCGATCATCAGCCTGATCCCTTCGCGGATCTGCTTCTCGTCTTCCACCAGCAGGATGTTATACATCGGAAGCCTCCTCCCATCGCATCGGCAGACGAATGTCCCATCGCGTGCCTTCGTTCACGCGGCTTGCGACGCGGAGTCCATAACCCTCGCCGTACAGCAGCCGGATCTGTTGATGAATGTTTCGCACCGCAAAACCTTTCTGCCGGTCCCCGAATTGCAGCCGCTCGCCTTCCCATGTCAACCCTTTCGTCATCTGCTCCTCCACGTCCCGGAGCCGCTCTTCGGACATGCCGGCACCGTCGTCCTGAACCGTGAGCAGCAGGTCGTCGCCGACCGCCGAAGCTTTGACCGTAATCGTGAGCGGGCGCGCCTCCGCGCCGTGGACCATGCCGTGCTCGATCGCGTTTTCCACCAGGGGCTGGAGGATCAGTTTCGGGACCAGGCAGCTTTCGAACGACGGGTCGATGTACATTTCGGATCGGAGCCGGTCCGAGTGGCGCATCGCCTGGATTTGCAGATAGGCGCCCGCGAACAGAATCTCGTCCCTCAGTTGAACGGGGCGTTCCTGCTTGTCCACCGTATAGCGCAGCATCTTGCCCAGGCTCGCGACGATTCCGGTGACCTGCAGCTGCTCGCCCTTGAGCGCCTGCGTGTTGATCAGCTCCAACGTGTTGTACAGAAAATGCGGGTTGATCTGGCTTTGCAGCGCCGACAGCTCCGCCTCCCGCTCGCGCAATTTCGTTTCGTACACTTCCTTGACCAGCCGCTCCACCTCGGCGACCATCACGTTGAATCCCTGCGCGAGCTGGCCGATTTCGTCGCGCCGCATTTTGCCCAGATCGGCCCGCTCATGGAGCAGGCCCGACTGGACCAGGCGCATGCGCGACTTCAAATAGCGGATCGGCTTCACCAGCCGGTCCGACGTCGCAATCGCCAGCAGATAGGCGGCCAGCAGCGAAATGACGGAGATGGCCGCCATCGTGCGGACGACGTCTTTGGCGCCCCGCTGCAGGTCGGAGACGGGCATCAAGCCGAAGAGCGTCAGCCCCGTCGCCCGGGATTTCAGCGAAGCATAGAGATAATGTTCTCCGTTCCACTTGATCGTGTTCCCGCCCACCGGGACCTCGGGGAACGTATCGAACTTGTCGGGGAACAGCAGCGCCCCGTCGGCGTCGTTTCGCACGAACAGGATGCTGTGCTCGCTGAGCCACACGCCCGAGAGGATGTCCTCAAGGTCTTCCATGCGGAAATCGATCTTCACGATGCCGATGTTGCGGCCGGTGGCGGGATGGTTCAGCACCCGGGCTGCCGAGATGACCCGCTTCCCGCTGTACGACGGTTGATGCGGCCCGATGATGACGAGCCCGCCCTCCGCCTCGTTGACCCGTTCCATCCAGGCCTTGTCGGCTTCGCGCCAAAAGCGGTTCAGCGAGTTCTCGATCGCGCTGTAGATGATGCCGTCCCGCGTAAAGAACAGCATCCGCTCGATGGCCGGACGGCCGAGCGTGAGCGAAGACGCCACCCGGGCCATCTTCGTGATCTCGGTCGACGGGATCAGCTGCCCTTCCGCCGAAACATCGCTGCCGTGCCTGTCCATGATGTCCAGCACGTCTTCGTCGTACAGCGGGGCGATCGTGATGCGGTTCGCCTCCGCGATCACCGTCTCCAGATTGATGCGGATCTGGTTCATGATCTGCAGCGCGTAGGCGTTCGCGTTTTTCTTGGTCACCGCGGAATATTCGCTGTAGGTCACAGTGCCGCTGACCAGATACGGAATCGTGATCAGGAGCACGAACATGACGATAAACTGNACCCTCATCGACACAAATCGGTTCATGCCGCACCTCGAAGATNTTTGTAAGCGTTTGCAACAAAATATTCAGGGGATTAATTGATTATAAGGCTTTTCGGCGNNGGCACGATAGACCGCAATGTCGAGAAATGTTGCGTCATTTTCAGGCAAAAAGAAAGAACCCCTGTCATCCAGGAGTTCTCACCTGCGCGACGGAACCGCGGCGGACCAGCTCCGTGGAGAGCAGCACCAGTTCGGGAACGAACGGCCGGCCGGACTGCAGCCGTTCGAGCAGCAGCCTTGCCGCGCGGGTGCCGATCGTTTCCTTCGGCACCCGGACGGTGGTCAGCTTCGGGTTCGTCAACTCCGCCATCGCGATATCGTCAAAGCCGACAACGGAAACATCGGCCGGGCAATCGAGGTTCCAGGTCTGGAGCAGCCGGATCGTCTCGATGGCCATCATGTCGTTGGCGCAGAACACGCCCGTCGCTTGCCGCGAGCGGACGGCCGCCTGAAGCTGTTCCGGAAATTGCGGGCGGACGTAGTTGCCGGTGCCGCTGACCCCGATCCCCCGGATTTTGACCGTTTCGATCGTTGCGCCCGACGACTGGCGGAACGCCAGTACGGCTTCCTCGAATCCCCGCTCCCGCTCCCGGAAGCTCCAGGCCGTCTCCGCATCGCCGACGAACGCGATCGTCCGGTGCCCCGACTCCAGCAAATGCATCGTCGCTTCAAACGCGCCTTGCCGGTTGTTGGCCATCACGTGATCGAGCCGGCCGTGGTTCGCATCGGAATCCACCAGCACCATCGGCAAGTCCAACCGTTCCAGCAGGGCGACCGTATCTTTCGGTGTATGGCCGAGCAGGAGCAGCCCGTCGACCTTGCGTTCCTTGATCAGTACAGGCAGGCTGTCCTCCGGGTCCTGCGACAGGTCGAGGCCGGACATCATCATGCTGACGTTGTGCGCGGCCAGCTCCCGGTCGATCCCGCGGATGACCCTGCCCCAGAATTCCATGTCGCACAAATAAAATTCCGGCATGAGCACCGCGATGTTGCCGGTGCGGATGTTGAACGATTTCTTGCGCAGCGCATCAAACCGATACCCCATCTCCTGCGCCGTCTGCCAGATGCGCTCGCGGGTTTCGTCGCTCACGGCGGGATCGCCCGCCAGCGCTTTGGAGACGAGCGCCTTGGAGACGCCGACCTTGTCGGCGATCATTTGCAGCGTGACCTTCTTCAAACTCCGTTCCCCTTTTTGCGGCAGCTTCCGGATCAACTCCATTGTATCGGTTTGCGCGCCGGATTGTCAGCCTGTCTTGTTCCCGTTTTCATCAAATTTGCGGACATAGCTCACAAGCTCGGACAAATTGACCCGGGCTATTCCGATCTTTTGGTCCGCGGCGCCGTACGACATGATCAGGTCATCGCCGATCACGATGCCGCCGGTCGTGAACAGACAGGGCGTCGGATAGTCCGCGGGCATTTCCCAATCCCGTTCGACGTACATCAGCCGTTCGGAACAGCGATGGATGATGGCCGGGAAGTCGTGGTCTTGTTCTTTCAGAATCATGAACGACTGGGTGTAGCCGAAATGGATGTCCTTTTTGCCGTGATACGAAACGAGCCATTCTCCGTCGCCGATCTTGATGGGCGGCCAGCTTGCCCCTACCCGGTCCTTCTCCCAGTCAAACTTGCTCGTCGCCAGGAACCGGTGGGTCGCCTTGCCGGAGCCGAAGCCCTCCAGCGATTCGGCGGCCGCGAGGTACATCGACGGATTGTCGAGCCGTTCCCCCTGGTCGAACGGTTTCGGGTTCCACGGACGGTGCAGCATGACGTATTGCATTTTGCCGCCGATCCTCATCCGCTCGGGGAACAGGAAGACATCCCGGTTGTCGCTCACATGCCCTTCCGTCAGCGGCCCCGCGTATTGAAACGCGGCGTCGTAATTGCGCTTCTTGAGCTCATCCAGATTCAGCTTGTACAGCACGGTGACCGTGTTGTTGGCGCGGGCGGATTTGATGAACGGGTCCTCGTCGCTCTTCCGGTGCACCCAGTCCGGCACATATTCGTACCGGGTCTCGACCGGCGGGTCCTGGTCGGCCAGCCAGTACGGCCCGGGAGGAAACGGACGGCAGGCGACCGACAGATACAGCTCGCCCTCCACTTCGAAAATACGCGGATCTTCGATGCAGCCGTTGGCGTAGTTGCGCACCTTCCGGCCGCGGATATCCGTCGTGTACAGTTCCTGCTCCTCGTAGCCCAAGGCCGGCGCCAGCGCGGGACGCGAGAAGTCCGCTTCCCAGGTGCGGCCGAGATCCTCGCTCTTCGCATAGCCGAGGAAAATCGGATACGGATCGTGGCAGCCTTCCCTTCGCTTCTGCGACCAGGGTCCGGTCGCGCGGAACAGCATGTGGATCGTGTCCGATTCCGGATCCTTCACAATCGCCGGATTGAGCACCATTTTGCTCGCCCATTCGCACCCCGGCGCCGGCTCGAGCGCGGGCCTGTCCATGTAGCGGAAATTCGGTTTCATTTCGGCTCCTGCCTTTCATCCTGTGATCGTGACGCGCGTCAATCTGCCCTTAACTATATCACGGGGATGCAGGCGCTTCAACAATTATTCAACTGTTTAATTTAACTGTTGAATCAGCACTCAATAAAAAGCCCGATCAGAAGCCGGGAGCTCCCGATCGGGTTGAACGTGCACTTATGATTGGTTCGGTCCTTCCGCCCGGCCCGCGCGGCGGTCGCGTTGCGTATCGGGCTGCGGCTGTTCTTCATCCCGTGCGCCGGCGCAGCTGTCCTCCTTCGTCCCTTCCCGC
>Ga0065720_1000197_pt1 | contig 18473 bp, 9 predicted proteins | sample Thericmetagenome_FD_59107 | JGI IMG/M metagenome (GOLD analysis project Ga0065720, IMG submission 59107) | Thermophilic microbial communities from the Joint Bioenergy Institute, California, USA of rice/straw/compost enrichment - eDNA_2 v2... | ecosystem: Engineered > Solid waste > Grass >...
CGCTGCGCGACGGCCGGTTCGACATGCCGCTGCGCTTCTCCGCCTTCGCCAACCATGCCGCCTTCATCCGCCGCATGGAGGTGCGCATCCACGCCGGCACCGACACCGACCTGGTCAGTCCGCTGGCGGTGGTCGAGCTGCCGGTGGCCAGCCTCGTCCGCCACAAGTGGGACGGCGCCGAGCTGGCCGGCAAGGTGCGCCTGCGCCCGGGCGACAGCCTGCTGTACGTGGCCCGCGCCTACGACGCCGACGGCAACTTCGACGAGACCGTGCCGCAGGTGGTGCAGCTGGTCACGCCGGAGGAACAGCGCCGCGGTGACACGCGCCTGCGCGACGAGGTATCGCGCGTGCTCGGCGAGACCGTGGACGTGGAGCAGGCACAGCGCCTGCAGGTCGAGGACGCCATCTACGGCCGCAGTGCCCTGCGCGTGCAGAACATCCGCGTGCATGGATCGCGTGTGCGCATCCATGGCCGCGACGTTCCACGCGGTGCCCGCCTGCGCATCAGCGGGCAGGACATCCCGGTGGACCAGGAGGGNAAGTTCGTCGCCGAGTTCCTCGAGCCGGTCGGGCACCATGCCTACCTCGTCGAGCTGGACGCCGGCGAGCTGTCGGCGCGCGGGACGCTGGAGGTGGACGTCACCGGACGCTACCACTTCCTGGTCGCGCTGGCCGACCTGACCCTGTCCCGCGGCAGCAGCAGCGGCAGCATCGAGCCGCTCGCCGGCGACGAGGGCTACGACGATGGCTTCCTCGCCGAGGGCCGCCTGGCGTTCTACCTGAAGGGCAAGGTGAAGGGGAAATACCTGCTGACCGCCCAGGCCGACACCCGCGAGCGGGAGCTGCGCGAGCTCTTCGACGGCTTCTTCGACGCCGATGCCCGCGACCTGTTCCGCACGCTCGACCCGGACGCCTACTACCCGGTGTACGGCGACGACTCGACGACCTGGCGCGACGTGGACACCCAGGGCCGCTTCTACGTGCGCGTGGACTGGGACGGCAACCAGGCGCTGTGGGGCAACTTCCACACCGGACTGACCGGCAGCGAGTTCGCCCAGTACAGCCGCTCGCTCTACGGCGCTGCGCTCGACTGGCGCAGCCGCCGCTCCAACGCGCTCGGCGATCCGGGAACCACGCTGCGGGCCTTCGTCTCCGAGGCGCAGACCGCGCTGGGCCACAGCGAGCTGCTGGGCACCGGCGGCAGCCTGTACTACCTGCGCCACACCAACATCCTGCCGGGTTCGGACAAGGTGGTGGTGGAAGTGCGCGACCGCCGCACCGGCCGCGTCGAGGCGCGCACGGAGCTGCAGCGCGGCGCCGACTACGAGATCGATGCCCTGCAGGGCCGCATCCTGCTGACCCGCCCGCTGTCGCAGATCACCCGCGAGAACGTGCGCACGCTCACCCGCGACGCGCCGCTGGACGGCTACGAGCAGCTCCTGCTGGCCGATTACGAGTACATGCCGGGCGGCGTCAGTGCCGAGGACCTGACCGTTGGCGTGCGTGGCCGGCACTGGTTCGGCGACCACGTCGGTCTGGGCGCCACCTGGGTGGACGAGAACCGCAGCGGCGACGACTACCTGCTGCATGCGGTGGATCTGACCCTGCAGGCCGGGCGCGGCACCTGGCTGAAGCTGGAGCGGGCGCGCACCGAATCCACGGTGGCGCCGGTGTTCTACTCCGACAACGGTGGCCTGGACTTCGTGCAGCGCAACCCGGACGGCCGGCGCGAGGGCGAGGCGGACAGCATCGAGGCGCGGGCCAACCTGCGCGAGCTGGGCTGGACGCGGCGCGACTGGAGCGCCGGCGCCTGGTGGCGCGAGGTGGATGCCGGATACTCGGTGGCCCGGCGAGACACCGGCATCGCGCGCGAGGAGTACGGCGCCGAGTTCCAGGGCTGGCTCGGCGACAGCCTGAGCCTGTACGGGCGCCACAGCCGCGCCGAACAGGGTGGCCAGGCGCTGGAGCAGAGCCAGCTCAACGGCGAATGGCGGCCGGGCGAGGCCGCGGCGCTGGCGGCCGAGCTCACCCGCCTGCGCGAGGTCAGGGCCGGCGGCGACGTCGAGGCGGTGCTGGCGGCGCTGCGCTACACCCACCGCATCCGCAGCGTGCTGGAGCTGAGCGCCACCGGCCAGGTCACGGTGGACGACGACAGCGGCCGCTATCGCGACAACGACCTGCTGACCCTGGGCGCGCGCTACCTGTTCGGTGACCGCTCCAGCGTCGGCGCCGAGGCCAGCACCGGCAGCCGCGGCCACGGCGCCAGCATGGAGGCCGAGTACCACCTGGACGCCGAGCGCACGCTCTACGGCAGCTACAGCTGGAGCACCGACACCACGGCACGCGACAGCCTGTTCAATCCCGGTGTGCGCAACGGCTGGACCCTGGGCCAGCGCTCGCGCATCACCGACCGCACGCGGGTGTTCAGCGAGAGCCAGTACCTGAAGGAGACCGCGCGCGGGGAGTCGGGCATCTCCCACACCTTCGGCGTGGACCTGCTGCCGGCGCCGGGCTGGAACATCGGCCTGACCGTCATGGACGCTGAACTGGACGCGCGCCGCGGCACCGTGCACCGGCGTGCCTACGCCGCCAGCGGCGGGCGCACCGACCCGCGCATGCAGTGGGCCAGCAAGCTCGAGTACCGCCGCGACAGCGGCGCCGAGTGGCGCGAGCAGTGGGTGACCACCCACCGGCTGATGTGGCGTGTCAACGAGGACTGGCGCGTGGCCCTGCGCGCCAACCACGCGCGTACCGACGACCGCCTCAGCGCCTACGACGACACCCGGCTGAGCGAGGTCAACCTCGGCTTCGCCTGGCGCCCGCATGACGACACCCGCTGGGCCGCGTTCGGAAAGTACACCTACCTGTACGACCTGGCCAGCAGCGGCCAGATCGGCGGCGCGCGCAACGACCAGCGCAGCCACGTGCTGGCGTTCGAGGCCGTCCGCCAGCTCGACGAGCGCTGGCAGGCCGCCGGCAAGTTCGCCAGCCGCTGGGGCGAGTACCGCATGGGCCGTGGTGTCGGGGAATGGCTGGACAGCCGGGCGACCCTGGGCGCGTTGCAGCTGCGCATGCGGCTGCGCTACCAGTGGGACGCCCTGGCCGAGTTCCGGCGGCTGGATGTGGCCGACGGCGGCGCGCGCGACGGCTGGCTGGTGGGCGTGGACCGGCGCATCGGCGAGAACTTCAAGGTCGGCCTGGGCTACAACTTCACCTCCTTCAGCGACGACCTCACCGATCTCGGGTATGACCACCGAGGCTGGTTCCTGAACTTCGCCGGCTGGTACTGAGCCGTGCGGGTGGGGGCAGGCGGGCCATGCCGGCCGCCTCGGAGGGCCCGGCCCGTCCAAGCGGTCGTTCTCCCGGCCGGGGGCAATGCCCGATTGGGGGCAGATACTTTCGTTCGTGCGGGCAAGGCTTCCCGGTCAGGCCTCGTGGATCTTTCAGCGGACTCTGGGACCGATCAGCCGACAGCCGGCGGTGCCGCCAGGCAAAACGTTGTGCCTTCTTGAGAGGCCGCTTGTGGGGAGGCGAGCGTGCCGGGCACTGCCGGTACGCTCGCTGCCCCTGTCAGCGCTGGTTTCCAATGCACGCAAACGCTGAGCCAACAGGATCTGGGCTGCGCCGGACGCATGGGGGATGCCTGTTCAACGTTGGGCGGGCGCGATGGGCATGGCGGGAGATCCCCGGGAGCCAGCGATGTCGAACGGACCCCTTCGCCGGAGGCTGCCTGATTTCCATCTTTCCGTCTCGCCTGCGAGGGGCGGCGGCACCTGCACACCCTCATCAGCACCGGCCTAGCCAGCGAGCGCCACGCAGGGCGCGCGGGAAGGCTGGGCTGTCGACCGGGCAACCGGCCTGCAGGCCGCGGAGGCGAAGCGTGTCGGGTCCAGGCGCCCAGCGGACAGNGACTTTCCGTGCAAGCCGGGGACCGGATGGACGGGAGGCGGGGCCCGGTCGCCCCGGCCGGGTGACGGGGCGGCTTTCCCCCAACCTCCGGCAGAGGGAGGGAAAGCATGGCCCGGTCAGAATCGGTCCATCGATGCCCGTCCCCGGGCGGCGGAGATCCCCTCCCTTGGGTCCCCGTCGCGCCGGTGACCGCCACCCATCACCTCCAAACCGGAAGTCCAGCCGATGAAACGAGTGCTTGCCCTGTCCATCGCCCTGGCCCTGGCCGGCGCCGTGGCTCCCGCCCCGGCGCAGGCCGATGCGGCGGCCCTCCCGGCCGGGATCACCACCCAGCTGCCGCGCGAGGTGCGCCCCACCCACTACGAGATACGGGTCGAGCCGCACGCCGAATCGCTCACCTTCGACGGCTCGGTGCGGATCTCCGTCGAGGTGCTGCAGCCGACCCGGCAGATCGTGCTCAACGCGGCGGACCTGGAGTTCGCCGGCGCCCGCCTGGTGGACGCCCGCGGCAGGGCCCGCGAGGCCGGCGTGGCGGTGGATGCCGAGGCGCAGACCGCCAGCTTCGCCTTCGGGCGCGCGCTCAGGCCCGGCCGCTACGTGCTGGAGCTGGACTACCGCGGGCGCATCGGCACCCAGGCCAACGGCCTGTTCGCGCTCGACTACCCGACCGCGGAGGGCAGAAAACGGGCACTGTACACCCAGTTCGAGAACTCCGACGCGCGCCGCTTCGTGCCCAGCTGGGACGAGCCGGCCCACAAGGCCACCTTCGACCTGACCGTGGTGGCGCCGGCCGGCCAGACCGTGGTCGGCAACATGCCGGTGGCGCAGGAGCGCGACCTGCCNGGCGGCAGACGCGAGGTGCGCTTCCAGCGCACGCCAAGGATGTCCACCTACCTGCTGTTCCTGGGCATGGGTGAGTTCGATCGTGCCACCGTGACCGGCGACAACGGCACCGAGATCGGCGTGCTGACGCAGAAGGGCAAGGNGGAGCAGGCGCGCTTCGCGCTGGAGGCCAGTCGCGACATCCTGCGCGAGTACAACGAGTACTTCGGCGTGCCGTACCCGCTGCCGAAGCTGGACAACATCGCCGCGCCGGGCCGCAGCCAGTTCTTCTCGGCGATGGAGAACTGGGGCGCGATCTTCNCCTTCGAGCGCGCGCTGCTGCTGGACCCGGCCATCTCCAACACCTCCGACCGGCAGGCCGTGTTCGAGATCGCCGCGCACGAGATCGCCCACCAGTGGTTCGGCAACCTGGTGACGATGGCCTGGTGGGACGACCTGTGGCTCAACGAGGGTTTCGCCACCTGGATGGAGGGGCACATCACCCGCAAGCTGCATCCGGAGTGGGACCCGGATGACGTGCGCGCGGTCTACACCAGCCGCGGCGCGATGGACCGCGACGCCTATGCCACCACCCACCCGGTCGTGCAGCACGTGGAGACCGTGGAGCAGGCCAGCCAGGCCTTCGACGGCATCACCTACGGCAAGGGCGCTGCGGTGATCAGCATGCTGGAGGACTACGTCGGCGCCGAGGCGTGGCGCCAGGGTGTGCGCAGCTACATCGCCCGCCACGCCTACGGCAACGCGGTCACCGACGCCCTGTGGCGCGAGATCGACCAGGCCGCCGCCGGCAAGGAGTTCCTGCAGGTGGCCCACGACTTCACCCTGCAGCCGGGCGTGCCGCTCATCCGCGCCGCCGTGCGCTGCGAGGACGGGCGGGGCGTGCTGGCGCTGGGGCAGGGCGAGTACAGCATCGACCGGCCGGACAAGGAGCCGCTGCGCTGGCGCGTGCCGGTGAAGGTGCGCGCCGCCGACGGCAGCGAGCAGCGCGTGCTGGTGGACGGCAGGGCGGAGGTGGCACTGCCCGGCTGCGAGGGCCCGGTGGTGGTCAATGCTGGACAGAAGGGCTATTTCCGCACCCTGTACGCGCCGGAGCAGTTCCAGGCGCTGGGCCGGGCCTTCACCCGCCTGCCGGTGGTCGACCAGCTGGGCGTGCTGATGGATGCCAATGCCCTGGCCGCGGTCGGCCTGCAGCCCGAGGGCGACGTGCTGGACCTGGTGGCGCAGGTGCCGCTGGAGGCCTCGGCGGACCTGTGGCTGCAGCTGTCCGACATCCTCGGCGGCCTGGACGAGCTGTACGGGGACGAGGCGGCTGGTCAGGACCGCTTCCGCCGCTTCGCGGTGGCCCGCCTGTCGCCGAAGCTGGCGCAGCTGGGATGGGAGGACCGCGACGGCGACAGCGCCACCACCCGCCGCCTGCGCGCCGCGCTGATCGGCACACTCAGCCGCCTGGGCGACCCGCGGGTGATCGCCGAGGCGCGGCGCCGCTTCGAGGCCTTCCTGCGTGATCCGGAGTCGCTGCCTGTGGAGTTGCGCAGGCCGGTGCTGGGCATCGTCGCCCGCCACGCCGACGCGGCCACCTGGGAGCGGTTGCGTGCGATGGCGCAGGCCGAGACCTCCTCGCTGCTGCGCGAGCAGTACTACACGCTGCTGGGCACGGCCACCGACCGGGCGCTGGCGCAGCGTGCGCTGGCGCTGGCCCTGACCGACGAGCCGGGCGCGACCACCAGCGCGGGCATGATCGGCGCGGTGGCACGCAACCACCCGCACCTGGCCTTCGACTTCGCCGTGGCGCACAAGGCGCAGGTCGACACCCTGGTGGACAGCACCTCCAATGCCCGCTACTACCCGTACCTGGGCGCGGCGGCCAACGACCTGGCCATGGTGGACAAGATCCGCGCCTTCGCCGAGCAGCACGTCGCGCCGACCTCGCGGCGCGACGCGGAGACGGCGATGGTCGGCATCCAGACCCGGGTCAAGCTGCGTCAGCGGCGCCTGCCACAGATCGACGCCTGGCTGCGGCGGCACGGGCTCTGAGGCCGGGCATGGGCCCTGCAGCGCGGGGCCCCTTTCCTTCCTTGCCGGCGCGCCGGGCACGGGCCGGAACGGGGCGGCGTGCGGCATCATTGCCGTGATGAGTCCTCCCACCGCCGTGGCGCCCATGCCGGCGCCGACCCGCCGCGCCGTCGTCCGCCAGGCCTGGCCGATCATCCTGGCCAATGCCTCGGTACCGCTGCTGGGGCTGGTGGACACGGCGGTGATCGGCCACTACGGCAGCGAGGCCGACCTCGGCGCGCTGGCGCTGGGCGCGCTGCTGGTCAACCTGGCGTACTGGAGCTTCGGCTTCCTGCGCATGGCCACCACCGGCTTCGTCGCCCAGGCGGCGGGCGCCGGCGACGAGGCGGGCGTGCGTGCGGCGCTGGCGCGCCCGCTGCTGACCGGGACGCTGCTGGGCGCGGCCCTGGTCGGGCTGCAGTGGCCGCTGGCGGCGGTGTTCTTCGCACTGATGGACGCCAGCGAGGCGGTGTCGGCCACCTCGCGCGCCTATTTCGCCGCACGGGTTTGGGGGGCACCGGCGGCGCTGGCGCTGTACGCGCTGTGCGGCGCGCTGGTGGGGCTGGGACGCAGCCGCAGCCTGCTGCTGGTGCAGCTGCTGCTCAACGGCCTGAACGCCGTGCTCGACGTGCTGCTGGGCGGGGTGCTGGACCTGGGCGCGCGCGGGATCGGCCTGGGCACGGCGATCGCCGAGTGGAGCACCTGCCTGTTCGCAGGCGCCTGGCTGTGGCGACTGCTGCGGGCGCGCCACCGCGACGCGGCCCCGTTCCTGCCGTGGCGGCGGATCCTCGAGCCGGCGGCGGTGCGCGGCACCCTGGCCGCCAACGCCGACATCCTGGTGCGCACCCTGTGCCTGCTGGCGGGCTTCGCCTGGTTCGCGCGGCAGGGCGCGGCCTTCGGCGACGCGACCCTGGCGGCCAACCACGTACTGCTGCAGCTGGTCTCCTTCAGCGCCTTCTTCCTCGACGGCTTCGCCTACGTGGCCGAGGCGCAGGTCGGGCACGCGGTGGGCGCGCGCGACGGCGCGCGCCTGCGTGCCGCGGTGCGGGTGACCAGCGAGCTGGCGGTGGTCACCGCGGTGCTGCTGGCCGCGGGCCTGTGGCTGGCGGGCGGCACGGTGGTCGGTTGGCTGGCCGCGCTGCCGGAGGTGACCGGCCGTGCGGCCGCCTACCTGCCCTGGACCGCGCTGTACGTGCTGCTGTCGGTGGCCGCATTCCAGCTGGACGGGGTGTTCATAGGCGCCACCCGCACCCGGCAGATGCGCAACGCCAGCGTGCTCTCGCTGGCGGTGTTCCTGGCCTTCGCCGTGCCGTTGGCCGGCGCCTTCGGCAACCACGGGCTGTGGGCGGCGTTCGTGGTGTTCGTCGTGGCCCGTGCCCTGGCCCTGCTGCCGTACTACCGGCAACTGCTGGCCGAGGCCCGCTGAGCCGCCATGCCCGCGGCGGCCGCGCACCGTTCACGTGTTTCCGGCCACAATGGGGAAACACCCCGCCACCGCAGGTCCGTGAGCCCGCAGCGCCGACTTCCGCTGATCATCGCCACCGCCCTGTTCATCGAGAACATGGACTCGACGGCGATCTCCACCTCGCTGCCGCAGATCGCGGCCGAGCTGGGCACCGAGGCGGTGGCGCTGAAGCTGGCGCTGACCACCTACATGCTGGCGCTGGCGGTGTTCATCCCGGTCAGCGGCTGGGTCGCCGACCGCTTCGGCGCACGCAACATCTTCATCGGCGCCATCGCCGTGTTCCTGCTCGGTTCGCTCGGCTGTGCGGCCAGCAACGGCCTGGGCCAGCTGGTGGCCGCGCGCTTCGTGCAGGGCGTCGGCGGGGCGATGATGGTGCCGGTGGGGCGCCTGGTGCTGTTGCGCAGCGTGGAGAAGTCCGAGCTGGTGCGCGCGCTCAGCTGGCTGACCGTGCCGGCCATGCTCGGCCCCATCCTCGGCCCGGTGCTGGGCGGTGCCATCACCACCTACGCGCACTGGCGCTGGATCTTCCTGGTCAACATCCCGATGGGCCTGCTGGGCATGTGGCTGGCCTGGCGCTACGTGCCGCTGCTGCGCGAGCCGGTGGCGGCCCTGGACTGGCGCGGCTTCCTGCTCTCGGCCGGCGGCCTGGCACTGGCGATGTTCGGCCTGTCGGCGGTCGGCCGCGGCCTGGTCCCGGGTGCGGCCATCGCCGCCTGCATCCTGGCCGGCGCCGGACTGATGGCCGGCTACTGGCGGCATGCACGGCGCCACCCGCATCCGCTGCTGGGCCTGGATCTGCTGCGCGTTCCGACCTTCCGGGTCGGCGTGCTGGGCGGCTCGCTGTTCCGCATCGGCATCGGCGCCACGCCGTTCCTGTTGCCCCTGATGCTGCAGCTGGGCTTCGGCCTCAATCCGCTGCAGTCCGGTCTGGTGACCTTCACCTCCACCGCCGGGGCGATGTTCATGAAGTTCGTGGCCCCGGCAGTGCTCAAGCGTGCCGGTTTCCGCCCGGTGCTGGTATGGAACGGGCTGCTGGCCTCGCTGCTGCTGTGCGGCTTCGGCCTGTTCCGTGCCGACACGCCGTACTGGCTGATGGTGGCGGTGCTGCTGGCCAGCGGCTGCTTCCGCTCGCTGCAGTTCACCAGCCTCAACGCCATCGCCTACGCCGAGATCGGCCAGGACCGCATGAGCCAGGCCAGCAGCCTGGCGGCCATGGCACAGCAGGTGTCGCTGGCGCTGGGCGTGACCATCGGCGGCTACGCGCTGAGCCTGGCCGGGCGGCTGACCGGGCAGGTGGATGGCGCGCCGATCAACTTCACCTTCGCCTTCCTCACCGTGGGCCTGATCTCGGCGCTGTCCACGCTGCAGATGCGCCGGCTGGCGCCGGATGCCGGCGCGGAGATGGCCGGCCACGCCCAGGCCGGGCGCGAGGTGGCCGAGCCGAAGGTCGAGGCGCGTCCGCAGGCCTGAGCGCGATTCGACGTCGCGTTAACCGCGCTGCTGCTAGATCCGTCCTGCATGGCCGCCGTGGTGGTGCCGGCCGCCTGGCTCCGCCGGGCGCCGGCGCAGTGGACCGCACATCCGCACGTGGTGGCGGCACATGGGCGGATCGAGGCGCTGCCCGGCAGCGCGCGCGGCCAGGCGCACGCCGGCCGCGCGCCCCGGATGCCGCGGGCCGCAGGGCAGCGGCGAAGAGGGCCGCGTGCATCCGTGGACGCAGCGCCTGCCGGTGGCGCGGCGGCAGGGAAGCCGCCGCGCCGGGACCGGGCGCCTGCCTACAGGGAGCGTCCTTTCGCCACACACCAGTGGGGGAGTGTGACGGCGTCCGGAAAATGACGCCGCCCGTTGGCACGCCACTTGCCTATGACGGGATGCCCGGCATGCCGGGCATCCCGTGGGGGGGGTGACATTCCCAATGGTGATTGCAGGTGTTCAACAGCAACAACGTCGTACTGCAGGAGCGGCGCCAGGCCGCCATCCATGATCCCGCCGCGCAGCCGCTGGCCGGCCTGACGCCCGAGCAGCGCTCCACCCTGGAGACGCTGGAGCATTTCGGCTGGCGGGTGGATTCCGTGCGCCGCAAGCTGTTCATGGCACCGGTCCCGGTGCTGGTGGACCGCAGCGGTTCGCGCTACGTGGCCATCGAGGCCGACGGCAGCCTGGACGAGAACCCGACGGTGCGGTTCAGCGCCTGAGTGCGGACGCGGCGGGGCCGGGCGGGGCCATCCTCAGCCCGGCTTGCGCGCGCTCAGGAACGTCCACAGGTCGCGGTAGGACGGCACCAGCACGTCCTGCTCGCAGCGGTCGGTGAAGTGCGCATCCACCGTGCGCCGGATCAGCGGCAGCAGGCGCGCGCGCTCGGCGCGGTCGTCCGGGTCGGCGCGGCCGTGGCCGCAGCATTGCATGCTGAGCACGCCGCCCGGGCGCAGGGCGCGGGCCATCAGCGCGACGATCTCCGCGACGAAGGCGTCGCGCGGCTGGCCCTCGCGCACCGGGTCCATGGTCAGGTCGTAGACCACCGCGTCCAGGTCGCGGGCCTGCGCGATCCAGGCGAAGGCGTCGCCGATGACCACGTNCGCGGCCGGATGCGAGAAGGCCTCGCCGCAGGTGGCCGGCAGGTGGACGCGGCACAGCTCGATCACGCGCGCGTCGATCTCCACCATGGTCAGCTCGCGCGGCAGCTGGCCCAGCGGCTCGAGCGTGCGCAGCAGCTCCCACAGCACGCCACCGTCGCCACCGCCGAGGATGGCCACGCGCTGCAGCCGGTCCAGGCCCAGCAGCGGGCTGATCATGGCGATGCCGTAGGCGGTGTCGGACTCGGATATCTGCAGGTCGCCGTCGAGGAACAGCTGGCCACCGAAGACCGGGTGGCGGACGATGCGTACCTGCTGCAGGCCGGTGTGCTCGTCGACGAGCACGGTGCCGGCCCTGGGCGGGACCGGAGCGGCGGGGTAACCGGCGCGGTGGCCGCGGATCGCGGACATCGAACCTCCTGCTGCGACAGTTCGGAACAACATCCTCGGGAATCCACCCGGGGCATGCAAGTTCGGCGGCGCCGGCAGGATGCGCCGCCGGGCGCCTCCCGCACGGGAGGCGCCCTTTCCGGCGGGGCTCAGGCCCCGGCGGTTTCCTGGTAGGCCTCCACCGGAATGCACGCGCAGAACACGTTCTTGTCGCCGTAGACGTTGTCCACGCGCGCCACCGGCGGCCAGTACTTGTGCTTCTTCAGCGAGGGCAGCGGGAAGGCGGCCAGCTCGCGCGGGTAGGCATGCGGCCACTCCGTGGCCGACACCTGCATGGCGGTGTGCGGGGCGTGCTTGAGCGGGTTGTCCTCGCGGTCCATGCGGCCCTCCTCGATCGCGCGGATCTCCTCGCGGATCTGGATCATCGCGTCGCAGAAGCGGTCCAGCTCCTGCAGCGACTCGCTTTCGGTCGGTTCCACCATCAGTGTGCCGGACACCGGGAAGCTCAGGGTCGGGGCGTGGAAGCCGAAGTCGATCAGGCGCTTGGCGATGTCCTCGGCGCTGATGCCGGTGGCCTTCTCCAGCGGACGGATGTCCAGGATGCACTCGTGCGCCACCAGACCGTTGCGGCCGGTGTAGAGCGTCCTGTAGTACGGGGCCAGCCTCCTGGAGACGTAGTTGGCGTTGAGCAGCGCCACCTGGGTGGCCTTGCGCAGGCCGGCCGCCCCCATCATCGCGATGTACATCCAGCTGATCGGCAGGATCGAGGCCGAGCCGTACGTGGCCGCCGAGACCATGCCCGCGGCGCCCTCGGCGCCGAGCGCGCGCGGCAGGAACGGGGCCAGGTGCGCCTTGACCGCGCACGGGCCCACGCCCGGGCCGCCGCCGCCGTGCGGGATGCAGAAGGTCTTGTGCAGGTTCAGGTGGGACACGTCCGAGCCCCACTTGCCCGGCTTGGCCAGGCCGACCAGCGCGTTCATGTTGGCGCCGTCGGTGTACACCTGGCCGCCGTGGGCGTGGACGACCTCGCAGATCTCGACGATGTCCTCCTCGAACACGCCGTGCGTGGACGGGTAGGTGATCATCAGCGCGGCCAGGTTGGCCGAGTGCTGCTCGGCCTTGGCGCGCAGGTCGGCCAGGTCCACGTTGCCGTTGCCGTCGCACTTGACCACCACCACCTTCATGCCGGCCATCTGCGCCGAGGCCGGGTTGGTGCCGTGCGCCGACTCCGGGATCAGGCAGACNTTGCGGTGGCCCTCGCCGCGGGAGGCGTGGTAGCCGCGGATGGCCAGCAGGCCGGCGTACTCGCCCTGGGCGCCGGAGTTGGGCTGGAAGCTCACCGCGTCGTAGCCGGTGACCTCGGCCAGCATCGCCTCCAGCGAGCGGATCAGCTCCTGGTAGCCGCGGGTCTGCGCGGCCGGGGCCAGCGGATGGATGTTGGCGAACTCCGGCCAGGTGATCGGGATCATCTCGGCCGTGGCGTTGAGCTTCATGGTGCACGAGCCCAGCGGGATCATCGTGCGGTCCATGGCCAGGTCCTTGTCCGACAGCGCGCGCATGTAGCGCAGCAGCTCGTGCTCGCTGTGGTAGGTGTTGAACACCGGGTGCTGCAGGTAGGCGCTGGTGCGCAGCAGCTCCGGCGGCAGGGCGTCGGCGGTCTCCGCATCCAGGGCGTCCACGTCGTCGACCTGGACGCCGAAGATCTTCGCCAGGGCCACCACGTCCTCGCGGGTGGTGGTCTCGTCCAGGCTGATGCCGACGCTGTGGGCGTCGATCTTGCGCAGGTTGATGCGCTGGTGGCTGGCGTAGTTGTGGATCGCCTCGGCGTCCACGCCGTCCACGCGCAGGGTGTCGAAGAAGTGCTCGCCACTGCCCAGCTGCAGGCCGGCGCCGCGCAGGGCCGCGGCCAGGATCGCGGTCAGGCGGTGCACGCGGCGGGCGATGCGCTTCAGGCCCTCGGGGCCGTGGTAGACGGCGTACATGGAAGCCATCACCGCCAGCAGCACCTGCGCGGTGCAGATGTTGGAGGTGGCCTTCTCGCGGCGGATGTGCTGCTCGCGGGTCTGCAGGGTCAGGCGGTAGGCCGGGTTGCCGGCCGCGTCCACCGACACGCCGATCAGGCGGCCGGGCATGGAGCGCTTGTAGGCGTCGCGGCAGGCCATGAACGCCGCGTGCGGGCCGCCGAAGCCGAACGGCACCCCGAAGCGCTGGGTGCTGCCGACCACGATGTCCGCGCCCCACTCGCCGGGGGCGGCGATCAGGGTCAGGGCCAGCAGGTCGGTGGCCACCGCCACCAGGGCACCGCGTGCGTGCACGGCCTCGACCAGCCCGCGGTAGTCCTCGATGCGGCCGAAGGTGTCCGGGTACTGCAGCAGCACGCCGAAGCAGTCGGCGTCCCTGGCCTCCTCGGGGCGGCCCACCTGCAGCTGGATGCCCAGCGGCTCGGCGCGGGTGCGCAGCACTTCCAGGGTCTGCGGATGCACGGCGTCGTGCACGAAGAAGGTGTCCGACTTCGACCTGCCGGCGCGCCTGGCCAGGGTCATGGCCTCGGCGGCGGCGGTGGCCTCGTCCAGCAGGGAGGCGTTGGCGATCTCCATGCCGGTCAGGTCGGCGCACATGGTCTGGAAGTTGATCAGCGCCTCCATGCGGCCCTGCGAGATCTCCGCCTGGTACGGGGTGTAGGCGGTGTACCAGGCCGGGTTCTCGAGGATGTTGCGCAGGACCACCTTGGGCGTGTGGGTGCCGTAGTAGCCCTGGCCGATGAAGCTGCGGAAGACCTCGTTCTTCTGCGCGATGGCCTGCAGGCGGGCCAGGGCCTCCTCCTCGGTCAGGCCGCCGGGCAGGGCCAGCGGATCGGCGGACTTGATGCCGGCCGGGACGATGGCGTCGGTCAGGGCCTCGAGCGAGTCGTGGCCGACCACGGCCAGCATGTGCTGGATCTCGGCCTCGCTGGGGCCGATGTGGCGGCCGGCGAAGGCGTCGCGCTGCTGCTGCTCGAGTTCGCGCAGGGAAGGGGTGTTCTGGGACATGGAGGCGGTCCGGACAGGGGCGTGGAGCCGCAAACGCGGCGGGATGCCCCTCTGTCCTTTTGCCTGAGAGTTTGGAAGCGGACGGCGGGCCGCCGCTTCGTGCCCCTTCGGCGCCGGCGCTGCCACGGGGGCGGCCGGTCTCTCCAGAGTGTTTTCCGCGCGGTGGTATTGGGGCCTGAGCGATTACGGGCGTTTGCGCCTTCGGCAGCGGGTCGTCCCGCTTCTCCCACCCACGCGGTGTGNCCGCATTATACCGGGCCACGGCGCCGGACCGGTTCAGGCCATCCGTGGCCAGGCCGGGGGAGCGGCCCGGGGGCGTGGCACCCGGCCGCCGTNACGGTTCCACAACCGCCCGCCGCCAGGGCTGCGGTCCGGGCCCCGGCTTGGCTTACCATGGCGGCCCCCGGCCCTGGTGCCATGCCCTCCCATCCACCATCGCCGCGCCACGCCGTCCGCGCGGGCCGGGCTGTCCGGCCCGTGCGTGCGCATGGCCAGGCGGTGGGCTCCCCCCGATGAACAAGCAAAGTACCCGCAGACTGGCCCTGTTGCTGGGCGGCCTGGCCATGTTCGGGCCGTTCTCGATCGACACCATCTTCCCGGCCTTTCCGCAGATGGCCGCGCAGCTGGGCGCCGACAAGGTGGCCATGCAGCAGACCATCAGCGTGTACCTGGCCGCCTATGCGCTGATGAGCGTGGTCCACGGGCCGCTGTCGGACGCCATCGGCCGGCGTCGGGTGATCCTGGGCGGGCTGGTGGTGTTCACCCTGGCCTCGGTCGGGTGTGCGTTGTCGCGCGACCTGGCCACGCTGCTGTGCTTCCGCGCGCTGCAGGGCCTGTCCGCCGGCGTGGGCCTGATCGTCGGCCGGGCGGTGATCCGCGACGTGCTGCAGGGCGACGACGCGCAGCGGCTGATGAGCCAGGTGTCGATGATCTTCGGCATCGCCCCGGCGATCGCGCCGGTCATCGGCGGCTGGATGCTCGGCGCCGGGCGCTGGCCGCTGATCTTCTGGTTCCTGGCCGCGTTCGGTGCGCTGCTGATCGCCAGCGTCGGCCGCTGGCTGCCGGAAACCCATCCGCCGCAGGCACGCCTGCCGCTGCGCCCGCGCCACCTGGCACGCGACTACCTGGCCATCGCCGCCAACCCGCGCTTCCTGCGCCTGGCCGCCGCCGGCGCGCTGACCTTCGGCGGCCTGTTCCTGTACATCGCCTCGGCGCCGGCGTTCGTGATGGAGCTGTTGCGCCTGGGCGAGCGCGACTTCGCCTGGNTGTTCATCCCCACCATCGGCGGGATGACCCTGGGCGCGTTCGTGTCCGGGCGCGTGGCCGGGCGCTGGCCTGCGGCGCGCCAGGTGGGCGCGGGCTTCGCCTGCTGCGGCCTGGCCGCGGCGGCGAACCTCGCCTACAACGCGCTGGCCGCGGGCATCGCGGTGCCGTGGGCGGTGCTGCCGATGAGCCTGTTCTCCTTCGGCGTGGCCCTGGTGTTCCCGGTGCTGACCCTGGCGATCCTGGACATGTACCCGCGCCAGCGCGGCTCGGCCTCGTCGCTGCAGGCCTTCCTGCAGCTGGTGCTCAATGCGCTCATCGCCGGCCTGCTCTCGCCGCTGCTCAGCCACCACGGGCTGCACCTGGCGCTGGGCATGGCCGCCTTCGGCCTGGCCGGCTGGCTGTTCTGGCGCTGGGAGAGCCACGTGACGCGGCGGCTCCCGCCCACGCCCGCCACGCCGATGATCGAGCCCGGCGAACAACTCTGATCCCGCCCCAAGGAGGCCCCGCATGTCCATCCGTTCCAAGGCACGGCGCGATGCCCGCAAGCGCCAGGCGCAGCGTGAGCGCAACCGCCGCCGTGCATCGGCGCCGCCGGTCGAGCCGCACGCCGAGCTGCGTGACCGCGAGGGCCGCCTGCTGGCCGGCATCGTGCGCCAGGCCGGGGTGTGGGTGCTGGGCATGGACGGGCGCNTCGCCGGCAGCACCGACAGCGCCGCGCAAGNGCTGATGCTGATCCGCCGCGCGCAGCGCCTGCACGACGACCAGGGCATCCCGGTGCGCCTGGTCTATTCGGACGCGCTGCGCGACGCGGCCGAGCTGGAGGCCGCCGCGCACGGCCTGTCCCTGGCCGACTACGAGCGCCAGCTCGAGGCCGAGCTGGCGCCGGCCGCCGGCGCCGCGGCGGGCGAGGGCGAGGCTGCACCGGCGCCCGCACAGGGCTGACCTGCCCGGTTCCACGAGGACGACGGGCGCCCGCAGGCGCCCGTCGCTGCTGTTGGCCGCCGCGCCGGTTCAGGCTTCCGGGGCGTCCCCGTCCCGGGCCGGGGACGCGGGGCCGGCCTGCCAGCCGCAGGACTTGCCCTGGTTCTGCTGCTGCAGCCACTCCTGCAGCGGGGCGAAGTATTCCAGCACCGCGCCGGCGTCGATCTGTTCGCTGCCGGTCAGCTCCTTGAGCGTGGCCTGCCAGGGTTGGCTGGCACCCTTCTGCAGCATGGCCTGGAAGCGGCGGCCGGCCTCGGCGTTGCCGTAGAAGGTGCACTCGTACAGCGGGCCGGTGTGGCCGGCGGCCTGGCACAGCGACTTGTAGAACTGGAACTGGAGCAGGTGCGCCAGGAAGTAGCGCGTGTACGGGGTGTTGCCCGGCACGTGGTACTTGGCGCCCGGGTCGAAGAACTCCTCGCCGCGCGGCTGCACCGGGGCCACGCCCTGGTAGCGCGCCTTCAGCTCCCACCAGGCCTGGTTGTAGCGGTCCGGGGGGATCGAGCCGTCGAACACGCCCCAGCGCCAGCGGTCGATCATCAGGCCGAAGGGCAGGAACGCCACCTTGGCCAGGGCCATGCGCATCTGCGCGTTGATCAGCGCCTCCCGGCTCTGCGACTGCGCCTGCACCAGGCCGATGGACTCCAGGTACTTCGGCGTCATCGCCAGGACGATGGTGTCGCCGATGGCCTCGTGGAAGCCGTCGTTGGCGCCGTTCTGGAACAGCGGCGGCAGCGGGTTGTAGGCCAGGTCGTAGTACAGGTGGCCCAGCTCGTGGTAGATGGTGGTGAAGTCCTCCTCGTTGGGCTTGATGCACATCTTGGTGCGCACGTCGCCGGCCATGTCCATGTCCCAGGCGCTGGCGTGGCAGACCACGTCGCGGTCCAGCGGCTTGATGAACTGGCTCTTCTCCCAGTAGCTGGACGGCAGCTTGGGCATGCCCAGGGAGACGTAGAAGTCCTGCGCGCGCTCGGTCATCTGCCGGGCGGTGAGCAGCTGGGCCTCGCGCTCGGCCTCGAAGCGGGCGCGAGGGCCCGGATTGGGGCCGCGCTGGTGCAGGGCCGCGCCCAGGTTCTGCTGGTACTGGCGCTCCAGCGCGCCGGTGATGTCCAGGCTGCCGGCGCCCCTGTACGGCTGCAGGATGTCCCACAGGTTGCCCCAGTCCTGCTGCCACATGTTGCCCATCAGGTGCGCCGGCAGCAGGCCCTCGCCGACCTGGCCCTTCTCCACGCCATAGGTCTGCTTGAGCTTCTCGCGCGCATAGCAGTGCAGCTGCTCGTACAGGGGCCGCACCTGCTCCCACAGGCGGTCGGTCTCGGCGGCGAAGGCGTCCGGGTCCATGTCGTAGGCGCTGCGCCACATGGCGCCGGCGTCGGCGTAGCCCAGCTCGCGCGCGCCTTCGTTCACCAGCTCGACGAAGCGCTGGTAGTCCTGGCGCATCGGCACGGCGATGGAATGCCAGCCGGCCCAGGCGTCCAGCTGCGCCTCGTAGTCGCGGCTGGAGCGCAACACGTCCTCCAGCTCGCCGAGCTGGCGGCACTGGCGCTGCGCGCCCTCGCCCTTGCAGTAGGTGCCGGCGCCGTAGGCACCCTCCAGTCTGGCGGCGATGCGGGCCAGCTCCTCCAGCTTGGCCGGGTCCCTGGGCGCGGGCATGGCGCTCATCAGCTTGAGCAGGCCGATGGCGCGCTTGCTGTCCTCGGACATGGGCTGGCCCTCGAAGGCGCGGGCCTGCTCGATCCACTCGTTGAGCCTGGCCAGCCAGCGCTCGTTGGCCTTGGCCGCGACCAGCTGGCTGTCGTCGTTGATGTAGGTCGACGACAGCCACTGCGCCGCGCTGATCTCCGGGTACATCGCGCGGATCTCGTCGTTGACGCGGGCGACGAACTGGTCGGCGGTCTCGCCGGACCGGGCGGCGGCGGGCGCGGCGGGCGCCTCGGCGGCCGGCTCCTTCCTGCAGGCGGACAGGGA
>Ga0065720_1019942_pt1 | contig 18471 bp, 13 predicted proteins | sample Thericmetagenome_FD_59107 | JGI IMG/M metagenome (GOLD analysis project Ga0065720, IMG submission 59107) | Thermophilic microbial communities from the Joint Bioenergy Institute, California, USA of rice/straw/compost enrichment - eDNA_2 v2... | ecosystem: Engineered > Solid waste > Grass >...
TCATCAAGTACTCCATAACAAGATGGTAAAGATAATCACTAAGTTACATTACTACAACATTTATGTATTATTCTCGGTTTTAACTTTGAAAAATAAACAAATCGAATTTGGAATGAAGAAGTGGGCAAGAAAATTCTTCTGCTGTGGGTCTAAATCCATTCCAGTTGATGATGAGACCACAGTTGCATCCAGGCAGCCTATTCCTAACCCACCAAGGAATAGCCTTCCTACTGAGAGTAATATTTTCTATATTTTTGTCAAATATTAGACAATACAGTCTCAAATGTCAACAATTCAGTAAGACAAGAGAATAACACTAATAAAAACAAAAAGAAGAAGCTTGCTGTGATAAACTCCGAATATAAAAAGGAAGAATTGATAGTAATAGTGTGAAAATAAGGAAATAATGTGAATAGTATGCTGACGTTCGTCCTGCTAACCTCAAGGAAGTGAAATACAACTGTCCAATCTGTTTCAGATACTTCAACAGTAACAATAGAATAACTGTGTTTAACATACCAAGAAATCTTAATCAGTACTTGCTGTAATAACTATTTCTGCCACTTTTGTGCTGAAGACCTAAACGAAAGTAATCAATAATAACCCCAAAGTTATTGAATAGGAGCTATAAACAACGCTAGATTAACAGGAGCTCGTTGCCCATTCTGTGACACTGAGGGATTTGAGTTGAAGGATGTCAATCCTAAAGAGAAAGTACAGTTTAACTCCTAAAATGTCTTGACAAAACTAGGTTAAAAGATACACTGACTCTCCATATAGTACCTTCCAGTCTAAGAATGGAGAGCCAATTTTCATGAATACCCTTAAGAATAAAAATTCAACTCAAGTATTCAACCAAAATTCGTCTAATAATCTCCTAGAATATTACCAAATCCCCTCATGAGGGTAGTTCTCCCTGCTCCCCTCAGAAAGAGGAACAAAACCTTCGTGGTTATGCGTCAGATGGATTTCTAATGATGAAACGCGAGTTTGAAAGCTCGTTAAGAAACCCTGTTATCAATAACGATGATGATGATCTAGGAAATCAAGCTGGCCTAAGCAGGACAGCTGAGATAGGCCACAAAAAGTGTAAGTTATAGCTTGAAAAGTGATAAGTCTTTAGCAAACTTCTTTCTCTCCCCTCAGTTGAACAAATTCCGTTCAGCATCAGAGAACATTGCGCAGAGGGAAGATAAAGGGGCTGAGGTATCCGAAGAGTCTATTAATGATAGAGAAGAAATCGGTGTTATTGAGGAGGAGAATGAGTCTGTTGCAAGAGAATCTGTGTATTTATCGCCTGATAGAAGACAACTTCAGGTTTAGTCTAGAAATATATTTTTTGACCCTCCTTATAAGCTAGTGTAATTAGTGGCTTAGCTTTCTTCCAAATCCAGTTTTGTTCATAAGTGGATGTATACAGCTCTTTTTGTCGTATTATATTCAAGTTCTATCTATAACTACTGTGAAGTGACAATTTGTCAATTGATTTTGCTTTGTAAAACAAAATTTATTCTCTTTATAGAAGAGCAATTCTTCAATAGTTGATAAAGTTAGCACAAGTAGCTTTGCAATAGTTGAGCGAATATATAAACCTGAATGCTTCTGATAATGATAACAGCAATCTCGTCACACTAAAATTATTGACTGGTGAGATTAAATTATCGGGCAATAAACCAAAATCAGGAATGGATCTTGTCTACACAAATATAACTAATGTAAGTCCACTATACACATTGAAGAAAGCAAAGAAGGGCCACATGAACCTGACAGAAGACTTGATTAGAGCTCATTTTATGTTAAGGCCGTATCATCTAGTCAGAATTAAAAATTTCCCGTGGCTAAGCTGAGTTTTATTTTGATTCTTTAATTCTCATTTGAAAGTTCCTTATACATATCATTCAACCTTTACTAGGACGCAAATACATTTCATTTAACAAAAAATTTGGATAATATAAAATTTACTTAATCTGGAGATCATATCTTAACTCTTCTTCAGGCTCATGCATGAATCTTTGGGTCATTCGTAGCTGATAGTTCTTATTTGTTAGTTCATAATTAAATTTCAGCAAGAAGAGACTTAGAACCATTTTCGCATTAACCATAGCATAATTCTGCCCTATACAATTTCTGGGCCCTCCATGGAAAGGAGTAAACACAAAGCTATTTGAGCCAATGGATTTTAGAGTCCTGGAATTAGGGTCTAACCATCTCATTGGATCAAATTTCTCAGGATCATCATGGAAATCGGCATCTGTCATATTGACTATATTAGCTGCAAGTACAATTGTTCCCTTTTTGATCTTTATTTTTCCTAGTAAATGGTCCTTGATTGCTAATCTTTCAAAGGAAGTTGCAGAGGGCGTAGCTAGCCTCAGGGATTCTTTAAGAAAGGCTGTCATGAATTCCATTTTATTAAGATCGTCAATTGTGATATCTGAGCCTGATTTGATATTGGTCTTGATTTCCTGCATAAGTCTGTCCATGTACTCAGGGTGCTTTGCTAGATAATAGGTTGCCATGGTGATCAAATGCCCAGTGGTGTCCATCCCTCCAAGATAAAGGGCTATGAACTCATCAACTACTTCTTTCTCTGTTAGATAATCCTCAGGATTTTCTAACCTTTGGTCATAGATAATGTCAATTAGATGCTTTCGCTCATTGTGCCTACCTTCATCCTTCTTACGCTTAGATTCTTTCATCATTTTGTCTACCAGTGTGAAGGAAAACTCTCTAAGATCTCTAATTTGCTGTATAGTTTCTGCGTGTAATTTTACCAGACCTAATTTCCCAGGAAGTCTTCCAAATAGCTGGAAAGAAGTATCCAGGATCATAACTCCTACGTTCTCAGCAAGCTTGGCAAAGAAATTGGAATAAGTGAGGCCTTTGATCTTTGACTTAGCAAAGGTCTCTCCAAAGAAAATTCTTCCAGTTATATCTCCTGTTATGCCCTGAAACTCTTTCATTATATTGACGTTCTTCAGTTCTCTATTCTTCAAATCTTCTAGTAATTCATCGACACAGGCATAGATCTGAGGTATAGACTCCTTTAGAAATTCATAATGGAAAGACTTGGCAATTAATTTCCTTTTTCTTTTCCACAAGGCTCCTTCAGAAACTACCAGTCCTTCCCCACACAAATCTTTCATCATTCCCAAGAGAGAAGGCTCTTTGATATAGACTTCGTGCTTCATCATGTATTCCTTTATCAGATTAGGGTCCAAGATAGCAAGGTGTGCCTTTGTACCAAAGTTCCCTCCAAGGGCTTTAGGCTTAGGAGTCTTTTTTACTTCTTCTTTCCATGCATAGTAGAAGTCCCCATGTTTATAAACATTGGCTAAATCCCGAGTATAATAACCAGAAAATGGAATAAATGTCATGTTTATGCCCTGTTTTCTGTAGAAATTCATTAAAAGATATGGCTTTATGATAAATTTATTGAGAATATAAAGCCCAATCAGAAGAACTATGAGCAAGAACTTGTTTAATAGGCTCATTTCTGCTCTAAAATATAAGTTAAAATTGTTTCAGAAGTTCTTACAAAGTGTTAAGCCAGTGCTTAGAGAAAATGTGCTCGAGATTCATGAATTGAAAAAAATGTTTGCAATAATTTTAATTGATTTGAAGATTCAAATATACAATTTTATTGTTTTGGATTGTAGTGTCTCAAGAAATTCCTAGATTTTATAGCTTGTAGGTAATAATATATACAATCTTGAAGAAACATACTAAAAAATAAATGAGCTAAAATTCGTCTAATATTAACACATTGCTCTTTTTCATTTCAGTCAGATATTTCTGATACCTTTCAAGAGTGGTTTGCTTGATGTTATTAGGATTCTCGATAACAGTCTGCAAGAAAATTCTTGTCAAAGCGGTATGATATTGTAGCTGATCTTCAATTTCTTGCAAATCACCCAACATTCCAAAAATAAAAAGTTCCTTAGGAAGCGCCAGAACCATATCAGTGACGCTATGATGAGTAGAACTCTTGAAGTAGCCAGAGATTAACTTATCACTATTATCCGAGTTAGCCTTAGCCAACTTCAAATCAAGTTCTTTCAAAACAGCGATTCCTTCAAAGGTCTGGGATCTTAAGGAAATAATAGGAATATTGAGAGAGGCTTTGTAGACAGACTGGTCACATGGTTCTAGCCAAGGATCTAACAAGACCAGTCCTCCTGTGACTCTTTTGTCATAGGTAGCAGTTTCGACCGCAGTTGCCCCTCCAAAGGAGTGACCACTCAAGAAAATTTGTTTGTAGTTGATCTTAAGATCTGATTTCTCTAGGATTTGTTGCATTCTCTTTTGTTCATAGACAATGGACAATAGATCTTTAACATATAGGGCTCTGTGGTGAAGCTGACCAGTTCTGATCTCCAAGGCTTCGGTATTGTCTTTAGGTCTTATCAAGACATTCTCATCATGTTCGAGGGACATGACAATAAATCCATAACTCGCCCATTCCTTCATGAGCACGGTATAGGCATGCCTATTAGCAGAGAGTCCATGAGAAAAGATAATCACTGGGAAACCTGAGGGATTGTCAATAATATTAGCTTTGTAGTTAACTCCCAGCTTTCTTCTCTCAAGCCCTGTCAAAACAATTTTGTGAAGAATCTTGGGAATTCTGTATTTTCTTTTTCCTCTGCTGACAATTTCACTTAGCTTCATAATTTCATAGAATCTAACCCAATGGTCCTCATGAGGGTAGTACCTCACATCCTTCTTTTTTTCATCGGTAGGATAGAAGATGGCCACTCTTTGATGATTTTCTATGAACCTTCTATATCCTACTAGATGTTTTCCGCTCGGAGCAGGATAGTTGTAAACAGGGAAGTAAACAATGATGACAAAGGCAAAACATACAGCCATGAAATGTGCCAAAGAACTTGACGTCGCGAGAATGATCAGTTGGAAAAGTATCAGAAAGATGGTGTTCAACCTAAAACCTTCATAGATATATTTCATCACAAGGAGTGAAATAAACCCACCAATCGTTGGCAAGAAGTTTATTTGTTCTGGTTTGATTATCTGAAGAGCTAAATAGAACGCGATAAGATACTCATAGATTTGAATTGTCTTTTGAAGCTTCATTTTCTACAATTATAATTTTATTTTGGAAATTTCTCCTTCGACAATATATAGAAGTGTTAATCTTAAACTTTTTATCAAAGTGTGTAATTCACCTCATTCGATTACGAAGGTGATGTCACGATAAATTTAATTGATCGCACTGGTCTTTACGAAATGGGAGGTTTTTGCACCAAGTTTCCTGAATAAGTAGAGGATCCTTTCGCACCAAAATAAACCAGAGCCGAAAAAACTCCTATCTGAGTGATATTGAGCATAGTTGATAAAAAGGCTTAAGATTGAATATTGGATATATCTTTATTTAAATATCAAATAGGTCATGGTTAGCATCAGAAGGGCAACCGTAAGTTTCTTTGAATTTCCTTCAATGTCCTAGATCGAAGATCTTCACAGTATGCAGACCACCAATCTGTGGTGTCTTCCTGAAAATTACACCCTAAAATATTACTTCTATCATTATTTGAATTGGAATCAGCTCTTATACGTTGCTGAAGACTCCAACAAGAAGATAGTTGGTTATGTCCTTGCCAAAATCGATGAAGACAGTGAGGATGTTAATGGCCATATCACCTCTTTGTCCGTCTTAAGAACCCACAGAAAGCTCGGTCTTGCATATAAATTGATGGAGGCTGCCCATCGTGACATGGTTGAGAATTTCGATGCTGAGTACTGTTCTCTCCATGTCAGAGTCACAAACAGAGCTGCCTTGAATCTTTATGAAGGAAAACTTGGGTATAAGAAAATGGGCGTTGAAGAGAAATATTACGCTGATGAGGAAGATGCCTATATCATGAAGAAATTCTTCAAGGACCCTAATGATAAGAAGAAGGGACAGGATAAGGACAAAAAAGAAAAGCCAAGTGATAGTACCAGTACCACTGAGGCTCCTAAGGAATCTGCCAAAAAGGAGGAGGAGCAAGTCGAGCAGGCTGGTGAATCTACAGCTAGCACTGCTGCTAAAAAGAAGAAGAAAAAGAAGTAAGTGTATAATATGAATTGTTTTTGTCCTATGAAATTCTGAAAAAGTGTATCTGCTTTTTGTTATGGTTTGAAAGACATTTAATTAAACACGAAAATAGATTACTCAACTACATCCAACTTGAATATCAAAGTTAGATAAAATATGCATCCACTTCCTCTATGGAAGTGCATCGCATTAAAATATTTAATTACTCTATACAGTTTACTTCTTTTTTGTGGGTGATGCGGGCCCCTCATCCCAGTATATCTCATCCTCATCATATTCATATTCTACTTCATTTCTATTAGATTTCTGCTGAGCCTCCTTCAAGCTCTCCTTTATAGCTCTCTTCAGTTCCTCCTCATCAGTATCTCTACGGCTCTATATTTTTTATTCAATACCTTAGTTTAAATACATGTTTTGGATTAGATGCATTTTGATTGCCTAGAATTCCGAGACTCTCTTGTATCGCTCGTTGGAGCTCTGCATCTTCATTTCCATATTCATCTTGCTGAAAAGATAACAGATGGCTAAATCAGAACTTACAAACATGTAATCCGGAGCATCTTCACTCTGTGGTAGAGCATAATCAACCTCCGATGCCTTGTATTTATTCGTGTCCTTTCTTTGGATTTTTGGCTGAATTCTATAATATTTAAACTTTCCCTTGATCAAATACTTCTTCTTTCCAAATGAGGAGTCATTAGGGTGATATTCATCTGTATTTTGACTTCCTGACAGTTCACTAATTCGTTATTCAATAAACAAAGACCTACTCTTCAAGAATGCTCAGTTCATTTTTGAAGTAGTCCCTGGCATTTCTTGAATTCTCAGTTGAAGGGGCCTTATCTGTCAGCTTGACAAGCCTTCTCTTAAAGCTGCCTTCATTTCCTATTGCTGTATTACTTTTTCTAATTTCTTCGTAGCCTTTATTTGTTTCTGTGGGCTGTGTAGAAGCTATTCTGGTCTGGTACCTTGACTCTCTAGGCAGCTCATCGAAAAATACCGCTCTATCCAATTCCTTGGATGAAACACTTGAATCGCTTTTTTGGCTAGTTCCACTTAATTTATTTGGTAGGGTGTTCTGTTTGTTAATATTCGCAACCCTTTTTGGTCCAAGAGAATGGCTTTCCTGAGTCAGAGGAGAAAATTTAGTGTTTCCTGCTGGCACAGAAGTAGGCTGGGTGGCAGGCCTATTGGATCCCTGGGTTCTACTATTGCTATTCTTATAAAGATAGTCGTAGGGGGCTTCTGTATTGGAATATTTATAACTCTTTAGAGAAGATCTGGTATCAGCGTTATTTCCACTGATATCAGTTCGAGAAGAATAGGTTGCTTCCTGAAGATCGTACTCTTGTTGTCTGATAGCGCAGAGTGGCTCATGTTCATCGAACTCTAAGATATTCAATTTTTCGAATGTAGCTTGCTACCTCGCATTATGATGTTCGTATTGCAGTGAGGACATTTTTTTGTTCTACTTCCGCATGTATACGAATGCTGCTCAAATTCTTTCCCAGCAACCTCACAGTTACAATACATGCAGATCTTGGGTCTATTAAAGCAATTAGCCTCATGTGCCTTCAAATCACGACTTTCAAAGACTGTTTTACAAAAACGGCAGGGTTGCTTTGGATATTATTAATGAAAAATTATGAGTTACTTCCTTATGGTTTGCTTGTTCGTGAGCTTCCATTTCTGACTTGTCTACTGGCTCGTTGCACTTTGGGCACCGCCGAACATTACGATGACAGTAGGCTTCATGTAAAACAGACTTGCTCTCGGGGATCTCTCTGTCGCTAGTGGAGGATTAGAGGAAGAGGTGCAAAAATACCAGTTAGTACAGAGAATTGTGGGTTCACTGGTCAAATCCATGAGATAAATGTTGTGAAATAAAAATATTTGAATTAGTTTGCTTTTAAATTTCCCTCAACTTGAGTCCCTTTTAATTATGTCTCAGATTGTATCAGAATAGCTATTTTACTCATACAAATTCTTACTCTATGTGTTTTACTGTAAGATTCTCTTCAAAGCTCAAGAGAAATTAATAAGGGCTCCTTGATGGGATCTCCAAGCACTCTGCAAGATCATATACAAATTTCTCTAAGTTCAATTTATTCATACCTTTCTTTACAAGCTAACAGTACATCTTTTCTGATTATTAGAGATGGACTAATTGAGTCAGTTCTTTAGCTCCTTTCTGGGCTTTTTTCTGGGAGAAGGTTTATAAAATTCCAAAATTTTTAAGATGTAGTAATTCAACTAAAAAATCCTACTCTGAAATCACTCATTTCATATCCTTCTTCTTGCAGATCTATAATAATCTTTAAATTATTCGAGATATTAGAGGGAAAAAAATGCAAGAGCTGGAAAAAGTAGTATAAGACAAAACCAATCAAATTATGACGAAATCTGATGATGGACATTTAAGAATACCACCTTTCCCCGAGGAATTTCAGATCAATCCAGTCGATAATAAAGCCAGACTCCCAGAAACCAATGATCCAACTGAGGCCCTCAAAGGAAATATCATTAGAAACCAAAGAGGCAGCTTTACAGGAATTGTTCTAACAAGAAACCAAAATATACAGAAACCTTAATAATGTGATCTAGTATTAAGATAGATTGCTTGAGGTAAATGTCCATAATATATGGGTTATAATGCCTCAATAAGGCTATTTTGAGTGAAAGTTTGGCAGAAAATGTTGGACATCTGGCGTAAGCCATACCACAAATTAAAGCATACATACAAATAGATACATCAAGAATAGCAACAATGAATTTTGTTAAAGAAGTTCACTTAATTCTGGTCTTCCCAATCTATGAGTAGCTCTATGATTTCTAATCATATCATGGATCTCATCCAAGACCTAACAACTAACATCAATTTTCTAGCATTTTTACCTTTATCTTTGACTGAGCCTTCTTAGCGCTAGCATTTTCCTTGGCTTGCTGTTCAATCTCCAGTCTTCTCTCGTTAATAACATCCTTGAGCTTTTGATTAAGCTAAATAATTAGTAGGTGCTTAATATTATTCTACCTCTTGGAGGTCCTTTTCGAGTGCTCTATTGACTTGTTTAAGATTTTTATATTCTTTCTTATAGTTATCTCTATCTTCCTTAACACTCTCCAGTTCCTTAACTAAATGCTCATCCCTGGCCTTCAAAGTAATATTCTCCTCCTTTATCTTGCTCATTTCTCTAGAGAGATCCTCAATCTTCTTCTCAACTCCAGTAATTTCCTACAGAATAAGCACATTTCTTATTAATTATACTTCTTCTTGACGGGTTCTCAGGTATGTATTTTGGTTCTCGAGTTTATTGATTAACTCTCTGTACTTGTGGTTTTCTTCTAAAAGACCCTTGAGTTCGTCCTTTAGCTTACAACATAAGATAAAAAGAAGATTTTCAATTACTTTATTGTTGGCTTCATGTAATCTAGCAATCTCATCCTCCTTAGCTTTGATTTTCTCTTCATGAGCTTTTACAAGTTTATCGATTTTTCTATTCTCATTCATTAAATTGGCAGCCTTATCTGATTGAGAGTGGTATTCCTTCATGGCTTCATCTCTTTCACTTTTATAGGTCTCTAATTGAGCCTTCAAACCAGCACTAAAATTTCAGAAATTAACTGAAAAAGGTTACATTTGAGTGGTGGCAAAGTTAACATCTTCTTTCAACTTGCCCACTTCCCTCTCAAGCTCCTTCTTTTGTGCCAATAAGCGCTCAACTTCACTTTGCTTAAGTTTCTGTTCTTCAAGGGCCTTATTAGCGACAGCTTCAAAACCATCAATCTTAGCCTTAAGGGCTTGAATCTTTTCCTTCTTCTGAGCTATCTCCTTGTCCTTTTGCTCGGTGATCTTTCTGGTTTCCTCTTCAATCTTCTTCTTTTTCTTCTCAAGCTTTCTCTGGAGTTCCTCTACTTGTTTTTTAAGCTCTTCATTCTTTTCTTTGATATGTTTCTTTTCATTATTTAGGTTTTCAACCAATTGGTTCAATCTCTTAACCTCGGAATCTCTTTCCTCAAGCTTATATAAGTTATTTTCTCTGAGAGTGAGATCCCCTCTTATGCTCTGAATTTCATTCTGCAAGGTCTCGCTTTTCTCCTTCAATAAAGCTTCCCTCTCCTTGAGAATTCCATTCCTTGTCTTCAGCTCATTATTTTCTTCAGTAAGCTTAGCAATTAGCTCCTTATTCCTTGCTTCAGACTCCTCGAAGGCCTCTTCAAGCTCATCCAATCTGGCCCTTTGCTCTGCCAATCTCTGTTTATATTCATTATTGATACTTCTTGTCTCTTCTTCGTTTCTGATCATGAGCTCTTCTCTCTTTCTGAGCTCCTCAATGAACTCAGCTTGTCGGTTCAGCTCGGCTTGGTCCTTCTTTGACTGTTCCTCATATTGAGCGAGCAAAGCATCCTTTTTCTTGAGAGACTCTTCAAGGTCGATGACCTTATTCACATATTCTCTCAGGACGACCTTCAATTCCTTATTCTTAAGCTTAGCGTTCTCATACTTCTCCTGGATGAGCTTTTCCCTCTCCTTGAGAGTGCTCTTTAGCACGTCAATATTCTTTTCTACTTCGAATTTTTCTTCTCTATGAGTTGGATCGTCGTCTCCTTCAAATGCCTTTTTCATGCTGACAGTACTGAGGTTAGACTTATGATGTGAGAGGATTTTGGGTGTTTGGAGGGCTCCTAGTTTTGAGGAAGACTTGGGAGGAATCATATAGTCCTCGTCAGAATCTTGAGAGGAAGAGGTATTTTCGGCCTTGGATTTACGGGCTTGTTTCTCCTCACTTTTGATCTTGTCGATGATTGTATTTTTGAGATCTACTATTTCACTTTCTAGCTTGCCATAGTCCTCATCATCACATTGTTTTGTATTTTTTGTAGATTGAAAAGTGGACTGAAACTCGCTAGGTTTGTTACTGGACCTTGGTTCTCCTGAATTGAAGTCTCTAAGGGTCTTATGACCACTTGTTTCACGAGAAACAAAAGGAGATGTTTTGTTTATGCTTGATGCGGTGGGAGAAAGGAAAGTCATGGAGTCCAATTTACGGTCCAAGAATGTGGACTTGTGAATATTTTCAATATATTCCTTGGATCGGTTGCAGCGATCTAGAAGTGTTTTAAATTGCTCATCTAGTCTTTTCTCTTTGTTTCCAAGAGAAGTTTCCAGGTCTTCGTGAGCACCAAACCTTGGCTCCGAAAATTTATGTCTAGTAAGACGGGAGGTGTAAGAAGAGTCATCAATTACATGGTGCTTGTTAGTCAGAGAGTGAGTACTGCGATTTGAACTCCTATCCATTTTAAATTACTTGCTTTAGTTTAAATTAAAGCTAACGAATCTGACCTGCTTTTTGTCACTGAGTAGCTCAAAGACTCATATTTGGCCCTGCTAGGACCTTCTGGGTTCCCGATTAAACTCGTGATAGGGGAAGACAGGGTTTAATTAGAATTGAGGAGTTCATAAAGGCTTAAAAAGAACAATATACAATATAAATCATGCCGAAATGTAGACTAAAATGCAAAAGTTATAAGTAGCAAGGGTTTTAACTGACTTCATCTTGGAAACATTCGAAGATGAGCTCACCTTGTTCATTTTCATACTCTCTAATTCTGTCCTCAGTCTTCAGCTCATTGAGCTCCATTGTGTCGCTATTCTCAGTAGTGTTGTCCTTAGGATGGAACATATGGGCACAGAGGTCCAAAACAGTCTTTTTATCAATTTCGACAGCTTCATTTTCTATTATTTTAGCTAAGAAAGATTGAAAAATACCGGCTGTGTTAATTTGAGAATAATGTTCAACAAATTCACTGATACGGTCCACGAATTGACACTCGTCAATTTGTTGTTGGAAGTTCTCCTTGGAAAGGTAGGACAGAGCAATAAGGAGATGCATTAAAACTGAAACAGGAATATTCTCTCTGATAAGTCTCAATAAAGATTCCATAATCTATTCTCATTAATAAGGCTCTCTAGGAAGTTACTTGAGTAGTTAGCTCAGGGTTTTGTTCTAAGAATTGGATTGTTGAAGGAGTGTGAATAATATTAGCAAGCATGGCAGAAGCGAAGTCCAGACAAAATACATGAATCTTGGTGCTGAGGGATTTATTAAGGAGGTTAATGACCCAATAAATCATGTCGTTTTCGACAAGACATGGGATGATAGTATCCTTGATACTGCATTTTTGTAGAATTGCGATACAGAATCTCTGAGTAACGCTTCCATTTTCTTGTTCTTTTAAAATCTATGCACATTATATGAGAAAATAACGGGATTTACTTTGATAACTTTCTCAATAACAGTCATTTTGTTCTTGAAAATGAGATATTCCACGCCCTTGAGGGTTGAGGCTATGACACTAACCAGTGATGTAATAGCATGTCTGAGGGAATTATTTTCAATATTTAGGATGCCCATCAGGAAGTCAAAGTTCTCATTCTCAGTAATATTGAAAATATCGTTTCTAATGAGTTCATATACCAGGTTCTTTCTCAGCTCTGGGGCTATCTGTAAGGCATTGACTCTCAAGGAGAGAAGAACTTCGATAATACCATCAATATTCTTCTCATTGTAGTTAGCTATTAATTTGGTTTTATGCTCTTGCATGACCACTTCAGTTATGAGCTCCCCTCCTTCAGGCTTTCCTTCATTAATGATGACTTTGTGATATTTTCCTAATTGGATCTTGTAGTTTTCAAAAGTCTCGGCCAGACTTTCGTTTTTAGAAGTCTGAGAATTTTAGGCAATGAAAATTATGACTTACTTCTTTTAGGTTGTGCAAGAGTTGAAGACAGCTGACAGAAACTGAGAAAATTTGTCTGGCTGCTTGGAGAATTTGATTATACTTCTTGTTCAGGGCTTTGTATTCCTTCTCTAGGGCAGTGTCTTTCTTACCCTTGGCTCCGTCTCCTCTAAATAATGCGTATAGTCTTGGAGCGTCTTCTGCGCCTTGTTTATTTGAATTTGTTAGAACATTCTTTCCAGTCAATTTGTTAGAAACTTGCTTTGTTCTTATTTCAGCCTCGAAGCACTCAAGAGTGTTTGTGAAACCATTGTATTTCAGATATTCCTTGATGTATTCGTTTATTTCGTAGTTCTCGGAGTTCATGTTTTTATTAACTGATTTGATTTTTTAAATATTCAATAAGTTTCAGCATCTATTAATGCAGTAAGACTTCCCAGTCCATCTCAACTTTTGCTATTTCTCATGCATTTTAAGCACAATACAAAGGAATTGAAGGGTAACTGAGTAATTTCAAGCATTACACGTCCATGTCTCATGAGAATATTTCTTCTCATTTCATTTCGCATGAAAGGTGAACAAAAAAGAGCATATCTAGAATAGTGGCCTGGTTGATCATTGTTTTGTACAAAAGCTTATTTGCCTGGTCAGGACATCAGAGACATTTCAGACAAATTTATTTATGTAATTTCGCTCTTAATGAACACTGAAGTTGAGCTAACTCACAATCCGTTATTAACTATCCATGACAGGAGTGATGAATTTGATGAGATTTACAATGGCAATTGTGAAGGTCCAGGCTTTGCTCCCAGTCAGGATGATGGTTATATGCAGGCTTCTTTGGGATCAGATATTGATTACCAGCAACATTTCGAAAGAGTGAAGGCCCATTTATATGGGAAAACTCTCAGTGCTGAGAAGATCAGTTTCTTGCCAATATTCTTCTATATTTTAGTCAACAGGCTTATCTTTTTTAGAGTGACTATTTTGTATATAGATCCTGAGACAAACAAAATTTACAAAGTTTACAGCAAACTAAAAACTACAAAGCGCTCTGCAGAGCAACTCAAGGAAGAGATATTAGAGAACTTGAAGTACAGAAATGCGAACCACCAAATATTCTACAATTTGATAAGAAATAGAAGAATAAAGTCTAAAATTCAGGAATTTATGAGAACATTTTCGCCTGATATTTCCTTCGAAGAACGAAGAAAACTGAATAAGAAGTACAAATGCATCATTAAAGCTGTTTCCTTCCAGCCCAGCACTTCCAAAAGTTCAGCTTATGTCATCACAGTAATGAAAGGCGTGTCAAAATTTCATACATTTATGAGAATATATGACGAGGGATGTGGCAAATACTTTACCCTAGCCCCATTTCCTAGAGAAGACAGAGCCTTTCTTAATTCAGTAGAAAAGCAGGCTACTTATTCAAATGCTTTTCAGCATGGTTTTGGAAAGGAGGTCTATCCTTTGTCTGATCTTTGGGCTCCTGATTTCTTGACTGATTGTGTCAAGTTCCAGGACATTACAAAGGCTGCCTTGATGCAGAGTTACCCTCCAACTTTCAATCATGGGGACATTGTCCTAATAGAGAGGTCCTTATTCCATTTTGAACCCTTCGTAGTTCTCTTCAGAGAAAATGGAACTTTGAGATTTGTTAAGTTTGTTAAGGGACCTGAGAAACAGGTTCTGACTACCTATGTTGATGACTGGAATGAGTTAATTGGAGATAAGGATAATATTTCATATATCTTGAGGATGTTTAGTATTATTCCTTATGACACTCCACAGAACATTACAACTCGGGCCCAAAATCCTCAGTTCTTTTCAAAGAAAGTGAATTGGTTTTGCAGGCTCTTCCATCAAACCCCTGCTGAATTTGTTGTATTTGGAGAAGAGATTAAGATGCCTAGCCCTCGAAAACCACTTCTTGTAAATAGAATACTCAAGACAATTGCTGAGAAATTATTTATTGATAAGATAGATGATGAACAGGGTAAGAATGAAATTATTATTTTGTTCATCTTCTAGCTGCTGAAAAAGCAACATGGGTAATAGTGAAGTTCTTTGGATTCCTTTTGCGAGCTTTTTGCTTTGTGGTATTACCTTATTTACGGTTCTTAACTATTATAGCCTATTATTATGCAGATAAAAAGAGAGATGAGCACCTGGAAAGGTGTAATAAGTTATAGAGAATTTAGCTTTTGTTTATTAAATCAAAGACTATTCACTCGTGCAGGTCTACAATACTTATTTCGAGTTCTTAAGAACTCTGTTAATGCATTTGTAAATTCATTTTCATCTCCTTAATATTATCTTACTACTTTAAAGAGAGTAACAAGAATCATACTGATAAAAATCAATAGCAACAGAACAACAAAGAAAGACTACACAAAGTGACTAGACATTTATTCGTTGGCTAAGTCCTTGGGTTCTTCACGTCCGTGAGTAACAATGTACAGCCATGTAGGTGGCTTAAGCCTATGATGCTCCGTAAATTTCGTATAGAAAATACTGGGCTTGGTGTCTACACGGATATGAGGATGGAGATATCTTCGCGTATGAAAACCTAGTCTATTTTTCATGTAAAAACTCATCCTATGGATGCCTACAGTGTTGAGGAGCTTCTTGTGAGCCATGGTGATTGCCAGGGTTGAAATAAATTATGAGGGACTGAAATGAAGTTGAAATATTATATGATTCTTTCTTCGAACTTCTTTAATCCAAAATCAACTTTCTGGATAATTTATCAATAATAGGATTTTTCTAGAATCAAGTTCTTTGCAAATTCTCACTACCAACCAAGCATCTTTCGGAACAACAACACATGATTACTGCCCGATCAGGACTTCTGATTCATGATCTGAGGTTATTTTTTATTGAATTTCAATATTCTTAAATATACACACTGCTCGGAAAGTGAACCGAAACCCATAAAAAAATGAAAAAAATCAAGTATAAATAGGGCAACGGTGTGAAGAGAGTATCTTTGCTCAAGGGGCAATATCGCAGTAGATGACGCCTAGCTGATACGCGATGATTGCTAATTGCGAACTTATCCAATACGTGATTCCTTCTTCGGAGGGAATCCAATTTTTGTTAGGTCGAAAGACCTGCCTAAAATAATCAAAAGAAATCTTGTATTCTCCATATCCAATGTATAAGTACGGAGACTTAGATTTTTTTCAATTTAATTATCTTTCATATTAAATATCAACTTTCAGTCTCTAATATAGAAATACTAACCATATAAAACTCACTCTATGTATCTCCATCATAAATTTCATCATATTGGATGTCCACCTTTTGGCCCAATCCATGTAAAGCAATTTTTTCCTTGATCTTTTCAATAGTACTCTCGTCATCAATAGTAGGAGGAATCTTAGGCTCACGGCCATTGACAAGGCTCTTCAGGACATTTCTCAAGATCTTTCCACTTCTAGTCTTAGGAAGCTTTTCCACAACGATACACTTTCTGAAGGCAGCGACAGGTCCAATATCATGTCTCACTTTGTTAATACAAATCTTTTCAATTTCTTCATCACTTGCAGTGACTCCGACCTTCAAAACTACAAATCCAACAGGAACTTCACCCTTAATTTCGTCAAGGCCAGCAACAACAGCTGCCTCAGCAATTTCCTTCAAGTGGGTGAGAACTTCTTCCATTTGAGAAGTACTGAGTCTATGACCAGCTGTGTTAATGATATCATCAACTCTTGTAGTCACATGGAGATATCCGTCATAATCATAATATCCAGCATCTCCAGTGAAGTAATATCCAGGAACAGCTGACAAATATTTCTCAACAAAGGCCTGATCATTACCATAGAGAGTAGGCATGAATGAAGGAGGCATGGGAAGCTTGACACAGACTTTACCCAAAACCTTAGGAGGAAGAGGCTTGCCGTCTTCTCCCATAATATTCACTCTCAAGCCTGGAGCAGGCTTTGTGCAGCTTCCTGCCTTGCTTGGGAATGTATGGAGATTGGCAAAGTTAGTACCAATACTCCAGCCGGTTTCAGTTTGCCAGTAGTTATCATTGACAATGACATGCTTGGGTAAGTGCTCAGTCAACCAGTTATAGGCAGGGATATCCATTCTTTCTCCTGCCATCGAAATCATATTGAGATTATCAAGGTTAGCTTTCTTGATATGAGCGCCATCAGGATCTTCTCTTCTCATAGTTCTCAATGCAGTAGGGGCGGAATAGAGTCCTTTAACCTTATGCTTTTCACAGAGTCTCCAAACAATGCCAGCATCAGGAGTACCAGTGGGTTTTCCTTCGTAAAGGAGGGTCGTAGCTCCAACTAGAAGGGGACCATAAATGATATAAGAGTGTCCAACGACCCAGCCGATATCAGATGTTGAGAAGTAAACATCTCCTGGCTTAATATCCATAATGTATTTCATGGTGTAGCAAAGTGCGACTGCGTTTCCTCCGTTGTCTCTGACTATACCCTTGGGCGTGCCTGTAGTACCAGATGTGTAGAGAATATATAGGTAATCAGTTGCATCAACGGGGACAGGATCAACAGGTTGTGCCTTAGCAAGTTCCTCATAAAATTCGAAGTCTTGTCCTTCTACAAGAACAGCCTTCATTTTTTCTCTCTGAACAAATATTCTCTTGAGAGAAACTCCTGCAAGCTTCATTCCTTCATCGCAAAGTTGAGTGTAGTTGACAATCTTATGGGGTTCAATTCCACAAGATGTAATTACAATCAACTTTGGCTTAGCATCCAAAATTCTAGAGGCCAGTTCAGGGCCTCCAAAACCTCCAAACACAATGGAATGGATAGCTCCAATTCTTGAACATGCAAGGATGGCGATAATTGCCTCAGGGACCATGGCCATATAAATAATAACTCTATCTCCCTTTTCAACCCCATGATTTCTAAGGACTCCAGCGAATCTGGCTACTAGATCAGTTAGTTCAGCATAAGTATATTCTTTGTAGGAGTTAGTCATTGCGGATTCCCATATAAGAGCCTTGCCATTGGGATTATTCTTAACATGTCTGTCCAAACAGTTGTAACAAGTGTTTAGTTTGCCGCCGGGGAACCATTTGTAGAAAGGAGGGTTAGACTTATCTAAAATGGTCTTCGGCTCCTCAAACCAGTCGACTAGTTTGGCTTGTTCTGCCCAAAATTCTTCCATTGTTTCTGGTTGGCCAGCTCTGACAAAGTGTTCTTCATATTTGTTCTTGGGATTTTTAGGGTTGATCATGGAGCCCAAATAGCCAAGCTCGTGTTCAGTTATTGTCTGTTTGTCGATCATTGGAATTTCAAAGGATTTTTTTAGAATAATAATTATTGATTTTTTTATTTAATCCTGAATAGTTGACATTGATAATTTTCTTAACCCTTTGGAACCCGTTAGTCAGCTTTTATATTTCATTAAAAATTATGTATCTACAAGAATAACGATACCCTGTGATAACTGATTTTACTTTTACAAAATATGTATTTGTTGATAAGAAATCCTTCTCTTCGATTGGTGAATTGAATCATTTCTTAAAAGGTAATGATTTGATATTAGCTAAAAGCTCTGAATGAATATAAGGAGAATAATTGATATTAATGGTGAATATCATCAAGGTTTTAACAATGCAGTGAAAATTCTTGGCAAATACCGGAAATTAATGGTTAACGCGCCCAGCCTATACAGCTGTGGCA
>Ga0065720_1005030_pt1 | contig 18464 bp, 9 predicted proteins | sample Thericmetagenome_FD_59107 | JGI IMG/M metagenome (GOLD analysis project Ga0065720, IMG submission 59107) | Thermophilic microbial communities from the Joint Bioenergy Institute, California, USA of rice/straw/compost enrichment - eDNA_2 v2... | ecosystem: Engineered > Solid waste > Grass >...
GAAGCGACATGTTCCGACATTCAGACTCCCTGCATGATTCGTCGCCAGATGGTGTCGAGCACCTCGTCACGCGCGGTGCGGAGGTAGAAGTGGCCGCCGGGGAAGCGGCGCCAGTCGAACCCGGCGCTGGTGTAGGCGGCCCAGCCGCGCAGGTCGTCGACGGTCACGTTGGGGTCGTCCACGCCGCCGATCGCGGTGATCGGGCACGGCAGCGGCGGCCCGGGCCGGTGCACGTACGCGATGGCGAGCTCCAGGTCGGCCCGGAGCACCGGCGCGAAGTGCCGGGTCATCTCCGGCGACCGCAGCACCTGCTCCGGCACCCCGCCGTAGATGCGGTCCACCGCCTCCATCAGCTCCCGGTCGCCCGGCGGCAGCGTGTGCGGGTATGGCACGGTGGGCACCCCGCGCGCCGACACGATCAGATGCGCGGGCGGCTCCCCGGCCCGGGTCATCGCCCGGGCCACCTCGTACGCGATCAGCCCGCCGAGGCTGTGCCCGAACAGCACCACCGGCGGCCGCACCTCGGCGAGCACGTCCTCGGCGAGCCGGGCCACGAGCGGCCCCCACTCCCGGGCGAACGGCTCGCCGAACCGCCCCGCCCGGCCGGGCAGCGTCACGCCCCACACCTCGACGTCCGGGGCGAGCCCGGGCGTCCACTCCCGGAAGATCGACGGGGTGCCGCCCGAGTGCGGGAAACACACCAGCCGCATCGCCGCGCCCCACTGCTCACCGAGCCGGCTCAGCGCGGCCGACGTGCGCGCACCCCGCGTCACACCCGGCGCCACACCCTGCGTCACACCCGGCGCCACACCCTGCGTCACGCCCTGGATCACGCTCTGCATCTCAGCCTCCCGCCACCGCGTCCCGCACCCAGCCGCCGGAGCCCGCGCCGGACCCGCCGTCGGCGGCGATGATCGCCGCGGCGAGGTCGGCCGCGGTGCCGCCCGCGTGCAGCTCCAGCAGCGCCTGCAGCGGGACGCTGACCCCGAATTCGTTCTCCACCTGGTTCTTCAGCTCCACGATCACGAGCGAGTCGAGCGAGTAGCCGTGCAGCGGCGCGTCGGCGGGCACCGCGTCGATGTCGTCGAGGTCGAGCGCGGCCGCGACGTGCCGCCGCACGTACCGGGTGAGCGCCTCGACCCGGTCGGCCTCGCCCTCCCCGGCGGCCCCTGCGGCGGCGCCGACCGGCACGTCCCCGGGCGGCGCCGGCGCCGGTACGGCGGGCCCCTCGGCGGCCGTCGCGGGCGCCGGCCGCCCGTCGGCCGCGGCGACGGCGGCCGGTCGCGGGCGCGAGACCGGCAGCCAGTACCGGTCGCGCTGCCACGGGTAGGCGGGCAGCGGCACCCGCCCGGCGGGCACGCCGAGCACGGCGGGCCAGTCCACCTCCACGCCCGCCCGGTACACGTCGGCGAGCGCCCGCTCCAGCCCGGCCACCGCGGACCGGTCCCGGCGCGGCCCGGCGACCGCGAGATGCCGCACCCCGGCGGCGTCGAGCGTCTCGCCGATGTCGCGGACGAGCACCGGGTGCGGCCCGAGCTCCACGAACACGGTCACCCCGGCCTCGGCGAGGGCCTCGACCGCGGGCGCGAACAGCACCGCGTCGCGCAGGTTCCGCGCCCAGTGCGCGCCGTCGAGCGCGTCCGCGCGCAGCCGCGTTCCGGTGACGGTGGAGAAGAACGGCAGCTCACCCGCGGCCGGGACGATCCCGGCGACCTCGCCGGCGAGCCGTTCGGCGTGCCCGTCGAGCAGCGGGCTGTGGAACCCGTACTCCACCCGCAGCCGGGTGATCCGCGCCCCGCGCCGCTCGGCCGCCTCGGCGACCCGGTCGACCGCGGACCGCTCCCCGGACACCACGGTCGACCGCGGCGCGTTCACCGCGCCGACCGCGACCCGCGGGTCGCCCGCGATCAGCTCCTCGACCTCGTCCCGGGGCAGCCGGATGTGGCACATCGCGCCCTTGCGCGCGCCCTCCTCGGTACGGCGGGCCCGCTGCAGCAGCAGCCGGAACGCCTGGTCCCGGGTGAGCATCCCGGCCGCGTGCGCGGCGACCACCTCGCCCATGCTGTGCCCGGTCACCGCGTACGGCGTCACGCCCCAGGACCGCCACAGCGCGGCGAGGCCGAGCTGGTAGGCGGCGACGCAGAGCTGCGCCACCTCGGTCTCGTTGAGCCGCGGGTCCGGCGAGGTGATCTCGTCCACGATCGACCATCCGGCGAGCTCCCGCACGATCTCGTCGCACGCGAGCACCTCGGCCCGCCACACCGGCTCCCGGTCGAGCAGCTCGGCGCCCATGCCGGCCCACTGCGACCCCTGCCCGCCGAACACGAACGCCACCCGGGGCGGCCGCGCCGGGATGGGCCGCACCCCGGAGACCGAGACCCGCCCGAGCTCCCGCACCAGCCCGGCCGCGTCCTCGGCGGCGACGCAGAGCCGGTGCGACAGATGGGTGCGGCGCGCCCCGGCGGCGGCGCACACCCGCGCCGCCTCCGCCGGGTCCGTCCCGTCGAGCAGCTCGGCGTACGACCGGGCGAGCGCCGCGAGCGCCGCGTTGCTCCGCGCCGACATCGGCAGCAGGAACCTCCCGGCCGGCCGCCCCGGCGCGCCCCGGCCCGCCGGCGCCTCCGCGCCGGTGGCCGCCGCCGCGAGCGGGGCCGCCGATGCGCCGGTGGAGACGTCCGGCGACGTCGTCCCGGCCGGGGAGGCGGCGAGGTGCCGGACCGCCGGAGCGGCACCCGTCCCGGCCTCGGCGACCGGCTCGGGCGGGGGCGCCTGGAGGATCGCGTGCACGTTCGCGCCGCCGAAGCCGAACGAGCTGACCGCGGCGAGCGTCGGCGTGTCGCCCTCGGGCAGCGGGACGAGCTCGGCGGCGAGCCGCAGCCGCGAACCGGTGAGGTCGATCTCCGGGTTGACCTCGCGCAGGTGCAGCGTGGGCGGGACCTGCCGGTGCTCCAGCACGAGCATCGCCTTGACCAGCCCGGCGACCCCGGCCGCCGCCTCCTGGTGGCCGAAGTTGCCCTTCACCGCGCCGACGACGCACGGCCGGTCGCCGCCGCCGTACACCTCGCGCAGCGCCTCCATCTCGATCGGGTCGCCGAGCGGCGTGCCGGTGCCGTGCGCCTCGACGTACCCGACCTCGCCGGGGGACGCGCCCGCGTCGGCGAGCGCCCGGCGCAGCAGCGCGGCCTGGGCGCGCGGGTTCGGCGCGGTGAGGCCGTTCGTGCTGCCGTCGTGGTTCGCCGCCGTGCCCCGGATGATCGCCCGGGGCCGCCCGCCCGGCACCAGCTCGGCCGCGAGCGACTCCCGGGTGAGCACGAGCAGCCCGCAGCCCTCCGCCCGGATGATCCCGTCCGCGGCGGCGTCGAACGGCCGGCACCGCCCGCCGGGCGCGATCGGCAGCACCTTCTCGGTGACGAGCGTGGAGAGCGGGGAGATCAGCAGGTTCACCCCGCCGGCGAGCGCGATGTCGCAGTCCCCCTGCCGCAGCGCCCGCACCGCGAGGTGCACGGCCATCAGCGACGACGAGCAGGCGGTGTCCACGGCGAGGCTCGGCCCGTGCAGGTCGAGCAGGTACGACACCCGGTTGGCGAGCACGCTGTGCGCGCCGCCCGGCGCCGTGTACGTGTTGATGATCGACGGGTCGGTGAACTGCATGCTNAGGTAGTCGCTGCCGTACACGCCGAGGAACACCCCGGTGGTACGGCGCCGCAGCTCGGCGAGCGGCAGCCCGGCGTCCTCGATCGCCTCCCAGGCGACCTCGAGCACGAGCCGCTGCTGCGGGTCCATCCGGGCCGCCTCCCCGGCGGAGATGCCGAAGAAGCCCGCGTCGAAGGCGTCCACCCGGTCGAGCAGCCCGGCCCAGCGGCCGGTCACCTCCCGCTCCTCGGGCGGCGGCCGGTGCCCGTCCACGGTGTCCACCATCGGCGTGGCCGCGTCCACGCCGTCGCGCAGCAGCGCCCAGTACGACGCGAGATCGGTGACGCCGCCGGGGAACCGGACGCCGGTGCCGAGCACCGCGACCGGCTCCCGCCGCGCCCGCTCGGCCGAGGCCAGCCGGGCCCGCGTCTCGCGTAGCTGGAGCAGCGCCTTCTCGAGCAGTGCGCGCTGGTCGGTCATAGGTCGATCTCCCGGTGCAGCTTGAGTTCCTCCGACAACAGGGCGGCGAGCTCCGCGTCCGCCATCCGGCCCAGGTCGGCCGCGTCGGTCGCGTCGGCCGCGTCGTCCGCGGCGGCGCCCGTGCCGTCCTCAGAGGCGGGATCCGGGGCGGCGGCCGTGCCGGTGGCCGGGTCAGCGGCCGTCCCGGCGGCCTGGCCGTCCGGCGCGGGGGCGGCGTCCCCGGTCGCGCTCAGCCGGTAGAGCAGCCCTTCCGCGAGCGCCTCGATGGTCGGGTAGGTGTAGACGACGGTCGCCGAGAGCCGGATGCCGAGCCCGGTCTCCAGGCGGGTGCGCAGCTCCATCGCCATGAGCGAGTCGAAGCCGAGCTCCTGCAGCGGTACGGCGGTGTCCACGTCGGCCGCGGGCCTGCCGAGCACGGCGGCGGACTGCTCCAGCAGGAAGCGGCGGAGCACGTCCACCTTCTCGGCGGGGGTCTGGGCCGCGCGCACGGCCGCCCCGACCGCGCCCCGCGCCCCGGCGGCCCCGGCGCCCTCGCCGGCCGCGCCGTCGCCCCGCGGCGTGATCAGGCCGCGCAGCAGGCGCTCCAGCACCGGGCTCAGCCCGGCCCGGCCGAACTCGGGCCAGTTCACCGCCGCGGCGGCCACGTGCGGCTCGGTGCCCGCGAGCGCCTCCTCCAGCAGCTCCAGCGCGATCTCCGGGTCGAGCGGCGGCACGCCGCGCGCGGCGAGCCGGTCCGCGCCGCCGCCGGTCACCGCGAGGCCGGTGCCGGACCAGGTGCCCCAGTCGATGCTCCGCGCGGGCAGCCCGCGCTCGGCCCGGGCGNCCGCGAGCGCGTCGAGGAACGTGTTCGCCGCCGCGTACGCGCCCTGGCCGGGCGAGCCGAACAGCCCCGCCANCGACGAGAACAGCACGAACTGCTTGATCGGCAGATGCTCGGTGAGCCGGTGCAGATGCCACGCNCCNGCCGCCTTGCCNGCGATCGCCCGGCGCAGCGCGTCGTCGCCGAGGCCGTCGACGAGCGCGTCCTCCAGCACNCCNGCGAGGTGGAACACCCCGGCGAGCTCCGGNATCCCGTCGATCACCTCGGCGAGCCGCGCCGCGTCCGCCGTGTCGGCCCGCTCGGCGCGCACCCGCACCCCGGCCGCGCGCAGCTCCTCCGCCACCCGCAGCGCCTCCGGGCCGGGCTCGCGCCGCCCGAGCAGCACCAGGTCGCGGGCGCCCTTGCGGGCGAGCCAGCGCGCCACGCGCAGGCCGAGCGCGCCGTACCCGCCGGTGATCAGGTACGTGCCGTGCGAGCAGATGCCCTGGGCCCCGCCCATGCCGCCGCGCGGCGCCATGCGCAGCCGCGGCTCCAGCAGCACGCCGTCGCGCACCGCGTACTCGCCCGGCGGCGCCCCGCCGTCGAGCACCGCGGCGACGGTGGCGAGGTCCTCGGGCCCGGCGTCGACGAGCGAGCAGGCGAGCTCGGGATGCTCGGCCGCGACCACCCGGGCGAGGCCGCGCACCACCGTGCCCGCGAGGGCCCGGCGGGCCGAGGTGAGCAGCCACAGCCGGGGCGGGTCCCCGCGCCACGGGTACCGGGTGAGGGCCTGGACGAGGGCGACCGCGTCCGCCGCGTGCGAGTGCAGCCGGTCGGCGCCGGGCGCGGCCGGGACGGTGGCCCGGGCGTCGAGCACCCCGGCGAGCCCGCCGGGCAGCGCCGACGCCTCCTCGATCAGCTTGGCGTACCCCTCCTGCGGCGACCGCTCCTGCGGCGCGCACGGCGCGGGTACGGCGAGCAGGTACGGCCGGCCCGCGGCGGCGAGCCGGGCGGCGATGCCGCGCCCCAGGCCGTCCCCGCCGTCGAGGACGAGCCACGCCCCGGCGGTCCGGGCGCCCGCCGGCGGCTCCACCGGCTCCCACCGCACCGTGTACAGCCGGCCCTGCTCGGCCGGGCGGCGGTCGAGCAGCTCGACGCGGAGGCCGCGCACCGTCCACACCGGCCTGCCGTCGTTGTCCACGACGGTGACGTCCGCGGTGAGCTCGCGCCGGGTGGCGGTGCGGACGACGGCGTGACACCAGCCCTCGCGCAGCGCCGGGGCGTCCCGGCGCACCCACACCTGACCGGCGCCCACCGGGAGCGGCAGCACGCCGGACCCGACGCGGTCCCCGGCCGCGGCCGCGACGGCGTGGAAGCACGCGTCGAGCAGCGCCGGATGCATCGGTGAGCAGTCCTGCCGCAGCCCTTCCGGCAGCCGGATTCGAGCCAGTGCCTCGCCTTCGCCCATGCGTAGCTCGACCACCCCTCGAAAACGGGGGCCGTATTCCAGGCCCACGGTGTGCAGCCGCTCGTACAGCTGATCCGCGGACGTGGCCGGGCCGAGCCGGGCCGCCAGGTCGCCGGGGGAGAAACCGTCCCCGCCGGCACCGGCCGCCCCGGCGACGCGGCCGTGCGCGTGCCGTACCGGACCGCCGCCCGGATCAGACGTGACCACGAAGCCGTAGGACCCCTGCCCGTCGGCCCGCAGCGCGAGCTGCACATCCACGGGCGTCGTCCCCGCCGGGCACGGCCGCTCGAAGGCCACGTCCGCCAGGGCCACGCCCGCGGCCCGCTCGGCGGCGCCGGACGGCCCGGACGAGGGCGCCGGGTGCGATGCCGCGGCGGACGCGCCGGAACCGTCCGCCTCGGGGGCGGCCGTGCCGTTCGCCGCGTTCCCCGTCAGGCCGGCGGCGGCCTGGGCCGCGGCGGCGAGCCAGTACGCGCCGGGCACGACCGGGACGCCCTCCACCGCGTGGTCGGCGAGCTCCGGGGCGCCGGTGAGGTCGGCGGTGACCGGCCACAGGCGCAGGTCCGGATCGGCGCCCACCCGGATCGGGTGGCCGAGCAGCGCCCCACCGGCCGGGGCGGTGGCCGTGCCGCCGAGCGGCGGCGGCGTGCCCTGGAGCGCGGTGCGGGTGGTGAGCAGGGGGAAGTGCCTGCGGTCCCAGCCCTGCGGCGGCAGGTCCACGTGCGGGGCCACCGGGTGCAGCGCCCGCCAGTCCACCTCCGCGCCCCGCGCGTACAGCTCGCCGAGGGCGCCGAGCAGCGCGCGGGCCTCGTCCTCGTCCCGCCGCACCGAGGAGATCACGGTGGCGGAGACGCCGGCGTGGTCGGCGGTGTCGGCGATCGACCGGGTGAGCACCGGGTGCGGCGCCATCTCCAGGAACGTGTCGTGGCCCTCGTCGAGGAGCCGCGCCACGGCGGGCGAGAACAGCACGGGCTCGCGCATGTTCCGCATCCAGTACGCCGGGTCGAGCTCGGGCCCGGCGACCGGCTCGCCGGTCACCGTCGAGTACAGGGTCGTGGTGGCGGCGCCGGGGGTGATGCCCGCGATCGCCTTGCCGAGCAGCGGCCGCAGCGGCTCGACCTCGGGGCTGTGCGCGGCGAAGTCCACGGCGACCCGCCGGGCGAACACGCCCCGGTCCGACAGGGCCGCGACCACCTCGTCGAGGGCGTGCGGCGCGCCGGAGAGCACGGTGGCGCGCGGGCCGTTCACCGCCGCGATGGACAGCTCGTGCTCCCGGCCGTGGATCATGCGGGCCGCCTCGTCCGCCTCCAGCTCGACGAGCGCCATCCCGCCGCGCCCGGAGATCCGGGTGAGCAGGCCGCTGCGCTCGCAGACGAGCCGGGCCGCGTCGTCGAGGGAGAGCACGCCCGCGACGTGCGCGGCGGCGATCTCCCCCATGCTGTGGCCGATCACCGCGGCGGGCCGTACCCCCCAGGAGAGCCAGGTCTCGGCGAGCGCCACCTGGTAGGCGAAGAGCGCGGGCTGCACGTGCGCCGTGCCCTCGGCGACGAGGCCCGCCTCGTCGCTCCACAGCCGGTGCCCCAGGTAGCGCGCGATCGCCTCGTCGCAGCGGCGGATCGCGTCCCGGAACGCGGGCACGGCCGCGGCGAGCACCCGCCCCATGCCCGGCCACTGCGCCCCCTGCCCGGGGAACACCAGCACCGGCCGCGGGCTGCGCCGCCGCCCGCCCGCCGGCCCCGCCTGCCCGGCCGCCCGCCGCCCGGCGGCGAGCGCGTCCATCGCCTCGGCGAGCTCGGCCGCGTCCGCGGCGACCACGGCCGCCCGATGCCGCTCGTGGTCGGTACGGCGAGCCGCCGCGGCGGCCGCCCGCCGCAGCCAGCCCGGATCGCCGCCGTGGCGCCGCGCCGCCTCCGCCCACCCCGCGGCCCGGCGCCGCAGCCCGGCCTCGGTGCGCGCCGACACCGGGAACAGCACGGCCCCCGGGTCCGTGGCCGCGTCGGCGTCGCCGGCCCGCACCGGCGGGGCGGCGGTGAGCACGACGTGGGAGTTGGCGCCGCCGAAGCCGAAGGAGCTCACCCCGGCGATGGGCGTGGCGCCGGGGCGTTCCGGCCACGGCTCGGCCTTGTGCTGCACGACGATGGGCAGCCGGTCGAGGCCGAGCAGCGGGTTGGGCCGCTCGAAGTGCACGGTCGGCGGCAGCTCGCGGTGGTGCAGCGCGAGCGCGGTCTTGATCAGCCCGGCGACGCCCGCCGCGGCCTCGGTGTGGCCGATGTTCGACTTGGCCGAGCCGACGCGCAGCGGCCGCTGCGGGGACCGGCCGCGGCCGAGCACCGAGGCGAGCGCGCCGACCTCGATCGGGTCGCCCACGGCGGTGCCGGTGCCGTGCGCCTCGACGTAGTCCACCTCGGCCGGGTCGATCCCGGCGTCGGCGTACGCGGCGCGCAGCACGTCCTCCTGGGCGAGCCGGTTCGGCGCGGCGAGGCCGTTCGTGCGGCCGTCCTGGTTCACCGCGCCGCCGCGGATCACCGCGTAGATCCGGTCGCCGTCGGCGAGCGCCGCCGCGAGCGGCTTCAGCACGACGATCCCGGCGCCCTCGCTGCGCACGTATCCGTTCGCCCGGTGGTCGAACGTCTTGCACCGGCCGTCCGGCGCCATCAGCCTGCCCTGGCTGAAGCTGAGCGCGATGCGCGGGCTGGTGATGATGTTGACGCCGCCCGCGAGGGCGAGGTCGGCCTCGCCCGCCCGGAGCGCACGGCAGGCGAGGTGCACGGCGACCAGCGACGACGAGCACGCGGTGTCGACGATCATGCTCGGGCCGCGCGAGTCGAGGCAGTAGGAGAGGCGGTTCGCGATCACGCTCAGCGCGGACCCGGTGCCGTCGTAGGCGTCGGCCGGGGTGCCGGAGGCGAGCAGGCCGGCGCCGTGGTCGTAGGTGGACGCGCCGAGGTAGACGCCGGTGCGGGACCCGGCGAGCGAGCCCGGGGCGATGCCCGCGTCCTCCAGCGCCTCCCAGGCGACCTCCAGCACGATCCGCTGCTGCGGGTCCATGCGCGACGCCTCCCGGGTGGAGATCCCGAAGAAGTCGGCGTCGAACCCCTGGATGTCGTCGAGGAACCCGCCCCAGCGGGTGTTCATCCGGCCCGGCGTGTCCGGGTCGGGGTCGTAGAGCGCGTCCGCGTCCCACCGGTCGGGCGGGATCTCGCGCACCGCGTCCACGCCTTCGCGCAGCGTCCGCCAGTAGCCCTCGACGCCCGCGCCGCCGGGCATGCGGCAGCCGATGCCGACGATCGCCACCGGCATGGGCCCCGTCCCGGCGCCGCCCGCCGTTACCCCGCCGGGGTACGCCGCCGGGGCGGCCGGGCGGCCGTTCGCGGTGCCGCCACCGGCGAAGGCCCGGCCTGACCCGCCGTCGACGTGCCCGGCCGCGGCTGCGATGGCCGGATGGTCGTCGCCGGACGGGACGTGCGCGGGGACGGCCGGGCCGGGCGCGCCGCCGTTGGCGCTGGGCCGCCCGGCCGCACCGGCCGCGGACGCGGCGGCCGCCTGGCCGGTGACGCCGGAGCCCTGGTACGCGGCCGCGCGGCCGCCGTTCGCGCCGCCCGGCCCGGCGGCCTGATCCGGCCCGCCGGTTCCGGTGACGGTCCCGGCCGCGGCCGCGATGGCCGGGACGTCGCCGCCGGACCGCGCGGCGGGGATCGGGGCGGCGCCGNCGGGCGGAGTGTGCGCGGCGGGCTGATCCGGGGCGCCGAGGCTCGCCACGTATCCGGCCGCGGCCGCGATGGTCGGATAGTCGTAGGCGAGGGTCGGCGGCAGGCTGTGCCCGGTCCACTCCTCCAGGTCACCCGCGAGCTGTACGGCCTGCATCGACGACAGGCCGAGCTGGACGAACGGCTGGTCGGGCCCGATCCGCGCCGGATCGACGTCGAGCAGCTCGGCGATCCTGCCGATCAGCCACTCGGTGACCCGCTCCTGCCGGTCGTGCGCGGGCCCGCTCATCTCGCCGCCCCCAGGGAGGCGACCCCGGCGAGCGGGAGCCGCTCGTTCGCCCAGCCCGCGCGGCAGGCGCGGCGCTGCAGCTTGCCGCTGGAGGTCTTCGGCACCGCGCCGGGCCGTACCAGGACCACCTCCTCCGGCCGGACCGCGTGCGCCGCCGCGACGGCCTGCCGTACCGCGGCGCGGACCTCCGCCAGCTCCTCCTCGTCCCGGGCGGGCTTGATCTCGGCGACGACCACGAGCCGTTCCTCGCCGTCGAGCTCGGCGCCGAACGCGGCGACGCAGCCCTGGCGGATCAGCGGGTGGGCGGTCTCCGCGGTCGCCTCGATGTCCTGCGGGTAGAGGTTGCGCCCGGCGACGATGATGAGGTCCTTGATGCGCCCGGTGACGTAGAGCTGGTCGCCGTCGAGCACGCCCAGGTCGCCGGTGCGCAGGAACGGGCCCTCGCCGGTGTCGGCGATGCGCGCGTTGAAGGTGTACTCGGTCTCGTCCGGCCGCGCCCAGTAGCCGGCGGTGATGTCCGGGCCGGCGAGCCAGATCTCGCCGACGGTGCCGGGCGGCACGCGCAGCCGGGTGTCCGGGTCGACGATCTCCAGCCGCCGGTGCACGCGCGGCACGCCGGACCCGACGATGCGGTGGCCGCCGCCCTTGACCAGGCGCCCCTCCTGCAGCGCGACCCGGTCCACGTCGAGGGTGACGGCCCCGCCGCCGACGTACGACCCGGTGCCCATCAGGGTGGCCTCGGCGAGGCCGTAGCAGGGGAAGATCGCCCGCTCGTCGAACCCGTACGGCCGGTAGGTCTCGGCGAACGCCTCCAGGGTGGCGGCGCGGATCGGCTCGGCGCCGTTGAACGCGATGCGCAGGCTGCTCAGGTCGAGCCCGTCCCGCTCCTGCGGCCGCACCCGGCGCACGCACAGCTCGTAGGCGAAGTTCGGCCCGCCGGACACGGTCGCCCGGTAGGTGCTGATCGCCCGCAGCCAGCGGATCGGGCGCTTCACGAACGCGAGCGGCGGCATCACCACGGTCTGGCAGCCCGCGTACAGCCCGGCGAGCACGTTGCCGATCAGCCCCATGTCGTGGAAGAGCGGCAGCCAGGTCACGATCACCGACTCGGTGGAGAACTCGCCGACCTCGTGGAGCAGCTCCTCCTGGTGCATGAGCGCCGAGTTGGTGACCATCACGCCCTTGGGCAGCGCGGTCGAGCCCGAGGTGTACTGCAGGAAGGAGATGTCCTCCGGGGTGCGGGGCAGCGGGGTGAAGCCCTCGGCGGCCGCCACCTGCGCCGGGTCCGGGGCGGTCGCGTCGATCCACGGCACCCGGGCGAGCTCGGGCGCGCCGTCGAGCACGAACCGCCGGTAGTCCTCGGCCACCGCCGCGAGCACCACGGCCGGCGCGCAGTCGCGGGCGATCGCGCCCAGCGTGCCGGGGCGGCCGGTGAACGGCATCGGCGGGTAGACCGGGACGGCGATGAGGCCCGCGTACTGGCAGGCGAGGAAGCCGCGGATGAAGTCGTCGGCGTCCGGGGCGAGGATCAGCGCCCGGTCGCCGGGCGTGGTGTGCTCGGCGAGCACCGCGGCGAGGGCCCTGACCTGGCGTTCCAGTTCGGCGTAGGTGAGCGCGAGCGACTCGTGCTCACCGTCCGGGAGGAACCGGTAGGCGACGGCCGGGCCGTTCTCGGCCGCGCGCAGCGCGATCAGTTCGGCTAGGGTTTGGGTCTTCGGAGTTTTCTGCACCAGCATCCGCCTTTGCAGAGTCGACGGGACGTGTGAGGCGGGTCGCCAACGAATTCGGACTCTAGGCATCGCCGGAAAACCCGACAAGTCGAATTTTTCGCTTTTCTTGTGAAATCTTGGGACGTAAGGGCCGTGTGACCTGCGGCTGATGCTGCTTTGATCCGGCTTTGATGGCGGCCTGATCGGCGTGTGCGATGGTTGAATCGCGACTATTCCGAACCAGAGGTTAAAGCTGATGATTAAAGCGGTCTGGACGGATTTCGGCGGGGTTCTCACGCCCCCGGTTAGTCATACTTTCGCGGCATTCTGCGCCAAGACCGGCCTGCCTGCCGAGCCGCTGCTTGAGGCCGTGTTCGAGGTGACCGCGAGGTACGGCACGGACGACATCATGCTGCCGCTCGACACCCCGCTCGTCACCGAGGAGGAGTGGATCCGGCAGGTCGCCGAGGTGCTGTCGGCGAAGCTCGGCACCGAGGTGGAGATGATCAGCTTCGCCGACACCTGGTTCGACGGCCGCGAGACCAACCACGAGTGGCTCGCGGAGCTGTACCGGCTGCGCGAGCGCGGGCTCTTCGTCGGCATGCTGTCGAACATGCCGCCCGCCTGGGAGGGCCACTGGCGGCGCATGGTCCCGCCCGAGGGGCTCTTCGACGACGTGGTCAGCTCGGCCCAGGTCGGCTGCCGCAAGCCGGACCGGGAGATCTTCGAGCTCGCCGCCGCCCGCGCCGGGGTGCGCCCCGAGGAGTGCGTGCTCGTCGACGACCTGGAGAAGAACTGCGCGGGCGCGACGGCGGCGGGCTGGCACGCCGTGCACTTCACCGACACCGCCCTCGCCATCGAACGCCTCGCCGAGCTGCTCGCGCGGGGCGGGCCGGACGGCCCGGCGGCGGAGTCGGTCGGCGCCCCGGCCGGCGAGGCGGCGGCCTAGGCGCTAGGCGGCGCCGTCGCCGTCCCGGCCGGAATCCCGCGCCGCGGACGCCTCGCCCGGGGGGCCGGTCGCGGAGTCCCCGGGCTCGGGGCCCTGGTCCGGCCGGGCGGCCGCCGGCCCCTGGGGGCCGTACGCGATGTCCTCCTGGGCGAACCGGCGCAGCGCGCTGAACACGGTGTCGCCCAGGACGGTCCAGATCACCGCGGTCTCCAGCAGGGCGTCGCGGTCCTCCTGGGCGAGCAGCTGCGCCACCTCGGCCTCGGCGACCTGCCGGGCGGCCTGGGCGTAGGCATCCAGGAGCTTGAACACGCCGGTCTGGTTGAGGCGGATCAGCGCGGCGAGGGCCGAGGTGAGCGTCTGGCGGGCGGTGTTCGTCTCCCGGACCTGCCAGCCGAGCCGCTCGATCAGCTTCTCGGTCTCCTCCCCCGCCTGCCGCCAGGCGTCGTCCTCCACCGGCGGACGCGCGCTCGCGCCCATCGCGAACTGCGCCTTGCCCACCGCGTCGATCACGTTCATGCCCGGCGCGTAGATCTTCTCCAGCACGTCCCGGGTGGCGGCCACGCTCAGCCCGCCGACCTCGATCAACGCCCGGATCAGCCGCAGCCGGCGGACGTGGGCCTCGGTGTACCGGGCCTGGTTGTAGCTGGTGAACTCACCGGGGGGCAGCAGGCCCTCGCGCAGGTAGAACTTGATCGTCGGCACCGGGACGTCGGTCCGACGACTCAGCTCACCGATCCGCATGAATGCCTCCCCACGTCTTGCGTGGCCCAGTCTACCCAGTGAATAGTGGAAAGTGCTTCTATCTACTTCTGGTCTGGGGGTAACGATGGACTACCGCCTGCTGGGCCGTACCGGCATCAAGGTCAGCCCGCTGTGCCTGGGCGGGATGATGCTGGGCTGGTGGGGCGACAACGACTACGCCACCACGGAGAAGCTGGTGCTGCGCGCGATCGACGCCGGCATCAACCTCATCGACACCGCCGACGCCTACTCGCACGGGCAGTCCGAGGAGTTCATCGGCGAGTGCCTCGCCCGGCACGGGCTGCGGGACCGCGTCGTGCTCGCCACCAAGGTGCACCACCCGATGGGCGACGACCCGAACCAGGCGGGCAACGGCCGTCGCTGGATCACCCGGGCGGTGGAGGACAGCCTGCGCCGGCTGCGCACCGACTGGATCGACCTCTACCAGCTGCACCGCCCCGACCCCGCGGTCGACATCGACGAGACCCTCGGCGTGCTCACCGACCTCGTCCGCGCCGGGAAGGTGCGGCACATCGGCACCTCGACCTTCCCCGCCTACCAGATCGCCGAGGCCCGCCGGGTCGCCGAGCAGCGCGGCCGGGAGCGGTTCGCCACCGAGCAGCCGCCGTACTCGCTGCTCGCCCGCGGCATCGAGGCCGACGTGCTGCCGCTCTGCCAGGAGTACGGCATGGGCGTGCTCGTGTGGAGCCCGCTCGCCGGCGGCTGGCTCACCGGCCGCTACCGCGTCGGCGTGGAGCTCCCGGTGAGCCGCCGCGCCCCGCTCGTGCCCGGCCGGTACGACATGTCGCTGCCGGAGAACCAGCGCAAGCTGGAGCTCACCGAGCGGTTCGCCAAGCTCGCCGAGGAGGCCGGGCTGACCCTGATCGAGCTGGCGCTGGCGTTCGCGATCCGGCACCCCGGCGTCACCTCGGCGATCATCGGCCCGCGCACCATGGAGCACCTGGAGAGCCAGCTCGGCGCGGCCGACGTGCGGCTCACCGACGACGTGCTCGACCGCATCGACGAGATCGTGCCGCCCGGGGTGACGGTGAACCCGGCCGACGCCGGATACCAGCCGCCCGCGCTCGTCGACCCCGCGCTGCGCCGGCGGCCGAGCTAGGGGCGGTGCGGCGATGACCACCGAACAGATTCGGCTGGACNGCGGCGAGNGCGCGGTCCGCACGCCGGAGTTCGCCACGGTCCGNGAGGACCTCGGCACCGTGCTCGGCGGCACCGTGGTGATCACCGGGCTGGCGATCGACGGCTGGGCGCACAAGAACGTGATCACCACCCTGGAGGGCTTCTTCACGCCCTACCACGCGGTGCTCTACACGGGCTACGCGATCACCACCGCGTGGATCGTGCGGATGGCCTACCGGCGGCGCCACCGGTTCCCGGAGTGGTGGCGGGACGGCTGGCCGTACGGGTACCGGCTCGGNNNGATCGGGGCGCTCGTCTTCGCGNTCGGCGGCTTCGCCGACATGATCTGGCACGAGACGATCGGGTTCGAGGTGGGGCTGCTGCCNTCGTTCAGCCCGTCGCACATCGTGGCGAGCGTCGGCGGCATCCTGCTCGGCACGAGCCCGCTGCGCTCCTGGTGGGGCACGGGGGAGGGCGGCCTGCGCTCGCTCGCCGGCGTGCTCTCCATGACGTACGCGGTGATGGGCGCGCTCGTCATGCTCAACTACGGCGCCTCGATGATGACCACCGCGCCGACCCAGGAGTACGAGCCGGTGGTGGGCGTCGACTACGGCGGCATCATCGACACCCCGGAGGAGTTCCTCGCCGTGCAGGGCGTGGCGAGCTACGTGATCACCACGCTGCTGCTCACCATCCCGCTGCTGCTCATGCACCGGCGGCGGGCGGTGCTCGGCGCGGGCACGGCGCTCGCCGCCGGGGTCGTGGTGCGCCTCATGGTGATCAACGAGTTCCCGCAGCCGTACCTCACGGTCTGCCTCGCCGCGATCGTGGCGGCGTTCCTCGCCGACATCGCCCTCGTGCGGCTCGACGCGGTGCGGGGTGCGGACGCGCCGCTGCGGCTGTCGATCGCGGGCGCGCTGTACGCGGCGCTGGTGTGCGCGGGGCAGCTCGTCGGCCTGCAGCTCACCGTGGGGGTGCGCTGGCCCGCGGAGATGTGGACCGGGATCGTCGTGCTCGTCGCCGGGCTCGGCGCGCTGCTGGGCGGGCTCGCGGCCCGGCCGGCGCCGGTCGCCGTACGAACCTGACCTTCGCGGCTCTGGCAATCGGATAGTGGATACTGCTACTGTTCAATATCCGATCCACCTTTCAGTGCCACCGTTGCTGCTTGAGCCGCTGGACACGTGCCGGCGGAGCGCAGCCGTCCACACGCCACCTCCTGGGAGCTGGAGATGTTCGCGGCAATTGGAAGATTCGGCGCACGACGCCGCAGATGGGTGTTCCTCGGTGCGCTGTTGTTCGTGATCTTGGGCGGACTCTGGGGTTCGGGCGCCGGCGGGCTCCTCGGCGGCGGGGCCGGCCTCGACAACCCGCGCGGTGAGTCGGCCGAGGCGAACGCCCTGCTCGCCGGCAGCCTCGGCCGGCACGTCGCCGATATCGTGGTGATCTACAAGAGCGACACGATGACCGTGGAGGACCCGCGGTTCCGGCAGGCCGTCGAGCAGGCCGTCGCGAAGGTGCCGAAGGACAGCTACGCGTGGCTGGAGACCTACTGGAGCACCGGATCCTCCGACTTCGTGTCGAAGGACCGCCACAAGACGTACGTCACCATGCAGCTCCCCGGCGCGGTCGAGGAGGAGCAGGTGGTGGTCTGGGAGAAGATCAAGCCGCTGCTCGACGCGCCGGGCCTCACCGAGATCTACGGCGGCCTCACCGCGATCGGCCACGAGTTCAACCAGATCGCCAACCGGGACCTGAGCCGGGCGGAGATCATCTCCTTCCCGCTGCTCATGATCCTGCTGCTGGTCGTGTTCCGCAGCGTGGTCGCCGCCTCGCTGCCGCTCGTCATCGCGCTCGTGGTCGCGGTCGGCTCGCTCGGCGTGCTCCGGGTGGTCGGCGGCTTCGTCGACCTCTCCACCACCGCGATCAACGTCGTGGCCATCCTCGGCCTCGGCCTCGCCACCGACTACGCGCTGCTCATGGTGGGCCGGTTCCGCGAGGAGCTCGCCGCCGGGCGGGACGTGGAGGACGCCGTGGTGATCTCGACCGCGACGGCCGGCCGTACCGTGGCGGTCTCCGGCATCACGGTCGCGGTCACGCTCGCCGGCCTGCTCGTCTTCCCGTCGCGCTTCCTCACCTCGATCGCGTGGTCCGGGGCGAGCGTGGTGATCTTCGCGGTGCTCGCCGCGCTGTTCCTGCTGCCCGCCCTGCTCGCGCAGGTCGGCCGCAACGTCGACCGGCTGCGCGTGCCGCTGCCGTGGGGCCGGGGCGCGGTCCAGGGCACCCGGTGGTACCGCACCGCGCACCTGGTGATGCGCCGCCCGCTCGTCGCCACCCTCGGCATCGCCGCGTTCCTGCTCGCGCTCGGCACGCCGCTGCTCGGCGCGGTCTGGTCCCGTCCGGCCGAGTGGTCGCTGCCCGCCACCACCGACGCGGTGACCTCGACCCGGATGCTCGCCGAGGAGTTCGCGTACGACCCGACCAAGACGATCACCACCGTGGTGCGCATGCCCGGCCCCGCGGACACGCCGGAGGCGAAGGCGGCGCTGGAGGAGTTCGCCGGGCGGCTCCGCCAGGTCGAGGGCATCGACCGGGGCGAGGTGACCGGGGCCTCGGGCAACCTCGCGCGGATCACGCTCTACTACTCGATCAGCCCGTACGACCTGGAGATCCGGGAGACGGTGGCCAGGCTGCGGGCCACGCCGCCGCCCGAGGGCGCGACCGCGATGTTCACCAACCGGCCCGCGTCGATCGTCGACATGCTCGACATGATCGCGAGCGGGCTGCCGTGGATGATGCTGATCATCGCGGTCGTCACGTTCGCCGTGCTCTTCCTCGCCTTCGGCTCGGTGACGCTGCCGATCAAGACGGTGATCACGAACCTGCTCTCGCTCTCCGCGGCGTTCGGCGCGATCGTGCTCATCTTCCAGTACGGCTGGCTCTCCGGGCCGCTCGGCTTCGAGGCCCCCGGCTTCCTCGACGCGAACATGCCGCTGATGATCGCGGCGATCGCGTTCGGGCTCGCCATGGACTACGAGGTGTTCATGCTCGCCCGGATCCGGGAGCACTACCTGCGGACCGGCGACACCACCGAGGCGGTGGCGGTCGGCGTGCAGCACACCGCGCGGATCGTCACGGCGGCGGCGCTGCTGCTCGGCGTCGTGGTCGGGGCGTTCGTCACGATCAGCGTCACCGTGCTGAAGATGATCGGCGTCGGCACCGTCGTCGCGCTCGTGGTGGACGCGACGATCGTGCGCGGGCTGCTCGTGCCCGCCTCGATGCGCCTGCTCGGCAAGTGGGCGTGGTGGTCGCCCGCGCCGCTCGCCCGGTGGTGGGCCCGGCACGGCCTGCCCGAGGAGAGCGGCTCGCCGATCCCGCCGGCCGAGGTCACGCCGGAGAAGACCGGCTCGCCGGCGCGCGCCTGACCGTCCCCGCGACCTTTCCCCGCGCGTCCTCCCGCGCACCCGCCCGCCCCGGACCCCCGCCTGCTCCCGGGGGCGGGCACGCCCGGGCCGCACGCCTCGCGGCCCGGGCGCACGCGGCGTCGCGCGC
>Ga0065720_1004773_pt1 | contig 18463 bp, 17 predicted proteins | sample Thericmetagenome_FD_59107 | JGI IMG/M metagenome (GOLD analysis project Ga0065720, IMG submission 59107) | Thermophilic microbial communities from the Joint Bioenergy Institute, California, USA of rice/straw/compost enrichment - eDNA_2 v2... | ecosystem: Engineered > Solid waste > Grass >...
GAATCTCGCCAAGAGCGTCACGGTCGAATAGCCGGTACGGCCCGGCGCGGAATCGGCCGTGCGTCCCGCGCGGCCGGCCCGCCGGGCTGTATTCGATCGCGTCATTCGATCGCGTCATTCGATCGCGACGTTCGATGGCGACGTTCGATGGTGACGTTCGATGGTGACGTTCGATCGCGTCATTCGATCGCGGCGCCGCGCGTCATCCGGTCGCGGCGCCGGGTGCCGCGGCGAGAGGGCTGATGGTCAGGTGATCGCGGCGCCGAACGCGGTGCCGACCGTGTAGGTGACCGCGGCGGCGGCGCCGCCGAGGAGGAGCTGGCGGAGCCCGCCGTACCACATGGGGCGCGTGGTGAGCTTGGCGACGAGGGCGCCGGTGGTGAACAGGCCCAGGGCGGTGAGCACCACGGCGAGGGTCAGCGAGGTGAAGCCGAGCAGGAACGGCAGCACCGGGATGAGCGCCCCGAGGGAGAAGGCGGCGAAGGAGGAGAAGGCGGCGGTCCACGGCGAGGGCAGGACGTCGGGGTCGACGCCCAGCTCCTCCCGGACGTGGACGCGCCACGCGACGTCCTTGTCCCGATGGAGCTGGCGCGCCACCTCACGGGCGAGCGCGGGCTCGACGCCGCGGGCCTCGTACATCAGCGCGAGCGCGCGCTCCTTCGCCTCGGGGATCCGGTCGATCTCCCGGCGCTCGATCGCCATCTCGGCCTGGGACACCTCGTCCTGCGAGCGCACCGAGGTGTACTCGCCGGTCGCCATGGAGAACGCGCCCGCGGCGAGGCCGGCGAGGCCGGTGATCGCGACGACGGTGGCGCTCGCCCCGCCGCCCACCACGCCGGCGATGAGCGCGGCATTGGACACCAATCCGTCCATCACCCCGAACACGGCCGGGCGCAGCCAGCCGCCGGTGACGTCCCGATGCTGCTTAGGCAATTCAACGACGGTCATGGAGCTCTCCCCAGGAAAAGGTTTTGCCGAACATATTGAATCGGCCCGGCCGCCGGAATATTTCCTGAGGTTCGCCTTGCTAAGGTTTGCCTTACATAACCCCGATTCGGTAACGCCGGTTTTATGACCTGCGTCACGTTTTCGCGTGCCGTGCCCCGGCGAGAATGGTGCCGTACTGGATGGCCACCAGGTCACGCAGCGGAATCGGGTCGGCCGCCGTGTCCGCGGCGAACGCCGCCGTCCACTTGGCGTACACCTCCTCGAGCACGCGGTGCCGCGCCCGGATCTCCGGCGTGCCGTTCCCGATGCCGATCTCCGCCTCCAAGGCCCTGAGCAGCATGCCGGTGTACCGCAGCCGATAGGTGTGCACGAGGTCCTGCGCCGACTTCACCTCGGCCACCGTCGCCTCCCGCTCGTTGCCCGGCTCGGCGGCGCGCATCTCCTCCATCTCCACCACGTCGGCGAGGAGCGGGACGAAGAACCGCGAGGCACGCAGGAACGGCGAATCCGAGACGACCTCGCCGAGCACCGCGTCGAGCGTGCCCCGCAGCACCCGCACCAGCTCGGCGAGCTCGGCGGCGTGGTCGCGTAACACCGTCGCGTACGGCACGCCCGCCGGCGAGTGGTCGCCCGCCGCGTCGTCCCGCCAGTACGGCAGCTCGACGATGATCACGAACGTGCCGTGCCGGGCCGCGTACTCGGCGCTCGACGCCCCGGCGATCTGCCCCTCGAACTTCTGCCCGGTGCGCTCCAGGTAGTCGTAGTGGGCGCGCGCGTTGAGCGCGAGGTAGATGGCGTCGTCGAGCCGCTCCACCGAGGGATGCTCCGGCTCGCCCAGGTGCAGCGGCAGGCCGTACCGGGCGGGTAACGCCTTGAGCAGCGGGTGGAGGGCGCTTTCCGGCCGGTTGACGTAGAAGAAGACGCCGCCCCGCTCCGAGTTGTGCAGCGAGGACATGAACGCCGGCCGTACCTCGTCGATCAGCCGCATCCAGGCGAGCGTCTCCGGCATCACCCGGTCGAAGTAGGCGTCCTTGTAGGCGAACGGAAAGGTCCACTCGGTCTGCTCGTCGCCCGCCGGGCGGTAGAAGTGGCGGCCGTAGCGGCAGGGGGTGAACCTGCCGGTGAACCAGGCCTCGTTGAGCCGGGTGCCGTCCGGGTCGATGCAGCCGACGATGTGCCAGGTGTAGCCGCTCGACCGGCGCAGCGCCGCGTCCTCGCACATGCGCCGGGCGAGGTGCATCGCGGTGAGCGCGCCGATCGGCTCGTTCGGGTGCGGCATGGCGACGACGATGCCGTGGTTGGGGCCGTCCCCGACGGTGAGGCAGTGCAGCGGCTCGCCGAGCCGAGAGGTACCGATCCGCCGGAGTTCCGCCACCGCGGGGTATTCGGCGGCGAGGCGGGCGAGTTCCCCCACCACCTCATCCACACCTGCGAAGCGGTCGAAGTCCGGCACCGTGTCGAGTTCGTGCGCAAGGTCGCGGTCAAGCACGTCGGTCCCTCCCCGGACGGCCTGCTGAGGCATTGGTCACCCGCGGGCGATGCGGCGTCGCCCTTCGTCATCCTCACCGGGTTCCACGCGCCTATCAATCGTTCCGGTGCGTCATCTCCCGGCCAATCGGCCCGCGCCAAACCCGAGGCGCGTCGCCGGGGCCGTCGACGGACGATCGCCGGGGATGATCGGGGCCTCGCGCGGGCGATCCGGGGCGCGGCCGGGGCGGCTCGCGGCGGGGTCGGTACGGCCGGGAGCCGACCGCCGGACCCGGGTCGGATCGGCGCCGGATCTTGGGGCGGGGCTCGGGGCCTGGACGGCCGGAGGCCCTACGTGGCGGCCTCGGGGCGCTCTGGAAGCCCGGTGAAGCCCCTGTGAAGCACGGTCCGGGTGCCCGGGCGGTCAGGCGCGTGACGTGCGGCTTTCTGCGGATATGTATGACTATCGGCCATCTTCCGGGTAGTGACATAGCCGAGGTGTGTGCCATGTCGAACAGTCCGCCCGCTCGCCTGGCCCGCTGGCTGGGCCTTGACCGGAACCCGCTGCGCCGTACCTGTGACCGGGTCGAGGGCGCGCTGCGGCTGCTCGCGCTGCTCGGGATCGTCGTGGCCGCCATCGTCGGGGTCAGCATGGGCATGCGCGCGTACGACGCGGGGCTGCGCGTCGAACAGGAGCACCAGCGCACCCGGCAGCAGGTGCCCGCCGTGCTCACCCAGGACCTCACCCGCCCCGGGGTGGCGCCGTCCGGCGGCGTGATGCCCGGCCGCGCCCGCGCCGAATGGAGGGCCCCCGACGGGACCGTCCGCCGCGGCATGGTGGAGGTGGACCCGTCCCGCCGCGCCGGCGACACCGTGATCATCTGGATCGACCAGCGCGGCGACCTCGCCCGCCCGCCGCAGGACCGCGGCACCACCACGGCCGCGGCGATCACCACCGGCCTCGCCGTGCCGCTCGCCACGTTGGCGATCTCCACGGTGCTGCTCGTCACCACGAGGGTGATCAACCAGCGCCGGGCCGCCCGCCGCTGGGAGGCCGAGTGGACGATCGTCGAGCCCTCCTGGCGCCACCACATCTGACCCGGCTCCGATCCGGCTCTGATCCCGGCTCCGACCGGAATCTGATTCGGCCCTGATCCGGCCCTGACCCGGATCCGGCCGGGAGCCGATTCGGATCTGACCCGGCCCTGACCTGGATCTCGCCCGGAGCCGACACGCCCCGACCCCGATCCGACCCGGGTCCGGCCCGATCCGGCCGCATCACGAAGCAGCGCCGGCGCGCCGCGTACGACAGCGGTACGTCCCCGATCCGGCACCCGGCGACGACCGGCCGGAGCGGCGGTTGGTGAACGCGCGGCATCGCATCCGTCGTCCCGTTCGTCATGGCCCGCCGATGGGGAGTGCCGGATAACGCCCGCGATTCCGGTCCTCGGCGATTTTTCCGGCTCCCCGGCATATTTCTGTCTTAGGGAGATGTCGCGATTCACCCCTGGCGTCCGCTGAGCGTGGGGGTTGCGCGTTCACCGAAATCTTCCGTCACGTACGGTAAAAGAGCTGCTACGCTGCACGTCGTGCGTGCGCACCCGAGCGCGCAACGCTGTTTTTCGGTGCCGGTCTGGCCTGTCCGGAATTGTCTCCACCCCCATCGCCGCGAAAGGGACGCACATGGGCGACAATGGCCAAAGCCCCACGGTACGCCTCCGCCGCCTTGGTCATGAGATGCGCAGGCTCCGCGAGGCGGCCGGGAAGAGCATCCACGAGACCTCCGCCGAACTCGAGTGGTCCACCTCCAAAATCTCCCGCCTCGAGAACGGCCTGACGAAACGCCCGGACGTACAGAACATCCGCATCCTCTGCGCCGCGTACGGCGTGACCGACCCCGAGAAGGTCGAGAACCTGGTCAAGCTCGCCCGGGACGCCCGCCGGCGCGCCTGGTGGACCAAGTACCAGGACGTCTTCACCGGCAACTACGTCGGCCTGGAGGCCGAGGCGTCCTCGATCAGCACGTTCGAGCTCGCCCTCATCCCCGGCCTGCTGCAGACCGCCGACTACATGCGCGAGGTCGTCCGGGCCTTCCTCGTCACCGACCCGCAGGAGATCGAGCGCCGGATCGAGGCCCGGCTGCGGCGGCAGGCCCTGCTCTCGCGGGCCAACCCGCCGGAATACCGGGCGGTCATCGACGAGAGCGCGCTGCTGCGCCGGATGGGCGCGCCGGAGGTGCATCGGGGGCAACTCCGCAAATTGCTCGAAATGGGCCAATTGCCGCATGTCACAATACAGGTCCTCCCGTTCTCGGCCGGTCTGAATTCGGGGCTCGGCGGCTCTTTCGTGATCCTCGACTTTCCCGAATCAGGTGACAGGAGTGTGGTCTACCAGGAAACAGCGACGGACAGCCTATATTTGGAGGAGCAACACCAAATCGACCGATACGGCCTGATTTTCCAGCAAATCTGCGCGTCGGCCCTCAGTGCCGACGCGTCCCGCAGGTACGTGTCCGAGCTCCTCGACAAGTTGTGAGGTGCCAGATGACCCTCGCCCGCGCATGGCGCAAAAGCGTGCACAGCACAGGAAGCGGGAACAATTGCGTGGAAATCTGTCGCCCACTCCCCGGCGTGGTCGCCGTCCGCGACTCCAAGCGCCCCGACGGCCCGACGCTGCGCTTCTCGGCCGCCGAATGGCGCGCCTTCGTGCACTGCCTCAAATCGGGCGGCAGGGCCGCCCGGCGATGCCGGCGGTTAGACGCCTGCGACGGATGACGATCATTCCTAACCTGGTCGAAAGCGTTGACGGAGACGAGTNGTCGCGGGATCGGCAGGTAGGAGAGAGCCGCCGGGAGCTGGGAAGGCGGCCCTGTCCCCGGCGATGAAGACCCTCCCGAGCGTGGGGAGGAACGGCCCATCGAGCGGCCCAATGCCCCGCCGGCCGGCCCCCGTCACAGGGCCCGAATGAGGCCGCCGCGTCGCGGCGGTGAAAGTGCGGTGGCACCGCGAGTTTCCCTTCTCGCCCGCACTCCAAAGGGATCACCACTCACTGCTCGAGGTTTGTGATGATCTCATCTGTCGCGACGGTTCCGTCCGTCCGCCGTACCCTAGCCGCCGAGCTCCCGCGTCACGTCGGGGAGCGCGTGACCGTCCAGGGGTGGCTGCACCGCAGGCGCACGCTGAAATCGGTGGTGTTCCTCGTCCTGCGGGACCGCTCCGGGCTCGCCCAGGCCGCGTTCACCGAGCCGTTCACCGAGCCGTTCACCGAGCCGGAGGCGATGGAGCACGGCAGCGAGTTCCTCTTCGTCACCGGCTACCCGATGGCGAAGCGCCCCTTCTACACCCACCCCGAGCCGGGCAGGCCGCAGTACTCCAACAGCTTCGACCTGCTCTTCCGCGGGCTTGAGCTGGTGACGGGCGGCCAGCGGCTGCACCGGTACGAGGACTACCTCGCCGCGTTCGCCTCCCGCGGCGAGCCGGCCGAGCCGTACGCGGGCTACCTCGCGGCCTTCCGCCACGGCATGCCCCCGCACGGCGGCTTCGCCCTCGGCCTGGAGCGCTGGACCGCCCGCCTGGTCGGCGCGGACAACATCCGCCGCGTCACCCTGTTCCCTCGCGACCTGTACCGGCTGTCCCCCTGACCGGTACGGCGAAGCCGCCCGGTCAGCCGGCCTCGTGCCAGGTGAAGCCGTAGCTCGCGCCGTCGAGCCAGTGCACGCCGAAGACCTCGTGGATGACGTCGTCGAGGTCTTCGGCGTCGCCCCGCAGGTGGCGGGCGCGGGCGACGGCGGCGGTGCGCTCCAGGCGGGCCGTCACCACGCCGTCGGGGGTCTCGGCGAGGGCGAGGCAGGCGAGCCCCCAGGCCTTCCGGTTCGTGTCGGCGACGAGCCGGTCCAGGGTGTCCGGGGCGGGGGCCCAGCCGGGCGGGCAGGTGAGGCGGAACATCGCCGGGAAGCTGTCCGGCGGCACCGCCTCGGCGAACCGTACCCGGGGCTCGTGCGCGTAGGTGTAGCGCAGCAGCCGCAGGTCGAGCCAGGGGTCGTCGAGCGGGGACCGGCGGCCCTCGGGCGGCTCGCCCCACGGCGCGACGAGGGTGACCGTGACGTCCGGCAGCGTGCTCGCCAGCACCGCGTCGGCGGTGGCGCGGACCCGCTCGTATGGCGCGTCGCCCACCTCGATCACCGCCTCGACGCAGGGCACGAGCCACTGCCGGCGGGGGTGCCTGCGCAGCCAGCGCAGCGCGGGCACCCGGTCGGCGAGCAGCGGCCAGTTGTGCCGCTTCGCCTCCGCGCCCCGGTGGCTCATCGTGTGCGCGCCGACGTGCCAGGCCTGGGCGGCCGTGTCGCGCAGGAACACCGCGCCCCGCTGGGCGAGGCGGTAGCCGAACTCGGTGTCCTCGCCGAGCGGCAGCCCGCTGTCCATGCCGCCCGCGGCGTGGTAGAGCCGGGCGGGCAGCGACGCGGTCGCCCCGACGTGGGCCTTGAACGCCTCGATCGGCGCGTCGCACAGGTCGCGGGTCTTCGCGACCTGCTCCTCGATCCAGCCGTGCGGCTGCGCGGCGGACCGGTCGAACAGCTTCGCCGCCTCGCCCGCGGCGACCGCCGCGTGCACCTCGGCGGGGGAGGGCGGCTCCTCCTCGGTGAACCGCAGCGTTCCGGTCACCACGAGGTAGTCGGCGAGGTGGTGCCAGCGGGCCAGCGCCTCGACGTGCTCGCGGTGCGGGAGCACGTCCGAGTCGANGCGGTGCACGATGTCGCCCTCGGCGTGCCGTACCGCGGTGTTGCAGGCCCAGGCCGCGCCCCAGCCGNCNGGGTCGCAGCGCACCAGCCGGGNGCGCTCGGGGGNGATCTCGGGGAGGCGGAGCGGCGGCTCGCTGCCGTCGTCCGCCACGATCACCTCNAGCAGGTGGGCGGGGTAGCTCTGCGCGGCGAGCGCGGCGAGGGTGAGGTCGAGNGTGCGCTGGCTGCGGTGCGCGGGGATGATCACGCTCACGCTCAGGCGCGGGGTCCACTCGCCGAGCGACGGCGGGGTGAGGACGGAGTGGTCGTTCCCCCGGATGCGCGGCATCCGGGACAGGGCCGACGGATCCGGGGGAGCGGGGACGTTCGTGGTCTCGGAGGTCATCAATGTGATCGATCAGGGATGTCGGGCCGCCCTCCGGCGGCGGGTCACGGCGGCTCGCGCGCATGGGGACGCGCTTGGGGACGCGCTTGGGGACGCGGATGGGGACGCGGATGGGGAAGGGACACCGCGCGGCCGCCGGGCGGTCACAGTTCCATGAGGGGATTGGCGTACCAGCCGCGCCACTGGTCGCGGTTCTCCTGGGCGAGGAAGTAGCCGATCGGCTCGCGCCAGGTGTGCCCCTGCGCGGCGCGGCGGCGCAGGATGTAGTTGAGGCCGTGGATCTGGTAGATCCGCGCGCCGGCCGCCCGCACGGCCTTGCACAGCTCGCCGTCGACGTGCCGGGGCACCGGGCGGAACCCGCCGACCGCCTCGAACAGCGTGCGGGTCATGAACAGGGTGCCGCCCGCCACCGAGTCGCGGAACCGCTCGGTGCGGCGGGTGCGCTGCACGGTGACGTCGATCTGCTCCAGGTAGACGAACTCGGCGGGGGCGCCGAGCAGCTCCGCGCCGCTGTACAGGTGGGCGAGGGCGAGGTCGGCGAGATGGTCCGGCCCGTACCAGTCGTCGTCGTCCATCTTCGTGACGAACGTGCCCGAGGCGCGGGCGAAGCCCTCGTTGAGCACCGCGCCGAACGGCAGCGCCGGGTCGGCCTCGAACACCGTCACCGGGAACGGCAGGCCGCGCACCGCCTCCGCGACCTGCGCCGGCGGCACGCCGTGCAGGCCGAGCACGAGCTCCAGGTCGACGTCGCGCTGGCGGGCCACCTGGCTCACCGCGAAGCGCACCATGTCGGCGCGCCGGGTGCACAGCACGACCGAGATCTTCGGGGCCGTGCCGTACGTGCCGCCGGGCACCTCCCCGGCGGTGAGCTGGTGCCAGCGGGCCCGGGTGCCGTGGGAGCGCAGCGCGCGGCGGCGCAGCCGCACGCTGTAGACCTCCCGGGCGAGGTCGTCGGCGAGGTCGGCCTCGGCGGTCCCGGCGAGCAGGCCGGTCAGCTCGGCGCCGAGCAGCGGGCGCACCCAGTCCGGCGGATCCGGCGCGACGAGCGGCACCCCGGCGGCGGCGAGCCCGGCGATCACCCGGGCGGCGGGTATCGGGCCGGTGTGCGACAGCCGCCACTCCACCCGCAGGCCGCGCAGCCTGCGCAGCCGCGCCACGTCCACGTCGGTGACCGCGCCCGAGGCGGCGAACCGGGTGAGCTCCCGCCCCTCGTACACCGCGGCCCACCGGCCGTCCCGCTGCTCCAGGCGGCCGAAGCCGTGCGGCGGCGTCTGCACGAACCCGCCCGGGTTGATCGCGCGCTCGTCCACCGGCGGCACCATCGACGGGTCCGCGGGCCCGGCGAGGCGTTCGTAGCCGGGCTCGGCGAACCGGGACCACGGCACCGGCTCGGGCCGGGCGAGCACGGGCAGGCCGGTGGCGGGCGGCGCGGCGTCGGCGGCCGGGCCGGGTGGTTCGGTGCCCGCGACGAGCACGACGTCGCAGTCGCCCTTGTCCGGGGCGGCGCCCTTGTCCGGGGTGGGGGCGAGCACCGCGTTCGGGTCGCCGGGCCGCCAGTGCGTCACGCCGGTGCCGGCGAGCGCGGCCCGCGGCTGCGGCATCGTGCCGAGGTGGTCGCCGCCGAACGCCCGGCCCGCGGCGGCGAGCACCTCGCCGGCGGGCAGCGGCTTGGCGAACTCGGTCTCCAGCACCCACGACCGCTGCTGGATCACCCGCACGCGCAGGTCGCGCAGGTGCCGCCAGCCGGGGTGCGCGGTCGCCACGGGCAGCGGGGCCGGCCACAGGTACGGCAGGGCGCCGACGGCGATCGTGACATGCCGTGCGGGCGGCAGCAGCGCCCGCACGGCGACCGCCCGGCGCAGGTCGGTCATGGTGCCGGCGAACAGCACCAGGTGCCCCACCGGGTGCTCGGCGAGCGGGTGGTCCACCTCGACCTCGTCGAGGTCGACGGCACCGCGGCCCGCCGTACCGGGGCCGAGGAGGCGTTCCAGCTCGGCGTCGTCGACGCCGACGCGGGTGACGAGCACGTCGTCGCGCCGCTCGGCCTCCCGGAGCACCGGCGGGAGCGGTGCCTGGGGGAGGGCGCCGATCACCGGTCACCTCCGGCGGCCCGTTCGCCGCCCGTGCCCACCGCCTCGCCCGCGGGCCCCGCGGCGGCGGCGACGCGGCGCAGGTCCTCGGCGACCCCGGTCAGGAGCTCGGTGTAGTGCCGGTGCCGGTAGACCGCCTCGACACGGTCCTCGCCCAGCGTGGCCAGGACGGTGTCGACGCGCTCCTGTAACCGCTCGGTCGCCTCGCCGAGCCGGGCCACGGCGGCCTCGATCTCCCGCAGCCGGGGCTCCAGCGGCTCGGGCCGGGGCTGCGGGGGCCGCGGGGCGGGCACCGGTCTCGCCGCCTCGCGGGCGAGCCGCTGTGCCACACGCTGCACCTTGCCGTCGAGCCGCCGGATCCACAGCCCGAGCACGACGATGCCGCACAGGGACGCGCTGCCCACCGCCAGTACGACGGCTGTCGCCGGCGTCACGACCCCGAGAAGGACCGCCGCGACGATCGCGAGCAGCGCGATACCGCAGCAGCCCGCGATGACGATCAACAATTGTCGGGGGGTTGGCCTACGCATGTCCAAGACCTTACGCAATGGGTGTTATGGGGTTTAGGGAACCGGTGAGACTTTTAGCCGCCTTGTCTGGCAGTTTCCTGAGAGGTCGATCGACGAAGCCTGTGGCGAGCCGCGAAGTTGATCGAAAGCGCTGGTGCCGGGCGGCGCGGAGAATAAAGATCTATTGAGGCACGGCGCGGATCCGATCACCATTGGATCGTGGGATCACGAGCGTGGAGTGCCGCCCTCGCTCTCGCCGCCGCCCTCCTGACGGCCTGCGCCCCCAGCTCAGCCGACAACTGCCGGGAGGCCCTTGGCATCCTGCGCGACGCGGGGATCGACCCGCGGAACTGGACCTGGAACGAGGCCGATCCCGGCACGGCGGAGGGCAGGCGGAAGGCGCAGGCCCTCGCCGAGGTGGGCGCCCTGGAGCGGGACGAGAAGGACTGGGACCTTCGGCTCCGGCTCAGAGTGGTGGGNAACGCCGCGCGGCTATATCTGGACACGGTGAAGGACCCGGCGGTCGTCTTCTCGGAGCCCAGGCCGGATCAGATCCAGGGCGAGATCATCGGCTTCGCCCTCGGCGAGCTGCTGGACTGGTGCGAGGAGAAAGGTTACGTGGACTGACGCCGGGAAGGCGNCCGGGCCCGCACGCGCCCGGCGCTCGATCACCTCGGCAGAGCGCCGGCGCTGGTCGCGCGGGAGACGAAAATCCATTGAGGTAAGGTGCGGATCCGATCACTATGTGATCATGCGGCTACGATTGCCGAGATCAGTCTTCGCTTTCGCCGCCGCCACCGTGCNTCTCACCGCTTGCGGCGGCTCCGATGGCACCCTGCACATCACCGACGCCGGCGACCTGTGCCGGGAGATCTACCGCAACCTCGACGAGGCCCGGATCGATCTGAACGAGCGCCTCCTCTGGGACGGCGGCGCCGAGACGCTCCCGCAGGCACGGCAGAAGGCCGACGCCATCGCCCGGATCGTCGCCCTGCAGACCGACGACGACGAGTTCCGGTTCTACCTGAAGGCGGCCGCGATCCTGCTGCCGAACCTCCAGCGGGCGCTGGACGACGCCGAGGCGGGCCGGGCCGCACGCGACGAGGACCAGGCCGTCATCGAGCAGCTGCGCCTGATCGCGCGCACCTGCGAGGAGCGGGGGCACCGGCGCTGACCCGGCGCACGGACCGGGCCGCCAGGGTCAGCGCTCGACCACCTCGTTCTTGCCGATGACGACGATGCCGTTGCGGGTGACGGCGAAGCGCGCCCGGTCCTCCTCCGGGTCGAAGCCGATGCGGGCGCCGTCGGGGATGACCACGTTCTTGTCGATGATGGCGCGGCGCACGATCGCCCCTCTGCCGACCTTCACGTTGTGCATGAGCACCGAGTCCTCGACGAGCGAGTGCGAGTGCAGCACCACGCCGGGGGAGAGGATGGAACGCCGGGCCGTACCGCCGGAGACGATCACGCCGGGGGAGACGAGCGAGTCGATCGCGCGGCCCACCCGGTCCCCGTCGTCGTGCACGAACTTCGCCGGGGGAAGCGGGTCGTGGCCGGTGTAGATCGGCCACTGCGAGTTGTACAGGTTGAAGACCGGGTGGACCGAGACGAGGTCCATGTTCGCCTCGTAGTAGGCGTCGAGGGTCCCCACGTCGCGCCAGTAGCCGCGGTCCCGCTCGGTCGCCCCGGGCACGACGTTCTCCGCGAAGTCGTACACGTGCGCCGTGCCCGCCTTGACGAACATGGGGATGATGTCGCCGCCGATGTCGTGCCTGCTCGTCGGGTCGAGGGCGTCCTCGCGCAGCGCGTCGATCATCGCCTGGGTGCGGAACACGTAGTTGCCCATCGACGCGTAGATCTGGTCGGGCGCGTCGGGCAGGCCCACGGCGTCCTTGGGCTTCTCCCGGAAGGCGACGATGCGCCGCCCGCTCGGATCGGTCTCGATCACGCCGAACTGGTCGGCGAGCGCGAGCGGCTGCCGGATCGCGGCGACGGTCACGTCCGCGCCGCTCTCCACGTGCTGCTGGACCATCTGCCGGGGGTCCATGCGGTAGATGTGGTCGGCGCCGAACACGATGCAGTGCTCGGGCATCTCGTCGTAGATCAGGTTGAGGTTCTGGAACAGCGCGTCCGCCGACCCGGCGAACCAGCGCGGGCCGAGCCGCTGCTGGGCGGGCACCGGGGTGACGTAGTTGCCGAGCATCGCCGAGAGCCGCCAGGTCCGGGAGATGTGCCGGTCGAGGCTGTGGTTCTTGTACTGGGTGAGTACGACGATCTTGAGGTAGTGGCCGTTGGCGAGGTTCGACAGCACGAAGTCGATCAACCGGTATATGCCGCCGAACGGCACGGCAGGCTTGGCCCGGTCGGCCGTGAGCGGCATGAGGCGCTTGCCCTCTCCACCTGCCAGCACGATCGCGAGGACCCTTGGCGAGCTCATAGCGAGCACGTTACCCCGCAAGACCCCGCAAAACACCCACCGAGCGCCCTCTAACCAAAGAAGGGGTAAAGCTGGCTAAGCTCCCGCGTATGCGCGTTGAGCTGTTGAGCCGGGAGTACCCACCGGAGGTGTACGGCGGGGCCGGCGTCCACGTCGAGTACCTCGCCCGCGAGCTCCGCCGGCTCGCAGACGTCCACGTGCGCTGCTTCGGCGCGCCGCGCGACGAGCCGGGCGTCACCGCCTACCGCGAGCCCGNGGCGCTGCGCGCCGCGAACCCCGCGCTCGGCGTGCTCGGCGCCGANCTGGAGATCGCCGCCGCCTGCGCGGACGCCGACNTCGTGCACAGCCACACCTGGTACGCGAACCTCGCCGGGCACGTNGCGAAGCTNCTGTACGGCGTGCCGCACGTCGCCACCACGCACAGCCTGGAGCCGCTGCGCCCGTGGAAGGCCGAGCAGCTCGGCGGCGGCTACGCGCTCTCCTCGTGGGCCGAGCGCACCGCCCTCACCGCCGCCGACGCGATCATCGCGGTCTCCGAGGGCATGCGCCGGGACGTGCTCGCCTGCTACCCGGAGATCCCCGAGGACCGGGTNACCGTGATCCACAACGGCATCGACACCGACGAGTACGCCCCCGATCACGGCACCGCCGCGCTCGACCGGCACGGCATCGACCCGGCCCGGCCGTACGTGGTGTTCGTGGGCCGGATCACCCGGCAGAAGGGCCTGGTGCACCTGCTGCACGCGGCCCGCTCCTTCGACCCGGCCGCGCAGCTCGTGCTGTGCGCCGGGGCCCCCGACACGCCCGAGATCGCCGCCGAGGTGACCGGGCTCGTCGCGGAGCTGCGCGCCGCCCGCGACGGGGTCGTCTGGATCGAGGAGATGCTGCCCCGGCGCGAGGTGATCCAGATCCTCACGCACGCCCGGGTGTTCGTCTGCCCCTCGGTGTACGAGCCGATGGGCATCGTCAACCTGGAGGCGATGGCCTGCCGGACGGCCGTCGTCGCCACCGCCACCGGCGGCATCCCCGAGGTCGTGGAGGACGGCGTGACCGGCCTGCTCGTGCCCACGGAGCAGCTCGCCGACGGCACCCCGGTCGACCCCGGCAGGTTCGCCGCCGACCTCGCCGAGGCGGTGAACACCCTGCTCGCCGACCCGGAGACCGCCGCCGCGATGGGCGACCGCGGCCGGCGGCGCGCCGTGGAGCACTTCTCCTGGGAGCGGATCGCCGAGCGCGTGCACGCGCTCTACGCCTCGCTGGCCGAGGGCCGCCGGGACGCTTAGGCTGGGGCGCGTGTTCCGATTCGGCAAGGTGCGCATGGCGTTCACCGACCGGTGCGGCGGGGTGAGCGAGCCGCCGTGGGAGAGCCTCAACCTCGGCGGCGCGGTCGGCGACGACCCGGAATCGGTGGCGGAGAACCGCGCGATCGCCGCCGGTGACCTGGGCATCGACCCGGACCGGGTGGTGTACATGCGGCAGGTGCACAGCGCCGTCGCCCGGTACGTCACCGAGCCGTTCGGCGATGACGCGCCCGAGCTCGACGCGGTCTGCACCGACGTGCCCGGCCTCGCCCTCGCCGTGCTCGCCGCCGACTGCGCGCCCGTGCTGCTCGCCGACCCGGACGCGGGCGTCGTCGGCGCCGCGCACTCCGGGCGGGTCGGCACCCTCGCCGGCGTCGTGCCCGCCCTGATCAAGGAGATGGCCGCCCGCGGCGCGTCCGACCTGGTCGCGGTGGTCGGCCCGATGGCCTGCGGCCGCTGTTACGCGGTGCCCGAGGAGATGCGCGCCGCGGCCGTCGCCACCCTCCCCGAGACCTACTCCACGACCCGCGCGGGCAGGCCCGCCCTCGACCTGCGCGCCGGAATCGTCGCCCAGCTCCGGCAGGCGGGCGTACGGGAGATCCACCACGACGACCGCTGCACGATCGAGGACCCGGACCTGTACTCCTACCGGCGCGAAGGCCTCACCGGCCGGCAGGCCGGCTACGTCTGGCTGGAGCCCTGATCCGCGCCCGGCGGGCCCGCCCGTGAGCACGCGCTGACGCCGGATACGGCTCGCGCGCCCGGGCCCGCTCACGCCCGCTTCTCGCCCCCGGCCCGGGCGACGACCGCGTTGCGCCCACCCGCCGCATGCGCGTCTCGGGGAGCGCGCCGCGGGCCGCCGCCGTCACCCACCCGGGCGCGACGGCCGGCGGGCCCGTGCCGCCGCCCGCCGCGGGCGGTCACCCCCGCCCGCCGAACCGCCAGTTGTGCACCTCGATGGCGGCATAGCGGTCCGCGGTGAGGATGGCGCGCGCCGCGGCCTTGTCCGGCGCCCGGACCAGCGCCGCCGTACCCAGCCAGGTGGCGCCGTCGTCGGACAGCAGCGGGCCGTACGCGATCAGGTCGTCCTTCCGGTCCGGCGGCACGGCGAGGTCGGCGGGCCGCCCCGATCCGAGGCCGAGCACGAGGAATCGGTTGCCGCCGGTCCGGCCGCCGGGAAAGTCCCACATCGTACGGCCCAGCGCGTTGCGCCACCGGCGCAGCATCACATCCCGGTACACCCCGGCCTGGTGGTTGGGCTCGTCGAAGGCGAACGCCCGGGCGGCGGCCGGATCGGGCAGGTCGACGATGTGCACGCTGCCGGTGGCGGTCTCCCCGTCGTCCGTCAGGGTGGGGCCGCGCGCGATCATCCGCTCGGCGTACCGGTCCATGTAGGACCAGTGCTCCTCGGCGAGCTCCAGCCGCAGCGCCATCGAGCCGGGCCGGTCCCGGTGGTGGCAGAAGAACTCCATGCCGGCCCATTATGGCGACCGGCGTCAGACGGCCCTGCGGTAGAGGCGGTAGGTGCGGGAGCGGGAGGCGCCGAGAAGCTCCATGACGCGGTTCATCGCGTGGTTGTCCTCCAGGGTCCAGGTGGCCTCCCAGGAGCCGCAGCCGAGGCGGCGCGCGGACCGCCACAGCTCGGTGACGAGGACGGCCTCGACGCCCCGGCCGCGGAAGCCGTTCCGCACCCCGAAGGCGGCGGCGCGCCAGCGCAGGCCGGGCGTGATCGAGTGGACGGGCGGCAGCGCGGCGGGCGGCACACCCAGCCGGGCGACGCGGGCGACCAGGCCGGTGACCCGCTGGTTGAGGTCGGGTACGGCGAGCGCGAAGGCGACCGGCTCGCCCCGGCACTCGCAGACCAGGGCGGCGCCGGACGGCAGGAAGTCGCGCAATCCGGCGAGCAGGTGGGTGAACTCGCGCTCGGTGGTGGGCGCGAGGCCCCAGCCGTGCATCCGGCCGCCCCGGCAGATCTCGCCCAGCCGGGCGCTCTCCGCGCGCAGGTCGCCGAGGTCGAGGGCGCGCACGGTGAGGTCCTCGCGCTGCCGGGTGGCGCGGGCGATGCGCAGGATGCTCTCCGGCGGCTCCGGCCCGGCCGCCCAGGTCCACAGGTCCTTGACCTTGGTCAGGCCGCACGCCTCCAGCAGCGCCGGATAGTGCGGCGGGTTGTACGGCGTGAGCACGACCGGCGGCGCGGCCGGACCGCCGACGAGCAGGCCGCTCTCCTGGCCGGGCAGCAGGCCCACCGGCCCGGTGATGGCGTCACAGCCGCGCTCGGCGAGCCACCGCGCCGCGGCGTCGAGCAACGCGCGCGCCACCGCCGGGTCCTCGACGCAGTCGAACATGGCGAACAGGCCCTCGCGGGCGCCGTGGAAGGCGGTGCGGCGGCGGTGCCGTACCGCGGCGATCCGGCCGACCGGCCGGCCCTTGGCGGTGGCGAGGAAGAGCTCGGCGTCGCCGGAGACGAAGACCGGGTGCCGGGCCCGGCCGGGGTACACCTGGCGCTCGGGCAGGAGCGGAGGCAGCCAGTGCGGGTCGCCGCGGTGCAGCGCCCGGGGAAGGCGGGCGAAGGTCCGCAGCCCGCCGCGCCCGCGCGCCGGCTCGACGGTGATCCCGGGGTGGGTGCGGCGCGTGGTGATGCTCACGATCGTCACGTCCGACTTTTCTGCTCGGTGGGAATGGGCTTCCGGCATCATAGGGCGGCCGCATACCGATTTCGCGGAAATGAGCGGCCGAGCCGTTGATTCAATTCGGTTCGCCTGATCCGCGAGTCCTCACATTTCGCCGGAAATCCCGGCGAAATGGATATCGCCGACGCTTCGGGTGGGGAGCTGAACGGCGCGCTCTATTTCGTTTTCCGGATTCCGGGGACGATAATGCTACAGAATGGATCGGGATCATAACCGATTGCTATCTCCCCAGGACATCCGCCCCCCGCCCCGCCGCACGTCGGCCACGATATGCGCGGTCACACCAGCGAGACGGGAGGGACCCGTGACGCATCGTCGGCACCGGTTACCAGGCGGCACGCGCCGGCCTCCGTACGGGGACGGCCCCGGCCTGTTCGACCTCCCGCGATCCGACCCGCGACCCGACGTGAAGCGGCCCCCGCTCGTCGACGGCGGCCGCTTCTGGGAGCACGAACCCCACTACGACGTCCCGCCGCGGCGCCGGGACCCCGGCGCGCTCTCCGGCCTGATCGCCCTCGCGGCCGTGGCGGCGGTGCTCGCCCTGGTCGGCACGGTGCTCTGGCTCGCCTGGCCCGACTCCGGCACGGCCGTGGCGGACCTGCCGCGGACGCCCCGGGACGGCGCCCCCGCCGGTCCCGGGCCGCGGCACCCCGGCGGCCCGCCCGGCGCCGGCGCGTCCCCCGGCACGCCGCGGGACGACACGCCGGCGGGGGCGGCGCCGGCGACCGGCACGTCACCGCGGGCCACGCCCGCGGCGGGGCCGCGCGAGTCCTCCCCGGCCGGCCGCCTGCTGCTGCCCGGGCCCCGCCCGCTGCCGGATCCGCCCGTGCCGGTGCCCTCGGCGCGGCCCGCCCGGACCGCGTCACCCGGGCACGGGGGCGCGCCGTCGCACCGGGGGCGCGCCGGCGGGGGAGACGGTGCCGCGCGCGGGGACGCCGGGCGCGGCGGCGAGGCCGGGCGCGGCGGCGCGAGGTCGCGGCGTTCCGCGGGCCGTACGGCACGGCCCGGCGACAGGGCCGCGACCTCCCGCGGCGCGCCCGGGCGCGGCCGCGACTCCCTGCGCCCCGCCCGGATCGCCCGCCCCGAGGGCGGGGCGGGCGGCGGCGCCCGGCGGGGCGGCGGGCACGGCGCGGCGCGAGGCCCCTGGGCACGCCCCGGCCACGAGGGCGCCGGTGATCCGGGTGACCCGCTCAGCGCGGCGTACGCGTGCCGCCACATCTCCCCGTACGACTGGCGTTATCCGTTCTGCGTGCAGGCGTGGAACAACTATCGCCGGCGCCTGGGGATCGATCACCGATGATCCGGGCACCAGCCTGCTGTGAACGCGCAGGCCGTCCGCCCGGTCATCCACCCGGAACCGTGTGACCACCCATGCCGCCTCCCCGCCCGGCGCCCTGCCCGCCTCCCCGCCGCCGCGTCGCCGGGCCGCCGGAACCCCGTCCCGCGTGACTCGGCGGAAGTGGTCGCGGAAGTGGCCGCCGCGGGGCGTCGGCGGGGCCTTCGCGCCGCCGCGGCGCGGTGTGGCCTGGGCACGGGGGGAGCGGCGTGAGCGTCGTGTGCCCGGGCCGCGCCGGCGGATCGCCGTACGGGGCGTGCCCGGGGCGGCCGAGGTCGTGCCACGCGGGGCGATCCGGGCTGTGTTCCGCGGAATGGCATGAGGATGAGTGCCGGGTCATCCTACGGGTGGTGGCGTCGCCGCACCTTGATCGAGCCCGGCGCCCTGGACGGACCGGGCCGCGCCGCCGGCGGTGCGGGAGGCGACGTGTCTGATCGGTTGCGCGGTGCGGTGGCGCTGGTCACGGGGGCGTCGAGCGGCATCGGCGAGGCCACCGCGGTGGCGCTGGCCGAGCAGGGGGCGGCGGTGGCCGTCGTGGCCCGCCGTACCGACCGGCTGGCGG
>Ga0065720_1019944_pt1 | contig 18458 bp, 14 predicted proteins | sample Thericmetagenome_FD_59107 | JGI IMG/M metagenome (GOLD analysis project Ga0065720, IMG submission 59107) | Thermophilic microbial communities from the Joint Bioenergy Institute, California, USA of rice/straw/compost enrichment - eDNA_2 v2... | ecosystem: Engineered > Solid waste > Grass >...
GGGGGGGGGGGGGGAAGACAGTCGGAGTTAGCAAGAAACCATCTTGATATTGTAAAGTGTGGTGTCGCTAAAGCCCACGACTTACCCATTGTTTACATTGAAAAATAAGCCCTCCATGTTGAAAATATATGTGCGAAGATTGCCCAGAAGACACAGGTAGATGGCACCCTCTTGGCTCTTGACGTTCTGTTGATAGAGCTCGAGGTGCCTGCGGCTTTGATGGCGTTGGCGCTGGTTGGTTGTCCTTCATCGCAAGTTCCTTGGTGTCACCGAATGGATGGCTGATACCACACTGTCTGTTTAGCTCACCCCAGCCGCGCCGCTCGAATGCCAAGCTCCTTATCGAGCTTATCGTACTGAGCTCGGGCCAATTGCCCCCACCTGCATCCTGCAAAGTCAGTGGTAAAAAAATTGTTCCTTTGCACTCCAACTTTTTTCTGCGGAAGGCTGTGGTGAACCCGTGAAGCAAGCCGCGATCGAGCCGCTTTCACAACCTTCGCACAACAACACCAGCCGCGGCAAGGGCTTCCGACACGAATTTGGCAAAATGCCGCTCTTCATTCTCACGGAAACCAGCGCCGGGTAAGTTACCTTCCATTCAATTGGCCGTCGAAACAGATGCGCGTGGAGCCGTAGGGAAAGAGGTCTTTGGCGCGACCAGTTCGCGATCGAGGAGTTGGTCGGCAGTGTTTAGAGAGTCAATTCCATCAGGGCTTTTGGGCTAACATCGATTATAGCTATGCCTTGTTCAAGGCTGCCGACAAGAAGCTGCTCGACTCGGACAATGTGTCGGAGAGGCTCTCTACCCTTGACAAGATCATCAAGGAGTAAGTCGCCCAAATACCATATGTTTGCCATCGCCTAGATGTGTTCGCAGACCAACACTCCGCAGGATCAAGTACAAGGAGTTTGCCAAGTTCGACAGTGCGGCTATTGCGGTCGAGGAAGCCAGTGGCATTCTTGAGGGCAAGGTTACCCCTAAGTTGGCTAGCCTGCTGAATGAGCTCAAGGATGAGAAGAAGGTCACTCTCGCCGTGCATGACACAAAGCTGAGCAACTCGATCACTAAGCTCCCCGGCATCAACATCAAGCCTATTTCGGGCTCGATGACTGATGACCTCTTCCGTGCCATCCGTCAGCATCTGTACAACCTGATCCCGGGTATGGAGCCGTCCAACTTTGACGAGATGAATCTTGGTCTGGCGCACTCGCTCTCCCGCCACAAGCTTAAGTTCTCTCCCGAGAAGGTGGATGTCATGATTGTACACGCTGTGGCCCTGCTGGATGAGCTCGACAAGGAGCTCAACGTCATGGCCATGCGCGTCAAGGAGTGGTACGGCTGGCACTTCCCCGAACTGGGCAAGATCCTTCCAGACAACCTGTCGTATGCGCGCGTTGTTCTCGCTTTGGGCCTGCGCACCAACGCTCCCAACGCTGATCTTTCCGAGATTCTTCCTCCCGAGATCGAGGCCGCTGTCAAAGCGGCTGCCGACATCAGTATGGGCACTGAGATTTCCACTGAGGACTATGAGAACATCAAGCTTCTCGCTGTCCAAGTCGTCGAGAGGTCCGAGTACAGGCGCCAGCTGGCTGAATACTTGCAGAACCGCATGAAAGCCATCTCTCCAAACATGACTGAGCTTATCGGCGCCCTTGTTGGTGCCCGCCTTATTGCTCATTCTGGTTCCCTTGTCAACCTCGCCAAGAACCCCGGTTCAACTATCCAGATCCTCGGTGCTGAGAAGGCCCTCTTCCGCGCCCTCAAGACTAAGCACGCTACTCCGAAGTACGGTATCATCTACCATGCTTCTTTGGTTGGTCAGGCCTCTGGCCCCAACAAGGGCAAGATTGCCCGTCAGCTCGCCGCCAAGATTGCCCTTAGTGTCCGTACGGACGCCTTTGAAGATTTCCCCGAGAACGCCGACGACGAGACCCGCGCTGCTGTGGGTATTCAGGCCCGGGCCAAGCTGGAGAACAACCTCCGTCTTCTTGAGGGCAAGCCGCTGAACAAGGGTGTTGCTCTTGGGCCCAATGGTATCCCGGTTGGCATGCCCGCTAAGTGGGACGTCAAAGAGGCTCGCAAGTACAACATCGAGGCTGATGGCCTTGCTACCACAACCTCAAAGGAATCCTCCGAGCAGCCGAAGAGGCCGCTCATTGAGGAAGTTCCGGAGGTCGAGATGAAGGATGCCTCCGCTAGCGATAAGAAAGATAAGAAAGAGAAGAAGAAGGAGAAGAAGGAGGTCGCTTCTTCGAAGATTACGGAGGCGGATTATGAACGTATTGCCAAGGAGCTCGGAATGTCCCTCTCCAAGTTCACCAAGAAATTGGAAAAGGGCAAGATCAAGATCAAGCCCGATGGCAGTGTTGAAGTTAAGGGCAAGGATGGAGAAGATGCTGAGGCTGAGACGCCGGTTAAGTCCAAGTCCTCCAAACGTAAGCATGAGCCTGAGGAGGAGACTCCTGCCAAGGAGGAGAAGCACAAGAAGAAGAAGAAGAAGTCCAGCAAGGAGTAAGGGGTCGGCACATACAGGTACAGCTGGTGCTCACTCTTCTTTCTCTTTTCTGGGGTTTCCTTTTTTCGGACATGCTTCTTTGTATGATACACCTCCTGGCGTATTGGTTGGTGGGCTTTGACGGCGTTCGGATGGGCACGATGGCGGCGTTATTGGGGCTTTTCTGAGTGAGATCTTTCATGCAGCATCGCACTTGTAGTGATGAAAAGCAGGTGGTTGGTAGTTCGTGGGCATATCGTCCAGCGAATGGACTTAGTATTCAGAGGCTCAGCCTCAGTATAGCATCAATGCTGATATAACCCAGACTGTATCTGACATCTACGTGATCGTGATTGCTTGATGGGCCTGGATCATCATCTTCCAAAATGTATGGTCAGAAAATATGTAATCCCTTCCCTCTCACTCTTATCTTATCTGATACTTATGTAATAAATCGCCCCACTTGCGATCATCAAGGTTCCCAAGCTGCGCCAACGAAACTCTAGCTCTTGAACAGTAAACAAGTATTTCCAACATCACCACCACCACCACCACCACCACCACCACCACCATGCCAGAATCTCCCAGCAGACGGTCACGATCACGATCGCGCTCACCTGTGCGACGCCCCAAAGCAAGCGGCGGCTTCCGCTGGAAAGAGAAGCGCCGTGATGATGAAAATGATGACCGCCGCGATCGTGGCTTGCAGCGCGGCTATCGTGATCGCTCGCCAAGGAGAGATCGTGACAGGGAGAGGGATCGTGAAAGGGATCGGAGCATGGACCGTGACTACGGTCGTGACAGAGACAGGGACAGAGACAGAGACAGAGATTACCGCAACCGTGACAGGGAGCGGGATAGGGACAGAGACCGTCGCGACCAAGATCGCTCACCCCGAAGAGACAGAAATCGTTCGCCTCGCCGTGATAGAGACCGTGACCACGACAGAGACAAAGACGGAGACCGCACATCCAAACGCGACAAACTCTCCAAATCGAGCAAAGCCCAGCAGCTTGCTGCACCTAAAGCGACATCCGGCGGAGAGGAGATGATTGTGGTGACGGTCAATGACCGCCTGGGTACCAAAGCGCAGATCCCTGCATTCCCGTCTGACACGATCGGCCAGTTCAAGATCATGGTTGCTATGAAGATTGGCCGCGAGCCGCATGAGATTTGTCTGAAGAGGCAGGGTGAGCGGCCGTTTAAGGATCATATTACGCTGGGGGACTATGGTATCTCGAATGGGGTGCAGCTGGATCTGGAGGTTGATACGGGTGAGTGAGGTAGTTAGCCTCGTGTATTGGGGAGAAAAGGGACTTGTCCTACGACAATCAAGCTCTGAAGACCAGATGGGTTTTGGGATCCAGTATGATTGCAGACACCGCATTAATCCTCGTAGTTCTGGAAGATGGATCAGTCAGACCGGCTCCTTTCCTTGAACAGGGAAGCTCAGCCAGGTATGATCATGTTTGGTGACCGGCAGGAAGGGACGTTAATTATGATTCAGCGATCCTGGGGCGTAAATGCATCAATTTCCTGATCTCAGTATATGGTGCAACAGTTTCCATAAGTTTTCTGGCCGACAGCCAAACAAAATGCAACAGATACCCCATCTGGAACAGTGAATTCTGATGTGAACGATGCTTCTACGGTCAAGTTTCTATTACCACCCTAGCATAGCTGTTCCGTTGAATAGGTATCATGACCATAGATGTATTGAACGCTGATGAAGTGCTTTGCTGTATTCCCCCCAGCGCCCATCATATCGACCACCTTACCACTTCCATCAACTAGCCAAGCTCCCCTCCCATCATTCCTCGTCCTCTATAACCCTCTCCGCAACTTTATCCTGATCCTGAGGCCCAAAAGCTTCCACCAGCGTATTCACAATTGCCACAGCCACCCGCGTGGCCAGCGCTTGCAAGATAATCACCTCCCAAGACTCCTTGTATGCGAACCAGCCGAAAAACACTACCCACATGAGAAGTGGTAGCACATGCTCCCCAAAGAGGCTTATCAGGCGGTAAACTGTAATTGGCGTTCCATTTGAAGGGAGGACTGATTTGATGGGTGTTATGCTCAGTACCGCCAGTGTGCTGTAGAAGGCGACTGTGGAGGTGACCAATGGGAGAGCCCAGGATGGTAGCCAGGAGGAGTTATGGGTGATGACGAGGAGCCGTGCCCCTAAGGCGATGAGCATGAGGAGAAGGGAATATGCTACATTCTTGTCAATGGAGTTTTGTTGGTCAGAGGATTGTTGGACCGCAACTTGTTGGTCTTCCGTCGACTCAGCACGAGGGTCTTTGATCTTCACTTGTTCAGGCCTCGAGTCTTCCATCACAGTTTCTTGACGAATTGTCGGTGAAATGACACACGAGAATAGAAATCCCTCCTCTTTGGACTTATAGATGAGTTGTTGTCAACAATGAAAGATGGCCTTAAGCATGGAACTGCACTTCCCGGTGGGTGCATTACCTACCTTCTTACTGTTGCTGTCACGTGACAGCGCTCCCTGTACGCGCCTCGAGACACCGCTGGCTCTTGGCCCCTCACACACGCCCTTGACTTGACATGTGATATCGCGTCTCTGACTCCTACTGTCTTATTAGATCTTCATCACTCTCCACTCATGATTCTTCAAACCTAGATAGTCCCTCCATAAAGCAGTCTCTGTGATCCTCCTAGTCAAAAATACTTTCTTTGTCCTTCAACGTTCACATTAGACCGCCGATAACCGTCCTCCAAGAAGCCATGACATCTCGTACCAACACTCGCAGCCTAACGCAGACCACCATACTCCCCTCCACAACGGTTCAATCATCATCCAAACCCTCCTCCATCCCCCTCCCAAAACCTCTCCAAAACTCACCCCTCGGCACACCCTTCGAGCGCTCCGTCTGGCGCCTAACAGCCCAAATCCCCCCCGGATCCTTCAGTACCTATGGTATTCTAGCCGCCGCACTCAAATCCTCTCCTCGGGCGGTAGGCAACGCGCTAAAGAGAAATCCATTCGCTCCGGAAATTCCATGGTAAGTCCTGTAATTGTTTCAATCTCGCTGACTACGTGGTATCTAACTAGTATGTAGTCACCGCGTCCTAGCAACGGGTAACATGTTAGGCGGATTCAAAGGCAAGATTGGTCACCGTGATGGGGACGCATGCGCTTCTTTGCAAGAGAAGCGGGCTCTTCTGCAGAAAGAAGGAGTCCGTTTTGATGCTCTTACTGGGAGAGCATTAGGGACTCCGTTCAGTGGGTTCGTCTTGTGAAGTAAGAGAGCCCATTGATTGAAATGATACGATTTTCATCAGGTATAGTTCGCAACTATGCTAGCAGACAGTTGGATGGAGTGACGGAGTTAAGGAGTTGATTGGGCGTTTGGTTAGGGGTCAGGGGTTCTACACATGTTCTTTGAAACTGAGCAAACATGACATCAATCACAGGAACATCTAGCTATAGACCAAAGGCTGCGCAAGCTGGAGATGCATAGTGCCCTTGTATTACTGGCTATCTATCATCTCCTTCACTTTCCCGGTTGACCCGCGCATCACCAGATTACCTCTCGCGACCGTCCGTCCCAGCATCCTGAACGCCAGCCCAGAGCAAAACCCGCCCCGCCGTGCCGTCGTTTTTTTTTTTTTTTCATCGCCGTCGTTACATGGTCCCATGAGAGAGAAAGAATGAAAGAGAGATAAACATCCCAGCCATATATGCCTTTGATCCATATCCGCCGCCTAGCCCACTAACCTGCCTGTCTGGAACACAAAGGGAGTCGCCTGCCCTAAAAGTAGCAGAAAAACCTCTGGGGCTGCCTGCTCCCCATATCTCCAGAACCGAGGTGTGCGCCGTCCGTTTTGTCCATTAATGTACACTTACAATGATTGCCACAAGCCGCCAGATGAGACCGATAAGCCAGATTCTTGCAAAAAATAGCAGATGCGCTTCGTTTTTTTATGAACGCCAAGTGATGAGAATGCCATGACGGTCCGCCGACAAACAGATGCGAGAGAGACCCAATCGAGCGAGAAATCGCATGTCTGAGTGTGCGCGCTCCACCAGAACAGTGGTAAATAAGATATTAGCAGCTTACTGCTGCTCGTCACCGCCACGGCGAGGACGCTGAGGGAGGCCACCGCGCTGGCCGCCACGACCGCGGCCACGGCCATCACCACGGAAGCCACCACGGCCGCGGAAGCCGCCGCGACCGCGCCAACCACCCTCACGGTTGCCGCGGTTGCGGCCTTGGACGGACTGGAAACCGTCATCAGCAGGGGCAGCAGAGTTATTATTCTGCTGAGTCGACTCAGCAGTAGGGTGGTCATCAGCCCAGCTCTGTAGGTTGGCCGGGGCAGAGGGGGCAGCCGGGGTGGCATTCACGCCGGTCTCGGTCTCGCTAGGGTCGCGGGGGACCTTAACGTCCTGTTCCTGAGAGGTCGCCGCCTCGTTGCCAGTGTCCCACTGGCTCTGACCAGCGGCGGCGTTGGAAGCCTCATCCCCAGCCTCTGCATTGGGGGGAATACCGGAGCTCGGCTCAGTGCTAGTCGTCGAGGACTCGTGAACATGGCCGTTGGTCAAGACAGGAGCAGTGGTCTCCTCTACTGGGGCATCAGGAACAGCCTCAGTGCTTGGCTCCGCCTCGGGCCCGGGCTTGGCCTCTACAGCCTCCTCAGAGGAGGTTTGGGCGGGAGCTTCAGTCTGAACAAGAGAAGCGTTATAGGCAATAGCAGCCTGCTTAACCTGGGCAACTAAACGAAGTTAGCCTTTGTGAAAATAACGGATATGGTGCTGAACCAAGGAAACCACTTACAGGTTGTCGGCAGCAGCTCGCCCATGGTGCTACGTGTCTGCTCCTCCGAACCATGCACCAGCTTCAGCATAGTGGCTACCGCATTCTCATCACCCGAGTAGATGTGGAGAAGGACACCCTCGAGAGCTGCACTCTCCTCGGAAGTACCTTCGGGGTCTTCCGCCCGACGAGCAGCAGCCAGACGAAGGAACTGAGACAGGACAAGAAGGTTGTCGTGCAGGGCCTTCTTGACATCCTCCTCATTCTTCTTGGAGAGCTCCGCAAGAGCCTCAGCCTTCTCCTTCTCGAACTTCTCCGTCAGGGTCTTCTCCTGCTCCGCAAGGCGAGCCTTGAACTCTTGATCAAGCTTCTTATGCTGGGCTAGCTGTTCCTCAAGCTGATACAACTGAGCCTGCAGCGTGGGCCTCTTCAAGTGCGCAGCCTTCTGGTCGGCATTGATGACCTTCATGGCCACCAGCTCGTCCAAAGACTTGCCAGGATGCTCGTTGATGATGGCCTCGATCCTCGAGGAGTTGGTCTGCAAACATCACGTTAGCAATCCAGCCACGAGAGAAAAGTCATGGGTAAGAAGCAAATAAGACAAGAAGCAGGTTGGAACCTACAATCTTCTTTGTGAGGTTGCGAATGCTCCTGGGGGAATGAGTCAGCAAACCACTTGACGGGCCTATGCGCAGATAACGACCTACTTTTGCAAATCGCGGATATAAGGGTTGAAGGAAATGTCGTCCGGGTTCTCGCCAGGAGCGACAGAAGCAGGCTTGTCGGGGGTCGCAGTCGAAGTGGGAGCGGGGGACTCGGTGCGCTCGCCGGCCTTGGCCTTCTTCTTCTTGGCCGACTTCGACTCGACAGGAGCCGGCGGGTTCTGAACTTCGGTGGCGGCCATATCGGATTTTGTGAGAGGGGTGTTGTTTGTGATTATGCTAGAGAAGCCGAGACGGTGGTTGGTAGCAGGCGTCTTCGATTTGGGCGACGGACGAAGGTCCCTCGGCTGGCTCGAGAAGATGCGGGGGATTTTAGGGTGCAATGAATGGGAGATTACGACCAGAATGGATTGCAGAAGCTAATTGCCACGGACTCGGGCAAAAGGTGATCGGTGAGTGCGGAAGAGTTGGGTGATGATGTTTATTGGCAAAGGTTGGTTCGAGATGTGTGGGAAATTTTTAAGAGGGAAGCTGTGTGCCTGTCTGTGGTCGGTCGCCTCCCGTGTGAGCTGCCTGCCACCTTGGGGACCTTGGGCGTGCTGCGTGCAGAGCTTCCACACGGGCCACTCAGGGTGCCCCTCCTTTTCGCGATTGGTCACAGTTGGTGGTATGGGACAGAAGCATGCAGAAGGGTGACAGCAGCCCAAAATGCCGTTTGCTCCTACCGTCATTCACTGACCATTTGCTATTTCAAGAAACGCCCGAATACAAGGGCCATATGACCGCTTAAGAGAAGCTTCAAGCTCTCATATCTCCCTTCCAAGTAAACCTACATAACCTTCTATCTCCTTCTACACTCCGTGACCATCTCCAGCCTTCGCACCACGGCAATCTCATGATTCGGGCCCCCGGGGTTGCGGGCTGGGGCTTGGGCTCTGTCTGGTGTCTCCACCATCTGCCCGTTTAACCAAGCATATCCCAATGCATACATCTCGGCGCCATGCGGCTAGAGGCCCAACTCTGGGGTTCAAATAGACGGCCATTCCGATTATTCCACACTTCCGGTATGGAAATGGTATGCTGCCACTTTGACTGGGCACGCTGTTGGTCCATCATCCTCTGAACTTGGCAAGCGCATCCTGGTGAAAACAGGTCGCATGAGTATTGATCTGTGAGAAAGATTGACAGTTTATTCAAGAGTTTGCATACCGCCGTGACCTTTCTGACACTTCGCGCTGTGATACCACGCTCACCCCCTTGCTTGGCTTCAATCGCTGCTTCTTTGATGAGCCTGGAACAGAGTTAGCATGCAAGCCTAAACCATACAGGATATCCGAAGTCGTACGTTTGCATGAAGAGCATGTAGTCCAAGAACATCTGCCAGGAATTACATGTCAGACTAGTCTGCAACATTCCGAGATCTGGGGGAGATGTACCATACCATGACATCAGCGTTCTTGCTCACATTACAATTAGAGTGAGCCTTGACGATCTTTCTGACCGTCGCGCGGGGGTAAAGCTTTTGTCCAGGCATCTTGGATGGCAAGCAGAATCGTCGATCTAAGTGTTGAGGTTCTTTTCACATGTGGATATTTTGACGGTTTTCAATAGATACTCCAGGGTGTCACTTTACTTCATTGGCAATGAGACGCGGCGCGGTGAGATGAAAGCAAGCGCGATGGTCGAGTTTGCGGCGCCCGCCAAGACCCCTGCCCTCACCCAAGGGTTAGGGTTCAGATCCGACTGTTACCTTCACTACCCCGCCATGAGACTGCTGCCCAAACGACGACGGCTCTAACTTCAAGAACCGTCATTCTCACCGAACTGCTTCCACGTGGCCGTGGACTGCTTCAGGATGATGAACATAAGTCGGCGAATGGTCAGCAATTACCGCTCAAACCCCAAACTTCAAAGCGCTGCTGACAATTGACTGCGCAGTTGACCAAGGAGGAGGAGGAGGCTATAGGCGAGGATGTCGAGGTACGCCGCGAGGACCAGGACAAGATCAACAGATTCAGCCGTTTGCATCGCCACGAATTGGCGATTGAGGAGGAGTTGAAGGCGAAGCAGGTCAGTATGCTACCTGTTGCTGGGAGCAACACCTGAGGAGTAGGCACTGTACTGACGCTGGCCACAGAAAGAGAAGGAAGAGTTGGATGATATCACAACTGAGCTGGAGCTTGCTGACGAGGAAGAGCTTGTCCCGTGAGTCTCCCCTGTCATATTAAAACTACCATATCCACTAGATGCATACTGAGCGGTTTTAAACAGATACAAAGTCGGCGACGCATTTTTCCACGTTCCCCTTCCCCAAGCCCAAGAGATGCTCGGTATTTCGACGGCAAAGCTTGAGGAGGAAATCTCGGAACTTGAGGAGAAGCTGAGCAATATCCGCGATGAGATGTCACAACTCAAGGTGGAGTTGTACGCAAGATTTGGCAAGACCATCAATCTCGAGACATGACGACAAATGACCGTTTTGCCCATTCTTCACCAACATGAACTACTTTTCCTGGGACAACGCTATCGGGACTATTCGCCAATGCTATCTATCGGCCACGACAGGACATATTATAAGGGTTCCTTGTACTATGTCAGGTGGCAGGATGTGCTAGTCGATTCATGCCACTCCAGAGCATCGGCTAAATCCCTTGTATGCGCCCACTTGGGAATAATCTCGAGTTGGGACGTGCTGAACAGAGCATTTCAATCCAACTCGAGCACTGGACTGAAGGTTGAAGACCACAGGATTTTCGCTCGTTACCCCTACCATTCAGTTCCAGGTCCTGAGTCCTCTCGAGATTTAAGGAGCCGATTGCACCTGCTGGCTTGAAAGTCATAGGCGTTGCGAAGAAGTTTGTCCCATCAGTCTTGGTTGAGACTATGTTGATTGTTTCTGCGAGGCTTGTTCAAGGCTGTCCGATTCAATGGTGCTTGTCAAGAGTTGCGCTATCTGCCAATAGCTGGACCGCCCACTTATGAATAGAGACAACTGCGTCTGGTCATCGCTTGTTTGAGATCTAACCATGTTGACAACTCCGAAACCCCGACGGAAGCAAGTCTTGGTTTAGCAAACTTTTACCAGCGTCACAGCCAAAGCCTGAACCCAATCCCTCAAAAGCCCTCAAGACCAACAGCGTTTCTGAAACAAGCCGGATATTCATTTCGCAGGGGTTGATGTAAACTGCCTGTACCATAGCCCGTAAGCCGCATTAATACCGGTAACGCCACCGCACATGGTCTTGTTTGAAGGAACCCTTGTCAAACAAAACTAAGCTCCCAAACCGAACAGCCAACTTCCCTATTCCTTATCACAACAAAACAATGGCCTTGTCATCCAAAAGCAACACAAGTCCGGCTCAAGGACGAAGGATCTTTCTGTAACCTAAGATCAGCACTTTTCCCCTGGCTCTCGGACGTCATCAATTCATGTCAGACGGGCCGAACGCAGAACAGCAGCCCGGGAAGCATCCCCTCGCCCATCAACCGACCTGAATTACAGAGAAAGATCACAACAGCGGAAGAAAGCGTTTGTTGGCACAGCAACAAGTCACGAGCTGCCAACCATCCAGCCAAGTGGTAACGGTAAGGGTTAGGGTTACGCGCAGTTGAATAAAGGTTGCCCCTCTTCAAAAGTCAATTGCACTTCCGTTCATCATTACCGACGCTTTCAACCCGCGTTTTTGTAAAGAACCTCAATAAAAACAAAATGGCTGCCCACAAAAGATCTACCTCAGCTGTTCCTGGCACAAGGGAAATGTCGTATTTCGAGCAGCAGCGCCAGGCGCTGATAGAAGAGATTGCCATGGTACCGAACCAAACCTCATCCGTCTCTTGTCCGCTACCTGCCTCTGCCGGGCAACGGTGAGAAGTAAAAATAGAAACGTGTCGCTGGTGCTGACTACACACTATGCAAAACCAGAACTTCGAGCATGTCCTGGCCAACATAAACAAACTAAACCGGTCGCTCGAGGCCGTTATCGCTGTGGGTCACATCTGCTCTCAAACAGCTGGCCATGCAACCTCTGATGCGACCGAATCAATAAGGCTAACGGATTGATACGGCGACTACCCAGGTAGGAAATGAGTTCTCATCTGTCGAGGCGCTCTGGTCGCAATTCGAAAACGTGATGGCCAAGGACCCAGAAGAGGAAGCCAATGCTAAGGCGGGAGAGGAACAAGAAGGGGATGGGAACGCGGGGGCAGGGGACCGAGGAGCGAATGACGCCGGCCAGGTTTGATGAGGGGGCATTGTTTACCTGTTTGCCCGGTTCGGATTCGTGGAAAATAAACCTATGAGAGACGGGAGCCAGGAGGTCAGCCGACGGGGATGAGATGGAGAAAGGAGCCCACACACACACACACACACACACATGGTATGATACCCCAAACACACTAAACATACACAATACACATCCCCTGAATATAAACCCACATAAACACATCACTGTATCACCTTGGCAAGCGGGAAAACCAGGTTTTAGAAACCTATTCCTTCTTATTCCGCCTAAGCCCGTCCTAATAAAAGCAAATAAGACGGAATGGAGTGAGTGGGGGTCTGTTGCACGACAGGAATCAGACGCTCTGTCTCGCGCGATGGGCGCGCGAGACTCCGTGTTGTTGATGTCAACAAACCAGAGGAACGTTTGTTGACTTTCCCCTTGCAGTTCCCCTCTCCTTCTTTACCCACAGGTAGTCGTGTGTCAGTCCCGTCATGTAATCCAGACCCGCCTACTCATCCATCCATCCCTTAGGGGGTATCGCATCCCGTCTAAAATAAACACCCTATAATAGATAGGCTGATTGTTTGAGATGCAGGAGACCAGGTAAGAGATAATACATACCCTACTCCAGCAAGTACAACAGACACACAGAACACAACATGCAGCTTTTTCTGTGCACACACGTCCGGAACACGTGCTGTTGGAAAGGTCCCCATCCCGTCCATGTATTCACCCATTCACCCATCCATCTGTTCATTGAGCCAATCCGTAGCCAACCGCCCAACCATCCAGCCTACCAACTAGCAACCGAACGAAACCATTGTCATCATCATCTGTCATCTTCCGTCATTCAGACAATCTCTTCGTCAGTTCCGTTGCCAGTCCATCCAGCCAACCAGCCAGCCCATGCATTCCAACCGAGGACCTTCCTCCACAGCAAGGGAGAGAGTGTGCGTGCGTGTGTGTGAGTATGTAGAGACACAAGCAGGCAAAAAAAACTAAAGACAGCAAAAAGGAGATAATAGAGACTTGAGAAGAAAACAAGAACCAACGAAGCACCAAGCCCCCAGCAAAGAAAAGTAGAGTTGCCTGCTCGTTTCTGTAGGAAAGAGCTTGTCACAGACAGGGCAGAAAGGAAACAAAGCCAAAGAGAACAAAAAGTGTGCATAAAAAACAAAAAGGATGTGCAAAAAAAATTCAGGGGGGTGGCAAAAGTATAGGACGGGGAAAAGAAAAATCAAACTTAAAACACAACAGCAGACGCCAGGAGCCATGTTGTTGTGTGTCGTCGTGTCATGGTTCATGCATGCATGCTGATAGTAAGAGAAATTGAGAGAAGGAGAAAGAGGTCATTGTCGCAGTCATGAACCATCATGTTTTCGTCCCTCTTCTTCTTCATCTGCCATTTCTCCATGCCCATTTCTCGTTAAGATTGTGTTTCATGATGAGATAACCCTTTTGGTCGTCCTCGCATCAAACTGCATGTTTGTTGCCGCCTTGCTGCCCCTACCCCTCCGACTTCCACATCATTATCAACAACAACCAACTCCCCTCATCCTTAAACCAGCGCGCACTTTCTCTTCTTCTTCTTAACAATCGGGATGGGCACGCCATCGCTGGTGTAGGTGATACCAATGTCCTTGCCTTTCTTACCGGAAGCAGCGGCCTCGGCCTCGAGGGTCTTGCGGTCATTAGCGACGACAGTGAGGATGGCACGCTCAAAGACTTCCTCGACGCCCTTCATCTCCTTGCTGCTGCATTCCATGTACTGCGCGCCCATTTTCTTGGCCACAGCCATGCCCTGTTCGGGTGTGACAGGCGTCAGGCCTTGTGACTTGAGCATGTCAATGCACGACTTCTTGTAGCGCAGGTCTGACTTGAGGCCGACCAGGATCAGCGGCGTGTAGGGGCAGAAGTGCATAACTTCGGGGTACCACTGGGGCTAGTGTCAGCTTGCGTGCACTAAGCCTGCAAGAGTGTAACGATATATACGGACCTTGTCCATGACATTCTCAAGGGAGTTGGGGCAGTCAATGGCGAAGCACACAAAGATCAAGTCGGTCTCTGGATAGGAAAGCGGGCGCAGCCGGTCATATTCTTCTTGACCAGCCGTATCCCAAAGTGCCAGTTCCACGATCTTGCCGGTTGGCGGGTGGACTGGGTATGTAATGTAATTTTCAAAGACGGTCGGGACATATTTCTGAAAGTCGGTTAGCCCTTAACTTGACACAGCCTCCAGGCAAAAAAGTGTCGGAAACTCACCTCTGGGAAGTAACCTTGGCTGTAACTAATCAGCAGGCACGTCTTGCCGCATCCGCCGTCACCTACTACGACGATCTTCTTGGAATAGGCCGGGCCCTCAGTTGCCGCCGTGTTGGCGGAATCGCGACCAGAAGAGGAAGTAGTGCCGGTCGTGCTGACGGTACCGTCGCTAGACCGCAAGCCGCGGCCATCCCGCCGCGACTCGGGCCGCATGCGCGCTGAGGACGAGGAGAAGGTGCTGTCGTGGCGGTTGTGCCCGAGCGCTGTCGATGGGCGGTGATCGTATGATGCCATCTTGGCTTGTTGTAATATTGTAATGTACTGTCGTGAGAGTACTGTGGAAGAGTTATTAGAGAGAGGTAACGGGATGACAAAGTAACTCAGGCCTTTGTTGTGTGCTGTTTTTCGTCGGACTCAGTCGTCGTCCTCGCAATACGTAGATGGGCGGTGGAATCGACCAAAGGCCCCGAATCCCGATAAAGAGAAGAGTCGTGCGAAGGAGAGGTTGTGAAGGAAACACGGTCACCGAATGCTGCTGGAGAACTGTTCGCGCTACCAATATCGTCGCTGCTGTTCGGTGGTCGCCGTTGTTGTTGATGGTGGATTCGGGTCGGTCGTTGTCCCCACCCCGCTGGGTTGAAAATCGCAGGAAATGGAATTTCGTGTGAAGTCTATCGCTCGTCAAACGTCCAGACCGACAGTTCCACAAGAATATTGTCGATGCGACTACTGCAAATATGTCGAGAAGATAGAAAATGCCGCGCTGCTGCAGTGAGCTCGCGGGTATGTTTTTCTCGAAATTTTTGTGCTCGCAGGCGCCGTGTGGGAGGTGGTTGAGATGATGGATGATGGCTGGTGGATGATGGCACCGCCCAGCTGCGACCTGCCTGCTGTATGTAAACAGTCGACTGGGCAACCAGTCCTACGATCGGATCGGCAATGACACAAACCGCGGGGCTAAAACTGGGCAAGGACCCCACCGCCAATCCCAGGGCCCACGGCAATCTGGAACACGGAGCCCAGCCTCTGGCCAGTTACATTTCGTATTTCGCACCGTACGATACACTTGGGACGGGCATCACGTTACCTGCATCCTGTAGGTACGGCTTACGCGCAGAGGAGGCACGGCTACAGCGGATGCCTGCTCATTTCCCGGGTGCCTAAGAGCCTGACGGGCTTTTCAATGGTGCTAAAAGTACTTTTTTCTAGGGGGTTTTGGCCCCCGTTGTTTTGGCCATACCGGATCGCACAGCAGCGCATCGGCGTAATCTTGGGAGGTTCTGTTACCCACGCTGATACCGTAATGCACAGTACACCTGAGATGCGTTATGCCTCTTGTGCATCAAATATCATGCTCGCTCAAGTGGACTGCCACGAGCATCATAAGGCTTTTCATCATCCAATTGGAGTGGCTGGTGCTCAAGAAGCATTTTGTGTCCGTGAGCCTCACCGTCCGTTGCTCGTCCTCCAAGTGGCGGCTCGCTTTGACGGTCAGCGAACTGTGTGACATGTGTCAATTGCAAAGGCGTCCTTCCCAGGAGCCACGCAGGCCCCACCGCAACGGACCCCGCTGTGGGGATTTCAGCTGCCTCGAGCCTGCCCCGCTAGCGCATTTTCGGGCGCTTATCGGCAGGGATCTTCTTTTTTCCTTGCATTCATTTTCGCTTTCTTTGACCCAAGCGCTGCTGCGCGTTCTCCCTTGTTTAAAAAGTTTATCACACGCAAAACTGCGGACTGCGGGTGGACGAAAAACGACGTCCCCAGCATCAAAATACTTCTTGCATCATCCTGCTCGTGGATGATAACGATAGAGTGACATCAATTCCCTCAGTCCCCCTGGCACTCGTGCAGCGTGTGAAGGAGTATTTCGGTTCTGGCAAATTTTTTCTTGGTCTGCAGACCTCAGCTCTCGGCTCGCTTCTGCTCAACGCCCACACACACAACGCATATTTCTGCTCCAGTTCTGGCCTTCCCTACATGGAGAATGGAAAGCAACAAAACAGCAGAAGAGAGCAAGTATGTCACCCTTGTGTCCAGCGATGGGTTCGAATTCGTGGTTCTACGGGAAGCTGCCATGATCAGCCCTACGCTGAAAGGCATGCTTCGCGGCCCATTTGCTGAGGCCCAGAGTGGGCGCTGTCATTTTCCTGAGTTCAGGTATGGCACTCTTCACCCTTCTTGCCGATAGGCATCCTCAACGCCTCTGTTATCCAAATGATGATAAAAGTTCTGTGTCGTCGACAGACCACTCTCCTCCACCTCGAGATAGTGGGGTTCTATGCAAGAAGAGAGGTTGGACTGCATGACTGCTCTACACTTGAACTGATACTAGCAGCATTCGTGCATTCACCCTTATCAATCCTCGGATGACGGGGTTGCGAGGGGCGACGCAGACAACAAGGATATAAGATGGTATCACTAACCACTCCCACTTCTATCTACAGCGCCCCTATCATCGAAAAGGTAGCAGAATATCTGCATTATTACCACCAGAACAAGGACAAGGAGAATGTCCCGGACCTGGACATTCCGGTCGAGTTGTGCCTTGTCGTGGTCCAGGCGGCCGATTACTTCGGCCTCGTCTCCAAAGCGCTTAACGCACCCTAAGTGCTGGGTCCGAATGCCTTTTTTCCCCTATTGAGCTCTTCGCAGGATGATCATTAGTCGGGTGGTAGAACCCATGATCATCGTTCAGATCAAGGTCAAGGAGCATGTGAATTGAACGACCGAAGTGGTTCAGCTCTAGCTCTCCCAGCTATCTGGCAGAAGTAAGCAACCAAGCAACGAGGTATCGTTCGAGTGCAGAAACTTCAGACCAACTGGACGTGGCCCATACTTTATTGGCAACATGGGTTGGGGTGAAAGTGGGATGAACTCTCCCTCATCTCCAAAATACTTGAGAGCGATTGAGAAGAATCCGGGAAGTGTGATTCTTTTCTCACCATCTCTCTTCGACGGTCACACCATTCAGACAACCCATCAAAACGATGCATTCGGCCCCTCTCCTCCATGGGTTGGATGTTTGTCACGGATGGAATATCAAAACTTGTTTTTGTAAGCAGTCCTCCGCGATCTGCCCGGCTCAAGTCAATCGGTTGAGTCTGTGCTTTGAAAAAGAGGAGACAACTCAAACCCAAGGTAGACAATAGAACACTTTAACCCCTTCAATGCGTTGTCGATGCGATTTCGACCATTCATCCCAGATTGTTCCTTGACCTATGCATTAGATATAAAAACACGCATCATCCTATGTCCTTTTCACCGACCTGTCCCTCCTCTTCCTCTTCCCCCACGTCCACCACCTCTCCCCCCTCCCCGTCCTCCCCTGAATCCTCCAGCTCCAGACTTCTGCCCTTTTCCACTCAACTCATCAACCCACCAATCCGGCAACGAAGCCCAATCCCTCTTCCACCTCTCCTCCCTCTCTTCTTCCTTTTCATACCACCAATTCTCCAGCCCCAACAACTCACAAAACGCGGCCATCTGTGGGTTGTTATACTCCTTCGGCATCCCTTCTTTAGTCGTCTCCGGGTTTTTGGGATCGTACGCCGGCGCGGTGGGCGTAAAGTTCAGCGGGATGTCGAGTTTATCCTTGGAGATGATGTTTTCGGTTACCCAGGCCATGGATTCGGTGATGAGGGGGAGGTAGTGGGCTTCGCCTTGGTCCGGATCGGGGGGTGTAGAAGAGGGTTTGGAGGAGGCGTGGAAGACGCGCAGGATGGAGAGCCATTCGGGGTCGTATTGTAGGCGGAGGGGACGTTGGACTTTTGAGCCGTCAGCGGGGAGGATTTCCATGAGTTGGAGGAAGTGTCGGCCGGGTAGGCATTTGTCCAAGGAGAGGAAGCGGGTTGTTCTGTTGGTGATTGTGTCGGGGACGGGTTGACCGGGTTTGATAGGTTTGGCGAAAGAGGGGGGCAGTTTGGCTCGGAGGGCTTCAATGTCGACTTGGGTGTCCTTTTCTGGTTCTTTTTTGAGTCCTGCGGCGGGAACGTCGGAGTCGGACACGTCAAGGTAGATTTCATCAGGGTTGAC
>Ga0065720_1003343_pt1 | contig 18456 bp, 11 predicted proteins | sample Thericmetagenome_FD_59107 | JGI IMG/M metagenome (GOLD analysis project Ga0065720, IMG submission 59107) | Thermophilic microbial communities from the Joint Bioenergy Institute, California, USA of rice/straw/compost enrichment - eDNA_2 v2... | ecosystem: Engineered > Solid waste > Grass >...
CCGCCTCGCCCAGCGGGCCGACCCGGTCGCCGACGACGTGCTCGCCCGCGCGGTGCTGCTCGCCGGGGCCGGGCTCGCCATCGTGCTGCTCAGCGTCCTGGTCACGCTGCGGCTCGGCTCCCGGCTCTCGGTCGAGCTCGCCGCGCTGCGCCGGGCCGCGCAGGAGGTGGCCCAGGTGCGGCTGCCGAACGTCGTGGACAAGCTGCGGCGGGGTGAGAAGGTGGACCCACAGGTGGAGGCGCCGCCGATCCGCACCGCGGGCACCACCGCCGAGATCAAGGACGTGGAGGAGGCGTTCTCCGCCGTGCAGCACACCGCGATCGAGGCCGCCGTCGGCCAGGCCGAGCTGCGCGCAGGCGTCAACCAGGTCTTCCTCAACCTCGCCCGGCGCAGCCAGGCGCTGCTGCACCGGCAGCGGATCCAGCTCGACGACATGCAGCGCCGGGCGACCGAGCCGGAGCAGCTGGAGGACCTGTTCCGCCTCGACCACCTCACCACCCGGATGCGGCGGCACGCCGAGGGCCTGATCATCCTCGGCGGGGAGGTGCCCGGCCGCGGCTGGCGCAAGCCGGTCCCGCTGATCGACGTGGTGCGCGGCGCCGCCGCCGAGGTCGAGGACTACCGCCGGGTCACCGTGCACCCGATGTCCGACCACGCGCTCGTCGGCGAGGCCGTGGGTGACGTGATTCACCTCGTCGCCGAGCTGATCGAGAACGCGACCGTCTACTCTCCGTCGCACACCACCGTTCACGTGCGCGGAGAGATGGTGGCGAACGGGTTCGTCGTCGAGGTCGAGGACCGCGGACTCGGCCTTCCGCCGGAGATTCTCGCGGAATACAACGACCGTCTTGCCAATCCACCGGAATTCGACCTCGCCGACAGCGATAGGCTCGGTCTGTTCGTTGTGGGGCGGCTTGCCGCCCGGCACGACATCCGCGTCACGTTGCGCCCTTCGCCGTACGGGGGGACGACCGCGATCGTGCTGATCCCGCTCGACCTGATCAGCACGCCCGAGGCCCCGGACTCCCCGCGGGGGCTGGCGCCGGTGACGCTGATCCCCGTCGACAACGACGCGAGCACAGGAGAGGAGGGCGACCGATGACGCACGAACGTTGGCTGGACGAGGATGCCGGCCCGGTGGTGCCCGCCTACCTCCTGACCCGGGGCCGCACCGAGTCGTCGAGCAAGGAGATCGACCTCGTCGCCGTCATCGTCACCGAGGGCGGCATCACCCCGCCGGCCGGCCTCGGCCCGGAGCACCTGATCATCCTGCACCGGTGCACCCGTCCCACGCCGCTGGTGGACGTGGCCGCCGAGCTCGACCTGCCGATCGGCGTGGTCCGCGTGCTCGTCGGCGACCTGCACGAGCAGGGCCTGGTACGGGTCCGCCGGCCCAACCCGGCCGCCCGCACCCCCAGTGAGGGCCTGCTCCGCGAGGTGATCAACGGCCTTCGCGCGCTGTGACGCAGCCAGGAGGGTGGCCACCATATTGATCAGGGGCCTGCTCGACTCCTTGCGCCGTTCCGGCAGGCCTGACCGGACGTCCTCCTCCCGGCCGTCCGGTGGCAGCCGAGTCGGCTACGGGCCGCCAGGCGCGGGTCACGCGGCTGCGGAGACAACGCCGTTGGCCGCGCCGCGCTGGTCTGGCTCCTGCCGACCACCACTACTGAACGCTCCGCCACCCGCAACCGGGCGGACTGCGGCTGTCGCCCCACGGCCCGGCCATTGGCGACCGACCTACGCCAACCCATGGGAGAAACCCGCCTCCCTGTGGTGCCCGCGTGTGGGAAGCGGTGCGATCGCGTCGTCTGACGCGGCTCAGCGAAGCTGATGCCGCACCCATCTTCCACCCCGCTGAGCGCGAGTATGTCCGCACCCGACTACGTGGTCTATCGACATTTGCCGCCGGTACGCGTCGCTCCCCACGGCTTCATGGCGGACGTGAGGGCGGCTGCCCACACTTCGGGGAGTACATTTGATCTGTACCCCATAGAGGCGGCTGAATCAGGAGATATATCGCCGCACAGACAATGTCGAGGATCTTCCCTGATCGTCCGCGCTTATTCTGCCGGACGGCACGGTGCAGACCGAGCGGACCCACCGGGTGGAACGGGTGTCCACTGCAACATGGACCGGGCATGTCCATCAAAGCCTGCCTGTCTCTGATCGGCCATGACACGCCAGGCGGACAACAAGGTGTGGGGATTACTTGCCGTGCAGAAGAGACTATACGGTTGCGTTTCGGGACAGCACTTCCCGGAGACATGACAGGCCCTCGATCATATGTTCACCTCGGCAAGACAATCCCACGTCATCAGCGGGAAGGCGACTTCCCCAGTAATCTGTTCGCGTAACCACACCCATACATAGTGTCTAGGAGCCCCAGGTGAGTGAAGCCGAGCTCGAACCCCCGGTCGACCTGGACTGGGAGGGCCGCAGCACCGGCGTGGAACGGGAGGAACCGGGAGACAGGATCGAAACGCCCTTCGATCCGGATCGGATCGACGTGCAGACCCGAACACCGACCATTGACCTCTTGCTCTCCCGGCTTCGCAGGGGGGCTCTCAACCTTGAGCCCGATTTCCAGAGACGAGCCGGAATCTGGAGTGATCGGAACCAAAGTCGGCTGATCGAATCCTTGCTACTCCGGATTCCACTGCCGACGCTCTACGCCTCAGACACTGAGGAAGACGTCTGGGTCATTGTGGACGGTATCCAGCGGCTGACCGCAATCGCCCGATTCGTCGATCCGGATATTGTCGGCATGACCCCCCTTCGCTTGCGCGACCTGGAGTATCTTCGCCAATATGAAGGATGCACATACGCCGACCTGCCGGGACGCCTGCAGACCAGGATCAGTGAGACCGAACTCGTGGTGCACTTGATCCGGCCGGGCACACCCGAGGAAGTGAAATTCAATATCTTCGCGCGAATCAATACCGGTGGTCGTCCGCTGACCAGACAGGAACTGCGGCACGCTCTCATACCGGGAAGAGCACGTGTCCTGTTGAAAGAGCTGGCGGAGTCGCCATCCTACCTTACCGCGACGAGTAATTCCGTCTCGCCGGATCGAATGGATGACCGCGAGATGGTCCTGCGGTTCCTGGCCTTTCGGCTTACCGATCCAAGTTCATATACACGTGGCGATCTTGACGAATTCCTTCGAGATGCAATGGTCCAACTGAACAACCTGAGCCCCTCGAAAATGCAGGAGTTGGAGAGGGATTTCCATCGGGCCATGGAAAGGTCGAAGCTCATATTTGGCGAATATGCCTTCCGTAAGCGAAGTGTAGAAAATCCGCGACGGCGTCTTCCTATAAACAAGGCAGTGTTCGAGGCGGTTTCGGTGAACATGGCCAAGCGTTCGGAGGAGGAATTCCGGCAACTTGTCGAGAAAAAAGAAAAGATCGAGAAGGGTTTCATGCGGCTAATGGAGGATACGGAGTTCGAACGGGCGATCTCACTGGGTACCGGTGACGTAGCCAAGGTCCGCCGCAGGTTCGGTGCTATCGACAGGCTGTTGAGCGAGGCACTCGAATGATTGATAGACTCATTCTACGCAATTTTAAGGCCTTCCGCTCCCAGGATGTTTCTCTTGCCCCTTACTGTCTGCTGACAGGTTTGAACTCATCTGGCAAGAGCAGTGTGCTACAGGCCTTGGCTCTGCTCCGGCAGAGCTTTGAGCGCGGAGCTCTCGAATTCAGCGGGGTCAGCCGCTCCGAGTCCGGCTTTCTTCTTAACGGCGATCTCGTGGAGCTCGGCACCGGAAAGGATGTCCTCCACGAGGACTATGAGCGTCATCAGAGCGGGCCTCCGGTGATCGAGCTCGGTATGGAGACCGGGCCGGACACGCGCGTCAGCCTATGGACCGCCGAGTACCAGCCGGAAAGCGACCTTCTTCCGCTGCGTGATGCCGACGGAGTCGCCGAAGGGAACCCGGTTTTCGGATCTCACTTCCAGTATCTGAGAGCGGACAGAGTCGCGCCTGCCGTCAGTTACCCGCGATCATATGACGCGGCGGTGCGACGGCGCTTCCTCGGTGCCCGGGGTGAGCATACGGTGAACTTTCTCCGGCACCATGGCGACGAATTTATCCATGCGGATACCGCGCTTCAGCATCCACAGGCCAGGTCTCTGCGGCTTGCCGACCAGACCGAGGCATGGATGCAGGAGATCTGCCCCGGAGTGAATCTTGAGGCGGTCGGCATCGAGGGTACCGATCAGGTCCGGCTGAGCTTCAAGTTCGGGACGGCGGGACTGTCATCCTCCAATCGGTACAGGCCGACCAACGTGGGATTCGGGCTCACCTACGCACTACCTATCGTGGTCGCCTGCCTGACCGCACGGCCAGGGGCGCTCATTCTGCTGGAGAATCCCGAGGCTCACATCCACCCTCGTGGACAGACCGCCATAGCACGTCTTACCTGCGCAGCCGCTCGGGCCGGCGCGCAGGTACTGGTGGAGACACACAGCGATCACATCCTGAATGGCGTGCGCATCACCGTGAAGGAACAAGGGCTCCAACCGGACCAGGTGGCTCTGCACTTTTTCAACAGGACGACCGACCGAACGGAGATCGTGACCCCCGTGCTGGGCGCGGACGGCATGCTCTCGACATGGCCGGAAGGGTTCTTCGACGAATGGGACCGGTCTCTGGACCAGCTGCTTGACTGACCCCCGAACTCGCGAGTGAAGGGACGGCGATGTCCGTTCTTGTGTTCTTCAACGAGTTATCCTGTGCGACTGAGGCTTCTCGCGCTCAGGTGGCAGCGGCCATGGCCGAGTTCGTCGCCATGCTGCGCCGGGTGCGTGACTGGCGTCGTGATATCGCGCTGGTCACCATTGCGAAGCTTCCGTCACTGGAACTCGCGAAGGGCTATTACCTGTCCGAGTGGATCGCCGATCCCGCCAACCGGGACCGGTGGCGTTTCATCCGCACTTTGCAGAACCGCGCGCCGTTCAGGGATGTTCTTCCTCCGGGGGCCGGGGACGGGGTCGACTACCGTTATGACGGCCGCCGTGCCCAAGGGCTGGGCGCCGCCCATCTCATGGACGGCCTAGCCGTCAGCCTGCTCTTGGCGCCCGACTGGCACACCGATCGCGTCCAGCTTGTTCGCGAAGTGCTCGCGGAACTTCCCGACGGCAGCGTCGATCTCATCGAAGAGCTCGCTCAGGTCCGTCACGCCGCGTTATGTGATCATTTGTCATCGCATGAAGAGCGGATCAAGGGCGAAGGGCTATGGGATGCCTCGTCTGGAGCCGACCTGTGGTCGGGACGTCTCGAATACTTCCCCAGACTGCGCTTCCTGCCACGTGTGGAGCAGGACCTCGAGTCCCTCCCGCCCGACTGGGTCGCTCCCGTAGCCAACGAGCTGTTCAAGCTGAACGCCGCCGTCGCTGCCTGGGATCCGGCGGTATCCCCCTTCCCTATCTGGCGGTCGAAGGTGACGCCGGAGGGAGAGACGAGAAAGCGCCTCTGCGAGTTCGTCGACCTTGACGGCCAGCGTCGAATCTTCGACCTACACGCCCGGTTCACCCCGCGCGCGGGTCGCCTCCATTTTCGCCTCGATCCGTCTTCCGCCATCGCGGTCGTCGCCTACATCGGGCCTAAGATCAACGCGTGATGGGGATCTTGTAGGCGCGCACGGCTTGGCCTTGCGCAGCGATTCTGGTGGAAAGAGACACGTCGCGTGCGTGGTCCCACGTGTGGATCAAAGTTCGCGATCGTGGCGAGTCCTGGTTCGGCGCCCCGGCGACATGGCCTGCGGGTCTGTGGGTAGGGCCTGGATGATTGAGGAGGTTTTGCGTCATATAGGGGGATTGTGATGCCAGGCAATAAGGCCGTCATCTACAAAGGGCCGGGAAGAGTCGAGGTCGAGGACGCTCCGTATCCGGGGTTCGAGCTCAAGGACGGACCGGGGGTGAACCCGGCGAACGTCGGCCGGAAGGTACAGCACGGCGCGATCATCAAGACGATCGCCACCAACATCTGCGGCAGCGACCAGCACATGGTGCGCGGCCGTACCACCGCGCCCGTCGGGCTCACGCTCGGCCACGAGATCACCGGCGAGGTGGTCGAGGTCGGCTCGGACGTGGAGTTCACCAAGGTCGGCGACCTGGTGTCGGTGCCGTTCAACATCGCCTGCGGCCGCTGCCGCAACTGCAAGGAGGGCAAGACCGACGTCTGCGAGAACGTCAACCCCGACCGCGCCGGATCCGCGTACGGGTACGTGGACAGTGGGCGGCTGGGTCCGGCGGCCGAGGCCCAGTACGTGCTCGTGCCGTACGCGGACTGGAACCTGCTGAAGTTCCCCGACCGGGACCAGGCGATGGAGAAGATCCTCGACCTGGCGATGCTCTCCGACATCTTCCCCACCGGCTTCCACGGCTGCGTGAGCGCCCGGGTCGGGCCGGGCTCGACCGTGTACATCGCCGGGGCCGGGCCGGTCGGGCTCGCCGCCGCCTGCTCGGCGTTCCTGCTCGGCGCCGCCGTCGTGATCGTCGGCGACCTGAACAAGGACCGGCTGGGCCAGGCGCGCAGCTTCGGCTGCGAGACCGTGGACGTGTCGGCGGGCGACCCGAAGGACCAGATCGAGCAGATCCTCGGCGTGCCCGAGGTGGACTGCGCGGTCGACGCGGTCGGGTTCGAGGCGCGCGGCCACGGCCGGGACGCCGAGCACGAGGCCCCGGCGACCGTGCTCAACTCGCTCATGGACGTCACCCGGGCGGGCGGCGCGCTCGGCATCCCGGGCCTGTACGTCACCGGCGACCCGGGGGCCGCGGACGAGGCCGCCAAGCACGGCTCGCTGTCGATCCGGATCGGGCTCGGCTGGTCGAAGTCGCACTCCTTCGTCACCGGCCAGTGCCCGGTGATGCGCTACAACCGGCGGCTGATGATGGCGATCCTGCACGACCGCGTGCAGATCGCCAAGGCCGTGAACGCCACGCCGATCCCGCTCGAGGAGGCGCCGCGCGGCTACGAGGAGTTCGACCACGGCGCCGCGCGCAAGTACGTGCTCGACCCGAACCACATCCTGTCCAAGGCGGCCTGAGGCCGTCCGCCGCGAAGCGGCCCGCCCCGGCCCCGCCCGATCCGGGGCCGGGGCGGCCTCGGGCCCCGTCGGCGTTCGGGTCAGCCGCCCGTGAACCGGCACCGGGTGTGCGGCGGTGACCTGGTGGGCGCTGCCGTGGCGGGTGTCCGGGCGGCGNGGCCGGAGTTGTGGCGACCGGCTCTGCCGTGCGGGGCGCTTTGGCCGGATGGCGTCCGGCACTGTACCGGCTGAGCGGCGGTGACCTGGTGGGTATCGGCCGCGGTGGGGTTCGGGCGGGGGCTGGGGCTGCGGCGAGCGGCCCTGTCGTGGGCGGGCTACCCCGGCCGGATGACGTCCGGCGGTGTCGATCCGGGTGCGCCGGTGAGATCCCGCACCGCCGCCGACGGCCTGCACGACGCGGACGGCGATGTCCCGGGGCATGCCCGCTCGTCAGCGGTGGTCCTCCGCCTCGGCTCAGGCGACGGGCGGCCTGCGCCACCCATCGAGCACGGCCTCCAGCTCGGCGCGCAGGCGCTGCCTGAGGCTCCCCACCGGCCGGGTCGACCAGCGGATCGCGGTACCGTCCGCGAGCGCGGCGAGCACCCGCGCGGCCACCTCCGGCGGCGGCGCCCCCGGCAGCTCGCCCGCCGCCACCGCCCGGCGCAGCGCCGGCTCCAGCTCCTGCTCGACCGTGGCGTAGTACTCGGCCAGCAGCTCGCGCAGCCGCTCGTCGGCGAGGTCGAAGGCGAGCTGCGCCAGGTTGTTCGGCGCGGTCACCGGGTCGTCCAGCGGCGCGTACCGCTCCTCGATGGCGCGGATCACCGCCGCCACCGGGTCGTCGCCCTCCTGCAGCGCCGCGCGCAGCCCTCGCCGCGCCTCCTCGATCGTGGCGCGCGTCATCGCCACCAGCAGCCCGTGCTTCGACCCGAACCGCTGCACGAGCGTGCCCGCCGCGATCCCGGCCTCCTTCGCCACGTCCGCCAGTGTGAAGGACGGCCCCAGCCGCTCGATCACGGCCCCGGCCGCCTGCACCATCCGCTCATCGCTGATCTTCCGAGGCCGCGCCATGGGAGTTAGTGAACCATGGTTCAATAACTCCCGGCAACCCGCNCGGCGTGGAGGGGAGGTCGGGCGGGACATGCCGAGGCCCGCCCAAAGCGATCACGCTCTGGGCGGGCCTACGGTCGTTGGTAGNCACTGAGGGCTACCCGAAAGCTAGATCCAGAAGACCATCGAGATCTGGATCAGCAACATAGTCAGCATTACTCCTCCATAAAAGGGGGCAACGTCATTGTCGCCCCGATGGCTGACCACTTTAGTGGGGGCAGATGAGATGTCAGGGAGTGTTTCCGAAAGAATTGATATCTGGATTTTTGTCGGATAAGAGTGCTGCGTATGGCTACTTGTCGTGTATGCGCCATAGCGAGGATCGTGGGTTGTTAGTCCCGTCTGTTGCTTGTGCATGCCATGTGAGCATCTCTCGGCGCGCTCATCTGTTGGACCTCTTTGAGTTGCGTTACCTTTTCATGGATTCGTAACTCGAATGAGTTTCTGGAGTTGGGTTGGGTGCGCGTGGAGACTGTGATGCCAAGGTGCCGAAGGCCCTCTCGGCGAACGAGCTGAGCGGCACCGTGACCGGGCCGGTCGTGCAGGCCCGGACCATCCAGGGAGATGTGCGGATCCAGGTGGACGCAGGGCCACAGGCCCCGCCGCCCGCCCAGCTCGCCCCGGCGCCCGCCCTGTTCATCGACCGACNTCGCGAACTCTCCGAACTGGACGAGCTGCTGGGCACGGAGCGCACCACTGCACACGCCCCGGCCCTGATCGTGATCAGCGGCCTGGGCGGTGTGGGAAAAAGCGCCCTCGCCCTGCACTGGCTGCACCGGATCCGGGACCGATTCCCGGACGGGCAGCTCTACGCCGACCTGCGAGGTTCGGACCAGGGGCAGCCCGTCTCCGTGAGCGAGGTGCTGGAGCGCTTCCTGCGCGCACTCGGTATCGCCCCGGAGCGGGTGCCTGCGGAACTCGACGAGCAGGTGGCGCTGTTCCGCAGCGCGACGGCCGGGCGCCGGTTGGCGGTGCTGCTGGACAACGCGCTGTCGGCCGCGCAGGTGCGCTCGCTCCTGCCCGCCTCGCCGTACGGGCTGGTGTGCGTGACGACCCGGCATCGGCTCTCCGGCCTGATCGTCGACGGGGCACGCTTCGTCGAGCTCGCCCCCGCTGGCGGAGGACGCCGCCACCGAGCTGCTGACACGGGTGGTCGGCGAAGAGCGGGTCTCTGCCGAACCGGAGGCGGCCCGGGAGCTGGCCGGGTTGTGCGGCATGCTGCCGATCGCCTTATGCGCGTCGGCGGCCCGGCTCGCGTCGCACCGGCGCCGGTCGATCGCCCGTCTCGTCCGAGAGCTGCGCGACGCGCGCCGGCGGCTGTCGATGCTCAGCCTGGACGAGGAGATCTCTGTCCAGGCCGCGCTCGACGTCTCCTACAACGGACTCCCGGAGGATCAGGCGCGTCTGTACCGCCTCGTCGGGCTGCACCCCGGCGACGACTTCACCGCCGAGGTCGCGGGAGCCGCGGCCGGCGTCGACCCGGGCGAGGCCGCGGACCTGCTCGACGCGCTTGCCGGGGCGTACCTGATCGAGGAGGAGGGCGAGGACCGCTACCGCTTCCACGACCTGCTCCGCCTCCATGCCCGCGCCAAGGCGATGGAGGTCGAGTCGCCCGAGGCGCGGCTCGCCGCCGAGACCCGGGTCGCCCGATGGTTCCTGCGCGCGGCCGCGGCGGCCGATCTCGTCGTGATCCCCGGCCGCTGGCACCTCGGGCCGGTCTACGCGGAGCTTCGCTCCCTTTCCCCGGCCTTCGACAGCCCGGCCGCCGCCCTCGACTGGCTTGAGGAGGAGCTGCCGAACCTGCGTGCGGTGCTGCGGCTCGCGTACGAGCGTGGCCTGTACGACGTGGCGTGGGAGCTCTGCGAGGCGCTCTGGGGCCTGTTTTACTCCCGCAAGCACTACGCGGACTGGCTGGAGACGCACCGGATCGGCATTGCCGCGGCCCGGGAGCTGGGGGACGCCCGCGCCGAGTCCCGGTTGTCCATGGCGCTCGCCTACGCATACCGCGATCTGCGCCGGTACGGCGAGGCGGCGGACCTCTACCGGCGGGCCCTCGCTCTGGAGCGTGCCAACGATCATGCGGTCGGAGAGGCCGCCGCCCTGAGCGGCCTGGGGTCCACCTGCCTCGGGCTCAACCGGCCGGACGAGGCGATCGAGTACTTCGAGCAGGCCCGCGCGATCCATGAACGCCTTGGCCGTCCGAGAGGCGTCACGCGCATGTTGCGGCGGCTCGCCGAGGCGTACCGTGACGCCGGGCGCCTCGATGAGGCGGCTGACGCGTTCGCCCGAGCCGGGGAGATCTTCGCCGACCTCGACGAGCCGCTGGAGCAGGCACGCGCGCTGACCGGGCTGGGCCGGACGCTCCTGCAGGCCGGCCGCGCGGGCTCGGCGATCGAGCCGCTGCGGCGGGCCCGCGCCATGGCCGAGGAGCTCGGTGCCCGGCATGCGGCGGCGGAGGCGGGGATGTATCTCGCCGACGCGCTTGTGGCCGCGGGGGACCCGGCAGGCGCGCGAGAGCACCTCACCCGGGCGTTGGAGATCTTCGTCGACCTCATGGCACCGCAGGCCGATCTCGTCCGGGAACGGCTGGCGTCCCTGAACCCGCAGGAGTGACGACGACGTCGAACGGCTCGCCGTACCGGTCGCCGAGCGGCAGGCCGGTCAGCAGCCAGGCGTGCGTGACCGAGCCGAGCGTGGCCGGGTCCCCGGCGGTGAACTCGATGATCCGGCCGTCGCGCGTGCCGATCACGCATCGCCCCCCGGGGTCGCGCGCGGCCACGACGAGGCAGCCCGGATGGCGGGCCAGCAAGGCCCGAACACGGGTGATCGCCCGGTTCGAGGTGTCGGTGCAGATGATCACATCGGCGATGGCCGACCAGGGCACCTCGTCGCCCGCGGCGACGAGGTGCTCGTCGTGGGCGGTCAGGACCGTCCGGCCGGGCAGCCGGACGGTGAGGTCGACGCGGATGAGCCTCATCGGACGTCCGCTCCGAGCGGCAGCGGGTGGGGGACGGGCTCGGCCGCGGGCGGCTTGTCGGGCTCGGCAAGGCGCAGCAACCGGTAGATCGTGCTGCGGGTGATCACGGCGGCCTCGCCGGGCACGGAGCTGAGCGTGTCGCGCAGGGCGGCGACGTCCGCGGTGGCCCACGTCTGCTCGGCAGCCGCGAGCTGCGCCGCCGGCGGGGCGTCGAGGTCGAGTCTTGGGGCGATCTCGTTGAGCAGGGCGAACTGGGTGCCGGGGATCAGCTCGTCCGCGTCGCAGGGGGCGAACAGGACCGGCAGACCGAGCGCGGCGCCGTACCGGGTGACCGAGCCGCGGTCGCCGATCAGCAGATCGGCCGCTACCAGGGCGGCGCGCCAGCCCTCCTCCGGCGGCAGTACGACGACCCCGGCCCGGATGGCGTCGGCGAGCCAGGCGTGCACCTGACGGCGTCCGTGCCACACCCAGACATGCGGGTGCACGATCGCCACGACGCGGTACTCCTCGGCGGGGAGTTCGGCGGCGAGGCGGTGGAGCAGGTCCGGCCGCCGCTGGAGCAGCGATCCCTTGCCCCAGTGCGACGTCACGACGAGCACCTTCTGCCCCGGGCCCGCGCCCAGCGCGTTGCGGTAGGCGGTGCGGTACGGCCGGCTCGCCAGCAGGCGGTCGTAGCACAGATCCCCGGCGACGACCGTGACGGGAAGGGCTTCGGGGCACTCCTCGGCGAGCAGCCGGCGGTGCGCCTCGTGCGCCATCATCAGCGCGGAGGGGATCACCCGCCCGCGGACCACCAGCCCGCGCAGGGCGAGGCCGTTCATCCGGCGGCGCGCGGCCGGGCCGTCGCCCGGCATCCGGCGGGTGTAGGTGGTCGGCCCGGCGCCGTGCGGGAACATCATGACCGGGCCGTGCAGCTGCTCCAGCATCCCCTGGCCCGCGGCCATGATCAGGTCGAAGCGCCGCTGGGTCGCCTGGCCCCACGGGATCATCAGGGCGCCGGTCTCCCGGAGGTAGTCGTGCGCGCCCCGGGAGAAGATCGACGCGGGCGGGACGGTGTACACGACCTGGATTCGATGGTCGCTCTCGAACAGCGGCACGATGTCCATCAGGCGGGTGGCGGCGGTGAAGTAGTGCACCACGACCAGCACGGTGCGTTCGGGCTCTCGCGTGTTCCCCATCGCCGCCTCGAAGGAGAACGGCCCTCTGGCGATCTGCTGCTCACAGGTCACGACGGCCTCCATGTCTCGTCCGTGCGGATCCCGGCGGGATCGCAGGCCGAGCATGGGCGGGGAAGGCGGACGGTTTTCCCCCGGAAAGGCGGACGGTTTGCCGGGAAAGCGGTAAATTGGTCGTCGGTCATCGGGTTGATCTATGCGACATATGAGGAGCGCTCGGACTTATCCCGTTCCCGAGATCCCCGATGACGCCGCGACGCCGGTGGGCGCCCCCGCGTGCGGCGATCGCGCCGGGTGCGCGGGTGGGCATCCGGGCGAGTGCGTCCGCCTTCCGGGCAGGGCATTTCGGAGCCTCGCCGGGTGGACGACGATGTACCTCTCTAGAGAGGTTTGACNCCGGGCGATCATGACCGCCCTCGCCGAAAACCGGTTATCCGCCCGCGGTCCGCCCCTGTTTNCCCGTNGCCCAAACCCTATTCGCCCGTGCGAAAAAGGGATTGCGGGCCGTTCGGGCGCCTCCCGCTGCACATCGATCACATGCCCCGTATATCCAAACGGTCTTTGAGTCCGATGGAAGGAGCCGAGAAACTTTCATCAGTGGCAAAATCCGGACACGGGAGTGTGTGAAGCACCGGATGAACGGGGTTGTTTTCCGGCTCCTCACGCGAGGGCCGGGCCTCTGGCTCGAAGTCGGGGGACGAGGGCTGAGAGCCGGCACGCCGAAGGAGCAGTGCCTATTGGCGATCTTATTGATGTCGCCGAACCAGGCCGTCTCGGTCGATGAGATCAGCTACCGCATTTGGGGGGAGCATCCACCCGCCGAGTATCCGAAAACGATAGACCGATATGTCACCAGGATTCGCGGCCGACTGCGCCGGTTGTTCGGCGATCGCGTGAAGCTCCGCAGGAAACAGGGGACCTACACATTAGAGGTCGATCCTGAGGCCGTCGACGTATGTCGATTCCACCAGTTGCGCGATGAGGCGTCGGACGCCGAGCGGCGAAACGCGCTGGAACGTGCCATCGAGCTGTACCGGGCGGCCGAGAGCCTGTGCGGCGGCGATCCGCTGGCCGGGCTGCCGGGGGCGTGGGCCCGCCGGGTGGCCCAGGAACTGCGCGAGAAACTCTTTCGAATCCGCCGGGCCCGCATCGCCCTGGAACTGCGTCTCGGCCGGTACAACCAGGCGCTGGACGAGTTACCTGGCCTGGTGGAGCGGCACCCGGACGACCAGGCGCTCGCCGGGTACCTCATGAGGGCGCTCGCCGCGACCGGCCGGCAGGCAGAGGCGCTCGCCGTCTACCGCCGGACCCGCGCGTACTTCACCGAGAATTTCGGGATCGAGCCCGACCAGGAGCTTTTCGAACTGCACCAGCGCATCCTCGACGGCGGGATCGGCAGGCGGTCGCCTGGCGATCGCCGCGACGTGCCCGGCCCGAGCACGCTGCCCGAGGACATCCCGCACTTCGTGGGACGGAAGAACGAGCTGGAACAGATCGCCACGGTACGCGCCGACCGCCAGGGCGGCGGGCTCGTGGTCATCGAGGGCATGCCCGGCGTCGGGAAGACGGCGCTGGCGGTGCACGCCGCCCATCGGCTCGCGGCGGGGTACCCGGACGCGCGGCTGTACCTCGACATGCAGGCCCACGACCCGGAGCGGCCACCGCTCGACCCGCGTACGGCGCTGGCCGAACTCCTCGCCATGCTCGGGATTCCGCGGCGGGACATACCCGGCACGCTCGACGAACGCGCCGCGTTGTGGCGGCGGTGGATGGCGGACCTGCGGGCCCTCGTGATCCTCGACGACGCGGACGGCCTGGAACACGTGCTGCCCCTGCTGCCCGCCGACCCCGAACGGTGGCCTGGGCTCGTCCTCGTCACCACCCGCAGCCGGACGGAACTCATCCCCGGGATGCGGCGTATCCCCCTCAACGTGCTGCCCGACGGTGACGCCGCGACGCTGTGGGCACAGCTCACCGGCGAGAAGCAGGAGCAGAGCGCGTCCGGTCGGCTGCGGCGGCTCTGCGCCGGGCTGCCTCTCGCCATGACAGAGCTGGCACGTCGGCCGGCGTCGGCAACGGATTACGCAGCGGCGCGGCGGTTCCCGCAGGTTCAGCAGGCCGTGTGGTGCTCCTACCGACGGCTCACCGCCGAGCAGCAACGCGCCTTCCGCAGGCTCGGATTGTTCCCGGGCGACGACATGTCGGCAGACGTGGTGAGCGTGCTCATCGACTCGTCGCCGGACGTCGCCCTGGCGCAGGTGGCGGCCCTGCGTCAGCACCATCTGCTGGACGAGGGGGCGAGCGGCCGATTCCGGTTTCACCCGCTCATCCGCGCCATCGCACAGGAGCTCGCCCGGAGCACCGATCCCGAGCGTGACAGGCGCGGCACCGGCACCCGGCTCCTGCACCACTACCTGCAGACCGCCGAGGCCGCGGATCGTGCCATGTTCCAGCATCGGCGGCGAAGGAACGTGCCTGCTCTGGCTCACCGGCTACCGGCACCGACACCCGCGGCCGCCCGGGAATGGTTCGATGCCGAGTGGCGCAACCTCCTCAAAGCGGCGCTTCACGCGGCGGAACACGAATGGCAGACGGAGTGCGCTCAGCTCATGCACCTGCTCGCCGAATACCTCGACTTCCGGCAGCTCTACACCCATGCGGCGGCGGGGCATGAACGCGCCGTACGCGCCTGCCGGGACATCGGCGACCAGTATGCGATGGCCACGGCCTCGCTCGACCTCGCCTTCGCCCGCTATCGGACCGCGTACTACGCGGAAGCGATGCACCACGCCATGGAGGCACAGCGGATCTACGAAGCGCTGGGCTGTAGGGGAGAGCAAGCCCAGTGTCTCGAACTGCTCGGGCTCGCCCACTGGGAGAGGGACACGCGCCGAGAAGCCTTTGCCCTGTGGGGCGAGGCCGCGCATGCGTACCAGGAGGTCGGCGATCGCAAAGGGCTCGCGGACGTCCTTCGTCATCAGGCGATGGCCCGGTGGAGCAACGGGAAATACGAGGAATCGGACCGGTTGTGCGACGAGGCGCTGCGGATCTACCGGGAGATCGGCGATCGGTTCGGCGAGATGAAGACGCTCAACAACAAAGGGCACATCGCGCAGAGCAGGGACCGCCATCGGGACGCCGACCGCCTGTACCGGCAGGCGGCGGCGATATACAAGGAGACGACCGGCCAGGAGAACCACGCGATTCTCGACCACAACCAGGGAGACCTGCACAAGTACAAGAAGCGATTCGAGACCGCGCTGGAGTACTACGAGCGGGCTCTCGCCGCGTACGAGCTGGCAGGCAATCGCAGATACCAGGCGGACGTGCGCAACGCCATGGGCGAGACCTACCTGGAGCTGGAGGCGTACCCGGAAACGGAGCGGCTCACGACCGCGCTTGACCATTTCCTACGGGCGAAGGCGATGGCCGAGCACATAGGCTGCCGTTCCGAGCTCGCGCGGGCGCTTGCGGGCATCGCGGCGGTGCGCCGGGAGTACGCCGACTATGTCGCCGCGCAATCCTGGTACGGCGAGGCGCGCGATCTGGCCAGGGCGATCGACGACCCCCGCCTTGAGGCGCAGATCATGGATGGCCTGGCGCGGACACAGCAGGCACAGGGTGCCTCCGGGGCGGCTCGTGTGTCCTGGCGTCTGGCCATTCTCCGGTACGAGGAGCTCGGTCTGCACGAGCGTGCCGAAGAGATCAAGATCAGGCTCGAAGCCGCAGACGGCCGTTCCCGCGACATCGATTAGCCCTGGATGACACTGCCAGCCCTGCTGGGATGACACTGGCGCGGCCACCCCGACACGGGTGGCCGCGCCGTGACGTAGTCGAACCGTCACCCTGGGTGCCGAATCATGTGCCGTGCCGGTAAGTCTTTTCCCGGGCATTTACCTGGCAGTGTTCTGACCGTGGTCTCGCTGGGACCGTTGCCGTCGGCCGGGTGGAGGGGGAATGCGAGGGGGCGAGCTGGTCGCGCTGCTGGCCGGGGCGCTGCTGGTGGCGGGGTATTCGTGGGCGGAGGGGGGAGAGCCGCGGGCCGTGGCGATGCCGCTCGCGAACGCGGACGGCACGCGGCCGGGGCTGGCGCCGATCACGGGGAAGCGCGAGCGGGCGGCCGCGGTGCGGCTGATCAGCAGGGTGCGGGTCGGTGAGCCGGGGTCGATGGCGGGCTACCACCGCGGGCGGTTCGGCAAGAAGTGGACCGACGCCGTCACGGGCGTGCCGTACGCGGGGAACGGGTGCCGTACGCGGGACGACATGCTGGCCCGGGACGGGATCGGGGTGCGGTACCGGCGCGGGTCGAACTGCGTGGTCGTGGCGATGACGCTGGCGGACCCGTACACCGGCAGGCGGATCGAATGGCGCAAGCGGGAGCACTACCGGGTCCAGGTCGACCACGTGGTGCCCCTCTCGTACGGCTGGCGCATGGGCGCGTCCCGCTGGCCTAAGGCGAAGCGGTTACGAATCGCGAACGATCCGCTCAACCTGCTGCCGGTGTCCGGCGGGGTGAACGAGGCGAAGGGCGGGCGGGGACCGGCGCGGTGGCTGCCGCCACAACGGAACATCCGTTGTGCGTACGTCGTGCGATTCGCCCAGGTTGCCCTGAAATACGATCTTGCGGTGACCCGTGCCGACAAGATCGCTATGCTCAGGCAGTGCCGGTAACGGCTGGTGAGGGCTTCGGCGGGAGCGCGTGAGGCGGCGGTGTTTCCGTTTGCCATCTGTGTCTTTTTCCGCCCTCCGAAGCTCGCCGAACACAATAACCTTGGTCATATGCCGAAATCGGGGAAAAGTTCCGGCTTGGGGTGGGTCAGTAGTAGCGCGTCTGATCGGGGCGGGCGCGGTCGCGGGGCTGCTTGTCGCAGCGATCGCGTTCCCCGCCGTGGGCGGTGCCGGCCTGGGGATCCGGACCGCCGCGGACGAGCTCAATCTGAAGCCGGAAGAGCTGAAGGAGCCTCCGCTCGCGGAGAAGACCACCGTTCTCGACGCCAACGGCAAGCCGATCGCGCAGTTCTACGAACAGTACCGCGAGGTCGTGAAGCTCAGCGAGGTCGCGGACGTGATGAAGGACGCGATCATCTCGATCGAGGACGAGCGGTTCTACGAGCATGGCGCGATCGACCTGGAGGGTACGTTGCGCGCCCTCGTGAAGAACCTGCGCTCCGGCGGCGTGAGCGAGGGCGGCTCCGGCATCACCCAGCAGCTGGTCAAGCAGATCCTGCTCAACCAGGCGGAGACCGCCGAGGAGAAGAGCAAGGCGGTCGAGGCGAGCTACGCGCGTAAGCTCAACGAGCTGCGCTACGCCATGGCGATCGAGCAGAAGTACACCAAGGACCAGATCCTGGAGAAGTACCTCAACATCGCCTACTTCGGCGCGAGCGCGAACGGCATCGAGGCGGCGGCGAAGCGGTTCTTCGGCAAGTCCGCCAAGGACCTGGAGCTGCACGAGGCGGCCACGCTCGCGGGAGCCGTACAGGACCCGAACCGGACCGACCCCGAGCTCGGCAAGAAGAACCGGGACCGGCTGCTCGCCCGGCGCAACATCGTGCTCGACAAGATGGCCCAGCTCGGCAAGATCACGCCGGAGGAGGCGGAAGAGGCCAAGAAGAAGAAGCTCGGATACAAGGGCACGCCGCTGCCGGGGGGGTGCGGCGCCAGCAGGTATCCGTACTTCTGCCTCTACGTCCGGTACGAGATCCTGAACAACCCGATCTTCGGCAAGACCCAGAAGAGCCGGGAGCGGCTGCTTAACCGCGGTGGCCTGACGATCAAGACGACGCTCGACCCGAAGATGCAGGCCGCGGCCGAGCGGGCGATCCGTAAGTACGTGTTCCCCACGGACAAGCCCGTGGCGTCCCAGGCCCTGGTCGAGCCGGGCACCGGCGCGATCAAGGCGATGGCGGCGAGCCGCAACTACGGCAACAACAAGCGGAAGAACGAGATCTCCTACAACCTCGTCGCCGACGTCGCGCACGGCGGTGGCATCGGCTTCCAGAACGGCTCCACGAACAAGGTCTTCGCGCTGATCACCGCCCTCAAGAAGGGCATGAAGATCAACGACGGGTTCTCCGTCGGCGCGGGCTGGCGGGCGCCCGGCTACTCGGCGTTCAAGAACTGCAAGGGCGAGAACATCGGCGACCCGAGCCACACCGTCACCAAC
>Ga0065720_1019946_pt1 | contig 18444 bp, 9 predicted proteins | sample Thericmetagenome_FD_59107 | JGI IMG/M metagenome (GOLD analysis project Ga0065720, IMG submission 59107) | Thermophilic microbial communities from the Joint Bioenergy Institute, California, USA of rice/straw/compost enrichment - eDNA_2 v2... | ecosystem: Engineered > Solid waste > Grass >...
TTAAAGAATTTCATCAAATTGGTGTGAGACTGGAGGATCATATAAAAATTTACCCAAAGTTTTGTGAACTAACAAGAATAGAAAGAGAAATTAAGGATCTCAGGATATGTCTGACCGAAGAACGTCGAATCATGAAGAATGAAAAGGAGCTTCAGGTTTATCAATTATCTAATGAAATCGATGCTTTGGCTCAAAAACAACCTGGAAAATTGTTTGATGAATTTTTACAAGCTTTGGAGAATCTAGAGAAATTGGAATATTTCATCTTGAGTCTCAATCGTTTACAAAAGAATCTAGAAGATCTCCTCGGGAGAATCAATAAAAGACTTCACCAAGAAACTTGTGATCCTCAAATCCTTAATGAGGTTCAGTTAATAACAGAAGAAATTAGCAAAATGATCCAGCTGAGTTGCATAGAATTCTTTTGGAGAGAATTATATCTCTTGATGGAAAAAACCTCCCATTTTCTCAACATAGATCTATTGTGTGAACAGATTTCTGAGTTAGTATCATCTGGATTGGGCATAGAAATAATAGATGGGCTAAACATGTATCTCCCTTATTCAACTTTGAAGAGAATTTTTGAAAAACTCTTATTTGAGCAAAAATTTCTAATTATCACCAAGATATCAACAAGAGCTGATCAAAATCAGCCAGAGTTATATGTAGATACTCGCCGTGGAATAGGAGTCCGCTGTGGGATCATCCACAATGAAATGGGAAAAATGTTATATCTGCATGCATATCTCTCTAATCAAAAGAAGCCGGAGTTTTTAGAATATAACAAAAAAATTCTGCAATTTGCTGCATCTATCTCTCACTTACTGCATCTTCATATTGGAGATGCATGTACCTCTGACGAATTGAAGAAATTCCTCATTGATACAAAAGATACTCTCAATGAACTCAGGTCTCATCACTCTCTTCAGCCCATTGTAAATTGGAGTTGCAATCCAGATAAAGAAAAACAATATAGTCAGGAGATTCAAGCTATTTTCGCAAGAACGACAATGGAAAAGTTGGAATACATAACAAATGAAGGAGGTCATTTAACCACTAAACTTTTGATGCAAAGCATCACGCCAGGACTTTTACTCAAGGATTGGTCAAATGAGATTTCAGCCATTATTGAGAAAAATAAAAAAGAGATTCCAAACTTGTTTAACAATCTATCCAATGAGCACATTTTGGTCTTTAGCACGGTCAAATCCTTCTTTAAATTTGCTAAAAAAATCTTCAATGCTATCTATTCGGCTAGTTCTTTAGGAAAGATCCCTATTCGAGAAGTCCAACAAACCGATGTTTTTAAAAGTTTGATCAAACAAGAAATAAAGGCTTTAAAAGAAACCAAAGAATCCCTTCTAACAACCATTGCCAACACACCAGATGCCAAATTGGCTCTCAAAGAAAGGCTACTCGAAGTCCATAAAAATTTACTTAGAAAATTCAACTCACTCAGGCCTAAATCAAATATGAATTCCCTCGATACCTCACTTCTGAAAATATTGGATAATGAAATTCAAAAAGTATACTCAGAATTTAGTGAGGACCTCTCAAATATCTTTATTGAGAAAATATCAGCTGTAGATTCAAAAAAACTGGACACTTTAATTCAAGAATTTCATGGAAAGAAAAATCTAACCATTAATGAGGTTATTGATTCGTATAATGAGGCCTTTCCAGAGCTCGATGAAGGAAAGATGATTGCTGAGGCTCAAAAAGAAGTGATGAAGCAAACATTCGAAAAGTTTAAAGCATATGCCGAGAGTCCTGTGATGGATCAAATTGATATTGAAAAGTTGGCTAAGGCTAGTCTTGGCGATATTGTTATTCCTGGGGAATTTGTCGTCGAGATTGAAAACCCAGAGAAACTGGAACCACTTGAGACATCTGATTTGAAGACTCAGGAATTTGAGTTCATGATAGCACGTGAAAAAGAAATTACCCCAAAGAATAGTTTCTGGAAGTCCTTTAAAAGGAGCTTCTCTATATCATGTAATTCCCCTAAGAAGAAGCAGAAGACAATTGAATGGGTATTTGACCATGAGAAACCTTTTAAGATAATTGACAGAGAGTTAAAGCAAAAGATGCGTTTGGATACTATTAAACAATCTAGAACTGTGGCTCTTGAAGTTATTCAAACAATCTCCTCTGTTATTGAAGAGGTGTTAATCAAGAAAGCTAATGATGAGTTAAAGCTATTTAATTTGGAGCTTAAAGTAGAAACAAAGAAAGCTTTCTATGAGTATGCAATGAAAGCCGTCTATGATCATGATTCAGCTGTTAAGGTCAATGAAGTCACTGAAGCCATTAATCAATATAAACAAGAGAAAGAGACATTTAAAGAACGTGTTATTACCCAATTCCAGGAGAACATCCAAATAGAAGGGAAAAATATTAATGAAGAAACAGCTTTTATATTAGCAGATAAAATTAAAAGGGAATTACTTAAAGTCCTTGACGATAATTCTCGAAAAGAATTAGAAGCAGGATTGATGAAGTATGAGAAAAAATTATCGCGATTCGTAATACAGAGGGATTTAGATAATAGTCTTACCTCAAGAGATGAACAATGGCTCTTGCGATATATTAATGATCCAATTGAAATCATTGAGGAAGAGTTCGACAGAAGGATGGAAAATATTAAAAAACAGATTGTTGGGGATATTCAGAAAAAATATACTACTAATTTCACTAAATTTGTGAGTCAGTTGATTGGCAGAATAAAGAACTTGGAAAAAATATTTACAAAATCAAAAGCTCTCAGTATGAATTTTACAGAATTGAGCAAGGGATCAAACATGAGAGAAAACAGTATATACTTTATTGGACAATCCGCAATAAGATTTATTTTTCTTTACTTGACAAATGATTTTGGCAACAATTTGACCCTCGATAACTATATCGGTCAAGTCTTGACAGAAGAAAAACTTACTTTACCTTCTACTTTTACTCCAAGGAAAGAAGATGTATCGATACTAATGAAATCGAGAGATCATTTCTGGTATTCAAGCATCACAAATGCATCAGAGTTCGTCAAATGTCTTCTAATCAAATTAGAAGAGCTTAGTAATTTACAACATGCACCAGTGAGTTTCGATGAGTATGAGGCCAAGTACAGAGACAGAGCCATTGGTTGTAAAATAAAATGCCCTTGTTGTGCTAGACTTTGCGATGTAGAACATTATCGACATGAGACAATACCAATTGGAAGTCATGGGAATAAGCACAAATGTAGATTAGGACACCAAATTAGAGGAATGAATGGAGCTAAGATTGCTGGCACTAATGAAGCATCTGTTAAATTTTGTAGTGAGATAACTAATCTGGAATGGATTGTCTATAGAAATAGAAAGATGACATGGAAAGATTTCAAAGAATATTACAACACATGGGATTTTGAAACAAGTGAACTCTCAAAGAAAGAAATTATTAAACTGAGAGGAAAATTCAGACTTGTCTGGAAGAAGATTGGCCCTAGTATTTGTAATTACTATAGTAATCAGACCCCGATGATATTCGTAGAATATAACAAGGCCTTCTGGAATAGTTATCATTATATCTTTATGATTGATGGATCAACTTCTATGAATTCTAATGATGGCTGGAAAAATATGATGGAAGGCTTATCAAACTTTTTCGATGAAATGATCAGAGCGAAAAGTGAAAGCAAAATTAGTACCATTATCTTCAGTCATGAGATATTTACACCAATAATCGATCAGCCTTTCACCAACAACTTGGTTGATAAGATAGTGTATCCTAGTGGTGGCACAAATTTTAAAGGTGCATTTCGAATGTTGATAAATCTACTTCAAAAATACCGAGGCAAGAACAAATTTCGAATCATTTTTATGTCTGATGGACAAGCCTCTCTTTCTCTCAAAAATGAAATATCAGTTCTAACAAAGAAATACAAGAATGATATTGATATGTTCTGGACGATTGGCTACGCTCTTATTGATTATAATAGCTTAGAAAGCATCACTAATTCTTTGGGAGGTGTACTTCTCAAAACCCTTACAGGTTTAGAGCTACAAGATCAATTAGATGAAATTTGTGTTTACCAAAATTAACTTCGTTTACAAATTATACTCTTCATTTCAATATTATTCCCCTTAATGCCGTAATGTCAACTATATTTCAATTTGTTATCATTAATTAAATGTGATGAATCATAAGTTACCGGAGTAATTCATTATGCTGTAAGATTGGTATTGAGTTCTTTTAGGTAGAGAATAAGCTAGTATGAGTGTTTCTCACAAAAGAAACACGAAACAAAAAATCAAAAGAGAAATTATTTCATCATCAAAATTGATTGAAAACTTGGTACATATAAAACAAGTCAAAATAATGGGTTTGAAGGTGGCAAATGAGAAAATGTAGAAAACTAGATTGGAGAAAAAAAATGAAAGTCCCTGTGACATCTTTATTAGTTTTTCGGGAATTCCTTGAAAAGAAGTGCTACTTGAGGTAATATCGATAAAGTGATTAAGTGTGAGAAGAGTTAACCTGATTCACATAGACATTAGCTGAAGAAATATAATTATGATCGTTTTCAAGAAATCTGGGACATTCATCTCCAAATAATATAAATGATTTATTGAAAATGAGCTCGCATTCAAAAAATTTTTGAGGGCTTAGGTCTCCAGACATTTTGTTTGGGTCTTTAGTGTTAATCTGAGAAGCTTAGCAGCCATTTATCAAATGCCGTAGCTTGAGTCATATACTTTAGTAAAATAATGGTTAATCCTGTTGGAGGGTTTCTAGTTTATTACTAAACTAGGTAAATCACTATAGGGTTGGATCCAAGAATGTGAAGGTTTATTTTTCCACTCTTTGAGGAATTTAATAAAATCTAAAATTAGAATATTCAAATGGGAGCAAGAACGTCAAAAGAATTTGAACAAGCCGATTTGGTTACCTTAGATAGCTGTATAAAGAAATTACAGCAGCAGATCAAGGTATTGAAGAAGGAGTTGAAGGCAACACTGAAGGAACTTGCCCAAGCATTTAAAGAAAAAGATCTTGTTGATATTGAAACTTCACTTGCTCATTCTTTTGTGTTGAAGTCAGAACTTAATATGCATAAAAGAGTTTTAGCTTTGATCAAGCAGCTCAGAGTGTATGGTCGATCTAAGCTGGTTGAAATTATTCAAGAAAGTGCAGTACTAGCTGCCGATATTCCTGATCTTTCCGAAGCTTCCAATGATCTCCAAAAATTGATTCAGCTCGCATATCAACAAGAGTATCACAGGCATGTGACTAATTATAGTGTAGCACGAACAACACCCCTTGATGCAACACGTGATTTATTTAAACAAGCCGGAATCAGGGAAGCTCAGATAAAAGAGCACGAGACAGTAATTCAAAAATCACTTGCAAATATTCCTATTAATACTCCAGTATACGCGCCTATTCAAAGTGAGGCTTAATTCATAGTAAACTTTGATAGTTTGATCGTTTTAATATTGTTAAGAGTAAAAATGTGTTACATAAACTGCAAAATTTGTAAAAATAACTACTGTATACCTGAAATATAAGGTGCTAGCCTACAAGCAAAAAGTTCCAAAGCAATCATGCAGAGTTCTGCATAAAAATAATTATTATTAAACTCGTGTCTATCACGATTTTGATTTAATTAAAGCCATCTTAACGAACTTCTCAATATCGACCTAGAGGTTCATGACTACTCTAAATCTAGGGGATTCTTATCAAAGGCTTAGTTCAATATTCACGAAAATCCTTAATGATGAAGGTGTGAATGACCAAACAATTGAAAGTGAAGTCATACTTTCTTTTTAAAGTATTGCTACAGTAAGACTACTCTTACAGACTTAATTAACTCTGTTGTTTCGAAATACAATAAACTTATGCAAAAAGTAACAGCAGACCCAGCAATACAGGCTCATGTATACAAGTGCCAAGTGCCACCCATCTTGGGGAATTTATCAGCTATCTCCTCTTAAAGTTACAAGAGACTGTTAACCTGAACCATTTACCTGTGGATAGTGATGAATATGAGGCTAAGAACAGAGACAGAGTCATCAGGTGCTAATTAAAATGTCATTGTGCTCAACTTTGTGACGCAGAGCATTATAGACATGAAACTGGACCAATTGGAAGTCCAACTAGACATAAATGCAGGTTGGGCCATCAAATTAGAGGAATGAATAAAATTCGACTTAGTGTTACTGATAAAGCATCCATTAAATTTTTGTAGTGAGATAACTAATCTGGAATGGACTAGCTATATACTCAGCGAAAGTTACTAAAGTGTGATGGGTTTAAGCATAATAACCGAGATATGCGCTAACACTTAATGTTTTTAAAATATCCGTTCTATCATGATTTAATGTGGGGCTGCACAGATTTCAGCTAACTGATCCTGTAACTCCAAGCCTGTAATAGTTTTTAGAAGTATACCACCTAGCCAATCAGTCATATGCTCGGATATATCATAATTTACAAGAGCATATCCTATTATCCAGAACATTTCAATACCTTTCGTTGTTCCTTATTTCTTTAATTTCCCTTGTGAGTGATTTATGAAAACATTCTTTTATTTCGATTGTGGATGTGTAGTGAGGTAACGTTATAAAACTAGATAGCTAAGATTGATGTCAAACTTTTTAAAATATCCTAAACGATTGAGATCAGTAATTAGGAACATTCTATCACAAGATAGAAAGTAGACTATTGGATAGGAATAAGCATGGACCTTGTAATTTAGCATTATATCATGAAATTAATTATACAATAATAAAGGAGAGATATAATTGAAAGGAACTAGAAAAATATCTTCTTAGTTAGCTTATTGCTCTTTGGAAGTTGTTGAAGGAAGAAACTCATGCCATTGTTAGAAATCTTAGGACACATTCTGAAGTCTAAGATCAAATGTTCTAAAGGTAAAATGTTCTGTATGGCAATAGCAATAGGGAATAGGCAATTATCTGTTATTTCACTGCACCACATGAATGAAACATTCAGATAATTGAGCTTAGGTACTACAGAGCATGCTTGCATGAACTTTACAACTCCCATATCCGTGACGGATGAACAACCATCGAATTGCACAGTGATGGTTGTTAGAGAACCAAAAAGAGGTAAGCAAAATGAGATTTTCTCTAAGAAGTCATCATCAATCTTGGGGCATTCCTTGAAATACACTGAAATCTGGGTCATAGTGGGCAAAGTAGCTAAGCATTGGAATAACTGCATAATTGATTTTCCTCCTATTTCCTTACAATTTTCAATATCGAATGAGAATTTCTTCAGGTCGGTCAAGTCAACTAAAGCCAATGACAATTTATTAATTCCATTATCAGTAACCAGGCCGCAGGATTGGAAACTTAGACTAATGCTGGCTAATTTTGTCATGCTTGTTAAACTTCCGGCCAAACTATTCACTCCTTCATCTGAAATATTTGGACAATTTCCTAATAGACAATTTAGTTCAACAAGATTCGGCAAGTACATTAATGCTTTTCCTAGTTCTTTCAAGCCTTGGCTTGTTATCATTGAATTATGATCAAATGATAAATAAACTCTATGGAGCTTCTTTAATTTTTGAATTCCGTTTGAGAGTTGTAATAGTCCAATATCTGAGATATTATTCGCTCCTTCGAAAATTAAATGTAAATTAAGGAGTTCAGTCAGTGAAAAGAAACATTGAGCTAGTAAGGTAGTTCCATAATCAGTGATTCCTTCACAGTTACTGAAGTCCAATTTTAAGTGTTTAAGGCCTGGGAGTCTTCGAAGAGTTGTGGCCAGGCCAGACATCCCTTTGTCTCCAACTGAGCCAAAAGCAAATGAAAGATCAAAATGAGCTAATTTTTTTAGTGTCATGATTCCTTGGGAAAGTGACATTATTCCTTCATCTCCGAGTCTTGAGAGCTTTTGGCAAGAGACTTCCAAGTTAGTCATATTCTTAAGGTTGACCAAAGATTTAGTAAAGCTGTCAAATCCATTTGAGGCTATGACATAACAGCCGTCGAGGTTCAGATTGAGGGTCTCAATTTCAGTTAGTAGACAAATAGAAGAAGCTAGTTTTGAGAGGCCTGTGTTGGTGATGTCTAAACAAGATCTGAAGTTGAGGTTCAAGGACTTGAGGTATTCTAGGGTTGCAAGAGTTTTTGAAATTGCATGTAAGATATCATCAGAAAGACCGGCACTCTCTGTGAAGTCTAATGAGAGAGCCTGCAATTTGAAGTGAATACTAATGCATGTTAGGAGGGATATAATTGCTTCATGAGTAAAGGTAGTTTGCTTTAACTTAACATCAATGGATTTCACGGACTTGGCATTCCATAATACAGCAAGAATTTGATGCATATTCTCTTTGTGTAAATGCACAGATTCTAATTCAATAAAGCAGTTGTCAAATTCACTCTGGGAGAGTTTGACTCTATCATTATTGCTTCTCTCCTGGTTTCCATTTACTTGGTTCTTGATCGAAATGTAAAGATTTTTATCGTTTTCTTCGTAGAGGATATCTCCAATAGATCCATATTGTGGTTGGATTTCAACTTCAATTTGATTGCCAGGATTTTCTTGATTGTTGAAATCTTCGAGCTGATAAAGTGTGTTCAGTTTAGTTTCCAGATCCTTCTGGAACTTAACATGGAAAGAGAGGGCTTCTTGGATAAGGTATCTGCTATCGTCTGGATTTGTTAAGGATTTGATATTACTCAAACTTTCAACCTTAAACCTGAATCCGGACTCCAAATCATTGGTTTCATGCCAGGCATTTATAGATTCCTTGAGGTCTCTACGTACACCGACACCTCCCTTCCTCAGAATTTCTTGAAATTTGTTTTCGACTTCTTTTTTTATTTGATCTCTCTTCTGAACAAGGAATTGCACGTAATTATTGTGCATAATGTCAATGTTTGTTAGTAAGCTCTCTTTCTTAACATGGATGAAATTTTCTATTGCGGAAAAGTATGCATCTTTCTTTGCTAAGGTATTCTGGATATCTTTTATCTTGGCCTCAATGTCCGAGTTAAAATTCTCCAACAGATCGACTTCATGGTCCCTGTGAACACCTTTGAACACACACTTATTGCAAATTTTGCATTTGCAGTCCATACAGATCAATTCAAGTTGAGATTTGTGTATTGGACAAAATTCTCTAGGAACCTTTGTGTCAACAAGGTCGAGGATAGCATAGTTCTTTGGAAAGGCTCCGATCTCAGTACTCGGTTGAGGAAATCCTGTATTACAGAGAGGGCATTTGCATGTTTCCGCATTTTCATTTAAAATCTTCTTTAAACACTTCAAACAGAGGGAGTGTCCACAAAAAGGTATGATACGTGGTTCATGTTCCTTTACGTCGTAAAGCCTGGTACATATTGGACATGATAATGCTTGTTCTTCCATGAGTTAGTTTTTCGTTCCTGTGATGTTATTTATTATTAAGAGCCAGTTCAGTTCCTAAATCAAAAATCATCTGACGAACAAAATTATTTTAAATAAGTTCTTAAAAACCAATAATATCTCAGAAAAGTTTTGGCAATTATGTCAAATATATTATTCATAAAAAAACCTACTTGAAGGTGCCTGACAGGGAAGCATTGGTTCAGACACCATAAAATGGCTGTGCGCAATGAAATAAACTTATCTAAACTGCCTGCAGAAAATTTTAACTTAATCAACCAGTATCTGTTTGAGAATTAATCGGATAACTAACTATCAGCTAATGAGGTTTAGTTGATAATTCGTATGTGAGGTTCTGATGACGTCTAATTCTAGCTCTATTAAACCAGAATTGGAATAATTCTCGAATCAATATTTAAATAAAATATATCTTCGATTAGATTAAAACAAGATGCAAAGTTTAATAAAGAAATACTCCAACCTGGGGAAGGCAAACTCAACCCCTAACCTTAGATATTTAATTTCTTTTCTTCCTAATGCCTCCTTTTCAACTATTAATCTTACTCTTCAACAAGAAATAATCTACCTATGTGGTAAAGGCAAAGAAAACCTTAAACAAGGGAAGATTGAGGAGGCGATAAATACTTTTAACGATACATTACTCAGAGTTATGAACTCTCGAAATGATACTTTACTCTTGGTAGATGAAATATATAAAAACCTTGGCAGGGCTCATTGTAAGTTAGGGCGAACTACTGAGGCTTTAGACTGTCTAATTCAGAGCTTAAATGTTGCCATAAAAGTTTATGGGAAAAATCATCGATTCATAGCCTGTCTTTACAGGGAACTTGGTTCTGTCTATGAGAAACAGGAGAAATACGATGAGGCAATTATCTGCTTAAAACGAGCAATAGAAATCTGTAATTCAATTGATTTAGGAAACCATTCCAAAGTCGCCAAATTGCATCTGAAGATAGCAGATCTGTATGAGAAGCTAGGGCTCTATGATGAGTCAATAGAATCACTACATAAGGGACTGCAAATTTTACAATGGTATCATGAAGAGACTGACAGCAAGATACAAAAGATATATTTGTATTTAGCTAAGAATTATGAGAAGGCGGGGAATCTAGAGTCATCTAGACTCTATTATGAGAAACTCATCCAAATTAATAAAAATTTTATGGCTCTCATTCCAATCTACAATAACCTGGGAGAAGTATGTAAACAACAGGGAAGATATAGTGAATCCATAACATACTATTCAAAGGCGATTGACCTATGCCAAAGAAACAATTATGTTGAAAATATAATGGCCATGGTTACCCTCTATACTAATCTCGGATCACTTTATGAATTTCTAGGGAAAACCGACCAAGCACTTCAAAATTACTTTCACGCCCTCTCTTTAACCTCAAAAAAAGGGCATGTAAGTCCAAGCCATATTTCTGGGCTATACAACAACATTGGAAATGTTTATTTTAGCATGGGTTCAATTGAGGAAGCTCTAAATTATTATCATCAAGCCATCACTGCTATACCTGAAAAGAACTCAAACCTACTGATAAAACCTAATTACAACCTTGGGACGACCTATATTTACAAAGAAGATTTCCCCCAAGCTATTAGCTTTCTGGAAGAAGCTTCTAGAATTTCTAATATTTATTATGGAAAAAATCACAAAGAAAGTGCTGTTATTCTAAACATGATTGGCTATGCTTACCGGAAAAATATGAATATAACAAAGGGTGAGGGGTTAATGATGGAGTCAATACAAATCTTGGAAGGATTTTCCAAAACTACCTCAGAATTGATTAATTGTTATTACATGATTGGAACATTCTATCTAGAGACTAACGATTGTAATAAGTCTCTTGAATTTTTGAAGAGGGCTTTAGAAATTCTAACCAGTCATTACGGTGAAAATCACCCTCATGCACTGGCAATCTACAAAAACCTCTCTTGGGCTTCCTTAAGGAAACAATTATACTCTGATGCAATCTTCTATCAAACGAAGGTAATCAACTGCCAGACATCTCTTTCTGGAGAATCTGATCCTAAGCTTGGATTAGAATATGGAACTCTTGCAGCCCTCTATGAAGAAGCCGGTGATTTCAAGAAAGCAGAAGAGTATTATCAGGTTTCAACTTCCATTTTAAATACTAATTAACACTATTCTTTCTCTTTGAATAACTTCACATTTGAAGATTGATTAACTCTATGTAGTAATTAACTATTCAGCAAAGATAAGTTTATTTAAATTTTCAAAAATATAGCAAGATGTCTATCATTACTCTACAAGTTGGTCAATGTGGAAACCAGATTGGCCAAGCCTTTTATGACTTGATTGTCCATGAAATGATCAATGCTACTCCAGCCTCCCAAGCACTAGCTGGAGAGATATTTTTTGACTATGAAGAAAAATCAAAGAAATATGTGGCCAAGTCCCTCCTTATTGATATGGAACCTAAAGTTATTTATGAATGCCTGGGTTCTCAAAAGAGAGAAAACCTTTGGGACTATAATAAGAATATGACATTCTATAAACAAGAAGGTTCAGGAAATAATTGGGCTTATGGATATAATATTCACGGCCCAAGCTGTAGAGAAGAGATTATCCAGAAATTTTCAACAATGCTCGAGAAAACTGATTTCCTGGATGCAGTAGTCTTCTTCCAGAGTTTGGCTGGAGGTACTGGTTCCGGCGTCGGATCATATTTATTGGAGTCAATTCGAGAAGAATTTCAAGATCTAAGCATTATGAATATAGCTATAGCTCCCCATTTGACTGGTGAAGTTATTGTCCAAAATTATAACACCGTCTTCACATTATCAAACTTATACGACCACAGTGATGGAATTCTGATTGTGGAAAATGACATATTGAACCTCATTTGCAAGAATTTACTTCACTTGAAGAAACCTAACCTGCAGGACATGAACAAAGTCTTAGTAAATATGCTATGCTCAGTATTATATCCTGCTCTTCCTAATCAAAACGCTTCATATTACTCGCTTCTTCAAAATCATTTCAGAGTATCCGACACCCTTACTGGTTTCCTCACCAGCAGCCCTGCTTATAAGCTATTGACCGTGAAAAATGTTCCTCAAATGCCAGACTCCTATAAAGATTTTTCTCAAGACACCTGGCAAGGCCTGGAGAAGAGAATATACCAGATGTTAATATCTAATACCAGTGAGGCCAACATCAGCTGGTCTACAACAACAAAATCATCTAATTTCAATAAATCTATTGCAAATCTCCTAATTGCTAGAGGAAATAATCTTGAAGAACAACACTTTGATCTCATTGGATCTAAAGATGTCTACACGAAAGCAATCTCCACTGGATACAAATACATTAAGGATACCCATAACTTTAATAAGAATGTGAAAAGCCTTTCTCTCCTAAGCAATTCCCAAGCTTTCTTACAGCCTCTGGAGATTGTTTCGAAAAATGCTTATAACATGTTCCATGCAAAGGCCTATGTATATCAGTATGAGAAGTCGAAATTGACTGGAGATGATTTCTTAGCAGCTCTGGCCAAGATAGAGCAGATTCATCATAATTATCAGGAATTATAGTTATACAACTTTGAAACATTTTTATTTTGAGTTTAAATTCATATGATTACTTGAGAAGTGTATGTATATGAATCGATAAAACAAATAATCTAAGACAATTATGTAAGATTCTAATGATCAAGAGTCTTTTTCTGAGTATGTAAAATTGCAAGTCTCGGATCATTGTTAAGCCAGTTATCTAGATCCTCATATCTCTTCAAGGCCTGCACTTCGAATCTAGAGGCTCTTTGGTCCAAAATTTCAATTCTGAATTGAAGTCTACTAATCTTGTCATCAAATTCTTTTTCTTCTTCTGGCTTCATCTGTCCCTTCTTGGCCTTAGCTTCCTCTCTCATGAGATTCTCCTTCTCTTCTTCTAATCTCTTCTGAATGATCTCAGCTCTAGCCAAGATTCTTTCCTTCAATTTACTCAAGCACTCATTTCTGACCTCAAGAGCTTCCTTATAGTCCAAATTATGTTCCTTCTTAAGGAGACCCTTTCTAGCCAAAATAGGATACAAGTAGTCACCTTCATGCTTGTCTTGAGATTCTTCGTCATCCTTCTTCTTATTGGCGTACTTATATCTTTCCTTAGCCTTGTCATGGAGGGTCTTTTCAAGGACATCTCTATTGGCTTCTTCAATAGCATTAGTTTGTCTATATTCGTTGATCTTATCTTCTCTCTTTCTTTTATCATCGATTTCACCCTTGGCAACATGTTCTTGATTCTTCATTTGAGTATAGCACTCTTTTTCAAGGTCATGGACCTTCTTATGTTCTCTTTGTTCCTGACTGTCTTGCATCTTCTTATCACCATCGCTTAGCTTGGCCTGTCCTTGAATGGCTTCTCTTGGGATTTCCTTGATAAGAGGGTAAATCTGACCCTCTTCCAAGTGATAGATGATTCTGACCATCTTGGGAATATTAACAACCATCTTGGCAATTTGTTCGTTAGCAGGGTAATGGGGATTTCTTTCGAATTTTTGAGTTAACTTGGTAATGACGACTGTGCCAACGTGATTGTCAACGTAGGAGTAGTCTCTGGTGTTGGGGTTTTCTCTGGGCTCAAATCTGATACTTCTGTATATGACTCTATCGTCTCTGCCTTGGTAGTATTCCATGGTCTTTTCACCAATAATTTCGACTCTTCTGATCAAACCATCGACATTTCTATTGGGATAGAAGATAATTTCTCTTCTTCTACGGTCAATTTCGGTGACCTTTTTCCAGTTGTGGGGAATATTGGGATCATAATATTCAACAGTCTTGAACTCGAATGGGAATCTTCTTCTAACTCGAAGCTTATCAACTCTGTGTTTGAAGAGACATCTTATTTCCTTAACCTTCAATCTTCTATAGTCCTCGTATATAGTGATTCTCTTGACCAAACCATCAACCTGAGAATACTCAGCAAAGTTTTCTACAGTACATTTTGAGTAGAAAATGCATCCTTCTCCTAGAGGAGTTCCTTGTTGATAAGCCTCATAATCAAGGATAATTTTAGGGGGCCAGGGAGGAGGCATATCCAGGATTTGAGCAGCGTCTTTGAGGTCTTTATCTGGGTCTGAGTCTTCTTGTTTTTCATGGGGCTGCATTTCTGGGTCTTCGTCAACACCTTCAAGGGCGAAGTTAGCAAAGTCCATGGTATCCAACATGACATATTCCCAGTTATTAAGAGTATTCATATCTTCAAAATTGACTTCTGCACAGGGAGTATCAGGCTGCATGTTGATCCAGAAATTCCTGTTGTTAAAAACGGAGTCAACAGTTAAGTAATATTCACAGTTCAAGGGGTATATACGGCCAGTGGTAGGCTCGATGAATATATCCTTTTCAACTCCTCTCTTTCCTGCTTTAAGAAGAATCCAGGCATGTTTTCTGTGTCCTTCATATGGATCAGGAATGAGTTTTTCAGGGATTTCATCGTTGATAGTTCTGGCCTTTCTTTCCTCTTCTTCCTTTTGCTTTCTGAATCTTTCTTCAGTCTCAGTGTCGTACTTTGAGATGATAGGAGGCTTTTTATTCAGACCAAATTCGCTTTCCTAAAATTTATATCAACTGAGTAAAGATTATACCTTGTTAGTGTCTTCAGAGACGTTCTCATCTTCGTCAAGACCCTCCAACCCCTCAGTATTCATTTTCTCATATTCCATATAAGTTTCATTTTTCGTAGTAATGATCATATCGGCCTCTCCAATAACAACATATGCATCGTAACCAGTTCCCAACAATATGGAGCACAAGAGGATTGACATATCGAAACTATCACCCTTTTGCCATTTCATAACATTGGTTGGAGAGGGAATAACTGGTGGATATTGGTCAGGAGGATCCAATTCTTCATATTGAATGAAGTTTGCAATGAACTTAGCAGCCTTCTCATACTCGTACAATTCTAGATATCCCATTTTTGTTGGTCGGAGAGTTGTGCAGATAAACTTGTATACATCACATTCATTCTTTGGACAAAGATATAACTCTCTATCTGGATCATAGGCAATCTTGAATTGCTTTTTGTATTGTAAGACATGTTCCAAAACAAGTTCTTCTTTAGGGCTATTCTCAGTATAGCAAGTGGGAACAGGCCCATATCTACCTTCCTTAAAATCTTCACAACGAGCTAGCTTGTCATTAATAACACCACGGGATCCAACCAATTTAGCTAAGTTCTCCATTAAATGACCAGGACTATTTGGTTGCTCTTGAACTTTTGGTTCTGCTATGTGTTCAGGAGATTCTGCCATCGCTAAGTTACAAATTTAAATTATTCTAAATAAATAAAAATGAATTCGTTAATTACGAAAATAGGACACGTAGGCTCTTCTGCTCTGAGAAAAGGGCATTATTCTATAAAGAAAACCTAACTACTGAGACTTCTTATCAAAAAATACAATAGGAAGAAGTTTCTAAACGAAATTATTTCTTTTATTTGTAAATAAAAATTTAAGCATGTTATCTAAAGTCAGATTTTCAGGCCTTGTGAGACAAACCTTCAATAAATCCACTAGAAACTTCGCAAACAAAATAATAATTCCCTCAGGCAAAACTATTACATTCCCTTTGAATCTGAATGGTGTTCCCCCTGCTTCTGCCGAAAAAAATCAATTTTATCAATCAGCTCTTGAACAAATCTTGGACACTGATATCCAAGAAGGCTTCAAGTTAGCTTATAAAAGTACTTTGGATGCCCTAATTAATAATGACTTGGAATTTTTCCAGGACATCTGTGAACCTCGACTTTATGAAGAAATTCAAAATGGGCTAGATGCATTGAAAGAGGCTGGCCTTTCAGCTGATGGAGACCACTTAGATACTGACGATGTTAGTGTTATGATTAGCTCTCTGTCAATGATCTATGGAGTAAGTCATGATAGATCGAAGAATCAAGATAAGGATCAATATTTTGCAAGAGACATGAATTTTAACGGAATAGAGATGAAGTTTTACCAGCCTAGATTCCCTGATCCTAACATGTTGAGAAAGTTATATCCTTTTCTTCAGATTTCCTGCACCTTCTATTCAAGTCCTATAAATTTTGTTATCAAAGATAAGGAAGGAAACCCTATCGCTGGACTTCAGTCCAATAAATATCATAAGTTTGTCTTTGAAAGCGTTAATGAGTCAGGTTCAGATGGTATTGGACACATCCAAAATATCGCTAAATCTATGACAGGATTGTTTGGGGCTATAGGAATGTTTGGAAATCACAATGCAATGAAGACATTCATTCAGAATTTGTTCAATACAAAGGAATTGACTTGGAAAATCGCAGACATAGATGATCATTTGAATGGCAATCCTTTTACATCATAAGATTTTTGTAAATTTGTTCCTGTAGATAGTAATTAAATGAGAATTTCGTGAATACACCAATATACTAGGAGGATGAACAATAAGTAACTAAACATACCACAGAAAGAAAAGATAAGATGACACAGTTATAAAACTTTATACATTAGTTTTTTTATTTAGAAAAGCAGCCAAAAATTGAAAAGCAGGATTTACTATGACCAGGATATTTCTTTTCAATATGTGCCCTTATAAGCTTTTTTAACCGCTCATTTGGAGCAACACTAAGGCACTTCTTCAAGGTAGTCAAACTAAAGTCTAGATTGTCTAAGAAGAATTCTGCTACATGTGCATGGTTCCACCTTACAGCTGCTTGTATGGGTAGTTCCTCCACTAAGGGATTTTTGCTTACCTACAGAATGAGAATTATATAGCCATAATCATACGGTTGATGGGATATCAGGGTTAGCATTCCTTGAAAACAAAAATGTTACAACATCAATATTTCCATTTTTTGCGGCAATGTATAGAGGAGTCTGGCCAAAGATGTTCTTTCTATTCAGCAAATGGTTTGGATCACTTGATTCAAATATCCACCTGAAATGCTATTAGAACCTTTGCTAAATTTACTTTTTTGGATCTTTTTCTATCATCTCTTTCATATAATCAATATGTCTTTTTGAGCCGATCTGGCAACACTGAGTGAAAATTTGTGTTGTTCTAATTATCTCAAAAGCTTCTTTTGCAAAATCTTGTCTCTACACTATTAATTTTTTAACGCCCTCTATTACCGATATATCTCGCTTACCAGGATTCTTCCATTGCCTCAAAGTATACCTAGCGATTTCATCAGAGATGTCATTCTAATAATGAGTTTAGACTAAGTATTTGTTACCACATTTTCTATACTTTTAACTTCCTCATTTTTAAATAAGCTGACCGAACGAAACACATGACTGAGTTTATTCCAATGTTTCTTTGCAGCAGTTGATCTAAGAAGGTTATTAAGAGCTATTTTCTCTTACTCATCTGTCTTGGTTTCTGTGAATTTGGCCAACGGATTTCTCTTTTTTGCTCTAGGATCTTCAAGAGGCTTTTCATGGGCATCTATATTTGAAATTGAAGGATGCATCCCTTCTGGAAAGGTTAAAACTGAATCTGCTCTCTCTTTCCTCCTGATTTCTCCATTTTGAGTTCCTTGGGATTTGGTTTCTTCACTATCATTTATGATGTGAGCTTCAAGATTCCTCAATGTTTTAGCAATATTCGTGCAGTCATCCAATCTAGCTATATCTTCTCTCGGGGAGACATCCTCCTCTATTGTTTCGGGTTCATATTGATAATTTTCGATGTAAGTTATTCTTCCTTTTGCCGCAATTGCTTCTATTTTGTCCTTAGCGTCGTTCAACGGTGTGATCCCTTTTAATTTGGTCATGGAAGTCACAGAATTATGAGTGGTCATTGTAGGAGTTTCGTTATCTTCGATAATTCCTGGTAATTGGTTTGTATTAGGTGAAATCATTTCTGGTTTGTGATCTGTAACTTTCTCGAGCGGTAATCTCTCAATATCTGGCTTATTCTGGGGTTTAGGATAAACTCTATTGCTATCCCGAGAACTCATAAATATTTATTATTTAACTCTTTAATTTGCAGGATTTAGAATACCTTAGAACCATTATTTTAAGGAGAATAATCATAGGATTTGATAGCCTA
>Ga0065720_1019947_pt1 | contig 18434 bp, 16 predicted proteins | sample Thericmetagenome_FD_59107 | JGI IMG/M metagenome (GOLD analysis project Ga0065720, IMG submission 59107) | Thermophilic microbial communities from the Joint Bioenergy Institute, California, USA of rice/straw/compost enrichment - eDNA_2 v2... | ecosystem: Engineered > Solid waste > Grass >...
CCCCCGGGACGGAGACTCGGCTCGTTTTCGTCCGTTCTCCGCCCTCCATGCCACCGCATGCCACATTTGCTCGCGCCGCAAATAGCTGCATGCCACCGCCTCTTTGCCTAGAGAGTTGCATTTTATCTGCCATTTGCGCCGGCCCGACGACCCAAAAGAATTTTGCCAAAATTTTCTGGCCGACAGCTCAAGACTCGAGACCGAGCCCGCGGGCGACCGCTATGCTTCCGTGAGGCATCGCTTGCCAAGCAACTGTTGGAGCAATATACATCTCACCTACAGCGCGACAACCAAAAACACCTTAACCGGCTATCGGTTATCGTTCACGATCCTCGCCAGCAATAATAACCGCGCTCTTCTATTGTTTAGACACAGGATACACCTTCAAACCTTAACATCACAACTGTTGGTGTGGGGACGCGAGCCCATTTCGACGACGTTCCCCAGCACTGTCACAGGCTTCAGCGGACTGAAACAACTAAATCAGGAGAGCCGTGTTTCCGCCCACGGCCGGTCGTTTGGCCGCTGTTGAATGCTACGGGAAGCTTCCATGGACAGCAGCCTCTGCCCCTCCAACATCCCTGCGAGCCTAGTTGCCCGTATGAGCGGCCATTGTGTCACAGACATGCCTCGACTCTCCGGCCCGCCACACCATCATTCGATATCGGAAGGCGCTTAGTCCTCCGATCAGAGGAAGATGAGGAAAGTTAGCGCTTTGGTAGAAGCTCGATCCTCGGGTGTCCCAGATGCAGAGCTGTTCGACCCAGGTAGACCACTGCGTCTTTCTTCAGCCCGAGTGAAGCTCGACGGCTGCATGTAAAACAAAAAAAAAATGGCCACTCTCAGTCAAGCCCTGTTGCACAGCGTCTCCGATCCGCCATATCGGAACGTCGTCTGGCATCCAACGATGAGCAGGTGTCAGTACCGCAATGATGCACACCAGCAAAAGCCATCTTCTACCGCCCGCAGCCAGTAGTAGATGAGAGGAGATCTTCCTTGGTTGAGGAGATACTGCGCACGGTAAGTTTAGGCTGTGTAACACCGGATGTGAGAGGTCAGACTGTCTTGTCTTCTCAACAGCTCTATCGGTGATCTGATCTGAGATATGGGGATGTAACAGAGCACCTTTGATGAAGGTAGCATGCCATCCTCAAGACCGACTACTCGTTTTGTAGCCGCCGGGAGTCGTTGCTCGTAGAAACTCATCGTTTCACAATATCTCCAATCAATCTTGAAATCCGTAACTCATCATCGGACCTGATCCTTCCAACCTGCATCTCTGGCCTGCATCTTTGAATATTGTGTGCCTGCATCCGCCCCCAAGTGCAAGGCAACACGGAGCTACACGACAGCCTTGTTGAACACGCCAGATGAGTTTTTGATTTCGACTTTGAGTCTTTCATATATTACCAGCCCCAAATCTGCCATTGGGATCAATGACGGTCACCCAAGATCGCGGTCGGCGGCCTTGGCACCTGATACAGGGATGAACACTCTTGATGCCGGCCGCAGATCAACTTGGGGCTGCCGTTTTGTGGTGGCCATAGGGAGAATGGCGTGTCTGAACATTTGGAGGTCAGCCCGGCTCTAGCACTGGGCCCTTGATAGAAGTGAACAGCTCTCTCCCGATCGTTTGACTTGTTCCAACGGGGCCTACAAGGTGGTTGAAGCCGAACGTGTCAGAGCCAGCCCCTTGCAAACGTGCTGAAGAACCAGAAACGGCAGAGGAGGGTGGCAGTGAGTGAGCTGGCCTAGCCCAACCCACACTGGTGTGCGAGCTGCTGGCACACTGGGACCCGCTAGAGCCAATGGGGCCGAAAAACAGAGCATGTGCCGCCAAGAATGATGGTATCCAGCGCTGCGCTCCACTTGCATCCCCGCTGCAGGCTCTCTCCTGAGCCGCCGTCGCTCTGCAGGAGCAGCCAGGAGCACACCAGGAGGTGTGCCACTGGTGACTGGTCGGACGCGGCCAGTGTCATCGAGCGTCAAATCAATCGGCCGTCCACCACTGGCATTTCACCACACAGTGCACACACCTCTTTATCTCGAATCACCCATTTCCCAATCCAGAAACTGGACCATCCCTCCCAAACCTCGCCGATTTTGCCTACAGCGTCAAATCAGACTGGCTCTCCTGATTTGGCTATTCCCCATACACACTGATAGACCAAGCAATGTTTCGTTTTTCTCATCTCTAACAGATTGTGTGCATTGTGCATTTTTCGGGTTTGATCAGGCTCGTAGACTTGATACTAAAGCTTTCGAGAAAAAGGACCCCATCGCGACGTTGAGCAAAAGCGCAGCAGTAAACCCACGCCAAAGTCAAAAACCCAAGACTGGGACCAAGACCAAGCCTAGGCGGTGGGCCAACAAACCGACACAGCAGCACTGGGACCAGCACCAGCCAGGCCTCGCCTTTCTTCGCCGTAGTCCTCCCTCTTCTCCTCCACCACTGCACCACAACCTTGTCCTTGACTTTAATCCTCGACCACCTGCACATCCACTCATCAACCACCAGCCTTTCTCAACAAGCCTTCCTGTACCAACCCTGCAACCCCAGCCTTCTGCCTCTTCCCACCTCACAACCCCATCAATTGCACTGCGTGCATCACCTTTTCTACCACAACACAAGCGCGTCTCTTGACGAGACCACTATTTTTTTTATTTTTCAGTTATCACCATCTTAGAGCACTCCAGTCCCTTAAACCGCCACAACCATGGCCCAGCCAGTACAGTCGATCAAAGTACGATGATCCGTCGCCCCTTATCCAACCATTATCTCCAACGCCGCCAATTCCAACCTCATCTCGAGCACCACAAGACATCCTATTCATCGATCTAAATAAGAGAGCGTGCTAACTAATCTGCTCAAATCTAGTGCGTCGTCACAGGTGACGGTGCTGTCGGCAAGGTACGACCGTGGTACCCGCGCACGCTGCGCACAACACGCACACGAAGTTGGGCTTTCGCGACTGACATTGAGCTCTGCAGACATGCCTGCTCATTTCCTACACGACAAATGCCTTCCCCGGCGAATACATCCCCACGGTGTATGTCGGACCTCTTCTCGCCGCGTCTTGTTTGCTCACTCCAAGTCCGCCAGTTGACACGCGCATTATAGGTTCGATAACTACTCGGCCAGTGTAACAGTCGATGGCAACCCCATCAGCCTCGGCCTGTGGGATACTGCTGGGCAAGAAGACTACGACCGCCTACGTCCTCTGTCATATCCTCAGACCGACGTCTTCCTTATCTGCTTTTCTCTCATCAGCCCGCCGTCCTTCGACAACGTGCTTGCCAAGGTGAGTGGCAAGAATATTGCGATCACTTTTTGTAAATCTGTTTGTCTAACATCCTGTAGTGGTATCCTGAGATCAGCCATCATGCACCTGGCACCCCCATCATCCTCGTCGGTACGAAGCTAGATAAGCGTGATGATGCCGAGGAAATCCGCAAGTTGGCCGAGAAGAAGATGGCTCCCATCACATACAAGCAGGGCTGCGAGCGCGCCGCTCAGATCAATGCTTACAAGTACGTCGAGTGCTCGGCCCTGACACAATTGGGCCTTAAGGCCGTCTTTGACAGCGCCATCCGGTAAGCCTTCTCCAGCCCAGTCCATCTGCTCAATCTTGATGCTTATCCTACCGTAGCGCTGTTCTCGACCCCCAGAAACCCTCGTCGAGGCCGGCCAAGAAAAAGCAGTGCACGCTGCTTTGAATAACATGACGCGGCACATATCCACTCGACTCGACTCCACGTCGAATCCTCCTAACCCCCGTACCACGACGATGAATGAAGATTCCGCGATACGAACAACCATTTATACCCGATTGAAGGATCTGTGTTTTTTTTTTTTCGGCCCCGGCCTTGCGCTGCGTTGCGGGAAAAAAAAAAAAAGAAAACTTCTTGGATCTTTGGGTTCGGTATCTGGTGGCATCCTCCTCTTTCCTTTTATCTCCCTCTCTCTCTCTCCATGACGGTGGGCAAATGAAGTATATGTGTGTGCGCAGTTCTACTTAGGGAAGGGAAGGGGGGATCAATCGGGGGTTGAGAGTCGTTTCACCTGCACCAAACTATACAACTTTCGCCACCACTTGAACTACAGAGAATGAGGCGCAACGGAGCGGAGAGACAAATGGTAAATTACTAAACGGGAACCGCAAAGCATTTCCCTGCTCTTATTATTATCTTTCCTTACCCTCACCAGGCCATTGTCTGATCTGGAGAACAATACACAGAGATGTTACTTAGTCGTTGCTTTTCTTTGCGTCGTCCTTTCGAGAGATTACACTTCATAGGTCTAGGCGATGGCTGTGAGGATACGGGCACCAACGCTATGTTTCGTTTTCGGATCTCTGCATTATCGCTCTTATGAATGACGAATATCTACTCTTACATTCTTCAAGTCTTAATGTTGTCGAACTGGTGAGACCAAACATTAATGAATGGCCTCCAAAGTGGTTGGCGGTTTTTGGTGTGGGATAGGCGACCTCTATCTCAATCTCGGCCTCACCTCCCCATGGAATCGTCTTCGCCCCTTATGGACGATAGCACAGCACATACTCATTGTCGGAATGGATATGATTTAGATGGATGAAAGGTCGAACTTATGCGATGGAGATCCTTAACATTGGATGGGAGAGGGAATAGAAGGGTGGATGGATGGATAGCTGTACTTGACACCAGGACCAAAGGTTGTTATGTCTTCGTTGGATTTGCTTCTTCATTCCCTCGTCAATTGACCTTTCCTGCATTATTTGACAACTACTGGTTCAACACTACCTACAGAAAGACAGGCAAGGCTGGCGGCGTTTAGCTGACTTGGTTTTTGGTCTTTTTTTTATTTACGTTTGTTTGTTTTTCCATTTCTTTGTTGTGTCATTCTGCACCCTCCCCTCTTTCCCCTCCCTATGTATTTTGTATCGTTGTTGATTCTGACTTTGGTGCTGCTATTGCTTTCACTTTGCCTAGGTGGTTTTGCTCCCCATTCCGCGTTTTCTTGCGTTGGAACGTTAATTCAGGAGCACAGAGTCAGCGTGCTGCTGTAGGTAAAAGGAGAGTAGTAGCGGAAGAAAAGAAGTTGTTGATAGAAGTTGTTTGATGTTGGTGTGGATATGTGTTGAGAGTGAGACAGTGCCCTTTCAGCAACACAAAACCATAACTTGAATGAACCATGCATAAGATGAGAGTGCAGTGGCCGTAAAGATGCTTATAGTCTCTATGCTTCCATTCGAGTTGGCGCACTGCCAAAACAAAGGGGTATCAGTAATACATCATGCTCCCATTCCGGACTTTCTCCCTCCATACTACAACACTCTACTTCGCCTTATACTGCACCTGCATCCGCCTGCTAGGATGAATATCCTCTTCGTCCCTCTGTTCTTGTTCTTTCTGTTGCTTCTTGTCCTCTCCCTGTTGCTTGCCGGCGTTATCTTTTTCCTTGTCTTTCTTCTTCTTCTCCTGCTCAATCTTCTTAAGCCTCTTTTCACGCTCCTGGTTTAACTTTGCATTCTTCTGCTTTATCTTCTCCTTGCGCCGCTGCGTCTTGCCGCCACCACCAGCACTGTTCACCTGGTTAGTCTTTCTTCCTGCACACACACACGGCCCACTTCACCAATGCAAGAGGGGTATACATACGTCAATTCAACATTAATCTTCCTCGCCGGCGACTTCCCATCATTGAATATGCTGTGGTGCATCTTATCCAGACACGTCTTCATGTGGTCAAACCGGCCAAACTCGACAAAGGCGATGCCGCGTGACTTGGAAGGGTCGTCACGCTGGGTTAACAGGCGCACAGAGATTGGATGCAACGCAGCGAAGTGCGCGCGCACAGAGTCGGCGGTCGCTGTGAAGGGGAGGTTGCCGACGAAGACGATGAAACGGGTTTTCTTTTTTAATTGTTGTTGTTGTTGCTGCTGCTGCTGCTGCTGGTCTTTATTTTCTGGTGTGTCATCTTGTTGATTGCCGTCTTGTTGCTCTTGTTGTGCCTGCTCTGTGTTGGCAGAGTCGGACTTCTTGTTCTTCTTGTTCCTCTTTTTCTTCTTGCCGGACTTGTCATCGCCAGCGGCACTGGATTCCTTCGTGACATTGCCGTTGGTCTGGTTCACCTTGCCCTCTTGATCAACCTCCATAGACTCCGACTTCGTAACCTCCTCCTTCTTTTCCTTTTTCTTAGCCTCTGCCTTCCCGGTGCTGTCGAGCTTGCTCTTCTTTACGGCCGGGCTGGTCTCCTCATGCTCCTGGACGTCAGCGATATCCTCATCGGCGGCGCGTTGCCTCTTCTTCGATCCCTTGGCCATGATTGTTGTGGTTGATGGGCTGTAGCCGAAGTCAATTGACTGTTGAAGGAGTATATGATTCGAAATTACAATTTGGTTGAAAAAGAGAGACCGTCCTCTTCAATCCCTCTTCGAAAGTGAAGTACCAGCCTGCAGCTTGCAACTTGGGAATTTTCCTGCCGCTCCCTCTCCAGCAAAAAAAGGCGGACAGCCGACCTTTTCCCAGTGGGGCTGTCCAGGGTCCAGTCCCGTTTCAGCTGGAAAAAGTGGAGCTCTTTAACAGGCTGCGGCCCGTTCAGCGGCCACCTCACTCACCTACCATAAACCGTTGCCGGCCGGAGCTCACTGTTTGATGGGCTGTGTGATGGATGGTTGGATGGGACCCTATGCACGGCAGTCCGATGGTGTGAGTGGTGGAGTTTTCCCTGTGCTGCGAAACCCTTGTCGATGTCGATCTCTTGCTCTCCCGGGTTGGAGAGTGACGTCAAGAGGGAAGGTATTTCAAGATGAACTCAGGGAGTGGATTTAAAATTCTTCATAAAAGAAAGATGTATTTCAGATTCAGAGTTTACTCGATCGAATGACATTCATTTGGGAACTGACACGGTGGAAGCTGAAGGAGACTGAGAGTACACTCTCTATTTCATGGCTTTCGGGCGACGGTTAATTCCCCTCATCACTTGGACTTCCACAGAGCTCAGTATACAAACCAGTGTTTCTATAAAGTGACTGGAGATAAGTAACCTAAAGGGAATTTGTTAAGAAGTTACACACACTGTAAAGAGAAGTATAGCAACAGGAGGAAATTTAGAGAGTGCATGGAATGGACATCTCAAAGCGTCCCAGTCTAAGCTAACAGTCAATCAGCCTCCCATTCAACGTCATACATTTGCCGCAAAATCCCTATCCAACAAAGCCACCATGCACGTTCATACTCCAATCTCGCATCCGTCACTCTCAAACCTAAGCCTTCTCCTCGTTGTGCACCTCATACGCCGGAGCCGGAGCAACAGCATCCTCATACGCAGGCGGCAGGTCCTGGTTCTCCATCAGACCAGCCCTCTCCTCATCAACAACTACAGCCTCCTTCGCAGAAGGCTTGGGACCGATCATGCTTTCATTATCATTCTCGCGCGGGCGGCTGGACAGGAACTTGCGATAGGTCGAGACGAGAAGGGTGCCGATGGCCATGCCGATACTTAAAATTGTCAGTAAACTAATTTTATGGGACAAAGAAATGCTTTACAGGGAAACTTACATGCTAACGCTCACACCAGCAACAATGCCAATCAGGACAGGGACAAGGATGTTGACGGCAACATCGTGAACCATCTGAGCCCATGATTCTTCCGTATGCCAGGTATCATCGTGCTTCAGCTCATCAGCGAAGGGGCTCTCCGGGGGAGGGGGCGGCGGGGGATGATGGTGGTGAGGATGGTGAGGCAGGAAGCCACCAGGCGATTGGGGGGGCATGTGGTGTGGGCCAGGGCCGCCAGGCATATGGTGAGGGCCAGGCATGTGGTGCGGCATATCGTTGGGCCTGCCATGGCAGCCGCCCTTGAAGATCTTAAGCTGCTTGAGCTTCTTGAGTTGCTCCTTGGTGTAGGCGAGAAGCTCACAGAAGATGTCAGTGCATTCCTCGGCGGTGTCGTCGTTGCCGGACTCCTCCTGCTGCTGGTCAACCGACTCGGTGATCTCGACGACGATAATTTCAAACTCGCCGTCGGCAGGCTTAGTGGGAGTCGCGGGTTCTGACCCTTCCTCGTCACCCTCGTTGTTCGAAGTTATGGCAAGCTGAAGACCTTCCTCGGTGATTGGGGAATCATAGGGCGTCCCGGCTGTAACTGCCTTAATGTCCGCGATAACCAGCCGGCCTTCCTCGTTCTGGAGCATGCTAATGCTGACCTCATCCGGGATGCCGTCCACGGGAATGTGATCGACACTGTGGATGAAGAAGCGCAGATTGAGGAGCTTGATGTTCTTGCTGCGCTCCTCCATCTCCCTCTCATAGTATTCTATGCCCCAACCGATAGACGGAGTGTGAAGAGGCTCGGGAAGGGGACTAGCCGGATTGCATAGATTCGGCACAGAGCAGTCCAGTTCATACCAGGCGTAAAACTCGTGGTAGTGCTTCTGTTCGTCGATGGGCCAAATCTGACGCTGGTCCACCCACAAGCTGTCTGGCTCGTTATCGTGGTTAATGATCTTAAACATGAATGTAAAGAGACCATATTTGGGCTCTGTAGGATCCTTGCTGTGACGTTTGCCGGGGCAGCCGTGGCACGTGACAGCGATTTGATAGCTGTCGGGAACAGAGGAAGCGAACAAATCGAAGTCATTTACACTCGAATCGCTGAGAGCCCTGGCGATAGTATCAACAGCATCAGTGGGAGCGTCACTGAGCGCAAGGTCAATGTCCTTATTAGGGAGGTCTGGCGGTATCAGAAAGGCAACAGAGGTCGGTACGGCCAGCAGGCCGGCCGCAGCCGGTAGTAAGTTCAGTTTCATGATGCTGCACAGCCTTTAGGACGAAGAGTGTAGGGCGTTCGTAGTGGTAATGAGCGTCGTCAAAAAGGAGAAGTGTCACGGCATGTATAAGTATCGGAGGTATGATTAAAGCTGGTAGGTATCGATATCAAGAAGAGACCGAGAGGAACAAATGAAGCAAAGGAAACGAGAAGGCGACAATAGGTTGGAAACAAAGGCGAAGCACAGCAGTAGCCTTGTTGAAGAGAGAGAACAAGGGCACGGGCACGTGTGGACCATGGCGTGTTATGTTTGAGAGCGCCAAGAGACCCGGGAACCCGGGCTGTCTAAGGAACGTTCTCTTGCAGGCACCACTTGAACTCCTGAGGCAGTGATTCCGGACACTTTGGGAGCACTCACAGCGCAGGCTTGTTTCCCGAGCCCCATCTTGTGGCGTCATCTCCCGCTCCAACAAGGCAATGACCCGCCCCACTTTCTCCGGCTCTGGTTAGGATGAAGCGCCAAGACTACCCAAATTCCAATCGACAGCAGCCTGAGGCAGCATGAACGAAAGGGCTCCACCACCAAACTCGCTCTCCACGATCGGATTGCACCTTGGGAATCACAACGTCTCAGACAAATCGATCCCATGGCTCATCTTCATGCTAGCGTAGCCACCCACATGAGATGGAATCATACATTTATTCAAGCTAACTTTCTGACTTGACACCCTCATTGAACTTGATGTCCTGAAGTCAATATCATCGGCTTCTTGAGTCCATCAACAAGTTGGTCGACATCTTCAGCTTGATTGGTCTCCACTCACACACTTGTTCATCTACGTACTTTTTCTGAACGCCACTTTCCTCAACTGCCATCTCAAGGGTATCTATATTCCAGCTCAATCCACTTCATTCAATCCCATCGTTCCTAGACCGGCACTAACCCAACAATGCTAGTAACTACCCTAGGCAAAACATAGGTAACTGTCTCTCGTATCCCGAAGCAAACTGCCAAAGAAAAGCTAGTCTAGCTTGCTGTGTAGTCAGTGTAATGTACAAGTACAGAGTAAACAATAGTATAGTGATCGATCCAGTGATCTAGCCCTCGCCGGCCGAACCGAAATCCCTCGCCACATTGGTGCGAAATATTCTAACGTACAGACCAAAATTAGAAAAGAAAAAATACCAACCCTTTCCATCTCATCACCCTCTCCATATACCCCAGTAAACTCCATAAAAGTAAAAAAAAAAAAAAACACTTTGACTCTCCAAGCCGACAAACCCAACGTACACCCGACCAACCCAATTTCGATAACCTTTTACCCCATTCCACTCCCAACCCTCCTCCCATCCCCCAAATCAATCACGAACCCCACCAAATCCACCGTCCTGCCTTCCCCAATCGTCACATTTCTCGCCTGCTCTAGGCTAACCCCAGACGCGGGCGACGACGATGACCTCCCATCGCTATTCTCAGTACCACTCCCACCTAGCCGACTGCCCTCGGCCGCGGTAAAAAATCGCTGCAGGCTCTGCTGCGCTGTCTCTGCTGCGTCGATTGTGACTTCTTGCAGGACGTAGAGCACGGCCACGCGCGCGAAGTCGAGGCGGTCTTCCGTTACGGTGAAGACATTCCCTCCGGGAACAGAGGTTGGCATAGGGTCGCCGCTGGAGAGGCTGGTTGTTGTGGTTGTCATGATCGTCCTAGTTGCTGTCGGAGTTGGTGAGAACGACGTCGAGGTGGTTGTGGGGCGGATGATTGTCAGCGAGAGCGTTGTGCCAAGGTTGCCTGTGACTGTTGTGCGGATGGTTGTGGCGGTCACGCCGGGAGTCAGAGTGAACGTGGTGAAGGGGAAGGCAATGACGGTGATGGTGGTAAAGAGAACGCCGTCGATGACTGCGGCGTTTACTCCATCTGGGACGACGGCCTGAATAGACGAGCTAGCCTGGCGAGTCGAGTGGCCGTTAAAAGTCACGAGCGCATTCTCAGCTGAACAGCTCAGCCCGCCAGCATCAAGTTTCATGAGGATAGTATCGGCCGATAGGGGCACAGAAAAGTTGGCCTGCGCTTGTTCGATCAGGCGTGGGATGGCATCGCCGACCGTGACGTTACGAACCGTGGCGTCTGTCCCTTGAAGAGGAAATGTCACGCAGCCCACCGGATCGAATACGCTGCAGTCGGCACCTGTCCAGCCATTAACGCAGAGACAAGAGCAGACTCCATTGTTGAGCACATTCGTGCCACCATTGCGACACATGAGCTGCTGCTGACATTCTTGTATCGCTGCCTGCGCCCCATCAGCCGCCGGCTTCTTGAGTACGAAGAACTGAATGGGAAGGGCGATCGCCGCGACCACCAGGATGATGATGACAATTATGACGAGGATGAATGCCCAGATGGGCAACCCACAATACCTGCGCCGACGTCTTCTCTCCCCTCCTCGTTCTGAGCTGTTGTTCGAAACAGCTTCATGAGAGGTGGTAACGGTGCGATTGATACCAAAAGGTGAGGGCCATGATAGACCCTTCACACTCTCGCGAAGACTGCGGCGATCGCGCGTCGTTGTTGCTGCTGGGTTAGCCGGAGGGGGGAAAGCAGCCAGCATGTCTGAGATTCCCGACTGGTGTTTCTCGACATTACTCCTGCTGTTGTTCTCGTTGGTCCACGGAGGCATGTCGTCCAAATCGCCAAACCGACTGGCCGGTCGTCTGCCTTTCTCAAGGCTCGCAGCCAGTCTAGTCGCACGCCGGATGAGCTCCGGTAAGCTCGTCAGGCTTCCCCGAGCCTCCGCGTTCCGAACGGCCTCCATATCCAACCTTGGCGGCCTTCGTATTGCTGATAACCGGCTGTAACCCCGACCACCGGCGGGCTCAGTAAAGTTCGAGGTCGGTAGAGAACTGTTGCTCGACTGATCTTGCCCGTTCGCCGAGGAATTGGCTTTCGACGTGGTATCCGTACTCACCGCCGAACCCGTGGGCACCTTAGCAAGTGATTGTTGCAACCCCGAGTCACTCGAACCCTCAATGTAACCTGTCCCATCTTTCAAAGGTCCGGTCTGACCCGGCGGTGGGACCGGCAATTCATTGCCATTCACTCCTGCAGGATTGCCAGAAGCTCCTCCGGTCACCAATGTCGGCTTCGCTTTTCTTCCTACACTCGCACTTCTCACGAGTCCCCTCTCATCATCATCGGATTCCTCTGCAATCGCCTCGGCGTAAGCTGGGTCAGGATAATCGGGACTTGGTCCAGGTGACGGTGTCCCCCAGTTATCTGGCATCGCAGCGCTTGATGCGAATGATGTGCGAGATCGAGAACGAGGGCTTTCTTCGGGAATTGGTGAAACGTACGAGGTTGTTGAGTAGAAGGATGATGCACCGCGCCGGGATGATGGGGGAGGTCCGAGGTTAACGCTTCTCCTTGGTGGCCCCGTGGTTATTTGAACGGGAAGAGGAAAGTCGGAAAGAGAAGCAACGGATGAAATGGTGGATGGCGGTCGTGAAAATGATGATGGGGTTTCGGGAGTCCCGCGATAATCTGGGCTTGCGCGATCCCTTAGGGAACTGGGAGGATACTGAAAAACTGGAGTCGGTTCCTGCACCTTGGAGCTGTCTTGGATCAAAGGAACTCTACTTGGGCGCTGAGGTCTCTCTGGAGCTCGCGATTCTGCGGTCGGCGGCCGGTAAGGCTCGTCGACTACCGGGGCAGCGGGGATGGATTCTTGGAGCGGCCATTGCGGTACTGGCATCGGTCTCGAGATGGCGATTCCAATCGGTTGTTCATTTGCTGGACGAGGGTATGTAACCTGTGACCGAGGGCCCCGTGAAGCTGACCCAGCAGTAGGCGTTATTGCTGGTTGGCGGGGGACTGAAGGTCTTGCCATCGGTGGTGGTTCGTTGTCCATCCTTCCGAGCGCTGACCGCGTGGGAGGGTAAGGTTGACTTGGCAGGCCGGCGGCGGCACGTTCCCTTGCCCTCCTGACGGATCCTTCTGCCAGCGAGTCCATATCTCTTCCATTTTGAGAGTTCATTTATCTCAGGTCCCAGTCTGCACCACAACACATGCGGTATCACCTCTTAACTTCTTTCTATCGCCGAGTTCTGAGATGATATCTCTTCCAGACAACAAACTGGATAACCCATAGGCGGATCCCCGAGGTCTCCAGTGACAAGATAAGAGACAACTTGAAGATAAGATCGTCCAGTCAGCGGGTGGGAGATGTCGAAGTGAAGTAAGCCTCAAGATCAAAACCGTTTACGCGACCCTGATCGGAAGTGCGCGCAAACGACGGATATCCAACACCAAAGCAAAGCCGTGAAACCGTGGGTGTATGTATCCGGACAAACGAACGACGGCAATCTATGCGAAGGCGAATAGAAAACAGAAGAGAAGATAGGACCGCCGGCGTGTAACGCAGTACACCGGCCGTGGTGATCGAGCTATAAGTGAGGTAGAGGATGAAATGTATGTGGCCAAAAGCAGCTACCTTCGACCGCGCGAAGGTGAAAGAGATGAGATGATACGAGACAGAACTGAGCCGCAGGAAAGAAGAGGTTAGCCAGGTGGTTGTGAGAAGGGGGGCTTGAACCTGAGGTGAGCGTGAGTGAGTACCCAAGAGCCCACATTTGCCAATTTGGCCGGGGAGATGGCCCGGCCGGACTGGACCATGGCGCGGGATATGTGTAGGGGTGGCTTCACCCGCGTCCCGGAAGCTGAGAGGAAAGAAGGCTAAACATTGAAAACGAACGGGCTGCCGAAGGACGAGACATTACTTACACTTAACGTTTCAATGTCTTCTCCAACACTGTGGATATTGGTAGCATATTTGTTGATAACCTAGGCTCTTTGTTGTGAAAGACCTCTTGGTTAACAGATCCTTAGCCTATCCAGAGGAAGATGACCAGATCAGCGCAATGCGCCTTAGGGTGAGGTGATCTGGGTAGCGGGCGTCGATGATGAAGGCAACTAGGCCCACCCACAAAGGTTCTCTCGAAGGGAGAGGGGGGGGGAGACTGCGGTCGGACAGTTGCAGTGCACAGTCGAGGGGAAGGGGGTGTTGACAGGGGGGTCGGGGATCAGGTCTAAGAAATCGGGGTATGGGTGAACGGCTGTCGTTTCAGAATTGCGGGACAAGTGGCATGTTGGGAAAAGTCCACAGCACCAAGAAATTGAAAGAATGCGTGGATACAGGGGCTGAAGATCAAGGGAACATCAATCACTTCTGCGCGTTCTCACAGTAGTGCGTGGCCGTCCGTCTGTGGGTGATCCGTAATGTAGGTTTGGGCTGACGATGATGTCGATGGTAGTGATGATGATTACCTGTTTGCAACATGCGTTCGACGAAGGGCGAACAGTTGTACAAACGAGAAATTGCAACGGCCCAGTACAGCGGTTCCGTATGAGAGAGAACAAAATGGAATGAAAGGCTCAGGTGTTGACATACGATGTCGTCAACACCGCACGCCGCAGAAACGAGGGGCCAAAAACTCAGCCTTGACCCTCTCCATGCACAGATCAAAACAGTCGATGAGAGACCGAGCAAACGATGGCACTGATAGCAACAGAACTGAATTGATGAGATGGAGAGCTAGCCAGCGGAACTCTCAGTCATCCAAGTTACCGGTAAGTTGAGCAGGATTCGATCCTCAAGGGATGCAGAGCAACGTGACGATGGAGTTGTGAATGTGACTTGCAGTCTGCAGACTTCAGACGAGTAACAGCGTGCATTCTCAGGGTCCAGGTTCCCACGCTAGGCTGGGCCACACCCAGTGAGACCTAACGGGAGATCAACAGCACACCCAAGTCTGGGGATAGGCGGCTCCGAAAGATGTGCTAGGCACCATTGTTGTAAAGCTGAAAATAAACGGATATATCTAGCCGTTTCTATCAATCCTGTTTTAGACCACTTAACGCTGAACTGCGAGGGAATTCGAAGACTTTAATGATGCTGCGCCACACAGCCACAGCAACAACGTGCTCGGCAAGGAGCGCATCGGGACGCACGAGACCGAGCGCGCTCGAACCATCTCGTCCTTACGTCTCCTCGCAGCAGCTTGCGGGGTGGGACCCGGGCATCGGCAGCAAACTCTTCAACTGGCGCAACACAAACGTTGCGTTGGATGCGAAGGGGTTGTATCGATAATCCGTAGACGCCCGTTGATGGACTGTCGACGAACAAAGAGGGGACAACAGCGACCGACGACAACGCTCTCGTTGAGAGCAACGACGACGCGACCTCTCGGTCCGTGCACTGCATCGCAGCCACGCGTTGTCGCCGATGTCGAAGTGACCCCTCATCTCTCCCCACTGGCGCTGTCGTTCGTTCGTGGCAGTTTCCCGGCGTACATGGCGCCGTCAGAGAGAAGCCCCATCTGGTCGTTGAAGATCGGCTGATCCAAAACAGAAGACATGGTTGGGAGATCCCAGTTCCAGCGCAACGGGACTTTGATGAAAAAAGAGGGCCACTTTTTGCGGGAGATAAAGGAGCATCGCTAATGTGATCACGCTAGTGAAGCGTTTTCGATTGCTCCCCTTGTGGCTCCACCCAAGGTTCCATCAGGGTCTCTGCCCCAGAACCCACTGAGGAGGCAAGAACCGGCCCAGTTAGATTAGTGGATCTGGGCCATGCGGCCCATCGGGAGACCAGGCCTGGCCCAGCAGATGTGCCCCACATTGGATCTGATATCGGCGGGGGGTTTGTCCATCCGCGATCGCATCACGGCTATTGTCGTCCTCACGGTAAATACTGCATGATCACATATAACTTTGAGATACAAGAACCAAGATGATACCCATTTTTCGAGAACTCGGTTCGAACTTAGTCATCCTTCTATTCATAAAAATAAATACGTTATTTCGTGGATCACGACGACTCTCTCATTGTATCTCGCAATTCCTCAGCCCAATCTTTTCCTGCTTAATTGCTCAACATCATTGGCGTTTTAGACATATGCTTGTAGGAATCACATGCACGTCTCTACCTGAGCCAGGTATTTCTATCCAGGCTCACGTTGATATTACGGAAACACACATCAGCTTTCAACGCATAACCAGTCAACAATTCAGCGTTCACAGTATCACTTCTGATCCTCCTCCAGTTGTCCACGTTATAGGGCTGGTGAATTCAATTTCGCTAGTTTTGGCTTCATCTCCAGGTATATTTAAATTTGCGCATATACCGTCTAAGATATGCGACTTTCTTACAGTCGACAACAAATCCGTCAGTGCAATTTTGATTATTTTGTTTGGTGTTTTCGACAAGGGGTCTGGATACCTGCTAACCATGCACAAAACCCGACCGGTTAATCACATGTCGACGCTGATAAATATATCATCCCAAGTACGGGAGTACATTCTATGATCAAACGAATATGCCGTCGGTTGTCAGGGGTGTAAATTTGTTTCAAACCGGAAACAACAAAAATGGACAGAACCCCTGTGAGCCCGTATGTGTCTGGAATTTTCACCCGAATTTCATGATTAGCACAAGAACACCAGCCCTTCAAACTGGAAACGGAGTTTCATTGCAGACTCATTGCCAAGACACTGTTGAACCTCAACGCCCAGAATGAACCCTATGGCCCAATGACTATTGTATTTTCCTTATCCCTAGCCCGAAGTAAAGCATGGCAGGCATATAATCTGTCCAATATATATCATCATATCTAGTTCATAAACTCATGTCCATGAAGCCTTCTCCAACTATTCTTCCTCATTTCCAGCAAGATGAACAGCGAAAAAGAAACAGAATAGTCTTACGTGCTCGCACTTTCCAACCCGTCCATGATCATCTCAGTCAAAGGATAGGGCACTTCTCCCTTCTCCTCTTACGGCGGCGCCTCTTGCCGCCCCAGTCTTCCACACCAGGAATGCCGCCGATGTCGTGCATGTCCTCCTGAGTGTCATCCTTGCGTAGCATTTGCCGGCAGAGGTCAATAAACGCCTCATCAACGTTCGCTGTAGAGGGATGTTAGATACGCCTTGTCAGCTCACAAGGAATATCAACTATTCAACTTACTCCTCGTCCTGGCACTCGTCTCATAATACGGCGCGCCCCACCGTTGAGAGAGAGCAAATGCCTTAGCACGGTCGACAACCCGTTGGTCCTCCAGGTCGGCCTTGTTACCGACAATCACCATCGGGATGTCCTCGGAATCCTTGACGCGAATGATATCGTCGCGGAGCTGTTCGAGCTCCTCAAAAGACGCCTTGGACGAGATGCTGAACACTAGAAGAAAGCCATGGCCTGTCTTCATGTAGAGATCTCGCATAGCAACTGGGACTTGTGTTAGCTTGTCAACTGGTAATGGCATGGTAAGTGGGTTAATAATATACCGAATTGCTCCGTGCCAGCTGTGTCGAGACTATCCGAGGAGTGTCATGTCAGCATAATACCCAACTGTTTATTTGTCAGTGAAGACTTACATCTCCAAGACGACTTGGCGGCCCTACGAGAGGAGTTAGCCTTGGTCATCACTCAAGAATTGTGAGCTCAACTTACATCGACAGACTTCTGTGTCCTGTAGGAATCTTCTATCGTAGGGTCATAGCTCTCAATCCATTCATTATGGACAAACTGAGCTGTTGGCGAACATAGGTCAGCAGCATGTTAAAAGCCTTCAAGAATACCCAAGAGGTTTTGAGTGATGGTGTGGGGCCTAAGAATAAGCGTACCAGTAAGACAGCTTTTCCCGACGCCACCTTTTTCGTCGGCAAGCAACAAGACATCAGTACGAGCGCTGCATGTGACAAGGCACCAGCTTGGCGAGGAAAAGGTTTTTCTAGTGATGAAACCGGGGAGGGAGCAGACACACCGGCACCGAGAACAACGACATGAAATTCTCGGCTGAAAAGTGTCTATTGTCAGCATTTAGTTCCCGCTATAGCAAGTGACTGTAAAGATAGGAAAGGGAAGCCAAGCTTTAGGTAAGATAAGACGTGAAGCTCAAAGGTGGACTAACGAGCGAAACGAGAAGAAACGCACAAAATAGGGGCTGTGGACCGATTTCGGTAGAGCCCAAACTCAAGGGAGGGCAGAAAGGACCAGCGAAGATTTTCAGACAGTAAAAAGGGGGAAGCTCGCTCACCAAGGCTGATAATTGTATTTTGACGGCATTGTCACTCAAAAAAAAAAAAAAAAGAGAAAAATCTGAAGTTGAAATAATGATCGATCCACCAAGCGTATATCGATCGCTGCTGCTGCCCAACGTTCTCTGTTCTTCCGCCACTCTCTCACCAGGTTCTGGGGGGTAGACTTTGCAGCTCTTTCCTCCTCACTCCTCACGGGACGCCGAAGGGGCGGATGCGACGATCTACGGACCAAGGATTTCTACATGCAGAAACCGATGGACAGGGACCGAACGTCTTTCTGAAAGAAGGGTGTGTATTTCAAAGGGAGGGGAGAAAAGAAAGAGATAGAGAATGGGATTGGGAGAAGCTCTCTCTTCTCCTTGGGCCAGGAAGGTATGGAGGAAATCAGGTAAGTATGCCCTGGCAAACTTTATTCGGCACAGGCGACGCCAGCCTGGACCTTCTTGGGCCTCTTGGGTTTTGCTTGGGGGACCGACCGACAAAACCGGGGGCTGACAGAGAGAAAGCCGGGGGCGGTGGATGCAGTGGGCGCAGTGGGTGTGGTGGGTGCTGTGGATGCTGGATTGCAGTGAGTGGATAGCGGATGGCAGGGCAGGG